>Ga0070731_10001688_pt1 | contig 22274 bp, 18 predicted proteins | sample Coa_R1_2_FD_66448 | JGI IMG/M metagenome (GOLD analysis project Ga0070731, IMG submission 66448) | Surface soil microbial communities from Centralia Pennsylvania, which are recovering from an underground coalmine fire - Coalmine... | ecosystem: Environmental > Terrestrial > Soil > Unclassified ... | reverse complement strand
TAAATCTTAAGCCGATGTGGCGGGCGAAGCCACGCTTAGGAATCAGCCCATGATTTCAAGTGTTTAACCTTGACTTACTAAAATTAAACAAGTTAAACAGAAACGTCTAGATTGGCTGTTTGCTGGTCTAGCTTTTTTGCATTAGCGGGTATCGGCATGTAGTCCGACCTCGAGCAGAGGGCGGTGCCGCGCAAGCGGTGAGTGGAGTGGTACATCTTGACATCGCCAAAAGTGTTGTCCGGCTCCCCAACCGAAAAAACTGACGCGTCTTTTCCGCCCGGGAAAGCGCGACCTTGGAGCGTCGATCGCCGGATACCGCCGGGCCCCGAAAATAAGTACGACACCAGCGAAGACCTTTTGGTTTGGATGGACAGACAGTTCAGGGCCTATGGAGACATCTATAAGGCCTCTGCCTACGGGGCCAATATCTACGCCGTCAGAGCACCCGAGTACGCCCAACACGTTCTCCGCAAGAATTGGCAGAACTACCCAAAAGGCCAAGCCATCAAGCGCATTGCTTTGCTGCTCGGCAGCGGGCTTATGGTGAGCGAGGGTGAGCTCTGGAAGACGCAAAGGCGGATGATCCAGCCTGCCTTCCATCGTAGCGCGATTTGTACACTGACGGATGTCATCACCAAAGCCAATGTCGCGTTGTGCGAAAGATGGGAACGGGCCGCGCAGGCCAAGCAGAAAGTGAACGTCACTCGCGACGTAAGCCTCATGGTCCTCGATGTGGTGCTCATTGCCCTATTTGGGGCCGACCATGAGCTAGCCAAGTCGCGCTTCGCTCTCCTTTCCGACGAGCCGGCACGCAACCTGCAGTTTGCACAAGAGTTCAGGTCTCTGGGAAAATTCGTTGTAGACCTTGCTGCCGATCGGCGGAGACGAAATCAGCGCTCGACAGACATTCTCGGAATCCTCATGGAAGCGCGCGACCGAGAGACCGGCCAACCCATGTCCAACCAACAAATGGGCAACGAAATTTTGACGCTGGTTGTTGCTGGGCACGAGACGACCGCGAGTACCTTGAATTGGGCATGGTACCTGCTCTCTCAACACCCGCACGTCGAAGACAAGTTGTCCCGAGAGATCGCCCGTGTACCCGTTAGCGACGTCCCCTCTCTCGACGATCTGCCGCGATTTGCCTACACTCGCCAAGTACTCGAAGAGACGCTGCGCCTATATCCGGCGGGCTGGCTGATGACGCGCAGGGCGCTGAAAGACGATCAGCTCGGTGATTATTTCGTTCCGGCTGGAACGGAAATCTACGTCCCGCCCTACTTCATCCAACGGCACCCTGCCCTCTGGCAAGCACCAGATCAGTTCGATCCGGAACGCTTCGATCCCGCCCATCCAGAGAAACCGCATCCCCTGGCGACGCTGCCGTTTTCCGCCGGTCCGAGAAATTGCATTGGCGAATTATTGGCACGGGTCGAAATGCAGATTCATCTCATGATAACTGCGAAGCGCCTGCGCCTACGCTACGAGGATAAAGCGCAGCCTGAGATGGAGGCAGGCGTTAATCTGCGCAGTAAGCATGATTTCGTTATGATTCCAGAGTTGAAGAGGCCAGCGCACTGACGAGGGGCTCGGCTCGCGACGTTGAAGCGACGCGTCACGCAAACCGCCAGCAACGCCCAAGGACTCCGGAGCTAGCCTGCGCGCCTGACGTTGGCTTTTGAGCCTTCTGCCGTGGGCCTCTTCGAGAGCGAGTGATCGTTCCAGTTTGGTGCGCCGGCAATCAACCCAAGGGCGCTGGCGAGTGTGACGAGGACGCAGCCGTTAGTCTTTGCCGCCTCGACGGCCCACTGGAGCAGGTCGGGAGAGACCCCGTATTTGCTTGGCCGCTCTCCTACATCGTGGCTGTAGAATATCAGCCACCCATTGCTTTCGATCGTGCGGGTAATCAGCTCGGCGATCTTAGCGCGATCAACCGATGCGTTTTCTAACGGCCAAGCTTTCAGCGAACCCAGATCCGCGATCCCGGCATTGATGCCCAGATTGATGGAGCGGCAGGAGTCAAAACGAGTTTCCAGGTAGTGCTTGGTGCGAAATGTGAGGTCACCATACGGATATGCGAAATTCCTCACGTCGATACCCTCGTCAATGTCCTTGAGCACCTGTCGATTGCGCTCAAGCTCCACGCGGAGCTGGTCGAAGCTAATACGCGAAACGGCCGGATGCGAATAAGTGTGGCAGCCGATCTCGTGCCCATTCCCCCAAACTGTCCGCAGTTGATCGATCGACGCCAGCGGCAGCCCGTCGTAGCCAACCTGACTGCAGCCGCGGCCGGCTACATAGAACGTGCCGCGCGCATCGTGCTTCTCGAGAATGCTCGCTCCGGTGTCGCATGCCGAAGCTGGCACGTCGTCGAACGTGAATGTCACTATCGGAGCGGCGTTGCGCAAGACCAGCGCCTTGCTGCGGACGTTGCGTGCAAGAAATCTTGACGCCTTTCCCGCGATCTTCGCTGACAGCGAGCTGCCTTCGACGTCCTGTAAGGGATGTCCCGACATCACGTTATCGGTATTCCTCCTAACCGATATCGAAGGGGACAGTCGCCTCAGCGTGCTTTTCTTTTATCTCAATTCGACTCTTGGCCGTCACGGCACCTTCCCCTGGACAAAATTACTACCGTTATGTTGGGGGTGCCGCAAGCCGCGTTAGTGTCCACCAAGCCAGAACTAACACTTATACAGTGACGTCGCGTCGTTCTCGGTCTTAGCTTGACTGCGTCAATACCGTGAGAGCCCAACGGCTCGCCCGGCGGCCGGTGCTCGTGAACGTCATTTGCAAACGGAACCGCCCTACGGGCAGGCACTTGCGTGTCCATGACCGCGTGACGACAAAACGCGTCGAGCGAATAGCAGTGCGCTGTGGCTACGCCACTTTCGGCTTTTGTCATCAAGCTGCGGTGCTACGGCGCTCCGATTTTCGTTCGTCAGTTCAGAAGGTTAACATTTGCGTTCCCAAAGACCGAGGCTTCTCACGATCAACCAGATGGGTATTTACTAGTCCAGCTCCCTGCGTGCATTATGCCCGGATGCAGGGTACGCGTATCAACGCTCGTATTCCCAACAGAGTCAGACCACGTGAGATCGGCGAGGCCGACATACCGGAACTGGTCGACTTGCTTGCGCGCGGGTATGCGTTCCTACCGCGCGAATTTTGGCAGCCCATTATCGCTGGCTTGAGCCGCCGATCAGTGCCAGCGGGATTTCCGCGGTATGGATACGTCATCGAAAGCGACGGTCGGTTGGTCGGCGCCATAATTTTGATCTTTTCCACGATTTGGACGGACGGAAAGGCCAGCATCCGGTGCAATGGCTCAAGTCTGTATATCGATCCAGCTTTTAGGATCTATGCACCGCTGCTTACATCCCGGGCGCTAAAGGACAAGGGCGTAACCGTTCTCAATATCACCCCCGCACCACATACTCTCAAAATGGTGGAAGCATCTGGCTTCACCAAGTACAGCGACGGGACGTTTGCCGCGATCCCCATTTTCAGCCGGAATCCCAAGGCTCGCCGCCTTCAAGTCATCAGCGCGCATGACGAGCCGGATGCACCGTTTGATCCGCATGACCGTGAGCTGCTTTTGGAGCATGCAGAGTTCGGCTGCACAAGCCTCTGGTGCGTTACGGATAAGCAAGCATACCCGTTCGTCTTTCGATCTCGGTCGCGCAAACGCCTTCCGTATGCTCAATTGGTTTATTGCCTTGGCGTTGAAGACTTTGTCCAGTTTGCCCGGCCCATCGGCTTGCATCTTGCGCGAAAACTTCAGTTCGTGGTGGTTCTCGACGCCAATGGTACACTCCCGGGGCTGTTCGGCAAATATGTTAGAACGAGGCCGCGGTATTTTCTCGGGCCGGATCGACCACGAATAGGGGATTTGGCCTATACGGAAACAGCCCTGTTCGGTATCTAAAGATCGCGCCGCATCAGCAGATCACGGGGTCAAGCAAACGAGTACGGTTTGGCGTCTTGACCGTAAAAAGTGCGGCTCCGGAAGTGAAAAACTGGATGCGTGTTTCCCGCTAGGACGACGGCACCTTCGGTGGACTCCGGGCGGATGCGACAGCGGACGCCGTCTCGTCGGCTAATGGCCTAATATTACGTCAGCCGGTCGTGAATGTTTTCGACCTTCAACAGCTCATCAAAATAGCTGATCGTCTTCGCTAAGCCCTCTCTTAGCGGCATACGAGGCTCCCACTTAAGTACCTTGCGCGCTTTTGAGATATCAGGATTGCGTTGCCGAGGATCGTCCTTCGGAAGAGGTCGATGGACGACCTTCGATCGTGATCCGGTCAAGTCAATAACAACCGCAGCAAGATCATGCATCGTAAACTCTTCCGGGTTGCCAAGATTGATCGGGCCAGTGACTTCGTCACCGCTCCGCATCAAGCGGTCAAGACCATCAATAAGATCGTCGACATAACAAAACGCTCGCGTCTGCTTGCCATCTCCGTAGATGGTGATATCGCGACCAAGCAGCGCCTGAACGATAAAATTGGAAACCACCCTGCCGTCATTCGGGTGCATCCTTGGGCCGTACGTGTTGAAAATGCGCGCCACCTTGATGCGCAGCTTGTGTTGCCGCCAATAGTCGAAAAATAGCGTCTCAGCGCAACGTTTACCTTCGTCATAACAAGAACGTGGACCGACCGGATTCACGTTGCCCCAATATTCCTCCGTTTGCGGATGCACGGAGGGATCACCGTAAACCTCGGAGGTGGACGCCTGGAGGATCTTCGCCCGCAAGCGTTTGGCAAGGCCCAACACATTGATAGCGCCGTGAACACTGGTCTTGGTGGTCTGGACCGGATCGTGCTGATAATGCACCGGCGACGCTGGGCAAGCCAAATTGTAGATCTCGTCGACTTCGATATACAACGGAAAGGTTACGTCGTGCCGGACGAGCTCGAAGCGTTTGTGATCGATTAGACGCTCAATGTTCTTCCGTGTACCGGTAAAATAATTGTCGACACAAACGACATCTGCGCCTTCGCTTAGCAATCGCTCGCAAAGATGTGATCCGAGGAAGCCGGCCCCGCCCGTGACCAAAACGCGTCTCTCAAGATGCAAATGCGTCTCCTTTTGCGACACCGCATGTCACGGTCATTTCGAGCGAGCCATAGAGCAGAGACCAACGGCCAGAAAAATATTCAACCCCGGGAACCCGCCGGAGCTTAGTACATCACGCCTCACAGTTACACCACGCTATCCGCCAGACGTACCTCCGTTAAGATTGATGGCGAATGAGCCTAAAATCGCTTCAATCGGTCGCGTGCGGCATCGTGGTGAGACCTTGACGCATTGCTGTAGCGGGTTGAAACCGCTATGCGCTTCGGGAGCGAACCGCGCTAGGCCAAACGTCTTCATTACGCCGGAACTTGCCAAACCATCTAAACGTGCCTAGCTTCACTTACGCCAGCAAGTCACAAGGACAGCCCGCCCCTTTGCTGTAAACACATGAAGTAAGCCACTTCGATAAGTGCGAAATATGGGAGTCACCTAAGTGGTGCGCGTCGGGTTGATCATGATTGTTCTTCTCACGGCCCTTGGCGGGAGCGCGCTGGCGCAGATTGCGCCGGGCATGATCGGACCCTTCCCACCGATGCAAGACGATCTCGCCCACCATCACAGGGGGCCGACTGGGTCTGCCTGCGTTGCCATCCGAGGCTATGCGAAGCCCGAGACTATTAACAAAGATATCTATCAGCACCTGATTAAGGCCACCAACAGCTGTGGGCAGGCAATCAAGTTCCAAGTCTGCTACTACAAGACCGAGCATTGCATCGACATGAACGTGCCGGCTTGGGAGCAAAAGGAATCAGTGCTTGGCATCTTTCCGGCTTCGAAGCGATTTCAATTCGAGGTCAAAGAGCAATTCTAAAGGTCGTCGGCGATGTGGGGCCAAGGATATCGCACCTAAACAGCCATTTCCTCCGCAGTTCCACACGTCCCAAAAGGTCGACCAGATCTGTAAGGTCGGGCCGCGCCAAAATCCACCCCCACTGTATGAACCCTCGACTGCCGCGAGCCATAGCTTCCTTTTCTCCCACTTTGATCTCAATTGACTTCGCAACATCCATTTTTCTTATGGCATGTACTGACGACGTGAATTGGCTTCGCGACGCCAACTTGGGGAGACGAATTTGGCCTGGCGGGACGCGATCTGTGAAATATCCGCGACACCCAAGGTCAAGTCCTATGTCCGCGCCGGCTCTGACGTTTCCCGCTCACTTACACATTAATATTAAAATCGAACGGTCCACAGTTTTTCAATTTTTTTTCCTGGAATATTTGCGGTGATGCGGTATTTGTTTCTCAGGAATTTTGACGCTAAGGGACCTCTAATGACCAGTTTAGAAGTAGCGACCGAGTTCACGGGCGACGTGTTGGACAAACCGACCTACAAAAAGCTGATCGAGGACATCTGCAATCTAAATTGGACCAAACTCTCGCCGGAGGACCTGAGCAGCGTAGCGTGGGCTTACTACTACTTCTCAATTCAATTCCGCGAGTGTCTTGAGATCGCACGCGGCCTTTATCCAGACGATGAGCGATTGCTCGAACTCGATCGTGGCGAGCGAGATACCTCCAACCTCTCTCCGTGGCCAGGTGTTGCGGCGCCCGGTGAAAAAATGAACCATGACGAATTCATGCGGAGGACGCTCGCGCTGACCGATATTCCCGAGAGCCGGAAGCAGCGTCTTGCAGCAATCGGTCAAGGCTACTTGACCAGGACCCGCGCCATGGATCCCGATATCAGAGCATTAGCTCTGGCGAGTTACGAGGATGGTGGCCTTGAGGCTGTGTTCACAGCGTTTTTAACAGCCCCGACTTGGGACGGTCCTCTTCTCCAGGCCTTCAGGCACTTCCTCGCTGAGCACATTCGCTTCGACAGCGATCCGGATGCGGGACATGGAGCTCTCTGCCGGCATCTTGTGCCGGACGAGCGGGTTGCTCCCCTGTGGGCCGAATTTAAGCGAATTCTGCTCGAGGCGGCGCCGCGACTGGCGTAATTCTCGCTGAGCCGTCCGCTGCCATAACCTCGGCCGACGCAAGGCTTAGAGATCTCGCGGCGACTTCGGCGCCTCGTTGTCTGATTTCAATTCCACAGCCGCAATCTGAAAAGCGAGCTGTGCGGGCGTCGAGACGAACTCATCGGCGAGCTGGCAGCCCATCGGCCTCGTTGAGCTGCAGGTTTGTGTCACCCGCGGACATATGCAGGTGGTCGGATACCCGGGGAGGCCGTCGGTCTCGGCTTTGAACAGCAGACGACCCTCATTGCATAAGAGAGCCTGAGCGGGAACCGGTTACTCTGGCGGCTACCCCGGCGCGTCCACGTGGCCAACACAACCAACTCCGCACTTAAGTCGCCCGTTTCGTCCAGGTCAGGTTCGCTAGCCGTGGCACCCGGGCTTGGCTTGTCGGCCGGGCGATACAGACCTTGCCCATTGACCTGAGATAGGCGCGAGTTAGATAGCTTTAACACAATTGTACGAGAGACTTGCGGTGGGCAATACGGGTCAGGTCCTTGGCCCGGCTGACGTCTAGGTCGGCGTGCTGGCGACGGCAGGATGGCATGAATTACCTCGACACGCTTGAGGCGGAAAGCATCTATATTCTGCGTGAGACAGCCGCCTGCTTCGAAAATCCCGTACTGCTGTACTCGATCGGCAAAGACTCCTCTGTCATGCTTCATCTGGCGCTCAAGGCCTTCGCGCCGGCTAAGCCGCCCTTTCCGCTGCTCCATGTAGACACGACCTGGAAATTTCGCGAAATGATCGCATTTCGCGACGAAACCGCGCGACGCCTCGATCTGCCGCTCATTGTCCACGTGAACGAGGAAGGCTTACGCAACGGGATCAATCCTATAAAAAGTGGTTCAGCGGTCCATACCGACGTGATGAAGACGCAGGCCTTGCGGCAGATTCTCGCGGCTAAGCGCTTCGACGCCGCAATCGGCGGGGCAAGGCGCGACGAGGAAAAGTCGCGCGCCAAGGAGCGGGTCTTCTCGCATCGGACATCCGCCCAGCGCTGGGATCCTAAGGCACAGCGCCCTGAATTATGGCGTCTTTACAACACCCGCTTGTCGCCAGGCGAAAGCGTGCGCGTCTTTCCGCTGTCCGATTGGACCGAACTGGATGTCTGGATGTATGTGGCGCGCGAAAACATCCCCGTCGTGCCGCTCTATTTCGGAAAAGAGAGACCGGTGGTGCGGCGACACGGAACCTGGATCATGGTGGATGATGACCGGTTGCCGCTGGAACCCGGGGAGCGCGTTGAGATGCGTTCGGTACGCTTTCGCACGCTTGGCTGTTATCCGTTGTCAGGTGCGATTGAGTCGCAAGCGGCGACGGTGCAAGAGATCATTGCCGAGATGCGTGCAAGCCGATCCTCCGAGCGCGAAGGCCGTCTCATAGACAGCGACCAAGCTGCCTCAATGGAGCGAAAAAAACAGGAAGGCTACTTCTGATGTGGCATGCATCGGAAGGTGGTAAGGATTTACTGCGTTTCATCACTTGCGGAAGCGTTGACGACGGCAAGAGCACTCTGATCGGGCGATTTCTCTTCGACTCGGGGCTGCTATCAGACGACCAACTCGCCGAGCTCAAGCGCGACAGCCGGAACCGGCATACTGGCGCAGAGGGGCTCGATTTCTCACTGCTGGTCGATGGTCTAATGGCGGAACGCGAGCAAGGCATTACGATCGATGTTGCTTATCGCTTCTTCGAAACTGCCGCCCGCCGTTATATTGTCGCGGACACGCCAGGGCACGAACAATATACCAGGAACATGGCCACCGCGGCGTCGCGCGCCGAACTGGCATTGCTGCTTGCTGATGCGCGCAAGGGCTTGTTGCAGCAGACAAGACGCCACGCCCGGATCGCCGCGCTTATGGGCATCCGGCACGTGATCTTGGCGGTCAACAAGATGGATCTGATTGATTACAATGCCGACATTTTCGGGTCTATCGCCGCCGAATTCACTGCGCTCGCCTCGACCCTCGAATTCATGGACATCCAGATAATTCCGGTGTCGGCGCTCAACGGTGATAACGTCCTTTTCCGCAGCACGAAAACTCCTTGGTTCAGCGGAGCGATCCTGCGCGACGCCTTGGACACCGTGCAGATTGGTGGTGCCATCAGCGGGCCCTTTCGAATGCCGGTGCAATATGTAGTCCGCAGCGGAACCGATTTTCGGGGTTACGCCGGTCTCGTCACTGGCGGCGGCATTTCAGTTGGCGACGACATTGTGATCAGTCCGTCGCGCAGACATAGCCGAGTGAACCGAATAGTCGCCTTCGAAGGCGACCTGAAGACGGCAAGCATGGGCCAATCAGTGGTCATTTGCCTTGCCGATAACATCGATGTATCGCGCGGCGATGTTTTTGCTGCCGACGAATCGGCGCCCCTGGTCGCGGATCAGTTCGCAGCTGAGTTGATATGGATGGACGAGGAGCCGCTCTATCCCGGCCGTAGTTACGTCCTGCGTATCGGCACCAGTAATGCCAACGCATCGGCCACCGAGATCAGCAATATCATCGATCTCGAGAAGCAGGCACCCGTTCGAGCGAGACAGATGCGGCTGAACGACATAGGTCACGTAAAAATCGCGACCGACCGCTTGATGGCCTTTGACGCATACCGTGCCAATCGCGACACGGGTAGTTTTATTCTCATTGACCGCCTCTCAAACCGCACAGTCGCCGCCGGCATGGTTGTCCACCCGCTGCGGCGAGGTCAGAATATCCAGGTACAGAAATTTGACATCGACCACATAGTTCGTGCCGAGCTTAAGGGACAAAAGCCCGCGGTAGTGTGGCTCACCGGACTTTCCGGCGCGGGAAAGTCGACCATTGCAAATATCGTCGAGCGGAAACTGACCCTTGCCGGACGCCATTGCTACATTATCGATGGCGACAATATCCGGCATGGTGTGAACAAGGATTTGGGCTTCACCGCCGCCGATCGCGTGGAGAATATGCGCCGCGTAGCCGAAATTGCCAGACTACTCGCTGACGCGGGGCTGATCGTCATTGTCTCCTTGATTTCACCGTTTGTCCGCGAACGCGCAATGGCCCGTGAGATAATCGGCGAAATGGATTTTCTCGAGGTCTTCGTCGATGCGCCGCTGGCTGTATGCGAAGCGCGGGATCCAAAGCACCTCTACGCCAAAGCACGTACCGGCGCGATCGTCAACTTCACTGGTATCGACGCGCCGTACGAGCCGCCCCCCGAGCCTGATTTAGTGCTGCACACAGCGGACAATTCGCCGGACGCACTGGCCGAGCACCTGATCGCACAGTTGCTGCAACGTGGCATCATCCCGCAACGGTGACGGTCTTCAGCCGCCACTCGTGCCGGAGGAAATCCCTCAGACCGCTCTCGCTAACCATTAACATTCACGAAAACCGCGTCATGAACTTGATTATGGTTGTTGTGCGAACTATACGGAAAATAGTGAATGGTAAATAAGTGCGGGTGTTCGCATGTCGGTAAGATTAACTATTTTGGATCAGATGGTGCAGGTTGCGCGCGAGCACGGGCAGACGTTAGCCCCACTCCAGGACGATCTTGCGCTGCTCGACTCCGGGCTCGACTCCCTCGGCATTGCCGTGCTGGTCGCCCGTTTAGAGGACCGGCTGGGCGTCGATCCCTTCACCACTGCCGAAGATGTCCAGTTTCCCGTGACGATAGGCGACTTCGTCAGGGCATATGAAAATGGCGCACGCTGAAACGACTTCGCTGCGCCATCACATCCAGAACGCGCCGGCGGACCAGTTCTTCTTCGATCGCGCCACCACCATTCGTGTTGCTGATCTCAATCGAGGGACAAGTCTCAACGGCCGCCTCGCAGAACTTGCCGGGCGCTCGGTCCTAATCGCGACCACAAGCCAACTCACGAGCGGTCTGGCTCTGATCGAGCTGGACGGCGTCGCACGCCGGATCACCATATTGCCACCGGACGTCGATCCGTCCCATCTTGACGCGCTGAACGCGAATGCAGAAGTTGACGCTGTCGTGGTCGACGCGGCGGATTCCACGCTTTTCTCCAAGATACCTCTCGTAGTTACCTGCACGCCTCAAATCGCGCCGAGCGAACACGTTCCGACCACCGACCTTGAATCCGAGTGGGTGCTGCTAACCTCAGGCACAACTGGCGTGCCAAAATTGGCCGCTCATAGTTTGTCCGGACTTGTAGCGGCCATTCCGTCGCAAAAGTTTTCCGAGGCCGTGACCTGGGCTACGTTTTATGACATCCGGCGCTACGGAGGGCTGCAGATTTTCCTGCGCGCCGTGCTCGGTGGGGCATCGCTTATTCTTTCGAGTGCCGGTGAGCCGATTGCCGATCATCTCGGACGACTGGCACGGCACGGAGTGACACATCTGTCGGGCACACCGTCCCATTGGCGACGCGCCTTGATGTCGCCCGACATCGGCAAAATCTCACCCGGCTACGTTCGCCTGTCCGGAGAAATCGCCGATCAGGCGGTCCTCGACAATTTGCGCGCGGCCTTTCCCAACTCCTCTGTCGGCCATGCCTACGCGTCGACCGAGGCGGGCGTTGCTTTTGCGGTGAATGACGCTCTGGCTGGATTTCCCGCGACGTACTTTGACGGTGTGCGCGATGGCGTGGAAATGAAAGTTGTCGACGGCTCCCTCCACATTCGTTCACCTGGTACCGCGTCGCGATACATCACCGCACAAAGCGGGCCGCTCCTCGACCCCGACCGCTTCGTCGACACCGGCGACATGGTGGAGCGGCGCGGCGATCGTTACTTCTTTGTCGGGCGCAAGGGCGGCATCATCAATATCGGCGGCTTGAAGGTTCATCCGGAAGAGGTCGAAGCCGTTATCAACCGCCACCCGATGGTGCGAATGTCGTTGGTGCGGTCGAGACAAAGCCCAATCACCGGCGCAATCGTGGTCGCCGAAGTCGTTCTGAAACCCGCGGACCCGGAGGCGCCGCAAGAGGCAAAGGTCAGGGACGACATCTTCAAGCTCTGCCGCGACGAGTTGCCCCGGCACAAGGTTCCCGTCTCCATCAGCTTCGTGCCCGCACTTTCGGTCGCTGCGACCGGCAAACTGGCGCGGCGCGGTTGAGCAAAACCCCATGAGCAAAACACCGCGCAACGTGCTCGTGACCGGCGCCAGCCGTGGCCTTGGCCTTGGTATCGCCCGCAAATTGACATCCGTCGGCTATCAGGTGATCGCCGTCGCCCGGCAGAAGAGCAAACAGGTGACTGAAGCGATCGCCGAGGCGAAAGGCAGCAATCATGCGCCGCTTCACTTCGAGCCTTTCGATCTCGGCAACATCGAGGGCATTCCTGGTCTAATCAAAAAGATCCGCGGAGAATTTGGCCCGCTCTACGGACTGATCAACAATGCCGCGGTTGGCCACGATGGCGCGCTGGCGTTGATGCCAAATGGACAGATCGAGCAACTGGTGCGGCTGAACACCCTCTCGCCCATCGTGCTGAGCAAATATGCGGTGCGCTCAATGATGTCTGAGGGCGCCGGCCGCATCGTCAATGTCGCCTCGATCATTGCCTTCACCGGCTACAGCGGACTTTCCGCTTACGCGGCCACCAAGGCATCCATGCTCGGATTCACCCGTTCGCTGGCGCGCGAAGTGGGTCGGCTCGGTATTAATGTCAACGCGGTGGCTCCGGGATTCATGGACACCGAAATGACGCACGGCCTCGCCGGCGAGCAGCGCGAGCGAGTGATCCGGCGTAGCGCCTTGCGCCGGATGGCCGAGGTCGAGGATGTAGCCAATGCTGTCGCGTACCTGCTGGGCGACGGCGGTCGTAATGTTTCTGGCACCGTGCTTACGGTCGATGCAGGATCGACCGCGTAGCCTATCGTCGTGGAACGGCCCTTTAGGGATTTTATAAGCGTAGGACTCCGGCAGCGATGCGCGCGTAGAGCGCCGCGTCGAGCCGAACGAACGTTTGGCCTTCCGGAGCGGCGAAGTAGATCGGATCCGGCGTTGCGGCAGGATCATAACCCTCGCACTGAAGGTCATGTTTGGAGTGTTTAAAGGTAGCGGTCGCGTCGATCTTGTCGCGCAAGCGCAAGAATAGCGGGCGGGCGTAAGCCGGCAACCGGCCAGCCAAGTGCTCACGCAATTGTGCAAAGTCGAGCGCGCGGTTGGCCACAATAGCGGCCATACCGGCGGCGCCTTCGGTTCCGGGGACGGCCACGCCGTAAACCGTCGCCTCGGTAATTCCTGGAAACTCCATCATAGCCGCTCCGACCTCGGAGGTCGCGACGTTCTCGCCCTTCCAGCGGAAAGTATCGCCGATACGGTCGACGAAATAGAAAAAGCCGGCCGAGTCTTTTCGCATGAGATCGCCGGTGCGGTACCAGGAATCGCCCTTCTCGAAAACATTACGTAGGATTTTGCGCTCTGATTCCTTCTCGCTGGTGTAGCCCTCGAACGTGCCGCCAGCGCCGTCGCCGATGCGTCCGATGGCCTCCCCCGGCTCATCCGTCTTGCAACGGATGCACAAGCCCTCTTCGTCGCGAACCGGTTGACCGGCAACGTGGTCGAATTGCACCAGAGCCAAGGGGAATCGATGTGTGAGGAACGAGGGCAGGCGGCCAATGGCGCCGACCTTCCCTTCGACGTTGTAGAGTGAGAAATTGCCTTCCGTCGCGGCGTAATATTCCAAAACACGGGGAATGCGAAACCGTCTTTGGAATTGCTCCCAAACATCGGCACGCAGCCCATTGCCGCAGCATAGCCGCAGTCTATGAGCTCGCTCGCGGGGATGCTCCGGAGCATTCACGAGGTAGCGGCACAGTTCACCAATGTATTGAAATAGTGTGCAATCCCATTCGCAGACGTCGTCCCAGAAGTTTTGCACGGAAAACTTGTCGCGGATCACCACTGAGCCGCCGTTGACCAGCAATGCGCCGGTGGCCACCACGCCGCCGACCGAATGATACATCGGCAGGCAGTTGTACATGCGGTCTTTCGGGCTGGTATTTATGAGGCCGGCGAACCAAAGGCTCCATTGCAGTAGCCGATGATGGCTCGCGTTGGCGGCTTTGGGCAGGCCTGTGGTGCCGGAGGTGTAGATCGCAAGGGCGCGGTCGGCGATGGTTACGTCACGCCGTTCGTGAAGGCTCAGCCGGTGGGGAGAATATCGTTCTACGTCGCGATCAATGCTCGGAAATTCAATGTTGTCGTCAGCGCCGTGAGCCCAGATCTTGGGCCGCGCGAAAAGATACCCGACCGCCAATTGACATTGCTTGAGGAGTTCCGCTGCGACAATAAGGTGCTTCGGTGCGACAATATCAACGCAATGGGCGAGCGCTTGCCCGCGAAGATTTGTATTGAGGAGCGCTACGATACCCCCCACCGCTGTAATGCCAAGCCAAATTGCCATGTATTCGGGCCGGTTTGGCATCAGCAGCGCAACCGTTTCACCCTTTGCGATATCTTGCGCGAGCGCCCAGCGTCCATAGCGGTTCGCACGGTTGGCAAGCTGACGATAACTCAAGCGCTCTTGAGTGGACAACAGCGCCGGAGCACTACCGTGCGACACCGCAACCTCCTCGACGGTGTCAAGGAGCAGACGTTCCGGGCTGCGGATGATCGGTCCAGTCGCCTCCAGTGCACGCACCCAGTCGCGCAACGCGGAGTCTTTTCCGGCCATGTGCTGCATCGGACCCTTTTCTATGACAGTCATATGTAATTCGCGCCGTTAATGCGAAGCCCAACTTTAACATTAAACAAAGTTTGCAAAGGCCGGGATGGCAATTAAGGTTATTCCTTCGGGAATTCGCTGGCGGAGCGTATTTCATTGCGTGCGCCATGGATTAAGAAAAAGAAGCTGCTTACAATTATGCACGTTGCGTCGTCTAGCAGGTAAGCATGAAACGCGAAACGCTGGCCATCCATGGGGGCTACGACACCGATCCGACCACGAAGGCTGTCGCGGTACCGATCTACCAGACCGTGGCCTACGAGTTCGACAGCGCCGATCACGGAGCGGCGTTGTTCAATCTCGAAGTGCCGGGCTACCGTTATAGCCGCATTAGCAATCCGACGACGGAAGTTCTCGAGCGCCGCGTGGCGGCGCTGGAGGGCGGAGTCGACGCGTTGTGCGTCAGCACAGGACAGGCAGCACTCAACTACGCCGTGCTCAATCTCTGCGAGATGGGTACGAACATCGTTTCGGTGCCGCAGCTTTACGGCACGACCTACACCTTGTTTGCCCACGTTCTGCCGGGACAGGGAATAGGTGTGCGCTTTGCCGACTCTGATGAGCCTCAAGCCATCGAGCGGCTGATCGACGACAAGACCCGCGCGGTGTTTTGCGAAAGCGTCGGCAATCCAGCCGGAAACATTTGCGACATCGAGGCCCTGGCGGCCGTAGCCAAAAGGCATGGCATTCCGCTCGTCGTCGACAACACGGTAGCCACGCCAATCATGCTGCGGCCGATCGAATACGGCGCCGACATCATTGTCCATTCTTTGACCAAATTCATGGGCGGGCACGGCACCACGCTGGGCGGGGCAATCGTGGACAGCGGTCGGTTTCCGTGGAAGGAGCACGCGCGACGATTCCGCGTCTTTAACGAGCCCGACGCCTCCTATCACGGCTTGATTTACACTGAACATTTTGGCGAGCGAGCCTACATCGCACGTTGCCGGAGCGTTTATCAACGCGCTACGGGTGCGGTGATATCGCCGCTGGCGGCATTCTTGCTGCTGCAGGGTATCGAGACGGTAGCGGTGCGTGTCGAGCGCCACGTGGACAACGCCCGCCGTGTCGCCGAATTCTTGCGTGAGGACCCGCGTGTCGCCTGGATCAACTACACGGGTTTCCCCGACAATCCCTATCATGGGCTGGCACAGAAATATTTCGGCGGCCGCGCTTGCTCGCTGATGACGTTCGGTATCGTCGGGGGGCTCGACGTAGGCAAGGACTTTTACGACGCACTGAAGCTATTCAAGCGGCTGGTCAATCTTGGCGACGCGAAGTCGCTCGCTTGCCACCCGGCGTCAACGACGCACAGACAGATGTCGGCAGAGGAACAGGCAAAAGCCGGGGTGACGCCAGATCTGATCCGGCTCTCCATCGGCATCGAGCATGTCGACGACATCATCGCCGACCTCGATCAAGCGCTAACGGTCGCGCAGGCGCCGCCTGCCCTGGCAGCCGCTGCGTTGAGGGCGGCTGAGTAGGTGCGCCGGTAGAGAGTAATCTCAATGCCGCTACTCTTCGATATCGAGCAACCCGGGTTCACGAGCGATTTGCACGCCGTAGATTCTGTCACCGTCGGGCTCATCAACAACATGCCCGACGCGGCGCTCAAATCAACCGAGCGGCAGTTCGTTGATCTTATGCACGAAAGCACGCACAACACCGCGGTCCGGCTATTGCTATTCTCTATTCCCGAAGTGCCTCGTTCGGCTACGGCACGACATGACATGGCCGGTCGTTACCGCGACGTCAGCGAGCTGTGGGGTACCCACCTCGACGGCTTGATCGTCACTGGCGCCGAGCCCCGTTCGGCAAACCTCAAGGACGAGCCTTACTGGGAGGCACTGGGCCAGATCATCGACTGGGCGCACGACCATGCCGCCTCGACTATTTGGTCGTGCCTGGCAGCGCATGCCGCAGTGCTGCGCATTGATGGCATCGAACGAAAACTGCTGCCGGAAAAGTGCTCTGGTGTATTCGATTGCGAGGTGATTGATAGACATCCGTTGATACGGGGCGCAGCAACGTCCATAAGCGTTCCTCATTCCCGACTGAATGACTTGCCGGAACGCGCGCTTAAATCATGCGACTATCGCATTCTTACTCGGTCCGACGTCGCTGGGGTCGACCTGTTTGTGAAGCAGAACCGGGGACTTCACATCTTCTTCCAAGGCCATCCAGAATATAATGCGAACTCGCTGCTACGCGAATATCGCCGCGACATCCGCCGTTACCTGCGCGGCGAGCGCGACTGTTATCCCGCCGCGCCCCTCGGCTATTTTGACGAGCAGGCAACGGCGTGGGCCGATGCCTTCCGCGAGCGTGTGCTTGCCGACCGCCACGAAAATCTTATTAAGGCATTCCCCATGCACGAGCTGGCCGCGCCTCTGGCAAGCGGCTGGCGCAGTGCTGCGGCCGCTATCTACGAGAACTGGTTTAACTACCTGAGAGAGTGCAAGGCCGGGCGCCGGTCACTGATCCCTTCGGGACGGCGCGCCTGGCGTGACCGCAGAAGCCGGCCTGTTGACGCTACTTCGTAAGCGACGAAGCCAAATCGTGCCGCTCGACAATCAATTGCGCTTTCTTCAGGCGCGCTGCTCAGCGATGGGCGCCACAGCACGATCGTCGATCTTTAGACCGCAATCAACAAATAGCTGCTGCCGAATAAGTCAGTTGCCTCGGCATTCCGAGTACACGGGCACGTCCACGGCGTCGGTGCGCTCCAGGCACTGCGCCATGTCGGTAATCGGACCAGCGACGCTAAAATCGTAGGCTGTGCCTTGCAGGACCATTGCGTATCGTCCCGGCGGGAACGAGAAATCGGGACTTTCCGGTTCGATGACGATCATTTCCGGATTGTCGCCCATGGGAGCGACCCGCATCTGATACGCATTGCTGCGCACTGCCCACTCGCCGTCGACTTTCGCTAAGCTGGCTTTTCCTTTTGTATCGAAGCTCAAGGTCCGCATCACGCGCGCGACAACCCGCACCGTCACTCTGTCCGGCGCATTGTTCCTTAAATCGCGGCGGAAGGCGACAAATTGCACTTTGCCATCCGGCAGTGACTTTGCGCTCGGCGTTGGGATCATTGCCGATATGGCAACTCTCGGATCAGGGACTTTGATCGGCAGCGTTGCAAGGTCGGTCAGCTTTCCCTGATCAACGGCATAAACACCGTAGGAAGTGGGAAGCGGCGCCCCGCCGATCGTTGCAGCGGGACGGGCCGCGATCGTACCCGTCGGCCCCACCATCAGCGCCGCAACCTTCTGACCCGAGTGGTCATCGGCCATCTGACGCATAATGGACGCTTCGGCGCTCCCGCGCCCGGTAATCAGGTTGACCACACCGCCGCGCGTCTCGCCTGCCGCGTAGATTGCTACACCCAGCAACGTCGCGACGACGACCTGAAGATTCCACCAGAAGGTGGCGCGGATTTGATTATCGGGCTGGTGGGGAGCGAGGCGGCCGCCGGTCTCGGAGAGGGCCGGCCGTGGCCAAGAATGTTCTGCCTCAAATGGCCGCCTGGCGTCTATTGGTGGCAGAACCTCTGGCCGGATCACTTCGCGAGAGCCCTGCCAACCCGGCTCACCGCTGTCTTGGAAGTTTTCGTCTGACTTTTGATCGACTACGCGACCGGGAGTAAAGGTCAGAAGTGCCGGGTTCTCAACAACGTCGGTTTCGATCTGCTTGATGGCATTTTCGAGCGCTGAAACCTGCTCATGCATTTCGGCTTCATGCCGTCGGGACAACTCTGTTTTTAATTCCACGCGCGCGAGTTGGTAGATCACACCCCGCAGCTGCGCGTGATCCTCCCCGGCTGCCGCAATCGAACGCGCGAGAACAGAATAATACTCTTGCGGCATGCAACTTACTCACCCACCCAACGCGATCCGGTACTCGACCTGTCTCGGACCCCGACAGACGAAACTCACACCCAGCCGTTTAAAAATATCACATTAACACCTTGTTAAGCCATCAAAAAATGGCGCAAATTGGCCCCGAGCAACTCCACGGGGAAAGAATTGCCTAGGCCCTTCAGCATTGATTTTCCTGCCGATTTGCTTATTTGGAAGCGCTATCCGACCAAGTGATCGTGCATTCGAAAAGCCGGCATAAGTCCCGCCCGACGACCATGAATCGCGCGGCGGCGGTACTAAATCGTCCCTCCGTATTTGCGGCGGCACGTAGCCATCCGTCCGAGCCCCGAGATGTTGCGCTGGTTTGAAAATCGAGTCGATCCGTTCGCGCGCCGGGCCATCGTCATGCCGCCAAGCGCGCTGCTGGCGTTCTATTGGCACTTCATCCAGCCGATCTGGCCGATATTTGTTCTTATCCTCTTCTTTGACCTGCTCTCAGCAGTCAGTGAGGTGCTGCTCGCGACTTTCATGGCGCAATTGATCGACCTCATGAGGGCTGCCACGAGCGCGGCGCGCTTCTTCAGCGATCACGCCGGCGTATTGCTGTGGATGTTGTTCGTCGTGCTTATAGCCCGGCCTGCGATCGCTTTTGCCTACGAGATTCTGAAAAATCAGGTGCTCTCGCCCCCGTTTCAGACTCGCGTACGCTGGCAGACCCACGGATACATGCTGCGGCAAAGCCTTGGGTTCTTTCAAAACGAATTCGCGGGCCGCGTGGCCAACAGGTTGATGCAAACGGCGCCAGCGATACGGGATTCATTTCTCACCTTGAGCGATGCCGTCGTGTACGTCGCGGTGCAGTGGTTGAGCGCAATGGTGCTGTTCTGGGCAGCCGACCCTCTCCTCGTCATTCCACTGGTCGCGTGGTTCGCCGCCTATGGCATCGCTCTTGCCCTGTTCATTCCGCTCATTCGCAAGCGGTCGACCGAGGCCTCCGAAGCGCGCTCAACTCTGCTCGGGCGCATCGTCGATAGCTACACCAACATCCTCACGGTCAAGCTCTTTGCTCATGCGGAGAACGAAGACGCTTACGCGCGAGCGGCACTCGAGGAGCAAACCGAAAAGTATCGATCCTATGTGCGCCTCACAACCATAATGACGGCCACGCTATCGACCCTCAACGCGCTGCTCATTACCGCGACAGTAGCATTGGCACTCTGGCTTTGGTCGAGCAATTTGGTCTCGCTTGGCGACATTGCGTTGGTCGCCACATTGGTGGTTCGCATCACGCAGATGTCGGGTTGGGTGCTGAATCTGGTCACCACCATTTTTGAAAACATTGGCGTCGTGCAGGATGGAATGGAGACAATTTCCCGCCCGCAGGCAATCGTCGACAGAGCCGGGGCGAAACCGCTTTTGGTCACGAAGGGCGAAATCCGCTTCGATGGCATCCGGTTCAACTACGGCAGCGCCAAGGGAACACCCGGCGCTGACCCGGCGCGGATTATCGACGGACTATCCCTGACGATCCAAGGGGGCGAGAAAATCGGTCTCATCGGCCGCTCGGGCGCCGGAAAATCGACACTCGTGAGTCTGCTTCTGCGCTTTTATAACCTCGAGAAAGGCCGCATCTTGATCGACGGCCAGGACATCGCAGAGGTGACTCAGGAAAGCCTGCGGGCCGCCATCGGCATGGTGACGCAGGACACGTCGCTACTCCACCGCTCGGTCTTGGACAACATTATCTACGGACGGCCGGAAGCCGGTTTGCCGGGCGCGATGGAGGCGGCGAAACAAGCACACGCCCACGAATTTATTGTTGACCTCGAAGACACGGAAGGGCGCCAGAGTTATTGGGCCCGCGTCGGCGAGCGCGGTGTCAAACTTTCGGGCGGCCAACGCCAACGAATCGCCATAGCCCGGGTGCTGTTGAAAGACGCACCGATCCTCATCCTCGACGAAGCAACAAGCGCCCTCGATTCAGAAGCCGAAGCCGCGATCCAGGAGCAGCTCCTGAACCTCATGTCGGGCAAGACCGTGATTGCGATTGCGCATCGGCTCTCGACCATTGCCGCCATGGATCGGCTGATCGTGCTCGATCACGGCCAAATCCTCGAAGAGGGCACCCATGAGCAATTGTTGCTCCGCCGAGGGTTGTACGCCGAGCTTTGGGCGCGCCAGTCGGGTGGCTTCATGGCGAAAAGCTGAAAGCGAGCGCCGTGCTGCGCTTACCCACGGCTCCGGAGTGGAGGCGGAGGTGGCGGAAGCTCTAGCGCCCGCTGCCATACGGTTCCACTCTCGAACTGCAGAGTCAGGCCGTCCGGCGAATAGATTGCGCCTTGATGGGCACTTTCGATCCAAATATGGCCAGGATAATCGATCCAGGCGCGTGACGGCACTCCGACGTCGTTGAGGACGTTCAGATCCCGGCCATATTGGGTAATGAAAGCGAGGCTCCCGGGCGGGCCAAAGCAAAGTGCGACGCATTGCCATCGGCCGCTCAAATTGACGCCCTGTGCAGACGCGGCCGAAGCCAGCAAAGTCGACAACAGAGCCATGGCAGTCAAAGCCGTTTTCATCGCTTTTCTTTCCTCGACAATAGTTGTTCGCCGATCTGGTGCATTTTCTGACAGTCGGCGGTTTCTGTCATTGTGGCATCGAGGCTCTGCGACCTCAATCACGCCCTCAGCCTAAAAATCGTACCATGGCGCCTTTGCAACCATTCAAAGTGGGGCAACGCGGCAGACTTATCCGCAGGTATCCACAGGCATCGCATTGTTTGCCATGCGGTTAAGCGTAACATCAAAACGTCATCGCTTGCGTAGTCTTGCGTAGTCGCAAGAGAAGCACTCACCAGGCGTGGTCAAGTTGAGGTGGTCGCTGCGAGTGGAGATTGGCAGTGAGAAGCGTCAGCGAATGCCAACAGCGGGCCCAAGAGTGCATGCGCAAGGCGGAGACCGCCGCCAACACGGCGGATCGTGTCGGCTGGATGCAGCTCGCGGAAGATTGGACGACCTTAAGTAAGCTCCCGTTCCGCGTGGCACCCGACACCTCTACACAGCAACGTCCGCTCAACCGAAATGATCGCACCGGCTGGTTGAAGCGATTGCTGCGTGGGTAGGCTTTTGAGATACCGGCCCGCGCTGTTGCTCAAGTTCCGCGACGGATAAACCGATTTGGCGGACGAAGTGGCGGCGGTGAAGGCGCGCATTCAAAGCGTGCGCCGCGAACGGTCATGAATACCCAGGCCAGCAAGATCTAAGACACTCCAGCGACTTCGCCCGAACCCTGCGTGTCAAACCCGGCGGCGGCGGTGCCGAAGGCGAAAACAGTGCGATCCGGGCGACGCGGCCAGTCTATTTTGTACGCGAACAAAGATGGAGGTGGCAGCCGCGACGCCTAATGTACACGCTATAAGCGCTGCCGAAGTCAGTCATGTGACAAACCGAATAAAGGTTACTACCGGCCCGAGAATAGCGGCGTCGCTATATCGATGGTCCCGGCCAACGGCTCACACAGGCCGCTGAGCGCAGTTTCTCACTGCGCGTTTCGGCGACCTTGCCAATCTCAGGCGTCCCTAGAAATTCTCGCTCAGCTCGAGGTGCCCGTAGGCACTCTTGCCGACGATGCTGTCGTCCGCAAAGCCGGCCGAAATGTCGATTTCAAGTTTGCCGACCTTCATG
>Ga0070731_10001686_pt1 | contig 22281 bp, 18 predicted proteins | sample Coa_R1_2_FD_66448 | JGI IMG/M metagenome (GOLD analysis project Ga0070731, IMG submission 66448) | Surface soil microbial communities from Centralia Pennsylvania, which are recovering from an underground coalmine fire - Coalmine... | ecosystem: Environmental > Terrestrial > Soil > Unclassified ... | reverse complement strand
GACCTCCCGCCGCGGGCGCTTCGCAACGCGCTGAAGCGGCTCGTCGTGCGGTCGGCGGACGGGTTCGTCGTCCCCGGAGCTTCCGCGGGTTGCTACCTCGCCGCACTCGGCGCCGAGCCGAGCCGGACGTTCACGGCGCCGAACGCTGTCGACAATGCCTTCTGGTCGGCGCGGCCGGCAGAGGTTCCGGCGCGACAGCGGCCGACGCTCCTCTTCGTCGGCCGGCTCGTCGAGAGCAAGGGCGTCGACGTCGCGCTGCGTGCGTTCGCCGCCTCGCGACTCGCCGGAAACAGCGACTTCCTCATCGTGGGAAACGGGCCGCTGCGCGGCGAGCTCGAACGGCTGGCGACGCCCGGGGTGGAGTTCCTCGGCGCTCTCGACCGCGAGGAGCTGAGGCTGCTCTACCACTCGTGCGACCTGCTCGTCTTCCCCTCGCGCTACGACCCGTGGGGGCTCGTGCTCAACGAGGCGGCCTGCGCGGCACTGCCCGCCGTCGCCTCCGACGGCGCCGGCGCAACGCGCGACATGATCCGCGACGGCCGGAACGGACTCGTCGTCGAGGCCGGAAGCGTGGAGTCGCTGAGCGCGGCGTTCGACCGCGTCGCCGCCGACCCCGACCTGCCGCGCCGCCTCGGGCCGGGCGCCGCCGAGCTCGCCCGGATACACACGCCGTACGCGTGCGCGGCGGGACTGCACGCAGCCGTCGCGTGATCGTCGTCTACAACGCCCTCTCGGTGCGGCCGGGCGTCGCCGACGGGGCGGCGACGTTCAGCCTTAACGTCCTCGCGCATCTGCCGGCGGCGCTTCCCGACGACGAGCTCGTCGTGCTAGTGCACCGCGGCGAGGACCGAGTCCCGCGAGCGCCGAACGTCCGTCTCGCGGAGGTCGGAATCCGCCCCGGTGCGGCCGCGCGCCTCAGGTACGAGTGGCTCGGGCTTGCGCACGAGCTCCGGCGCCAGCAGGCCGGCGTCCTTCTCTCGCCGAACGAATCGATCCCGCTTCGGAGCCCGTGTCCGGTGGCGGTGGTGGCGCAGAACCTCGTCTACCACTGCCGCGGCCACGCGTTCCAGGGCCGAACCGGATTCGAGCGCGTCGCGAGCCGGTTGCAGGCGGGCTACTACCGCCGGATGATGCCCGCCGCGTACTCGCGTGCTGCGGCGATCGCAGCGGTGTCCGAGACGGTCGTGCAGGTGCTGTCGGAGCGGGCGCGACTCGACCCTCGGAAGACCGACGTGATCTACGAGGGCTCCGATTCGATCCTCATGCCGGCGCCGCCGATCCTCGAGCGCGCCGACCGGCTGCTCGTCGTCTCCACGCTCGCGCCGTACAAGGGGCTCGAGCTGACGATCGAGCTGTTCGCGCGGCTCAGGAGCGAACGATCCGGGCTCGTGCTGGCGATCGTCGGCAGCGACTGGCGCGGCTTTCGCACGACGCTCGAGCAGCTGGTTCGCCGGCGCGGCCTCGAACGTTCCGTCGAGTTCCTCGGCAGCATCCGTGCCGAGCGACTGGCGGAGTTGTACGCGTCGTCCCTCGTCCTGCTCCATCTGTCCGAGTGCGAGTCATTTGGCCTTCCGGTGGTCGAGGCGATGCGCTACGGGCTGCCGGTCGTGATCGCAGGCCAGGCCGCGCTCACCGAGGTCGCGGGCGGCGCCGCGCTCGACGTCTCGCGCGAACCCGAAGTCGCGGCACGGATGGTGCTCGAGCTGCTCGCCGACGAGGCGGCTAAAGAAGAGTTCCGCGTCCGCGGGCGCCGCCGTGCAGGCGAGCTCACGTGGCAGGCGACGGCTGAGCGCTTTGCAGCGGTCGCCCGGAGGGCCGCGGCCTCCGGGTCGGCTAGCCGTGGTGCAGGCTGAGCGGGCCGTCGCCGTACCGCATCAGGACGTACGGCTTGCCGTTGATCGTCGCTAGCGGGTCGACGCCGACGCGTACTTGCAGCGACCGTTCCGAGAGCGTCTCGGGCGGGACGGCGAAGCGCTGCAGGGCGTGTGGAGCGAACGTGTGCTTCGCCGTCCAGACGGGGTCGTCCGTGACCGCGTCGAACAGCCCGACCGTCGACGTCCGCTGCACCGCGCCGTGGTTGATCGCCACGATCTGCAACTCCTTCAGCCCGCCCGTGTCCAGGAGCCGCCCGGCTCGCCAGGAGCCCCCGGGAACGCCGAACCGACGGCTGAGGAACCAACCGACCGGCGCCGGAACGCCGTAGAACTCGCCGACTTGGCGGTCGATCGAATGGACGTACATGTAGTTCTCGTCGCCGTCGTAGTACGCCATCCAGAACGGCGTCGAGATCCGAAGCGTCCACGGCTCTGCCAGCGGAAAGGACGCAAGCTCGTCCAGGACTCCGGGTGGGGGCTCGAGGTCGATCGTCAAGCTGCCCTCGTCGAGCTCGGCGCCGACGCGGGTCAGGAGATCCTTCGCCTCGAGGAAGAGCGATCCGAAGGGCGCGAGCCGCTCCTCATACCGGCCGACGCGCCGGCCGTCGGGGGTGAAGACGTCGATCCGCGCCGTCGCCTGCGCGCCCAGATGCGGCCAGAAGGTCGAGTAGAAGTTCTGGAGCATGACACGGCTGTGCAGGCCCGCCGTCTCGATGAAGTAGTGCTGGAACGCGACGCGCGGAACGCGCCGCGATTGGACGAGCCGCGTCATGAGGCGCTGGTTCGTCGAGGACGCGAGCGTTCGCACACGGTCCCGAACGGCCGTCGAGCTCATCCCGCAACCTGCTCGGGGACGTCGGCGAAGAGGGCCTCGGCGAGTCGTGCGTTTCCCTGCTTGCGCATGTCGCCGCCCCAGGTGCTGACGTAGTACGTCGGCGGGAGCGTGTGGTCGACGGCGATCGCGCCGCTCGCGTCGTTGCGCGTCATCGAGAGCGGGACGACCGTGCCGTTTGCCGCCAGTCCGAAGAGCGTCCCGCACCCGCCGAGCTCCCGGAAGCGGCCGAGTGCGCCGGCCTCCTCGAGGACCCTGCGTGTGCTCAGCAACCGGAACGTGAACGCCGGCACGCTGATCGACGAGGCAACGAGGCTCTCACCCGTCGGAGCGAGGATCCTGAAGCGCAGCACGACCTCGTTGTCGTAGTCGAGCGATGTCGACGTGTTCATGAGGAGGAAGATCGTGTCGACGCGATCGCTGACGATGATCTTTGGGGCTTGGATCGTCGTAGTCCGAGTCGACGACAGCCGGGCGTCGTTCATCGGGCCGGTCTGGTATGCGACGCCCGTGACCACGTCGCCACGGTAGGAGTAGTACTCGACGAAGTCGTCGGTCGTGAGCATGTGTGCCATCAGCTCCGGCGGCGTCACCTCGCACGTCCGCGCGCCGAGCCAGCGATCGGGAACGAGGTGGACGATGCCGAGCACGTCGCGCAGGGGCTCGCCACTGCCGCTCGTCATTCCCTGCAGAATCTCGTCCACGTCGACCTTCGCCGCCGCGCCGGGGTCGAGGTGGAGGAAGGGCTCGGACTCGCCGAGGTACGCGCCGTCGCGGTCGAAGGCCGACATGCTGACGGTGAACGGAGTGGCGAACGTCTCGCCAGGCCGCACGCCGTTGAAGAGAGTGACCCGACTGCCGTAGCCGGGCGTGTGGAGGGTCGCGAACGTGCACGTGCGGACGAAGCGGGGATCGAAGACGAGGGTCGACGGCACGACCATGCTCGTTATCTACGCGTCATGAGAGACACCAGTCGATCGATCGTTTGAAGTAGTCGGCAGTCGCATAGTCGCTCGTGTGGCCGCCTGAGAGGTGATAGTCGGTCGTGACCTCGCCGCCTCGGGTACGCCATAGGTTAACGAGCGGAATGACTTGCTCGTTGTGGACTCCGTGGTCGTCGACCATCGACTGGATTGCCAGACGGGGAAGCGGTGTCGCCGCCTGAGTTGCGAGCAGCCGGATTTCTCGTGTCACCCGCAGATGTCGCTCGGCGCCTACGTCTTCGTCGCCCAGAATTGCGGCAACGTGCGGAACCCGCCCCTGGGTGAGCGCGCTGGTGTCAAGGTCGATGTGTGGGCAGACCGCAACGACGCCTGCGAATCCACGCCTTAGTCCGAATCGCAAGGCTGCTGTGCCACCCATCGAAGAGCCCAGAGTGACGACTCGATCAGGCGTCAACCGGTGGGCGTCCACCACGCTCTGAATGATGCGGTCTGTAGCACGCTCCACAAAGAAGTCTCCACGGATGCCCTTGTAGTAGCAGCCATTCTCCTCGGCGCCGAAGGTGTCCACGAGAAAGAGGAACGAATGGGCCACGAGTGGCCAGAACATCCGGAGCCGGTGGAAATAGCCTCGGAACTCACGAAACTTTCGGCGCTCGCCGACCTCGTCGAAGAACGCGGAGAAGTGCACGCACAGCGTATCGCCCGACCCCGGATAGAAGACGTAGTTGTACAGGCGACCTTCGACTTCGATCGGGTGCTGGAACGACGTCGCGACGCGGTCGTAGTCGAACTGTGTGCTGGATCGAATGTAGGGCGGAGGCGGACCGTCGCTCGACCCTTGCCGACGGAGTTCACGGTGCGGCGGGCGGCGCAAGCCGCGGGACCAAACGATTGCGTCGAGGCGGTCGAGGGCCCGGTCCTTCGCTGCGAGAAGGTGATTGAAAGTCGACGCGACGACCTGCACCGCTCGGCACACGCTACCGACGCGAGGATACGACCTCGGTCGGCGGTCGTCCGGACGCGCGCGTGAGGACCTCCCGTACGTATCGGCGTTCGGGTCGGCGCAGGCCGATGAAGAAGAAGAGCCCCAACGAGACTGCTGTTCCGATTCCACCGCCGAGCGCGGCCCCCGCGAGCGGCGGCAGGCGCTCGACCTCGTGCAGCGTCGCCAGGCTCAGTACAACTTGGACGGCCGGCCCCGGGAGGTTCGGGATCAACACGCGCCTCGCCCAGTCGCCGAGGCTGATCCTGAACTCATCCAGACACAGTGTTGTGTAGGCGACGAGGAGCGGCGCGTACGTGATGACCGTCGCCGCGACGACGCCTGTGATCCCCCATACGTGGACGAGGATGAGCGAGAGCACGAGGTTCGACGCGACCCACACGACGCTGAGCGCGACCACGGGGCGAAGCCGTCCCACCGCCACTAGCATCGTCGTTCCCGCAGCGTCGAAGGTGCCGAGTGCGACCCAGAGTGCGAACAGCCGCACGGCACCCGTCGCTCCGGCCTGCTGCGCACCGACCCACCCGACGACCACGAGGCGCGCATAGACCAGGACGGCGATCGAGACCGGAAGGAAGAGCGCGACCGAGTACGACGTCGCGCGCAGGAACAGGTCGCGCATCCGAGGTTTGTCGACCCGGGACAACGTCGCCGCCGGAAGCAATGCGGAGCCGCCGATGCCGAGCAGCAGGAACATCGCCGCCTGGACGCGGTTGGCGACCTCGTACGTCGCGACGGCGCTCACCGAGAGGATGGCCCCGACGATCAGCTTGTCCATCTGCCGGTAGGAGACGGAGAGGATGCGCAACAGGAAGAGCGAGCGACTGAAGCCGAGCAGCTCTCGCAGCACGTGTCGCTGAATCGACGACGGACGCAGTCTCGCCGCAGCCTCGCTCGTCCGAACGACGACGACGTACGCGGACAGTGCAGCGGCCGCCGATGCAGCCGAGCACGAAGCGATCGCGACGACGCCGCGTCCGATCGACAAGACGCCGACCACTAGCCCGGCGAAGAGAATGGCACGAACGAGCTCGATGACGCGGATCGCGCCGTACCGTTGAGCCGATTCGAGCACTGCGCGATACGCGAGGCCCGGAAGGTCGAAGACGATCTGCGCACCGACGATCGCGAACGTCACGATCGCCGCGTGCCGAACCGCTCCCTGGACCGAGAAGATAGAGGCGATCGCCGGCGCGAGCGCGACCATCAGGCCTGCCACAACGACCGACACGACGAGGAAGATCGCGACGGTTGTCGAGAAGATTCCGGTCAGCTGCGCCGGGTCGCGTCCACGGCGCGCGTCGGCCATGAAGCGCACGGATGCCTGCTGCAGCCCGAGGTCGGTCAGCGAGAGGTACCCCGCAGTCGCCGTCAGGGTGATGGCAAGCGCCCAGATGCCGAACGACACCGAACCGAGCCGATCGAGCATGTAGGGCGTCAACAGGATCGTGACGACCATCCCGCCCGTGATCGCGATGCCGTTGATCGCCGAATTGCGAACGAGCCGGGCGCCGCTCACGTGCGAGCCGACGTCCGGCCCGGCGGTCTGAACGACCCCCTCTTCGCTCGCGAGCAGCTCACCTGCCACGTCGGCTCTCAGGCTACTACCGGCAGGGGTCCGCTCTCAGCCGCAGCAGCCCGACGCGGAGGACCCCGAACCGCCCGTCGTACTCGACGGCGACGAGGCGGCTGCGAGCCTCATCGACGCCACACGAGGACGACGACGTCGCCGTCTTCTCCGTTGTGCTCGAGGCGTTCGTCGGTATAGCCGGCGCGACGAAAGGCCCGCTGGGACGCCTCGTTTCCCTCCTTGATCGTGGCGAGCACGAGCGAGAGCCCCAGCTCGTCGGCACCACGTCGGGTTGCGCTGGCGATCAGCGCGGGGCCGACGCCGCGTCCGCGATCATCCGGGTCGACCGAGACTGAGATCTCCCCGGTCGCGTCGTCGCGGCGATCGATCCGCGCTTGACCGACGGGCCGCCCGTCGAGCTCGCCGACGTAGATGCGCGTGTCAACGGCGGCGAGCTTGCCGGCGAACCAGCGCGCGTGCGTCTCAGCTTCGATCTCGAGCGAGTCGAACGACTGGCTGCGGACGGACGGATCGTTGCGCCAACGGAGGAGCAGCTCGGCGTCCTCCGCCTGCGCCGACCGTAGCGTCAGCGCAAGCGTGGTCAAAGCTCGACGTCCTCGGCGCGGACCGGCGCGTTCGCCACCAGGTCGCGTGTCGCCCGTGCGCCGAGCAGGCGAGGATACTCGGACGGTGGCAGTCCGTGGTCGAGCTTCCCACTGCGGAGGACGGCGATGGACGTTCGGTCGAGTAGCTCGCCGGCACGGATCGTACGCGTCGTGAACACGCTGCGGCGTGCGAAGACCCGCAACTCTTCCTCGTCCGGGTGAACCTCCTTGCGACCGGTTCCGAGAGCGACCTCGGCCGCCCGGATCGCCTCGACCATTCGTCGCAGCTCTTCAGGCTGGATCGCGAAGCGATGATCAGGCCCCGGCAGCGTACGATCGAGCGTGAAGTGCTTCTCGATCGCGACGGCGCCGAGACCGACGGCCAGCACGGGGGCGATCACAGGGTCGGCGGAGTGGTCGGAGAAGCCGACCGGCACGCCGAAGCTTTCGCGCAGATCGTCGATCGCGCCGACGTTGAGCGCCTCGAGGCGAGCCGGGTAGGCGGCCGTGCACTGCAAGACGATCACGTCGGCTCCTCCAGCGGCGCGGGCCGCGGCGAGCGCAGTCGCGATCTCGTCGCTCGTCCCGGCACCGGTCGAGAGCAGGAGGGGCTTGCCGGTGGCGGCCGCGTGCCGGACGAGAGGAATGTGCGTCAGCTCGTACGACGCGATCTTGTGGGCCGGGACGAAGGGATCGACCGCATCCAGCGACGCCTCGTCGAATGCCGTGACCAGGAAGTCGAGCTCATGGCGGGAGCAGAGCTCCGCGAGCAGAGGGAGCCACTCTTCGGGCAGCTCCATCCGAGCGATGACCTCGAAGATGTCCTCGTCGTCCTCGAGGTAATCGGCGCTGCCCGCGCCGTGCGGGTACATCCGCTCGGCGCGGAAGAGCTGGAACTTGATGGCATCTGCGCCGGCCGCCGCGGCGGCTTCGACCAGCCGCTCGGCGAGCTCCCAGCTCCTGTTGTGGTTCGAGCCGGCCTCAGCGATCACGTAGCACCGGCTGCTCGCCCTCGCAGCTGCAAGTCGGCTGACGGCGTTCGTCGCCACCGGCGTGAGGCTAGCGGCCGCCCGCAGGCGAAGCGTCGTCCCGGAGATCCGTTTGCGACGATAGCCATGTGCTCGTCGCCGTGGCAGCGACCCTCCCGCTCTGGTTTACGGCAGTCCCGGGCTTGCACGGCTGGGCGGCGTGGCTCACGCTCGGCCTCGCTGCGATCGCGGCCGCTTCGGCGGCGGTTCGAGCACGCCGTCGGCCGGGGTGGACGCTCGAGTCGATGGTGGCGGCCGCTGTGGTCTTCGCGATTGCGCTCCTCGGTCTGTCTCGCCTCGTGACCTCCCTGCAGGTACGCGACGCCGAGTACCACGCGGACCGTGGTGTGTCGTATCGCGCGGCTGAGGGACAGGTACAGGCCCAGGTCGGGATCGATCCGCAGTTCATCGCACTGCTCGCGCGCGCGATTCCCAAGGACGGCCGCTTCTACGTCCTCGCCGGTCCGAAGGTCACGACGTCCGGGCCGCACTCCTGGGCGCAGTACGAGCTGATGCCGCGAATCGAGGAGTACTGGAAGCCGTGCAGGGCGAAGTGGATCGTGCTCGTCGACGCGACGGGCGCCGGCAACGTCACGGGAGTCAGGCTCGGCAAGCCGATCGTGTCCTACAAACCCGGCTACGCGTTGGCGCGGAACCTCGACCGATGCACACGGTAGTCGGGCTCGTCGTCTACAACCTGTGCTTTCTCGGCGCCGGCTACGGCGTCCTCTCGCTCGCGCGTGGGCGCGGCGCCCTCGCCGACGCCGGACTGGCGTTCCTCCTCGGCGTGGCCGCGCTCCTGATCGCGATGAGCGTGCTCGCGACGTGGGGCTACGTCGCGGGCGCGCCAGTGTTCCTCGTCGCGTCAGCCGTCTTTGTCGCGCCGGCGGTCTTCCGGCGCGGCCTCGCTCTGCCCCGGCCTAGCCTACGGCTGCCGCGCCGCCGTCCGCGCCCGACCGACCTGCCGGTGGCCGCGTTCGGGCTCGCCGCCGCCGCGTACGCATTCGTGCTCGTCCGCCTGTCGATCGTCGACCCGCTGACCGAGTGGGATGCCTGGGCGATGTGGACGATGAAGGCGAAGGCGTTGATCGTCTACGGGAACCTCGGCGTCGCCGACTTCGCGGGCGCGGCGCATCCCGATTACCCGCTGCTCGTGCCGATGCTGCAGTCGTTCGCCTTCAGGTTCATCGGCCAGATGAACACGGAGGTCGTCCACGTCGAGTACGCGCTGATCGCGCTCGCCTTCGTCGGCGCCGTCGCCCGCATCGTAAGCGTGCGCGTCGGCGTGCTGGTCGCGGCTGCCTGGTCGCTCTACGTGCTCCTGCTGCCGGGATTCGAGGCGAACGTGCCCGACGCCCTCGGTGATGTTCCCGTCGCCGTCTATGCCAGCCTCTCGGCGCTCACGTTCGCTCTCTGGTTGCGAGAGCGCCGACTCTCGTGGCTCGGCTTCTACACGATCTTCGGCGCGGCCGCCCTCTGGTCGAAGAACGAGGGCTCGTCGGCGCTCCTGATCATCGCCGTCGTCGGGACACTCCTCAGCGTCGGCCGCCCGTTCGCGCGCAACGTCGTTCCGCCGATGGTCGCTTCGGCCGCGATCTACGTGCTCTTCCTGCCCTGGTTGCACTGGACGAGCGCCGAAGGGATCGGGCACGACCGCAACCTCACCGCGGGGCTGCACCCGTCACTCCTCATCCACGAGCACGCGCGCGCGGTGCACTCGCTGAAGGATCTCTGGAGCCAGCTCGGTAACTCGAGCACGTGGCTCTTCCTTCCGTACTTGACCGGGCTGCTCGTCGCCGCCGCCCTCGTCCGACGCGTCGGGGTACGCGTCGCGCTCTTCTCGCTCCTCGTCCCCGTCGGGCTCCTTGCCAGCTACGTCGTCATCTACACGATCAGCACCGATCCCCTCGGGCTCGACTGGTACCTCGCGACGTCGTCGAGCCGGGTGATCACGGGCGTAGGCCTGATCGCCGCGACGCTATTACCGCTGCAGCTCGCGACGTTGCTCGAGGCTCCCCCCTCGCCGGACGTTGGGGCTCAACCGGCGTGGACGAGATGGCGAACGCGCGAGTACGACCACGTCAGATGGAAGAAGTCGCCGATCGTGCGCTTGCCGGAGAAGTAGTAGCCCACGATGTTGTTCGCGCCGTCGGCCTGGCTCGCGCCGAACGCGTGGTTCATGCCGAGGAAGACCGAGAACGCGACCGTAACAACGGTCGCGCAGGCCGTCACCCGGTGGATCCGGCGTGAGCCGGCGCCGAGGAGCGAGCTGATGCCGATCGCGTAGAAGGGAATCGGTGCGGCCAGGTAGCGGGCCGAGAAGGACCAGCCTGCGTCCCAGACGCCGAAGGTCGAGTAGGCACAGAGGAGGGCTGCCACCATGCTGGTTAGCAAGCCGACGTAGAGGCGCGCCGGATCGCGTCGGCGGAGAAGCAACGCAATCCCGATCACCGCCAGCAGCGTCGCCGGGGTCCAGAGGAACAGCCCGCGATGGAGGGTGAACAGGATCCGGAGCGGATTCAGCGGGGCGAAAAGGGTGTGCGTCCCGAGCCGCTCGCCGTTCGCCCTGGTCTCCAGCCCTGTCCCCAGGGCGAGAGGGACGACGACCAGCATGCCGAACGTCGCGGCCGCAGCGGCGACGATCTTCGCAGCATCTCCCACGCGCCTGATGACAACGAGCGCGATGCAGAGTCCGACGATCAGCGCCGCGTTGAAGGGACGAACTGCGACCGCGAGGCCGAGCGCGGCACCCGTCAGCAGTCGCCAACGAAGCGCGGGAGACTGCAGCAGCAGGTACAGACCAGCTGCGGCGGCCGAGAATGCGGCGGCGTCGGCCGCGTGGGAGTAGGAGGGCGAGAACGACGCGTAGTACCAGAGCGGCGAGCCGAAGACGGCGGCGAGCGCCGACGACGCGGCGTGCGGGAGGCCGAGCTGTGCGACGAGCCAGACCGAGACGGCGAAAGCGACGACCGCGTAGCAGATCGAGGCGATCGTGATCGACGCCGGCTCGACGTGTGTTGCGAGCGAGCCGCTGCGCACGAGCAGGTGAACGCCCTTCGCGACGGCGAAGAATGGGGCGTTCATCAGGCCGACCCCGAAGTTGTAGCCCGAGCCGGTCGATCGCTCGCCAAAGAGACGTTGCAGAAACGAGTAGTAATCGACGCCGTCGCCGAACACGCGATACGCGCCGAAGTTGAGCGTGAACGCGAGGAGCACGACGCCGGCGACGACGATCTGGGGCCTGCGGGCGCCAGTCTCTTCCCGTCGAGCATGCGACGCGGTGACAAGATCCGAGCGCTCGGCCCTCACTCCCTTCATCGCACGCGCAGGAGTGGGGGTGCGCTGTCGGGTCGAAGCATCATTCGGGGCCGCCGGGACGCCGAGCCCACGGCGGAGGATAGGCGAAGAGGCCCGCGGCCCCCGGCTCTAGACTGACCTGGGGATGCTCGCTTCGCAGCTCGCGGCCGGGCACGTCCAAGCAGTCGCGGCATCCATCGTTGCGGCGGGCGTCGTCTTCCTCCTTGCGCGGATCGACTTCGCGTGGGGTCTCGCAGCGACGCTGCTCGCGCTGATCGCCTCCAACAGCAGCATCTCGGGACTGAAGGAGCCGTTCCTGACCGCGAGGTGGGCCGCGCTCGGCGCGCTCGCCGTCGCGCTCGTGCCTGACGCTCTCCGGGCGCGGCGGCACCTTGTCGTGCCGGCGCTCTACCTGGCGCCGCTCGTTCTCTACGCCTTCGTTTCCATCGCCTGGTCGGTGGAGCCGCGTCTGACGGCGGAGCGCGCAGTGTCGTTCGCGGTGCTGCTGTGGGTCGTCGGCGTTGCGGCGGTGACACCACGTGTGGCAGGCGCCCAGAGTACACGCGTCGTCGACGTGCTCGCCGCGACGACGATCGCCGTCCTTGCGGGGTCGATCCTGCTCCGGCTCGTGTCGTCTCGCGCGACGCAGGCCGGTGTGTTCCGCGGGGTGTTCGAGAACGAAAACGGGTTAGGCCTGTTTCTCGGCTTGACGTTTCCGTTCGTCGCCGATGCGCTCGCTCGCCGTGGGCGGACCGTCGTCCCGTTCGCGGTGCTGGGCGTGTTCGTCGCGGTCGTCTACACAGCGCATGCACGCGGCGGGCTGCTCGCGCTGGCCCTGACGGCGCTCGCGTACGTGTGGACGCGCGACTGGGCACGGCGGTTGCGCGTCCTGCTCACCGTCGCTCTGGTCGCCGCCGCCGCCGCCGCGGCGATCGCCGTCACGAGCACCAAGTCCGGGTCCTCGACGATCGTGTCGAATCAGGGTGTCTTCTCGACCGCGGCGGCGAGTCTGGCCGGGCAGGCGCACGGGCCGCAGTCGGAGATCAGCCGCCTGACCGGCGCGCGCTCTGAGGCGTGGCAGGCCGCAGCGGGGCTGATCGCCTCGCGGCCGGTGCTCGGATACGGGTTCGGGACCGGCGATCGCATCTTCTCGCTCTACCCGAACCGTGCGCATTTCCAGTACTTCGAAGGCGCGAATCCGAACAATGCGTACCTCCAGCTCGTGCTGGAGGTCGGCGCGGTCGGTGCGGCCGTCTTCCTCGTCCCGCTGCTTGCGGCCGGAGGCTTCGCCCTGTCGGCCATCGGCCGGCGGAGACGATCGGCGGCGATCGTTCCCTTCGCGGCGGTTGTCATCGGCGGGCTCGCGGTCGGCATCGTCGAGAGCGTCTTCACGTCGGCGGGCGCGCCGTGGGAGCTCCTGATCTGGCTGAGCGCGCTCCTCGTCGTTGCGGATCGAGCCTGGGTTGTGATGCCGTGGGAGAACGAGGCGGGACGCCCGGGCGCCGTCGAGCGCAAGTGGCGCTTGAGCCGCCGCACGGGCAGTGTGGTCGCCCTCGCGACCCTCGTCCTCGCGGGCGCGCTCGTCGGTGTCGCGGAGCTGACTAAGCGCGCGCCGCTTCCGCCGATTCAGAGGGCGGCGCGAACGTTCGCGGACCACCGTTGCGGCGGCTGCCGCGTCGCGGCGCTGACGGAGGTGCAGCCCGGTTTCTGGTGGCTGCGGCTCGCGGGAGCCACGCCGACTTGCTACGTCATCGACCGTGCGCGCTTCGGGTCGGGAGGAGGCGCCTCGGGCGTCCTGCCGACGCGTTGCGAGCATCTCCCGCTCCGCGAGGCGCACGTCCTGACGGTCTCGGTGCTTCAGGTCAGCCCGCCCTATCTGGTCCCGCCGCTCACAAGCCCGACCGGGTTCGAGGCAACCCTGGTGCGGCGCGTCGCCCGCAGTCTCGGCATCGGCCTCGTTCACTGGACCGGTGGCACGGCCCGCCAGCGCGCCCGCGCAGACGTCATCGTTCACGCGTTCGCGGCGACGCCGTTGCCGCCCGACTTCATTCCGTATCGCATCTTCAACGAGGAGCTGCTGGCGCTGCGCGGCAGTCGCGCCAGCCGTGTGCAGGCGGTGCAAGCGCTCGACGGCTTTCGGCTCGGCGTCGTCGCCGGTCCCGCGTTGCACTTCGTGCACCAACTCCTCGGCGAAAGGAACACGCTGAGCACGTTTCCGACGCGAGAGGCCGGGGCAGCAGCACTCGCGCGGGGGCGCATCGACGCGCTGCTCGACGACGAAGCGAGCGCGAGCGCGGTTGTCCAGCGGAACCGCCGGATTGTCGCCGTCGGGCTCCTGCCGGCGGACCACGCGTACGGGATCGCGTTCGGCCCGAACAGCAAGATCGCGCCCGAAGTAACGGCGGAGATGAGCCGTCTGCGTGCAAGCGGCGCGCTCGCGGCGCTCAGCGACCAGGAGCTTGGACGGCTCTCCCCGCTGAAGATCTTCCCCGCAACCGGGCGCCGGTGACGCGCCAGGGTCACTTGTAGACTCGCGCCGTGCGCGACGTCCGTTGCGACGTCTGCGGTGCAACGTCGTCCGAGCTCTTCGCCCTCCGGCCGCCGCGGACCGATGTACTGCACCGGAGGTTCGTCCGCTGCCGAGAGTGCGGCTTCGTCTACGCGGACCCGCGCGCAACGGCCGAAGAGGCGCAGCGGTTTTACGAGTCGATCTCGAGCCGCGGCTCCGGGTCGCTCGCCTCTTCGATCGGGAGCGACGAGTGGAACGACGCCGTCGCCGTTCGCCGCCGCCGACTGGAGGCGGGTGCGGCCGCCCTTGACCAAAACCGCTCGATCCGCTTCCTCGACGTCGGCTTCGGCGACGGGACGTCGCTCGCCGCGGCGGCGGAGCTGGGCTGGGAGCCGTACGGACTCGAATACGCCGAGTGGCTCGTGGACGCCGCGCGGGAGCGACTAGGGCTCGAGAACTTGGTCTGTGGCGACGTCGCAGAGGCGCCGTTCGAGCCGGCCTCGTTCGACGTCGTCTATTCGTGGCATGTTGTCGAGCACGTCCTCGACCTCGACGAGTGGTTCGGTGCTGTCGCCCGGATCCTCCGGCCGGGCGGTGTCCTCGTTCTCGGCACGGAGAATGCCGACGGTCTGCAGGGAAAAATCTGGCGCGCGGCGTTCAAGCTCTCGCGCAGGACGCCATGGCCGCCGACGTCGACGGATCACACGTACTGGTTCAGCTGTGCGTCGCTGCGGACGGTCGCGCTGCGCCACGACCTCGAGCCCGCCGCACTCTCCGCGTACGAGAACTCGCCGCTCGAGATCGTGCGCGGTGAGTCGCTCGCACGGCTTCGGAACCCTCGCTGGCTCGCCTCGCTCGCGCTCTACCTCGCGGCGTCGACAGCTGCGCTCATCGCCCCGCGTCTCGGCGGCAAGATCCTCCTGGTAGCCCGCAAGCAGCCTGCGATCGTCTGAACGCAGGCGCGGAACTATCATCGCCGGGTGTCTGCCGCTGCTCTCGCGGCTCGTGGTGTGGTGCGGACGAGGGCGCTTCGGCTGCGCTGGCCGGCGGCGACCGCGCTCGCCGCCTACGTGCTCGTCGCCTTCCTGTACTTCGGGTTGCGCGCGCTCGGGCACTCCGGACGCACCTACATCGGGACGCCGAACGCCGATGCTCAACTCGAGATCTGGGCCTTCGCGTGGTGGCCGCACGCGATCCTCAACGGCCACAATCCTTTCTTCACGCATGCGCTCTGGGCGCCGAGTGGAGTCGAGCTCGCCTGGCCGACGATGGCGCCCGGGCTCGCGCTCGCGTTCACGCCGCTCACCTACCTGCTCGGGCCGACCGGCTCCTTCGATGTCTGCGCGATGTTGATGCCGGCACTCTCGGCGTGGACGGCGTTCCTGCTCTGCCGGCACGTGACCCGCTCGTTTTGGGCCTCGCTCGCCGGGGGCTACATCTTCGGCTTCTCGGCCTACGAGCTCGGCTCGCTGCAGCACATCCAGCTGACCGGCGTCTTCCTGATCCCGCTCGTCGCGCTCGTCGTGCTCCGTTACCTCGAGGGGGCGGTGAGCGGCCGCGGGCTCGCGATCCGGCTGGGCGTGCCCGTCGCCGCGCAGCTCACGATCTCGACCGAGATCAGCTTCACGCTCGTCCTCGCGCTCCTCGGCTCGCTCGTCCTCGCCTACCTGCTCGTCCCGTCGGTGCGGCCGCGCCTGCGCAGGCTGCCGCTTCCGCTCCTCGGCGGCTACGCCTTCGGCGCCGTGCTGGCGAGCCCGCTCGTCTTCTACCTCCTCAAGGACTTCCACGGCCATCCGTTCAACCCGATCTCGCCGACCCAGTGGAGCGCCGACCTGCTGAACGCCGTCGTGCCGTCGGACATCACGGCGCTTGGCACGCAGCTGACGTCGGTCTCGAATCACTTCACCGGTTCGCGCTGGGAGCAGAGCGCCTACTACGGGCTGCCTGCGCTCGTCGTCCTCGCGTGGTACGCGGTCCGCCGTTGGCGGCGACCGGCGACGCGCTTCCTCGTCGTCGCGATTGCATTCGCGGTCTTCTTCTCGTTCGGCTCGTGGCTGCACGTGCGCGGGCACCAGACGGTGACGCTGCCGTGGGAGCACGTCGCGTACCTGCCGCTCTTCTCGAACGTTCTGACGGTGCGCTTCTCGATGTACATCACACTCGCGATCGGCGTCGTGCTCGCGCTCTGGGCGGCATCACCGGTCGCGCCCGTCTGGGCGCGCGCGGGGCTCGCGGTGCTCGCCGTGCTCGCGTTCTTCCCGAACCTGCGGCGGAACGACTGGGCGGTGACGACGAACGAGCCGTCGTTCATCCGGGCAGGGACCTACAAGCAGTGCTTGAGCCCCGCAGACAACGTGCTGATCTTCCCCGGCTCGTTCCACGGCAACGAGATGCTCTGGCAGGCGGACGCGTGGTTCGGGTTCCGGATGGCCGAGGGCTACGTCTCCGCCGTCCCGCCGAAGCAGTTCCTCGAGCCGCCGGCGGTCGCCGCGCTCGCCACCTTCGGCGAGGTGCAACACGGCCTGACGGCCGCGATCCGCGAGTATGCTCGACTCAAGCACGTGACGGTGATCCTCGTCGAGCAGGGCCCGGTCTGGAACTACGAGGGCGGCCGCTGGCGCCTCGTCGCGAACCCGTGGCCGGCCTGGATCTCGCGCCTCGCAACGCCCCACGAGGTCGGCGGCCTGCTCCTCTACCGGCTCGACGGCTCCCGGCCCTGTGTGAGCGCATGAGGCGGCGCTTGTCGACGCCGTTTTCAGGACGCCGGGTCTTTGCCCGCGCGTCGGTCTGCGTCGGGAACGGGATGCGTCTCAGGGCGGCTGTGAGCGCATGAGAGGCCGCCTGACGGCGCTCGCGCTCGTCGGCGGGTACTTCGGCCTCCTCGCGGCGCTGGGCGGCTACGGCCGCTGGGGACGCCTCGGCGTCTTCCCGGTCGACCGCTCCCGGCCGCTCTGGTTCGGCGACCTGTACAGCGTCACCTCGGCCTGGGAGTGCGCCCGGCGCGGGCTCGCCGTGCTGCCGCGGAACCCCTGTGACCCGTGGCAGCGGCCGGCGAACTACCCGCACCTCTGGGTCTGGCCGACGTTCCTCGGGCTCGGGCCCGGTGACACGTACGCGCTCGGCTTCGTCGTCGGCGGCTTCTTCCTGCTCGCCGCGCTCGCGATCCTGCCTCGCCGCACCGGCGTCCTCGCGGGCGCCCTCTACGGGGTCGCACTCTGCTCGCCGGCGATCATGCTCGGCGTCCAGCGCGGCAACGTCGACCTGCTCCTGTTCGCACTGCTCGTGCTCGCCGCGATCGTCGCCGGCCGCGCGCTCGTCTCCGGTTCGTTCGTCTACCTGGCCGCAGTCCTGAAGCTGTTTCCGATCTTCGCCGCCGGGATGCTGCTGCGTCGCGTCCGCCGCGCGTCCTGGCTCGTCGCCGGCGCCGTCCTCGCCGGATTCGCGATCTACGCGCTGGCGACCCTCGACACGATCCGCGAGATCCGGCGCGTCGTGCCGCAGGTGAACGACACGAGCTTTGGCGTGCGGCGGTTCAGCGACTGGGCCGCGGCCGCGCTCACCGGCCACTCTTCGCCCGTCGTCTGGGACGTGGCCGTTGTGGTTGCGGCGATCGCCGTCTCGCTCCTGCTCCGCCGCCGGCTGCGGGCGCACCTCGCCGCCGGCGGCGACCGCGAGCTCGACCTCTTCTGGGCCGGCGCCTGCGTCTACGTCGGCTCGTACGCGTTCTTCCGCAGCTTCGACTACCGGCTCTGCTTCGTGCTGATGACGTTCCCGCAGCTCCTCCGCTGGACCCGCGAGCGGAGGGCGCTCGCCGCGGTCACGCTGCTCGCCCTGTTCGGCACCGTCTGGCTCGACGCACCCTGGACCGGCGTGCCGGTGCTCGGCTGGCTCGCGCACAGCCACGTCGTCGCGCTGCCGCCGGTCGTCCTGGCGCAGCTCGTCCTCTTCCTCGGCCTCGTCGCCGGGCTCGTCGCGACCGCGCCGACGGCGGTGCCGTTCCGCGTGCCTCAGCTCGTCCGCTCGAGCACGACGAGGCAGCGCGAGGCGAGGAGCGGCGCGGCCGGCGCGAGCAGCGTCTCGAGCGCGCGCAGCGGCCGGTAGAGCGCGGACGGGACGAGCGGCCGGTGCGAGAAGCCGCCCGAGAGCGGATAGAGGAGGAGCGAGAAGCGCTGCCGCTCGACGAGCGCGAGCTCGGGCCAGCGGCGGCGGAGCTCGTCGGCGCGGCGGAAGAAGAGCAGCATCGGTACCGCTTGGTTGCCTTCGAGCGCGCCGACCGCGAGCCGCGGGTCGGGCCGGAACGGGTCGATGCCGGCGTCCGTGTGCTCGTGGTGGAAGAGGCGGTAGGCGATGATGGAGAGCGGCGAGGTGTACGGCTCGATCGCTATGACGCGGCCGCCTCGGCGCAGCGTGCGCCGCGCCTCGTCGAGGAAGCGCGCCGGGTCGGCGAGATGGTGGATCACGTCGACGGCGACGATGTTCGCGATCGTCGCGTCGGCGTACGGGAGCGCGTGCGCGTCGGCGACCTCGTCGGCCCACGGCGTCGGCTCTACGTCGGTGGCGACGAGGCCGGGCAGCCGCTCCTTGAGCGGCGCGAAGCCGCTCCCGAGCTCGACCGTGGGTCCGTCCAGCGTCGCGAGCTGCGCCTCGATCAGGTCGAACCAGTCGTTGTAGAGGCGCCGCAGCAGCGGCCGTTCGCCCCACGCGGCTTCCTGCTCGGCGAGCGCGTCGACGAGCAGGGTCGGCCGCATCGCGCGGCTACTATAGGCCCCTCCCGCGTGGAGACGGCGGCCACCCAAACTCGGACCGTTCCTGTCGCCTCGCGTGACGCGTACAGGGCGATCGCGCAGGCCTTCGACGAGCTGGCGCCGCGCGAGGCACGATGGAACCGGCGAACGCGCGGCTACCACGACCTCGTCACAGCCGTCTGCCAGGCGATCGTCCAGCCGGGTTCGTCCGTGCTCGAGCTCGGCAGCGGCTCCGGCGACCTCCTCGCCGCGCTCGCGCCCGGAGACGGCGTCGGGGTCGACGTCAGCGGCGGCATGGTGGAGCTAGCGCGGAGGCGCCATCCGGGACTGCGCTTCGAGCAGGCCGCCGGGGAGGACGTGCGGCTCGACCGCACGTTCGACTACGTCGTCCTCTCCGACGTGCTGCCGTACGTCGACGAGCTGCTCGCGCTCTTCCACAACGTCGCACGGCACTCGCACCGCGAGACGCGCGTCGTCATCGACTCCTACAGCGAGCTCTGGCGGCCGCTGATCCGCGTGCTCGAGCTGCTGCGGCTGAAGCCGCGCAAGCCGGTGCGCAACTGGGTCGCGCCGAACGACGTCGACAATCTCCTCCAGCTCGCCGGGCTCGAGACGGTGACCATGACCCGCCGCATCCTGCTGCCGTTGCGGATCCCGTTCCTCTCCGGGCTCGTCAACGGCGTGCTCGCGAACATGTGGGGACTGCGCCAGCTCTGCCTGACGTACTGGATCGTCGCGCGCCTCAAGCCGCCGGACGAGCGCCGCGAGCTTTCGGTCTCCGTCGTCGTCCCGGCGAAGAACGAAGCGGGGATGATCGAGCGCATCGTCGAGGAGACGCCGCAGCTCGGGACGAGGAGTGAGCTGATCTTCGTCGAGGGGCACTCGAGCGACGGCACGCGCGAGGAGATCCGGCGCCAGATCGAGTTGCACCCGGAGCGCGAGATCGTCTACATCGAGCAGCAGGGCCGCGGCAAGGGCGACGCGGTGCGGCTCGGGTTCGCGCGGGCGCGCTACGACGTGCTGATGATCCTCGACGCCGACCTGACCGTACGCCCGCGCGAGCTGCCGCTCTTCCTCGACGCGATCGAGACCGGCCGCGCCGAGTTCGTCAACGGCTCGCGGCTCGTCTACGGGCTCGAGCCCGGCGCGATGCGCTTCCTCAACCTGCTCGGTAACAAGGCGTTCTCGCTCGTCTTCAGCTCGCTGCTCGGCCAGTCAGTCAAGGACACGCTCTGCGGCACGAAGGTGCTCGAGCGCCACCGCTACGAGCAGATCGCGGCCGGTCGCTCGTACTTCGGCGACTTCGACCCCTTCGGCGACTTCGACCTGCTGCTCGGGGCGGCGCGCCTCAACCTCAAGATCGTCGACCTGCCCGTGCGCTACCACGCGCGCACCTACGGCGAGACGAAGATCTCCCGCTTCCGTCACGGCTGGCTGCTGCTGCAGATGGCCGTGTTCGCGTTCCGGAAGCTGAAGATCGAGCCTTACCGTCGCCGCGCCTAGATGCTGGCCGTCGAGATCCTCTTCTGGCTCTCGCTGGGCGCGCTCCTGTGGACGCACGTCGGCTATCCGCTCGCCGCGACGGCGCTCGCGCGCCTCGCCCCGCGGCGCCGCCGCTCCGGGGGCACGACGCCGTCGGTCGCCGTGATCGTCGCGGCGCACAACGAGGAAGCCTCGATCGCGCGCCGCATCGAGAATCTGCTCGGGCTCGACTACCCGCGCGAGCAACTGGAGGTCGTCGTCACGTCGGACGCGTCGACCGACCGGACCGAGGAGATCGCGGCGGCGCACGGCGCGCGCGTCGTCCGGAACCCGCGCGGCGGCAAGGTCGCGGCGCAGGACCGCGCGGTCCGCGAGACCGAGTCGGAGATCGTCGCGTTCTCCGATGCGAACGCGACCTGGGCGCCGGACGCGCTGCGCAAGCTCGTCGCCTCGTTCGCCGACCCCGAGGTCGGCTACGTCTGCGGGCAGCTGCGCCTCGAGACGGCGAACGGCGCGAACAAGGAGGGCGTCTACTGGCGGTACGAGCTCGCGGTGCGCGATGCCGAGTCGCGGCTCGGCTCGGTCACCGGCGGCAACGGCGCGATCTACGCGCTTCGCCGCGCCGACTACGTCGAGGTCGACCCGCGCTTCGGGCACGACCTCGCCCTGCCGTACCTGATGGTGCAGCACGGCCGGCGTGCGGTCTACGAGCCGGAGGCGGTCGCGTTCGAGAGGCCGACGCCGACGAACGAGACCGAGTACCGGCGCAAGGTGCGGATGTTCGAGCACTGCTGGCTGATCCTCCTGCGCGGCAGGATGCTGCGTCGCCTCGGACCGGTGTACGCGGTCGAGATCGTGTCACACCGCGTCCTGCGTTACGGCTCGGGCCTGCTGCACATCGTCCTCCTCGCGACGTCGATCGCGCTCGTCACGCACGGCTGGTTCTACGACGCAGTGCTAGCCGCCCAGGTTGCGCTGCTCGCCGCCGCGGCGGTCGGCGTCGGCATCGCGCGCTACTACGTCCTCGTCAGCTGGGCGACCGTCGTCGCGCTCTGGAACTACCTCCGTCGCGGCGTGCCTGCGACCTGGCAGGCGGCCGAGGGCACGCGCTGAACCGCGCGCTCGACGTCGCGATCGCGGCGACCGGACTCGCGGTCGCAAGCCCCGTGCTCGCGTTCGCCGCCCTCGCGGTCAAGCTCGGCGACGGCGGGCCGGTCTTCTACCGTCAGACGCGCGTCGGCCGCGACGGGCGCGACTTCGAGCTCCTGAAGCTGCGGACGATGGTCGTCGGCGCAGAGAAGCTCGGCGCAGGCCACGCCGTCAACGAAGGCGACCCGCGCATCACGCCGGCCGGCCGTGTGCTGCGGCGCCTGTCGCTCGACGAGCTGCCGCAGCTCTGGAACGTCGTCCGCGGCGAGATGTCGCTGATCGGCCCGCGGCCGACGCTCCGCTACCAGGTCGAGCTGTACGACGGGCGGCAGCTACACCGGCTCGACGTCAAGCCCGGGATCACCGGGTGGGCGCAGGTACACGGCCGCGCCCGCCTCAGCTGGGCCGAGCGGATCGAGCTCGACCTCTGGTACGTCGAGCACCGCTCGCCGCTCGTCGACCTGAAGATCTTGCTGCGTACGCCGCGCGCGCTCTTCGGAGGGACGTACAAGGGCGAGACGGGTGGCTGGAAGCCCGCAGGCTAGGTTCGTTCTCGCCGGCATCTGCGCGTTCGTCCTCGTCGTGGGCGCGTGGAACGTGCTCCGCTTCCCGCCCGGGATGGGCTACGACGGCGCCGGCCACATGCAGTACGCCGACGACTTCGTGCCCGGCGGCCACATCCCGCCGCGCACGAACCACGAGGCGTACATCCCGCCCGGCTACTACGCGGTCGCGGGCTCGCTCGACTGGATCGCCAAGGAGCTCGGGGTCGGCCAGCCGCACCGGGCCGGGCAGGCGCTCAACGTGCTCTTCCTGCTCGGAACCGTGCTGCTCGTGTGGCAGCTCGCGCGCGAGCTCTGGCCGGGGCGCGAACGGGTCGCGATCGGCGCAGCCGCCTTCGTCGCCCTTCTGCCGGTGACCGTGAAGGCGTCGGCGATGTTCCACCCGGAGCCGATGACGATGTTCCTGTCCACGCTCGCGCTCTGGTTCTGCGTGCGCAGCTTCCGGGACCGTCGCTACGTGGTGCCGCTCGGGATCGCGCTCGGCGCAGCGCAGCTCGTGCGCACCTTCGCGCTCGGGGCGGTCGTTGCGGTCGCGATCGCGTTCCTCGTCGCGCGGCGCTTCCGCGAGCTCGCCGTCGTGCTCGTGCTCGCCGCGGCGATCCCTGCGCCGTGGTACGTCCACGAGGCCCAGGTCTACGGGAACCCGCTCGCGTACTCCCGGCCGACCCCGAAGACGCCGT
>Ga0070731_10001685_pt1 | contig 22284 bp, 23 predicted proteins | sample Coa_R1_2_FD_66448 | JGI IMG/M metagenome (GOLD analysis project Ga0070731, IMG submission 66448) | Surface soil microbial communities from Centralia Pennsylvania, which are recovering from an underground coalmine fire - Coalmine... | ecosystem: Environmental > Terrestrial > Soil > Unclassified ... | reverse complement strand
GGCGAGAACGCGCACGCGGCGAGCATACTTGCGGCGTGGCGACCACAGACCGTCGCGAAACCGAATCTGGTATCGACGTCAAACCGGTCTACACGCCCGACGACGCGACGCGCGAGCTGGAGGCGCCGGGCGAGTTTCCGTACACGCGCGGCCCGTATCGCGACATGTACCGCGGCCGGCCGTGGACGATCCGCCAGTACGCCGGCTTCGCCTCGGCGGAAGAGTCGAACGCGCGCTACCGCTACCTGCTCGAGCACGGGCAGACGGGTCTCTCGATCGCTTTCGACCTGCCGACGCAGCTCGGCTACGACTCGGACGATCCGCGCGCGCTCGGCGAGGTGGGGCGGACCGGCGTCGCGATCGACTCGCTCGCGGACATGGAGATCCTGCTCGCAGGCATCCCGCTCGGCGAGGCCTCGACGTCGATGACGATCAACGCGCCCGCCTCGCTGCTGCTCTTGCTGTACGAGCTGACGGCCGAGCGGCAGGGGGTCCCGGGCAGCGCGCTGCGCGGGACGGTGCAGAACGACATCCTCAAGGAGTACATCGCGCGCGGGAACTACATCTTCCCGCCCCGTCCGTCGATGCGTCTGACGACGGACCTCTTCGCGTACTGCGCCGAGCGGATCCCGCAGTGGAACACGATCTCGATCTCCGGCTACCACATCCGCGAGGCGGGCTCGACGGCGGTGCAGGAGCTCGCGTTCACGCTCGCGAACGGGATCGCGTACTGCGGGGCGGCCGTCGACGCAGGCCTGTCGCCGGACGACTTCGGCACACGGCTCTCGTTCTTCTTCAACGCGCACAACGACTTCTTCCAGGAGGTCGCGAAGTTCCGCGCCGCGCGGCGGCTGTGGGCGAGGATCATGCGCGACCGGTTCGGTGCCACGAACCCGCGGGCGCTCGCGCTGCGCTTCCACGCGCAGACCGGCGGCTCGACACTCACCGCGCAACAGCCCGAGAACAACATCGTCCGCGTGGCACTGCAGGCTCTGTCCGCGGTCGCCGGCGGCACCCAGAGCCTGCATACGAACGCATTCGACGAGGCGCTTGCCCTGCCGACGCAACGCGCGGCGACGATCGCGCTGCGCACGCAGCAGATCCTCCTGCACGAGGCGGGGACCACCGCGACCGCCGATCCGCTGGGCGGCTCCTACTACGTCGAGGCGCTGACCGACGAGCTCGAGACCCGCGCGTGGGAGCTGATCGAGCACGTCGACGAGCTCGGCGGCGCGGTGGCCGCCGTCGAGCAGGGGTTCGTGCAGGCGGAGATCGAGGAGTCCGCCGTCCGCTGGCAACGCGAGGTCGAATCGGGCGAGCGCGTGATCGTCGGCGTCAACAAGTACGTCTCGGACGACGAGGAAGCGATCGAGCTGCATCGGCTCGACCCTGCGGTCGAACGTCGGCAGCTCGAGCGGACGGCGCGCGTGCGCGCCGAGCGCAACGCCGGCGACGCCGCCGCGGCACTCACGCGCGTCCGGGAGGCGGCTCGAGGCGACGAGAACCTGCTCGTGCCGATGCGCGATGCGCTGCGCGTGGCCTGCACGATCGGCGAGATCTGCGGCGTGCTGCGCGAGGAATGGGGCGAGCACGACAAGGCCGTCAACCCGCGCCCTTAGGACAACTTCGACGTCCTAACGTCCAGAGTTTCCCGCGTGCGCATCCTGCTCGTCTCGCAGATGTATCCAGGACCGGCGGACCCGGATCTGGGTACGTTTGTCGCGCAAGGTGAGCGCGCGCTCAGCGCGAGAGGGCACGAGGTCGATCTGGCTGTCCTCGACCGCCGCGCGGGCGGCAAGGCGCGGTTCCTCGATCTTCGTCGCCGGGTACGCGAGGCCGCGCGGCGCGACCCGGATGTGGTCTGGGCGCACTTCCTCGTGCCGGCCGGGCTGTTCGCGTCCGAGCTCGACGCACCGCTTGTCGTCACGGCACACGGTCGCGACGTGCGCAACGTCGGCGCGATTCCGGGAATCGCCGCACTGACGCGCCGCGTCGTTCGCCGTGCGTCGACGGTCGTCGCAGTCTCGGAGTATCTCCGCCGCGAGCTCGAGGACAAGGTGCCCGAGGCACGCGGGAAGACGGAGGTCGTCGACTCGGGCGTCGAGCTCGCGCTGTTCGCGGGCGCGGAGCCGGCGACGCAGCTCGAGCGACCCGCGTTCGTGCACGTCGGTTCGCTCAGCGAGCGGAAGAACGTCGCGCGCCTGGCCGACGCGTTCGCGACGCTCGGTCGTGGATCGCTCACGTTCGTCGGCGACGGTCCGTTGCGCGCCAGGCTCGAAGGCCGTGACCGCATACGCGTCGTTGGCGCGGTGCCGCATGCCGACATTCCCCGCTGGCTCGCGGCGGCCGACGTCGTCTGCGGGCCCGCGCTCGTCGAGCCGTTCGGCCAGGCCCTGCTCGAGGCGATGGCCGCGGGCCGCTCGGTCGTCGCGACACGCGTCGGCGGCCCGCCGGAGTTCGTGCCGCCGGACGCGGGTGTGCTCGTCGACCCGCTCGACACCGCCGAGCTCGCCCGCGGTCTCGAGCAGGCCGCCGAGCTCCCGTCGCCGAACGAGGCCGCCCGCGCGTCCGCCGCGGAGCACGACGTCAGGCGTCAGGCGGAGCGGCTGGAGGCGATTCTCCTGCGAGCGGTTCGAGATCGGCGAGCCTGACCGCGACGAGCGGTTCGATGCGGTCCTCGAGCCCGTGCTCCCGGGCGAGCGCGAGCGCCCGCTCGTACGTCTCCCGCACCTTCTCGGCCGAGACGCCCTGCTTCAGCCGGTTGTCTCCGGTCACGAGCAGGTCGTGGATCTTCGCCCGAGCGTCCGCCTCATCCATTCCGCATAAGGTAGAACGCGATGCCCGACCGCGTAAGCGTGCTCATCGCCGACGACCAGCGGCTCTTCGCGGAGGCGTTGGAGGCGATCCTGTCGACGGACGGGCGGATTCGCGTCGTCGGGCGCGCCGCAGACGGGCAGAGCGCGATCGACCTCGCCCGCGAGACGCACCCTGATGTCGTGTTGATGGACATCGCGATGCCGGTGATGGACGGCATCGAGGCGACGCGCGCGATCCGGGAGGAGCTGCCCGCGACCCGCGTGGTCGTGCTGACCGGCTCTGCCGCCACCCACGACGTCGCGCGGGCCCGCAGCGCCGGGGCGTACGGCTACGTTACGAAGGATCAGATCGCCGGCGACCTGCTGCGGGCGATCCTCGACGCCGCCGCCCAGTAGCTACCCTGGTCCCGAGATGCTCCCGGTCTTCTCGGTCATCCACGTGCTGCTGTCGGCCGCGCTGGTCGGGCTGATCCTCATGCACTCGGGCCGCGAGGCGGGCATGGGCGGGATGGGGTTCACACCGTCGTCGCAGGGCGGCACGCACATCGTCGAGCGGAACCTCACGCGGCTCACCGTCGTGGTGGCGCTGTTGTTCTTCGCGAACACGGTGCTGCTCTTCCGTCTGCTCAAGTAGCGGCGCGACGTCTTAGACTCGGCGCGTCATGCGCCTGTCGGCTCTGCACCACATCACATGCGTCTGCTCCGACGCCCGGCAGACCGTCGCCTTCTACCGCGACACGCTCGGCTTCTCGCTGGTCAAGAAGACGGTCAACTTCGACGATCCGCACAGCTACCACCTGTACTTCGGCGACGACGTCGGGTCGCCGGGAACGCTGATCACGTTCTTCGAGTGGCCGCGCGCGGACGCCGGCCGGCTCGGGCGCGGCACCCTCGAGTCGATCGGGCTCGAGACGCCGACCGTCTCCGGTGAGGACACGGAGGGAACCGACCCGGACGGCTTGCGCCTGCGTCTCTATCCGGGCGACGCGCCGCGGCTGCGCGACGTCGCCGTCATCGGCAACCCCGACCTGTACGTCGGGATCTTCGCCGAGGATGCCCCGCTGTCGTTTGCGGAGCCGATGGACGAGCCGGCGCTGGTCGGCGCCGGCGTCACGCACCACATCGCCTGGCGCATGGCGGACGACGAGGAGCAGATCGCGTGGCTCGAGCGTCTCGGCGAGCTCGGCCTTCGGCCCACACCCGTGCAGGACCGGAAGTACTTCCGCTCTGTGTACTTTCGCCTGCCGGACGGCGTGCTCGTGGAGCTCGCGACCGACCAGCCCGGGTTCCTCGTCGACGAAGAGGCGGAGACACTCGGGCAGGGGCTCTCGCTGCCTCCGTGGCTCGAGGAAGAGCGCGCGACGCTCGAGCGCGAGCTCACACCCATCGACTGAGCGAGGGCTACACTGCAGCCGGCTCTCGGGCGCTGGTGGCGGAATTGGTAGACGCGCTAGGTTGAGGGCCTAGTGGCCGCATAGGCCGTGGAGGTTCAAGTCCTCTCCAGCGCATGCGCCGAAGCCGCCCCCGGGCGGCTTCTGTCCGTTCGGGACAGGTTGACGTCGTCCGCAGGAATCTCTACCCTCAAGTCGAACACACGTTCGTCCACCCTCGTCCCCGACCGCGGAGGCCCGAGTGCTCACGGCGCGTCAACAGGAGATCTGGAACTTCCTCGTCGAGTACGTCGACAGGCACGGCTACCCGCCGACGGTCCGCGAGATCGGCGAGCGGGTGGGCCTCGCCTCGCCGTCGACGGTGCACGCGCACCTCGCGAACCTCGAACGGGCGGGTCTCCTCCGCCGTGACCCGACGAAGCCGCGGGCGCTGGAGCTGCTGGGCCGCGAGCGGCGCGACGCGCAGCCTGCTGCCGACGCGGAGGCCGATGTCATGAGGCTGCCGCTCGTCGGCCAGATCGCGGCCGGCGGGCCGCTGCTCGCCGAGCAGGACATCGAGGGCTACGTGCCGCTGCCGGCGTCGACGAAGGGCGACTTCCTGCTCCGCGTCAAGGGCGAGTCGATGATCGATGCGGGGATCCTCGACGGCGACCTCGTGATCGTGCAACGGACGCCCGACGCGCGGAACGGGGAGATCGTCGTCGCGCTCGCGGGCGACGACGAGTCGGCCGACGAGGCGACCGTGAAGACGTTCTATCGGGAGAATGGTCGCGTCAGGCTGCAGCCGGAGAACGCCTCCATGGAGCCGATCTACGTGCGGCACGTCCAGGTGCTGGGCCGCGTCGTCGGGGTGTTCAGGGAGCTGTAGCGCGATGTCTGCGATCGCCTTCGCCCGCACGCTCGACCAGGAGCTCATCGCGCTGCTCCGCGGGGTGTCGCTCGAATGCCTCGTCTGCGGCGAGTTCGTGATGCACGCGCGCGAAAGCCACATCTTCTGCCCCGAGTGCGGCTCGCAGCTCGGAGATTCGGAGGCACTGGGGGTACAATCGACTGTGCAGGCCGGGTGACCGCGGCGTCGACTTCGTCGGCGTCGAGGAAAGTCCGGACACCGTAGGGCAGGACGCTCCCGACAGGGAGGCGGTGAAAGCCGACGGATAGTGGAACAGAAAGCAAACCGCCGCCGGCGTAGCTCCGGAGACGCCGACGGTAAGGGTGAAACGGTGGGGTAAGAGCCCACCAGCGTCGCGGCGACGCGGCGGCTCGCCAAACCCCGTCCGGTGCAAGGCGAACAGGGCCCGCTACGAGGCTGCCCGCCCAGGGCCCGGGTAGCTGCCGAGAGGGATGGTCACCCTCGACAGAATCCGGCTTACAGGCCTGCTACGGAAAAGCCCCGCTAGGCGGGGCTTTTCTATGAGCTCGTCGCGCGTAGGTCCCTGATCCTGACCTGTTCGGTGAGCAGACGGTGGAAGCCGTTCGCCTCCCGTGCGACGAACGCGCGGCAGAGGTCGCGTCCGGCGGGGTACGTGACGATGTAGCTGCGCGACATCGGCTCGTTGAAGAAGCGGATCAAGTGCGACGCGAGCTCCGGAGTCATCAGCGCCCAGCGCCGCAGGTACGCGTGGACCTCTGCTTCGCTGGCGCTGCGTTCGAAGAGCAGCAGCGCTGCGTTGACCTCCGCCCAGCGACACGGCTGCAGCGCCTGCTCGACGGCCCACGCGTGGTCGAGGTCGAACGAGATGCCGGCGGTGTCCTGCACCACGCCGGCGAGCGCGGCCCCACCTTCTCCTTCGACTAGCGCGGCGGGGGCGAGCGTCGCGATCCCTTCTGCGATCAGCGACTGCGGCGTCGGCACGAGCACGAGCGTCTCCTCGAGCAACCCTCGGCCGCGCACGAGCATCTGCTCCTTCACGCAGCGCTCCGTGTGATGGCCGGGATACGTCTCGTGGAGCACGAGGACGAGCAGGTCGATCGCCGATATGGGCAACGTGACGTTCACGGAGATTCGGCTGCGCAGGTCGCCGAGGTACTCGCAGAACCCGAGCCACGGGACGTCGCGGACGATCTCGACGTCGATGTCCTCGCCCTCGGGCAGCCCGACGAGGCTGCGCGTCTGCGTGCGCGCCTCGTCGATCACGGCGGTAACAGTCGGCCGGATCCGGTCCGCCGGGACGCGAGTCGATTCCTGCCAGCGTGCGTAGCGCTCCGCGAGCGGGCCCGGGCCCGGCAGCAGCCCCTCGAGCTCGTCATGCGCGGCCGCGAAGACGTCTTCATCTGCGTGCGTCGGCCTGACGCCGTAGCAACCCGCGACCTCGTCTGCGTAGGCGATCGGCTCGCCTGCCAGCACGCGCGCGTAGGTGAGAAGCCCGGTCACCTGGTCGTGGAGCCAGCCGTCCTCGAGCAGCCCGAGCAGGTCGTCCGCGGCCGCGACCAGCGTCGCGGGATCGGCCGGCGGCTCGGCGTCGACCGCAGCGGAAAGCTCGACCGGACCGTAGTAGGCGTCGACCATGCCCTCGACGAGCCGGCCGATACGAAGCCCCAGACGGAGATAGTCCTCGACTGCGGATGACCTCACGAGGGCGCCGTCCAGTGCGCGACGACCCTCGACAGCAGCTGCACGAGCTGCCGCCGCTCGGCCGTTCCGAGCGGCGCCAGGAGCGCTTCGGCCTGGCCGGCGAGCTCGGCCGCGGCTTTCTCCTGAAGCCGGCGGCCGCGCGCCGTCAGGTGGATCAGGAACGAGCGTCTGTCCGCGGGGTTCCGCTCACGCGTCACGAGCCCCTCGTCCTCGAGTTCGTCCAGGAGGTACACCATCGCCGTCCGGTCGATCGAGAGCGTGCGCGCGAGGTCGATCTGCGAGAGGGGGCCTGACTCGGTCAACGTGCTGAGCACGCCCCACGCGCGGGGAGCCAACCCCAGCGGCTCGAGTCGCTCGAGCGCGAGTGCCTGTGCCGCCTGCGCGGCGACGAACAGCAGCTGACCCACACGCTCGGTGGCCGGAGGTCGTCTCACATCGAGATGATCTCAGTACGCGCCGATCGCGCTGCGCGTCACGGAAGCGGCTCCCAGCGGAGGCGCGACGCACCGAGCGTGCCGAGGAGGAGCACCGCGGCGAGGCCGCTGAACCAGGACGAGATCTCGCGCGTCGACGTGCGCGTCGTGATGCTGGTCCCGAGCGACCGGTAGAGCTGATTCACGCGCGCGGCGGACTCCGCCCGGTAGGAGAAGCCGCCGGTCTCGCTTGCGATCTCGGAGAGGGTGGCCGGATCGGGCCGGAACGCAGGCCCGCCGAACGGGTCGCCGCCGAACGGCCCGAACCCGAACAGCGGGCCGTTCGTGCCGAGCGCGATCGTGTCGACCGGTATGCGTGCGGCTTCGGCAAGCGCGGCGCCTTCGAAGGGCGTGAGGACGCCGTTCGTCTGCTTCCCGTCCGAGAGCAGCACGATTGCCGCCGGCCGCCGAGTGCCGACGGGATGCTTGCCGGCCGCCTCGGCGACGTGCACGGCGAGCCGGAGCCCGTCGCCGATCGCGGTGCCGCCCTGCGGGCTCAGCAGGCCGACGCCGTCGCGAAGCGTCTCCCGGTCGACGGTCGGTGGGACGACTTCGTACGGCATCGAGCTGAACGAGACCAGCGCGACCTGCACGCTCTTCGGCACGACGGCGGCGAACTCGTCCATCGCCTGCTGTGCGGCGCCGAGTCTCGACGGACGGACGTCGGTGGCGCTCATCGACCCCGACACGTCGACCAGAAGCACGATCGTGGAGTGCCCCGACGTCGCGACCACGCGACGGTGCGGACGCGCGAGCGCGATCGTCGCGGCGGCGAGCGTCAACACGAAGAGTGCGAGCGGCAGGTACTGCAGCGCCCGCCGCCTGGGTGCGAGCGACGCGAGCAGGTCGAGGTTCGTGAACACGACAGCGTGACGCCCCGGCAGACGCTCCAGCCAGAGGGCGACACCGACTGCGATGGGAACGGCGAGCAGGCCGAGCAGGAAGTAGGGCGCGCCGAACGTCATCTGCAGACCCGCATCACGACCGGTCCTGTCGATACTCACACCTTCCGGGCCTACCGTCGAGGGCCGCGTCGTTCTAGGCTCCACGCGTGACCGTCTGCGGGAGCTGCGGCGCCGAGAACCCGGCCGGGAAGCGGTTCTGCGGTGACTGTGGCGCCGGTCTCGAGTCGACCTGCGCCTCCTGCGGCGCGGCCAATCCGCCCGGCAAGCGGTTCTGCGGGGACTGCGGTGCCGCGCTTGCGGACGCTCCCGTCCCCGCGGCGGTCGCCCGGGACGCGCCGGCGACCGAGCGGCGCCTGGTCAGCATCCTCTTCGCCGACCTCGTCGGCTTCACGACGCTGTCGGAGTCCCGCGACGCCGAGGACGTGCGCGAGCTCCTCTCGCGCTACTTCGACACCTGCAAGCGCCTGATCGCGCTCTACGGGGGCACCGTCGAGAAGTTCATCGGCGATGCCGTGATGGCGGTCTGGGGCACGCCTCAGGCGACCGAGGACGACGCCGAGCGGGCGGTGCGAGCGGCCCTCGATCTCGTCGCCGCCGTGTCGGCTCTCGGTGACGAGATCGGCGTGCCGGAACTGAGCGCCCGCGCGGGCGTGCTGACCGGTGACGCCGTCGTCAACCTCGGCGTCGAAGGCGAAGGGATGGTCGCCGGCGACCTCGTCAACACCGCGTCCCGTGTTCAGTCGGTCGCGGATCCCGGATCGGTGCTCGTCGGTGAAGCGACGCGGAGGGCGAGCGAGCAGACGATCGTCTTCGAGGAGGCCGGTGAGCGCGAGCTGAAGGGGAAGTCGGAGCCGATCACGCTGTGGCGGGCGCTCCGCGTCGTCTCAGGCGTACGCGGACAGCTGAAGTCCGGCGCGCTCGAGGCGCCGTTCGTCGGCCGCGACCGCGAGCTCCGCCAGGTCAAGGATCTCTTCCACGCGTCCGCCGATGAGCGGAAGGCGCAGCTCGTCTCCGTCACGGGCATCGCCGGCATCGGCAAGTCGCGGCTTGCCTGGGAGTTCTACAAGTACTTCGACGGGATCGTCGAGACGGTCTGGTGGCACCGCGGGCGGTGTCTCGCGTACGGCGAGGGCGTCACCTACTGGGCGCTTGCCGACATGGTCAGGATGCGCTGCCGCATCGCCGAGGACGATCCGCCGGAGCGCGCGCTCGAGAAGCTGCGTTCGACGCTCGCGGAAGTCATGCTCGACGAGGCCGACCGGCGTATTGTCGAACCGCGGCTCGCACAGCTTCTGGGGTGCGCGCCCGCGGAGGACGCGGACCGCCAGCAGCTCTTCGCCGCGTGGCGACTCTTCTTCGAGCGGCTCGCCGATTCGAACGCGACGGTCCTCGTCTTCGAGGACCTGCAGTGGGCCGACGCGAGCCTGCTGGACTTCATCGAGTACCTGCTCGAGTGGTCCCGGAACCATCCGATCTTCATCGTCACGCTCGCACGGCCCGAGCTCCTCGAACAGCGGCCGACCTGGGGCGCCGGTCTGCGTGCGTTCACGTCGATCTACCTCGAGCCGCTGTCGGAAGCGGCGATGACGTCGCTGCTGGCCGGTCTCGTTCCCGGGCTGCCGGGCGAGCTGCGCGGCGAGATCCTCGCGCGTGCCGAGGGGATCCCGCTGTACGCCGTCGAGACGGTGCGGATGCTGCTCGACCGCCACGTGCTCGCGCAGCGCGGCTCCGCGTACGAGGTCGTCGGCGAGATCGCTGCGCTCGAGGTCCCGGAGACGCTGCAGGCGCTGATCGCGGCGCGGCTCGACGGCCTCGGCGAGCACGAGCGGTCGCTCGTGCAGGACGCGTCCGTCCTCGGAAAGACGTTCACCGTCGAGGCCCTGAGTGCGTTGAGCGGTCTGGACCGCGCTGCGCTCGAGCCGCTGCTCGGCGGGCTGGTGCGCAAGGAGGTGCTGTTCCTGCAGGCCGACCCTCGCTCGCCCGAGCAGGGCCAGTACGGCTTCCTGCAGGACCTCGTCCGCCGCGTGGCCTACGAGACGCTCGCGCGACGCGAACGCAAATCGCGCCACCTCGCCGCTGCCGACCACCTCGCCGCGACGCTCGGCGAGGACGAGGTGCCGGAGGTGATCGCATCGCACCTCGTCGCCGCATACGAATCCGTCCCGGACACCGACGACGCGGAGGTCTTGAGGGGCCGCGCCGGGCAGATGTTCGTCCGCGCCGGGGAACGGGCCGCGTCGCTGGCCGCCGCGGCCGAGGCGCGGCGCTACTTCGAACGCGCTGCGGAGATCAGCGACGACGAGGCGGCGCGCGCCGGACTGATCGACCGCGCAGCGCGGGCGGCCGTAATTGCAGACGACCCTGAGGGGGCGCGCGCGCTCTTCGAACAGGCGCGCGCCACATACGTGGACAACGGCGACGCGGTCGCCGCGGCGCTCGTCGACGCGCAGCTCGCCGACATCGACTTCCGTCAGGGTCATCCGCCGCGCGCGGCCGAACGCACGGCGGCCGCGTTCGAGGCCGTCTCGAGCGGTGGATCTCCCGAGGACATCGCTGCGATCGCGGGTCAGCTCGGAAGGTTCCTCATCTTCGCGAGCGAGTACGAGCGCGCTGTTCCCTACCTGGAACAGGCATTGACCCTGGCCGAGAGCCTCGGACTCTCGGAGACGTTCGTCCAGACCCTGAACAGCAAGGGCGTCTTGATGCTCCGTCAGCGCCGCCCCCTCGAAGCTCGAGTCCTGCTCGAAGGGGCGCTCGCGATCGCGTTGCAGCACGACCTCTCGACGGCCGCTCTTCGTGCGTACAACAACCTGATCGCCACGATCTGGGAGACAGACGAGTGGACGCGTGCGCAGGGCCTGTTCGAGGAGGGCCGCGCAATCGCGCAGCGCATCGGCGATCGCGGCTGGGAGCTGTCGTTCACCTCCGGAGCCATCGGTCTGTATTACATGCTGGGTCGCTGGGACGACGCGGTGGTCTGCGCAGAACAGGTGGAGCAGAACGCCGTTACCGAGTTCGTCCGCGGCCTCATGCTGTACATCGTCCGGGTCTACTGCAACCGCGGTCAGGTCGAACGATCCCGTGACCTCCTGCTTCGGCACGCAGACATCGCGAGCTCGGAGAATCCGGACTTCGCCGCCGGCTACGCGGAGTGCGACGCGCTGGTGCTGGACGCGGAAGGACATCCGGATGAAGCGCTCGCGAGCATCAGGCGGTCCCTGGCGCACTACCCCGTCGAAGGACCACCGCCGTGGCTGCAGTGCGTCGCCTTCGACGCCGCCGAGTCGCGGAGAGACCCGGAGAGGGTCCGAGAGGTCATCGAGGCCGTCGAGGGCTCGGCGGTCCGCGTCCTCCCGCGTTCGGCGCGCGCTCAGCGCGCCCGTTTTCGGGCGCGTCTGCCCGAGCACGACGCTCTCGCCGAGCTCGCGACGGCGGAGCGGCTGTTTCGCGAGCTCGGTGCGCCCTTCTACGTCGCGGTGACGCAGCTCGAGACGGCCGAGCGGCTCGTCGCCGCAGGTCGGGAGGACGAAGCTGGCCCGAGGCTTGCCGAGGCACGCGGGATCTTCGAGCGCCTCGGCGCCGTCCCGTGGCTGGCCCGCTGTGAGCGACAGCTCGAGCCGTCGCTCAGCAGCGCCTGATCGTCACAGCGCCCACTCGCCCGCGAGCAGGCGCGGGACGAGCGGCTCGAGCACCCTCAGCGTGAGACCCCAGAGGAAGTAGCGCTCCCCGAGGCGGACGCCGGGGAAGCTCCGCGGCTCCGGCCAGCCCGGCTCGTGGAGCAGCTCGTCGCGGCGGGCGGCGGGATCGGCGAGTGATTCCACTGCCGGCGCGAGCAGCTCCGTGATCTCGGCGCCCGCGAGACGCCAGCGCTCGGGCGGCGTGACCCGCGCGAGGTACGGCTGCACGCGAAAGCCGATCGCCCGCGAGTCGAGCTCCGGGAGCTCCGCGAGAACCTCCACCCGTGAGCGGACGAGGCCGATCTCCTCCTCGGCTTCGCGCAGCGCGGTTTCGAGCAACGACGGGTCGCCGGGCTCGCGCTTGCCGCCGGGGAGCCCGATCTGTCCCCCGTGTGCGCCGCCGGCCGCGCGCACCACGAGGACGACGCGCAGGTCGCCGCGGGCGTCGCGGAAGACCGGCACCAGGACCGCCGCCGAGACGCGCTCGCTCACCGCCTCATCATCCAGAACGGGTGGGACTGCCGGGCCGCAAGTGGGGCCGCGCGGCCCATACCGCCGGCAGGAATCGCGGTTACTCTCCGGGTGCTTCATACGGGTCGAAAGTACAGAGGGGTCTCTATTGCGCACGCTGCGGTTCGGCTGCGCGCTGGTCGGCGTCACGGCGCTCAGCGCCGTCGCGACAGCCGTGGTCATCTCGGCACGAACGCCGGCAGCCGGCCGTGCGGTCCGGCCGGCGAAGCACGTCCTCCACGTCCGGCTCAGGCGCGCGGCGTCGCTCGCGTCGGTTCGCGTCCGCTCCCGGACGCACCAGCACCTCGAGCACCACCGGCGTCCGATGACCCGCCCGGCGAGCCACATCGGCGCATCGCCGTCGCTCTACGAGCGGACGACGTCGATCCGGATCCTGCGCGCTCAGGGATGCCATGCGGGCCGCGTGCAGACGAACGGCCTCGTCGTCCTCGACTTCGGCAAGCTGGCGTTCCGTCCGCGCCGCGGCGGCTACGGGACGATCACGTTCGCCGACCGCTTCGCCGCGAACCGCGCGATCAGCTGGGCGATGAAGTCGTACGCGCGCGGCTACTCCCGCTGCCTGCCGCGCCGCTCGAAGGCGCGGATCATCCTCGCCCGGGGAACGAGCAACTACAACCAGGACGTCCCGAGCACGTACACCGCGGGCCGCTTGTGGGCGGGAGCGACCGTGGCACTCGCGAACTACCTGCGCCGTCATCACTTCGATCACGTCACGGCGGCGGCCGGCGACGACGTCGAGCCTGCGTGGGACCGCACGTTCAAGCGCACGTACGACTTCTTCCGCGGCTACGCGCGCAATGACCACGGCTACCTGATCTACAACTACGGCTCGCTCGACGGAGGGGTCGGCGCGATCTGGAAGCTACGGCAGGCGTACTACGTGGCCGGCGGTATGCAGGAGGCGCGCGCCGTCCCCGAGATCTACAACCGGGCCATGGCGCGCGAGTGGGCCGAGCTCGCCCGGCTCAGCGTCCACCGCTACCACAAGCCGATCAAGCTGGCCGGCCTGATGACGCAGCACTGGACGAGTTGCTCGGGCTGCGGCTACACGGCGCCCAGGGCGCGCCACGTCCTGGTGCACGAGCTCGCCCGCGCAACCCACGTGGTTCCGGTGCGCACGCTCTCAGCGGTCACGAACATCGGCGCGCCGCGGTGAGTTTGCGTCGCCCGGTGGTCGTCGCCGTCGCGGCGGCGATCGCGTCGGCCGGCACGGCCCGCGCCGGATCGGAGCTGACGGGGCTGGCCTCGTTCCGCCACACGGCGTTCGAGCAGAAGCTCGCAAACGCGCTGGCCGTTCCCGGCGTTTCCCGGCGACGCACCGGCGCCGTGGTATTCGACCTGCGCTCCCGCCGGGTCGTCTACGCGCTCAACCCCACGCTGCCGCTCGCCCCTGCGTCGAACGAGAAGCTGCCGGTCACCTTCACGGCGCTGCTCCGCCTCGGGCCCGAATATCGGTTCCGAACGGAGGTCCTCGGTGCGGGACGCCGCGTGGGTTCCGTCTGGCACGGGCATCTGTATCTCCGCGGCGGCGGCGATCCCACGCTCCACGTGTCCGGACTGCGGCGGCTCGCTCTTGCTCTCCGGCGTGAAGGCATCCGGCGCGTGTCGGGCGACGTGCTCGCCGACGAGTCGTACTTCGACTCGGAGCGCACGGCCCCGGGCTGGAAGCCGTCCTTCTACATGGACGAGTCGCCGCCGCTGTCGGCCCTCGTCGTGGCGCGGGCGCGCTACGACCGTCGGGTGACGTCCGACCCAGCCGGTGCGGCTGCCGCCATCTTCGTGCGGCAGCTCGACCGGGTCGGCGTTCGCGTCGGCGGCGAGTCCGCCTGGGGGACTGCGCCGCGGCGCGCTCGGCTGCTCGCGCGGACCGCATCGCAGCCGCTCTCGCAGATCCTTCGCTTCATGGACCGCTGGAGCGACAACTTCACGGCCGAGATGGTCCTGAAGACGCTCGGCGCGGAGGTCGCCGGCAAGGGCACGACCGCGGTGGGCGCACGCGTCGTCGTCGACACGCTCGCGGCGGAGGAGATTCCGCTGAACGGCGTACGCATCGCCGACGGCTCGGGCCTGTCGTCGCGCGACCGGCTGACGCCGCGCGCCATCGCCTCCATCCTGCTCGCGGTCTGGGCCGACCCGAGGGTGCGGCCGTATCTGTGGCGCGCGCTCGCTGTGGCCGGGCGGAACGGGACGCTCGCCGACCGGCTCCGCGGGACCGCCTCGGACGGCATCGTGCGGGCGAAGACGGGGACGACGGACGTCGCCTCCGCGCTCTCGGGGTTCGCCGGCCGGCGCTACGTGTTCGCCGTCGTCCAGGACGGGCACCCGATCGCCACGTGGTCGGCGCGCGCAGCGCAGGATGCGTTCGCGACCGTTCTCGCGCGCGCCGTCCGGCGTCACTGAACGTCGAGCCCGGGCCACGTGTCGGAGAGCAGGTAGCCCTCCGGGAACGGGTCGCGCGGGTCGACGTAGAGCTCGTACCGTCCGGTGATGAACGCGCTGCCGCGAATCGCCGGCACGATCGCGGCATGGCCGTCGACGGTCGTCTCCGCGACGATGCGGCCGTCGAAGGTCGAGCCGATCGGCGACGCATGGGTCATCGAGTCGCCGACGCCCATCAACCCGCGCGCGTGCAGCGTCGCGAGCCGCGCCGACAGGCCGGTGCCCGTTGCGGAGCGGTCGAGCCGGCCCGGCGCGACGACGACGGCATTGCGTGTCACAGCGCCGATCCCCCGCCACGCTTCGGCGAGCTGCACGATCGAAATGCGGTGGTCGAGCTGCGCCTTCGCGGCGTGACGGATGCGCTCGCCCGCGTTGCACAGCTCACGCGCCTCGCTCGGCTCGAGCGCGAAGCCCAGCGCTCCGGCGTCGGCGATCGCGTACCACATGCCGCCGTACGCGACGTCCACGGTCAGCGCCCCGAGCCCGTCGACCTCGAGCGCCGCATCGAGCCGTTCGGCGAAGGACGGGACGTTCGTCAGCTCGACGCTCTCGACGCGGCCGTCGCGACACGCCGCGCGGACCTCGACGACGCCTGCGGGTGCCTCGAGCCGCAGCACCGTCTCCGGCTCGCTGAGCTCGACCATTCCCGTCTCGAGCAGGACGGTCGCGACGCAGATCGTGTTCGAGCCCGACATCGGCGGATACTCGGTCGGTTCCATCACGATGTAGCCCGCCTGACAGTCGGGACGCGTCGCCGGCACGATCAGGTTCGCGTGCTGCGCGACCGAGCCGCGCGGCTCGCGGAGCAGGAAGCGGCGCAACCGGTCGTCCGCGCGAAGAGCCTGCATCTGCGCGAGGACGGACTCGCCCGGCGGCGCCTCGACGCCGGCGACGACCACGTTGCCGACCTCGCCGCCGGCGTGGCAGCCGATAACGGAGATCGATCTCACGCGAGCAGCGGTCAACGCGTTAGAGATACAGCATGAAGCTCCTCGTCCTGGGCGGCACGAAGTTCCTCGGCCGGCACGTGGTGGACGCCGCGCTCGCCCGTGGCGACGAGGTGACGATCTTCACACGGGGTCGCACGAATCCGGACCTGTATCCCGAGGTCGAGCATCTGACCGGCGACCGCGACGGCGATCTGGGCGCGCTCGCCGGGCGCGACTGGGACGGGGTGGTCGACACGAGCTGTTACGTACCGCGCCTCGCGCGTGCATCGGGGGAGCTGCTGCTCGACGCGGTCGGGCGGTACGTCTTCGTCTCGAGCGTCTCGGTGTACGCGGACTTCAGCAGCAGGCTGCACGAGAGCTCGCCGGTCGCCGAGCTGGAGGACCCGACCGTCGAGGTGGTCGAGGAGCACTACGGCGCCCTGAAGGCGGCCTGCGAGCGCGTCTTCGACGAGCTGTACGGCGAACGCGTCACCCACGTGAGAGCCGGGCTGATCGTCGGCCCCTACGACCCGACCGACCGGTTCACGTACTGGCCGCGGCGGCTCGCCGAGGGCGGCGAGGTGCTGGCGCCCGGCGACCCCGGCGCGCCGGTGCAGTTCGTCGACGCGCGCGATCTGACCGCCTGGATGCTGGAGCTCGCCGAGCGCGGCCCGGGCGGACCGCTCAACGCGACCGGGCCCGCGACGCGTTTGACGATGCGCGAGGCGCTCGAGCGGATGGACGGGGAGTTCACCTTGCGCTGGGTCGACGACCAGGTGCTGCTCGATGCGGGCGTCGGCCCGTGGATGGAGCTGCCGCTGTGGATGCCGGGCCCGGAGTGGGCGGGGCTGCTCGACGTCGACATCTCGCGCGCGCTGGCGGCCGGGCTGGTGTTCCGCCCGCTCGAGGAGACGGCGCGCGACACGCTTGCCTGGTCGCTCGCAGCCGGTGAGCAGCGCCCGACGCTTTCGCGCGAGCGCGAGCGTGAGCTCCTCGCGCAGTGAGCGTCTTCGAAGTCGCGGCGGAGCTGTACGAACGGGCGCGGCCGTCGTACCCGAAGGAGCTCTACGACGACCTCGTGACGCTCGCCGCGCTGCAGCCGGGTGACCGCCTGCTCGAGGTGGGTTGTGCTACCGGGAAGGCCACACGGCCGCTTCTCGAGCGCGCCTTTCGAGTCGTCTGCGTCGAGCTCGGCGAGCAGCTCGCTGCGCAGGCCCGCCGCAATCTCGCCGGGCTCGACTGCGAGGTGCACGTCGCGGCCTTCGAGCAATGGCGCGGCGAGTCCGCCGGCTTCGACCTCGTGTACGCCGCGACGGCCTGGCACTGGCTCGAACCCGACGTTCGCTATCGACGTGCGCACGAACTGCTCCGGCCGGGCGGTCACCTCGCGCTGTGGGGTGCAGGGCACGCGTTCCCGGCCGGGTTCGACCCGTTCTTCACGGAGATCCAGGAGGTGTACGACGCGATCGGCGAGAGCCATCCCGGCGAGTGGCCGCCGCCTCCGCCCGAGCAGACGCCGGACGACGCGGCCGAGATCGAGGCGACCGGCCTCTTTGCCGACGTTCAGGTGCGGCGGTACGTCTGGGAGCTCTCGTACACGGCCGACGAGTACATCGCACTGCTCGACACGTTCTCGGGCCACATCACCATGGGCGGCGAGAAGCGGGCCCGCCTCGACTCGGAGATCCGGCGACTGCTCGGCGCGCGGCCGGACGGCCGGGTGCGGCGGCACTGGCAGGCGATCCTCCACGTCGCCCGCCGACTTGACACGTGACCATTTAGTCACCTATCATTCGGTCGTGGCGGAGGACGACGACAGGGTCTTCAAGGCGCTCGCCGACGCGACGCGGCGTCACCTGCTCGACCGGCTGTTCGAGCAGGACGGCCGCACGCTGACCGAGCTCGAATCCGAGCTCGAGATGACCCGGTTCGGCGTGATGAAGCACCTGCGGGTGCTCGAAGACGCCGGGCTCGTCGTCTCGCTCCGCTCGGGCCGGGAGAAGCTCCATTATCTGAACCCGGTGCCGATCCGCCTGATCCACGACCGCTGGATCGACAAGTACACGGAGCACCGCGTGTCCGCGCTTGCGGAGCTCAAGACACGACTGGAGGAGACGGCATGAGCACGACCACGAGCACCGCGCTCACGACCCAGGTCTACCAGGTGTTCATCAAGGCGACACCGGAGGCGATCTGGGACGCGATCACGCGGCCGGAGTTCACCGCGCGGTACTTCCACGGCGCGCGCATCACGGTGACCCCGGATCATTACGACTCGCGCAGCCCCGACGGCGAGGTGTGGGGCGACGAGGCAGTCCTCGAGTTCGACCCGCCGCACAGGCTCGTTCACGGCTGGCGCTCGCTCTACGACCCGGAGCTGGCCGACGAGGAGCCGAGCCGCGTGACGTGGGAGATCGAGTCGCAGGAGGGCTACTGCCTCCTGACGGTGACGCACGACCAGCTGGAGAGCTCGCCGAAGACCGCCGCCAGCGTCGCAGGGCCGGGCTGGATGATGGTGTTCAGCGGCCTGAAGACACTGCTCGAGACGGGTGAGCCGCTCGTCGAGGCGTAAGCCGGCAAGCGAGGTCTCGGCCTCGCTGATGCAACGTCCTTAGGACGCCGAAGGCGTCCTAAGGACGTGTGGTTCGGGTGGCCCCCGTCACCGTCGCAAGTCCTTTAGGTTGTCGCGGAGCCGCGCTACACTCGCGCGGCGATGACCCGCTGGCACGCGATCGTCACCAAGCAGACCGGCTAGTCCGCCGCTTCCGTAACCAGCGTCCGAGGAAGCGGCGGGACAGGGACGCGCCCGACCGGGTCGGCTCCTCGACCCGTGGTGCGCGCGCCTTCCCGCATGAACGATTTTCGAAGGGAAGGTGATCGCGATGCCGATTCCGCATCGCACGCAGATGCAGATGATCAAGCGGCGGCTCGTCGGCAAGGAGGGCGGCGAGCGCATCAAAGAGCTGCGCGCGATCCTCACGGAGCTCCCCGACTACCGCAACGGCCCGTATGCGGACATCCGCAAATGGGTGACGAGCCAGATCGAGGAGTCGCGCGTCCGGAAGAAGGTCGTGCACCGCGACTCGATCGCCGTCCGCCGCGAGGGTGCGGCGCAGGTTGCGTTGGTCGGTCCGCCGAACGCGGGCAAGTCGTCGCTGCTCCAGGCGCTCTCGAGCATCCAGATCAAGACCGGCGACTACGCGTTCACGACCACTCGACCCGTCCCGTCGGTGACCCGCATCCACGGCGTGCTGCTCCAGCTCGTCGAGATCCCCGGGTTGATCGCCGGCGCCGTCGACGACCGCGGCGGCGGCCGCGCGCTGCTCGGTGTGCTGCGCACGGCGGACGCGATCGTGCTGTGTCACGACGCCGCTGCGCCGCTCGCGGAGCTGGACGTCATCCGGGAAGAGCTCGTCGCGGCGGGGATCGACAAGCCGACGCTCATCGCGGTAACCAAGCTCGACGACGCCGCTCCGACGGCGGTCGCGGAGGCGGCCCAGCACACCGGCCTGCCCGCCGTCGGCGTTTCGGTGCTCGACGACGAGAGCCTCGAGCACTTCCGCGAGCGGGTGTGGGAGCTGACCGGGCTGATCCGCGTCTTCCTGCGCCGTCCGGGTGCAGCCGAGGTGGAGGCGCAGGCGCTGCCGCCGGGCGCGACCGTTGCCGATGCCGCCCGCACGATCCATCACGAGCTCGAAGAGGCGTGCACGGGCGCCCGTGTCACCGGCCCGTCCGCCAAGTTCGAGGCGCAGCGTGTCGGACGCGACCATGTCCTGGCCGACGGCGACGTCGTCGAGGTGCTCAGCTGAGGACGAGCGCGACCGCGAGCGTGGGCGGCACGAGGAGCGCTCCGAGCAACGAGTACGTCCTCACAGAGGGACGTGCCTCCACGCTGCGCGCGGCCTGCAGCCACAGCACCGCCGAGAGCGAGCCGGTGACCGCGAGGTTCGGACCGAGGTCGAGCCCGAGCAGCAGCGCGATCGGATGCTGCGGCGGCTGCGCCGAGAACAGCACCGCCGCGGGGAGGTTGTTGACGACGATCGACGCCGCGGCGGCGAGCGTGCCGGTCGCCCACCGGCCGCTCGGTGCGGGAACGGTCCACGTGCGTGCGGCGGTGCCGAGCACGACGGCCGCGACGAAGAGCAGCAGCGGCGCGCGGACGTCCAGGCGCGGCTGCAGCCGTTTGAGCGCGCAGGCAGCGATGCCGAGGGCGGCGACCGGAACGGCAGGGTGCCGCAGCGTCACCACGGCGAGACCTGCACAGGCCGTCGCGCAGGCGCCGAGCCCGAGCCGGAGCCGGGGGAGGCCCGCGGCCGGGCGGCCGGCTCGACCGGGCGGGAGGACGAGGGCGAGCAGGACGGCGGTGACTGCGATCGAGGCGAGCCAGGCCGGCAGCATCTGCCATGCGAAGCGGCCGCCTCCGACCGACCGCAACACCAGTAGGTTCGTCAGGTTGGAGCCGGGGAGCAGGGTCGACGACGCGTTCGCCATCAGCACCGACCCGTAGAGGAACGGCCGCTCGTCGAGCCCTCGCCGGCGAGCGGCATGGACGAGCACCGGGGTCAGGAACACGACTGCCGTGTCGAGGTTGAGAACTGCGGTCACGCAGGCGTCCAGGGCGAGCAGCCCGAAGAGAAGAGGCAGCGGCCGGACCCGGGCTCGGGCGAGCGCCGCCCCCGTGGCCTCGAAGAGCCCTTCCTCCGCGGCAACCGCTCCGATCAACAGCAGCCCGCCCACGAGCACGAACGGCGGCCACGTCTGCGCGGCGGCGTCTAGGATTCGATCTGCAAGCACACTTAACAGTTAACCATACTTAACTAGTGCCTCGGCCGCGTCACTCGAAGTCGAGCCGCGAGACGGCGGCGGCGCTGGCGCGCGCAGCGCCGCTCGTCAGCCGCTGGATCGAGCGCGTCCTGGCGGCCCACGACCCGCCCTTGACCGTCGCGCAGTACCTCGCGCTGCGGGCCATCGACGAGGAGGGGATCGTCGGCGCGGAGCTCGCACGCCGGACGGCCGTGTCACCCGCCGCTGTCTCGCAGCTGCTTGCGACGCTCGAGGCCGCCGGGCTCGTCGAGCGACGGCCCGCGCTCGAGGACCGGCGTCGACAAGCGCTTGCGCTGGGCCGCGAGGGCCGCCTGACGCTGCGCTCGGCGCAGCTGCTGCTCCAGGACAGCCTCGCGTCGCTCCTCTCGGACCTGCCGCCGCCGGAGGTCGACGCGCTGGGGCGGCTGCTGGGGCGTCTCGAGCGGACGCTGACCGGGGCCGTCCCGCCGCCGCGGCCGCCTCGTCCGCCTCGTCCTTAGGACGTCTCCGACGACCTACAGAAGGCGAGTCTCGCCGCTCTCGACGGCGACGACGCCGTTCGGCGTCTCGAGCTCGAGCCGGCCGTCGCTCCGGATCGCCCGTGCGACGCCGGTCGCGTCCCCGACCGAGATCCGCCGTCCGCGCAGGAAGTCGCGACGGGCGATCTCCGCATGCAGCGCAGGCAACCCGTCGGCGAGCCAGGTCGCGTAGACATCGTCGAGCGATTGCAACAGGTCGGTGAGCAACGGCTCGAGCTCGCGCGTCCGCCCGTCGACCGTGCGCAGCGACGCCACGGGTGTCGGCGTGCCGGGCGGCAGCTGCTCCGCCGTCTGGTTCACGTTCACGCCGATGCCGAGCACGACTGCACCGTCTCGCAGGTCGGCGAGCCCGCCCGACACCTTGCGGCCGTCGACGAGGACGTCGTTCGGCCATTTCAGCTGCGCCTCGCGCCCCAGCGCGCGCTCGACGGTCGTCGCCGTCGCGAGGCCGCCCACGAGCGTGAGCTCCGCGACACGCCGGTCCGCAGGCGGCTTCAGCAGCACGGAGCAGAGGAGCGAGGTGCCCGGTGCATCGAGCCACGTGCGCCCGAGCCTCCCGCGCCCGGCAGTCTGGTGATCCGTCGTCGCGACGGCGCCCTCCGGCAGCGACGCGTCGAGCAGCAGCTGGGTCGACTCACACTCGGGAACGTGGAGACGCGGGCGGCCGATCATCGGCCCGAGTCTACGATCGGCGAATCCGCGCCCAGATCCTCGACGAGCCCGGAACCACGCTCCGCCCGGCGGAGCTGTCCGAGCGGCCGCTCCGCGAGGGTGAGATCAGGATCGCGGTCGGCGCGTGCGGTGTGTGCCGTACCGATCTCCACGTCCACGACGGCGAACTCCCCGAGCCAAAGCTGCCGCTCGTGCTCGGGCACCAGATCGTCGGCCGGGTCGTCGAGGGAGGATCGCGGTTCGCGCCGGGCGAACGCGTCGGTGTTCCCTGGCTCGGGTGGACGTGCGGCGAGTGCGAGTACTGCGTGTCGGGGCGCGAGAACCTCTGCCCACGTGCACGGTTCACCGGGTACACCCTCGACGGCGGTTACGCGGAGGAGGCGGTCGCCGATGAGCGCTACTGCTTTGTTCTGCCCGAGCGCATCGACGACGCGCACGTCGCGCCGCTGCTCTGCGCCGGTCTGATCGGGTACCGCGCGCTGCGCTTCGCGGGCGATGCGCGCCGCCTGGGCCTGTACGGCTTCGGCGCGTCCGCGC
>Ga0070731_10001684_pt1 | contig 22325 bp, 15 predicted proteins | sample Coa_R1_2_FD_66448 | JGI IMG/M metagenome (GOLD analysis project Ga0070731, IMG submission 66448) | Surface soil microbial communities from Centralia Pennsylvania, which are recovering from an underground coalmine fire - Coalmine... | ecosystem: Environmental > Terrestrial > Soil > Unclassified ... | reverse complement strand
TTCAGGTTCGTAAAATCCTTATCTGAGAACCAGGACGTGAAGGTGCGCCAGCGCTTTTCCACGCGGGCGCCGCGGCCTTCAAAATACCAATCGAGCGGCGAAACCAGTTTCGCGAGCAGGTTGGTTTGAAACGGCTTGTCTTTGAGGGTAAATCGCGCCAGTTCGCTGAAAAACGGCGGGTCTTTCTGCTGGCTGCGGAAATATTGCGCGCGCAGATAGTCCAGGTAGGTCGGATCGGCCAGCGCATTCTGCGTAATCAAATAGACATCGCGCCGGTCAAACGCGGGATCCATGGCCGGCAGGCAATTCGACGACAGAAAACTATCGCAGAAAATCATGTAGGTGGGATTGAAGCGTCCCGGGTCGGTGCCGCCGAACAGGATCGTGTTCGGAGTCATCTCCGGATAAACGAGATCTTTTTGCGGCCCTTTCATCATCTCCTCGCGCACCTTGCGGTCGTAAGTCATTTTCCCATCCGGCCCGACGACTGGCGGTGTGAACATGTCGTGCCCGAACCAGTAACCGAACCAATGATTGCGCTCCTCGCAGAAGCCCCAGTGCGACAGGGCGGAGGAAATGGGCATCAATGCAAAAATTCCCAACATAATTACCAGCGGCGCGCGTTTGCGATAGACAAACAGGGCAACGATAAACATCACCACGATTGCCAGAACCAATATGCCTCCCAGCGCCGGATAATTATATTGATGCGGCGCGAATACCCGCCCGAGTCCGTCCGAGATTTTCGATAACGCCAGACTCGGCTCTTCAGAATCCACTGCGGCCGGCCGGAAGTACACGAGAACGATGGACAGGAGTTCAAAAAGCACTGCGCCCCCGCCAAATGATAGAAAAAGAGTGCGGTCCAGTTGCAAGGTAGGCGACTCGGCGTCAGAAATCCGCATCAGCCGCTGTGCCGCCAGCATGGTGAGCAGGAGCGTGATGGCCAGGAAAATGAATAGCACCAGACGGAACTTTGGCGAGGGGAAGCCGGTTCCGCCATAAAACGTGTCACTGACCCCGGCGTAGAACGCAATCAATGCCGGCGCCAGCGCGACCATTCCCAGCATCAATCCCGCCGGGCGGAAGCGCTGATAATGTGTCGCCATGTAGGCGACTGTCAGCGTGAGTCCGCAACCAATCAAAATGGCGATCAACGCGTGCGATGAGGCATAGAACACGCGGAACAGGTCGGCTGATTGCCGGTCCGGTTGGACATTCATCAGGATGATCAGCAGCACGCTGATGAACGGGTAAATGCCCATCACCGCGACCATCCAGGAGCGCTCGCGTTTGCGCATTTTGAAAAAGAACATCAGGGGTACGAGCGCGAGAAAAATACATACCCAATTAAATTCGTAGGCAACATCTCCTACGAGAATTCCCAATTGCATGATGAAACGCCAGGGATCACCGAAGACATCTGTTGGATGAGCCTTTTCGTACTGGCCACGGCTTAAGGCGTGGAAGAAGCCATCGACTGTCCGCGGATAACCCCATTCCATCGGCGGATTCGTCATGCCTGCGATCGCCTCGTAAAAATAGAAGGAGGCGCCGGCGACCCAAACCAAACCCAGTCCAACGGCAATCAACCATTCCCATCCCATATCCCGCGTCTTGAGGCCCAGCCAGATGATGCCTGCCAGAGCAGCCAGAAAGAGAATCAGAATCGCAGGGTATTTCATCCCGAAAGCAAAGAGTCCGAATACCAGTGCTACCATTATTGCCATTCCAAGATCCCGCGCCGGTTTAATCGGATCTTCCTTTGAAACCAGCGATACCCATAGAAAACCCGCCACCGATAAGATTCCAACCGTGTGAAAGAGAATCAGAATGACCTTGTCGGCATTGAGCATCGTCGAAATGCCAATGGCCTCCACGAAGAGTAATCCTGCATAGACAAGGGCATTCCAGATGAGGAGATTACGCCCAAGTTTAGGCTGCACGTAGATGACGCAGATTTCAAGGCCCAGGCTGGCGACGAGCAGGGTTTGATGAATCGTCGAGCATATACCCAAAAAGAAAAAGGCAATGAACAGATACCGTCGCTGGTGCGGGGCGTAAATCCATCGCATGAGACATAGCATGACCAGCATCACCCAGGGCACACCGAAAAGTGAAATACGGTTGATCGCCACCGATTCGCTCCACATCACACCGCCGAGGCCGAGCATCAATCCGGACACGATACCGGAAACGAGGCAAACCGTTCCCTCCCATTTGCCCGTCAGTGATTTCAATTCCTCAATGCCTTCCATCAGCATGCTGCTGGCTCGGGACACCATCAGTGCCACCAGGGCGCAGGCAAATGTTGCGGCAATTGCTTCGCCGACTTCCACACGCCACGCCACATTGCCGATGGGCAGCAACTTGGTCCAGCACCACGAGTAAATAGACCAGAAAGGATAACCGGGAGGGTGGGGGATGCCCGCATAGAATGCGCCAGTGACGAGTTCGCCTGAGTCCTGCAGTGTTTCCTCCGGCGCGAGCGTATAAAGGTAAACCGATCCAACTACAACAAACGCCACCAGGAATGCCAGCCAGTCGATGCGCCGGAATAGCGGTGGAATGCGCACGGGCGCAGGGACGGCCCCGGCAGTGGTTTTTTGTTCAGATGCAACGTCGGTCCCAACAGCTGCGGGTTTAGCCGCAGGTGTCTTGGCCTTTGAGTCTTTCGGATCTTTCGGTGTCGCCATGAAATAAAATCTCGGATGCTGATAGTTGCGAAAGGCAAAAAACCCGTCGCGTGTTCGGTGTTCGTTGAGTTAAATAGCCCTCTGCCGGGTTAATCGATTCCTATCGGCAAAAAAGGGCTTACATTGGAAGTGAAAGTGCCGCCATTTGTCCACTCAAAATTGGCGGGTAAAACGCCATTATCGCCCGAGGAACGGTTGTGCGGCAGAAGGTTGGTATAGCTCAAATGGTTGGAAACCATCCCCAATAACGGGCCGGTCCCTGATGAGCGCATCGCAAAACCTGGATCCTGCCTGACAATCCCCACGGCCATGAGCAGGCACGCCCCCGCGGGTGCCAACCAGCGCAGAGAGAGAGTAATCGCTTCGCGTTGGACCGTCGGGCCGAACAGCCGCCGCTTAAGCCTCGGGGAGGGCCGCCGCGGCTTCCAGGAACGCAATTGGTTTTCCAGCAGATTCATCTCGTTCTCGTTCATATTCTTGTGTTTCCAGACGGTTTTTCATCTTTTGCAGCCCATATCGATACCGTCCGGCGGCCGTATTGGGCGAAATTTCCAGCAATTCCCCGATTTCTTCAAAGGTGCGGCTGTGCCATATTTTGAGCACAATCACTTCACGCTGTTCCAGAGGCAATTCCTCAAGACAACGCATGGCCGCGCGCTCCCCCGGCGATTCCTCCTCGGCAGGTTCAAACCAGCGGTGGGACTCCAGTTCCCGCCCAATCCGCCGCCATAACGAGCGCCGATAATTGAGCGCGCGATTCCGGAAACTGCGCACGCAGTAATGCTCCACCCGCTCAGGGCGTTGACGCTGTTGCATTAACGCCACAAAAGTGTCCTGCAACACATCCTCCGCCTCCGCGTGACTCAAGCCGAGCGCGCGGCCATACAGGATCAGTCCTGCGGCCTTTGTCTCGTAGAGCTCCTGGCTCCAATGTGGTGAATTGCCGTTCACGTCTTTAACCCATAGACACCGTCCGGGCGGGATTTGTATAAACTTTTACAAAGTTGAATAAGTTTAGCGAGTTAAATAAGCGCCGACCCTGCCTGCAATTAGCTCTCATAATCGATTTTCAAAATTCCCCCGGGGAAGAGGTTTAATTTGGTTTAATTCCGGTTTAATTCGGTTTAACTGAGGTTTAATTTTCTGGACCGTCCGGCCTGTTTTTCGGCTCGTTCCGTCCACAATTCCGGGAGTCGACCCCACTTCGATGTTTCGCGTCTGCGTACGCAAGAGGTGTGATCCACTTTGATTCGGTGTGATCGGCTTGGATTTTGGTTGGACCAGATTTGACTTGGCCTTACTCGCTCCGGCTGACCTGGACTCCGAATTAGACCTGCTCCGCCAACCGTCGGCTCTGATCTCTTTCAATCTCATCCGCCCATTTAATCATAACCGCACGCCCTTGTAATTCCCCCGGGGGGATTTTCGCCATTTTTTCAAAAATATTTTTAAACGCCTTGTGTTTAGACACTTGAAAGGGAATGAACCGAATCTTTACTACCTCAACCTGAAAAAGAAATCCCCGGACGGGTTGTGATACTGAGCGGATTCGTGCCGTTGCCGATGGGCGACCGCAAATTGGCTTCCAAATCAGGACTCCCATTGTTCGCTTGAAGATTGCCAAAATGCGCCGGATGAGCAATAGTCCCACAACCCGACACACGATTATCATGCGAAAGCTGATTTCGCTTTATCTCATCACAAGCAAGGCTGCGAAGTTCACCTGGCTTTTGTGCTTTTCAGGCATCTTCATTTTCAGCGCCAGCCCGTCGGAGGCCCAGTTAATTAATGTTGATTTCAATAACGACAGCTTTGGGGCGGCACATGGCGGCCCCAATCCCGGTCCAACGATGTCCGGTGCGGCGGTTCTGGGAGCTCCGGGTGACCAGTGGAATGGAATAAATGTCAACAGTGGTACTGGAATCCCTCTCATCTACGCCAACGGCAGCAACTCGCCGGTGACCATGACGTTCACCTCCGGCGGCGGATACGATGCCAACGCTTTCAGCGGTTCTACTCCTTTTGCCGGCACTCCCTACGATGCGCTGATGGAGGATTATCTGTTCAATGGTGGCACTCCACGAACCAATACGCTCTCGGGTCTCACGCCAAACTCTTTCTACAACCTGGTTCTATACAACGCCGCGGATCAAGCAGCGGCAGGCCGTATCACCCTTTTTACCGTCAACGGTAACACCCAAAGCAGCACCTGGAACGCGTCCAGCAGCAACTTCGTCGCCGGCATCGATTACGTCGAATTCAACCCTGCCTTCTCGGACGCTTCCGGCAACCTGGTGATTACCTGGACTGGAAACGGCAGTGCGGAAGGCGATATCGATGGCTTCCAACTTCAATTACTTCCGCCGATGGGGCCGCTGGTGACAACCACTAACCCCACCAATAACAATGGCACAAACGTCACGTTCTCCGCCATCGTGAATCCCGTAGGCCAGGCCGCGACCTGCTATTTCGAATATGGAAGCACCACCAATTACGGCAGCTTCAGCCCCACCAACGCGCTTTCAGCCACCAATGCCTTCTTGAACGTGGGCATCCTGGTGGGCGGATTGCAGCCTCTGAGCCCTTATCATTATCGCATCGTGGCGGCCGATAGTTTTGGAACCAGCTACGGAAAAGACATTTCTTTCACTACCGCTTCCGCCTTCGTCCCTATCGCTCCGGCTGGTGCGAGGATTTCCCGGCAATCCATTTCAAACAACGTTTCCAATCCCGGTCAGAGCAATGTTTACATGCTGCCCCTCACCGCTGGACAAAACTTGAGCCTGCTCATCACTCCCGCTCCTGGCTTCTGGCCCTCTGTTGAACTGACCGATCCCTCCGGTGCGCCGTTCGGATCCGCCGATGCTCTTGCTCCCGGCGAAACGCTTTTGTTTAACAATTCTCCCATCCTTGTCAGCGGCACATACTCTTTGTCCGTCAGCGGCATCAACGGCTCGACGGGAAGTTACTCCCTCCAAATGCTGTTGAATGCCGCGTTTGAAGGCGAAAGTTATTTGGATGAGCCCAACAACGATCTGTTTGCCGCCGAAAACCTTGTTCCGAGCGCCTTCGCGGCAGGAACGGGCAAGGGCGAGGAAATGGCCGTCGTCGGAAATCTGGCCGGCCGGCCGTCGCTGCTCTGGCCCGACCCGGTCGATGTCTATCGCTTCTTTCTTAACGCGGGAGACAGTGCCACGCTCGTGGCCAACAATCTCACCGCCGGCCAGCTCCAGCTTCAACTTGAAAACGGCAGCGGCCAGACGGTGGCCTTCAGTGGTTCCGACGCGAACAATGTCAGTCAGTACATTGACGGTTTTATCGCTCCCACCAGCGAATATTACTACGCGGCCATCACGGGCACTTCGAATGTCCAATATTCCCTGGTGGTCACCCGCAACGCCGAATTCAATCTCGAACCTGATGATTTTTTCCGGCCGGGACAATCCCTGTTCGGGTTTCAGACCCTCATCGGGCACCTGGAAGCCAACGCCAGCGATTATTATTCCGTCCCGGCGAATATTGGCGATCACCTGGCTTTCTCCACCGCCACGCCAACATCCGGCCCGTCGGAAATCCAGAACGGCCTTTATCCCGAACTGTTGCTTTATGATCCCAATGGGAACCTCGTGGCCATCGCCAGCGGCAACGCCTCCGATGGACGCAACAGCGTTATTGATTTCACCGTGCCGAGCGGCGATGCCGGGCAATGGAGCATCGAGGTCACAGCTTCCGCTTCTACACCGAATGCTACATTCGGCGATTATCTGCTCACTGTCACGGGCGACACAGGCAGTCCGAATCCTTTCGTCGTGAGCAGCACCATGCCCGTGGCCGGCGCGCTCGTGGCGCCAACCGCGACTATCACGTTGGGGTTCAATCAGCAGGTTTACGGAGGGTCCTTGACGCCGGGTGAATTGGAAGTCAACGGAGTTCGCGCCACCGCAGTCGCCCTCACTGGCCCCGACTTGGCCACCTGGACCATTCCCGCTGCGGCCTACGCAACCGGCACTGACCTCCCCAATGTGGTGACTTTGGGCGTCGATCAAACCGGCCATCAGATGACCGCCTTGAATAGCACAACGCTGACCCCTTTTAGTTACACTTTTTATACCTCGACAAGTCTCACGCCCCCCACGGCCGGTCCCGACACCATCACCGACATGGAAAACACGCTCGTGAACATCCCGGAGTCTTTTCTATTGAGCAACGACAGCAGTCCCATCAACGGCCCGCTCAGCATCACCGGCGTGAACAGCACCAGCGGCGCGACGGTCGCCTCGCTGAATGGCTCCTCTATCGCCTACACGCCGCCGCCCGGTTTCGCAGGAGTGGATACTTTCACCTACACGCTGAGCGACGGTCATTTGACGGCTACAGGGTTGGTCACGGTTTACGTCACGCGCACCGGCGCGCCGCCGTTCGGTGACCTGACCATCTCTGGCGTTCCTGCCGATCTGATGTTCACCTTCTCCGGCATTCCCGGACGGCAATATGACTTGATGTACGCAACTTCAGTCACAGGTCCGTGGATGGAATTGTACCCCGTGTTCGTCACTGACCCGACCGGCTTCGCGCAATACACCAACATCACCGCATCCCCGCCGCCAACACGTTTTTTCCGCGCGCAGTCGCTTCCGTGGTGAAGGCTCGCACCGCGAACACTCAGGAAGGAATCGATTTACTGCTTCAACCTGAAAAATAAATCCCCGGACGGGTTGTTGATGATGAGCGAATTCGTACCGTTGCTGGTCGCCCAACTGGTGTTGATCGTCCAATTGCCCGTCGCAAGATTCAAGTTTTGCTGCAACGTCCAGCTTCCGGTGTTTTGCCAATAGACCGTCACCGTGTTGCCGGAATGGCTGATGTAAAGCGTGGGCGCGCCCGCGATTTGCACCACGCTGATGAGCGACCAGAAACCGCCGGTGAGCGAATAATTGCCGCCGCTCATCGCCACGCTTGCATCCGGCTGGCCAATGGTGCCGGAAACCTGGTAAGCCCCTCCCGCGCTCGAGCCACCACCACCGGAGATTTTATACCAGTCAATGGACGGTTGAGCTGTTGCAGCCCAAACAGCCAACATCATCGAAATTGCACAGATCAGTGACTTCATAATCGGAGATTAAAAAGCAAGCACGGTGCCACTGGCAGTAATGGTGTTCCAAACGCCGTTCCCCATGTAAAGCAACTGGATAGTCGAAAAATTCAGCCCCTGTAAATAACCTGAAGTGCCCGTGGTCGAACTGGTGGTGGTCGTCAATTGCGAAGTCCAAATCTGTCCGAAATTCACCCCGCCAATCAACTTGGTACCGTCTGCAGAACTGGCAAGACTAAACCAGTTTCGCGAACCACTGTTCTGTGCAATCCATGTATTCCCGGAGTCTGTTGAAGTGAAGATCAACCCGCCATTGACCGCAGCCACCAATTTGGTGCCGTCTGCCGACGAAGCCACCGAACTCCAGTTCGCGCTGGCCAGGCTCGATTGTGCCCACGTTGCGCCAGAGTCCGAAGAAATATACACGGCCCCGCTGGCTTGTGCGGCAATGATTTTGGTTCCATCGGAGGAACACGCCACATATCTGGCCTGGATGCTTCGTTGCGTCCAGTTCGCGCCAAAATTGCTTGAAGTGAAAACGAAGCCACTGGAACCGGCCACCACCTTGCTGCCATCGGAAGAGCACGCCAACCCGGTCCAATTTCCTGATTGATTCCTCTGAAACCAATCCGCCCCGGAATCGGGTGAATAGAAAATGAACCCGCTCGTTCCGGCGGCATAAACTTTGGTGCCATCAGCCGAACAAGCAAGGCCGGTGATGTTGGCGGAATTACCAAGACCGGTCGAAGCCCAGGATGAGCCAAAGTCCGTCGAAGTATTCAACAAACCAAAACTTCCGCCGATATACAAAATGGATCCGTCCGCCGATGACGCAATGCTGTACGATTGTGAAAAACCGTTTGTTCGCCAGGTGACGCCGCCGTCGGCCGATAATACAAATGGATAGGAAATTGAACCGGAGAAGGAAGAACTCACGCCCATGATCCGTTGCCCATTGGTCGAACAAGCCAACGCACTCCACGCCGTATTGTTGGGCACAGGCCGATTGGTCCAGGTCGAATAATTCAATAGACTGTTAGGGCTTTTGATGCTTTGCCCGGCATTTTGCAAAATTTTCCAACCCCCAAAACCCCCGCTGCTGATGTAAATCACATCACCAGGATTTGCCGTTGGCGGCAGAGTGAATGTCACCGTGGTGTTGGTGGTGAAGAGGTATCCGAGATTGGATTGCAATTGGATATTGGTGTTGGAGACGACCGTCCAATTGAAAGTTCCCGGCACATTGGTCAACCCGGCGCCATTCCCGGCGAACCCGTTTGCGGAAACCGTGCCGGCAAAAGTCGGGCTGCCGTCCAGCAGCGCCACATTGGTGGATAATTGCGCGTCCGCAATGGTGCCCGTGATGTTGGTGGCAGAGATCGCCCCGGCGCTCGCTGCGGTGAGGGCCGTATCAGCCACCGCCGCGCTTTCTGCGCGTATCGCGTAGGGCACGGGAAAGACCTGCTGGCGCGGCGACAACTCCGTGAACACGCTTCCGCCGTTGGTCGCCACGGCGATGTCCAGCCAGTTGCTGGCGCCCGTGAACACACCGGGACCAAAATCCACTGTTGTGAAGAAGAGCCCGTTGCTCACGGCAGCGGCGTAGTTGGTCACGCTTCCCAGTACGTCGCCGCTGGTGGGGTCATCGTAAAGCGTGAAGCTCAAATCGTAGGAGCCGTTGGCCTTGTTAGTGCCATCGATCAACCTCCCTTGATAAGTAAAGGCGGTGCCCTGCGCGGCGGCAAATTGCAAGCCGAGCAGCAACGTGCTTAGAGCCCCTATCAAAATGGCAACGCGCCCGTTCTTCATTTTGATATGGGCTCTTTGTAAAATCAGAATTCCCGTTTTCATATTTTTTGAGTTCATGGCTACTTACTTACTCGGTGAGTGAGAGGAGGTTCTTTCAAAGTATTTTTGAAAATATTTTGCTCGGCCCATTTCGCAAAAAGAAATGGGCGCGCGCTGTTCTGTTGGGTGCGTCGAGAAGTTCATGTGTGATTCGTTCAGTGGAGTAAATCTGTGAATAGCAGCAGTCCATCATCTTGCTGGTAGTGGTTGAACTGTTGGAACTGGTCCGTGCGATCCACATATTTTCGGATGCTGTTGTCGGAAAACAACGTGTTGTAGTAGCCGTTTTGATGGCACTTCGGCGCGCCAAAAAAAGTTCCAAGATAAACATCGTCGTTGCCGGTGTCCCAAAAGAAAACGTCAGCCGCCACGCAAAACATCACGTTGGTCCAGGTCATCTTGCGGGGAGCCAGATAGGTGTAGGAGCATTCCACGGTGGCCGAACCATTGGTGGTGTTCCAGGAGGACCAACCCATATTCGCATTTGCCGGACCGTCAATCGAAAACCGGTCCGAGCGGCGGGACGGACAATAGGCGACTCCCGGCGCAACGGGCAAAAAACCCTGGGCCATCAAAACGCCGATGTCCACCGGCTGTCCGTAGGCCTCAAGGTTGGCCGTGGTGAGAGTATTTTCACCTGACCAGGGAGAAGCCCAATAGCCCATCGGCAACATGGCGTTGTTGTCATCGGTATAATTAACCGTGGCGATGCCGATTTGACGGAGGTTGCTCATGCAATTCACACGCCGGCCGCGCTCCTTGGCTGTGCTCAACGCTGGCAATAACAGGGCTGCCAGAATGGCGATAATGGCAATCACCACCAGAAGTTCGATCAGGGTAAAAGCTCGCCTGTGGCACATAGACAAATTTGACCCCCTGAACTACGCCGGCAAAATATCCGGGCCACAGATTTGTTCTCGGACCGCCAGCAGCCAGATTTGAATCTGAATCGAATTCATATCTACTGATTACTCGCTGCGCGGGGGAAGATTCTTTCAAGTTATTTTGAAAATCTTTTGTATTAGGTAAACTCCTTGATATGAGGCTGATAGCCAGCCGTTTGCCCGGCCTTCAGGACAAGGCCTGAATCAAACTGATGGGAGAGAGGAGAGGGCCGGGGTGAGCTGAGGGTATCTCGCAATCCCAATGCAGACCTCAATTACGTAAGTTTAGTACTGACTACGTGGTGAGTCTTTTCATCGTGCGGGCGGTGGCTCCTGAATCAAGATTCCAATCTCCAACAGCGACGGTGTGCCGCGAACCAATCGCGGACCGCCGGCTTCGTCATAGAAAATCTCACCGCTGAATCGCCAATCCTCTGGGCGCTTCACTAAACTGGCTCGCACCGGGTTCAGGCAAATGTATTCCCATTTGCGGGCTTCGCTCTCCGGTGTCCGGAATTTGTGGTCGTGATAACCCTTCTGCCACATCCATGGCCGGTTGATACGGGTGAATTCGTGGGAATATCTGCTGCCTTCGGGAATGCGTGGGGCGCCGTGTGGGGGCACACGGCCTGCATCTTGTAGGCCCGGTGTCCTCACCGGGCGTTCGCTGTGTTTCAATCCACCCACCACCGCTTTTAGAGCTTTCATCCATTGTCCCATGCGGACTGCCTCGTGTCCCATGTGGGCTATTAGGTGAATGTGATCTGGCATGATGACAAACCGCCGCCCAAACCAGCGATATCGGGTTGGGCTTTCGAGGAGGAATGAAACTAACCGTTCAAAGACTATTTCATTGTCGAGAACGCGTGCGCGACCATCAACGCATGGCGTTATAAGATAAGAGATGTTTCCATCCCGGTCAGGCCACACGCGATGCAAGCGACGTAATCGCCGTTGTGGTGGATTTGCCTCGTGGGAAGCGCCGTGTGGGGGCACACGGCCTACATCTTGTAGGCTCGGTGCCCTCACCGGGCGATCTTCTTCATTATCGAGTCTCTCGCTCACGATTCTGAATTACCCGGTCATTCTCATCCGCACGCCAACCAATGCCCTGGTGGATAGTGAAAAACGCCAACCCCACTATCCCCCTATAACTGCTTAACTGGTCCGGTAAAGCGCCAATAACGCCGCCCCAATTGCCTGCGACAAATCGCCCAACGCCGCCGGCACAATCCTGATGCCGCTGCGCTGCGAAGGCCATACATAAGTCATGGCGGTTTTCTTGATGATGCCGAGGTAGCGCTCGCGAAATTCTGTGCTCGTCGCTTCCGGATCCATCAACCCGCCGCCAATGATGATGATACTCGGATCCAGCGCGAGGGTAAGATTGGCGACATGCAATCCCAGAGCCTGCGCCTGGAAATCGAAAATTTCCATGGCCAGCGGATCGCCTTTTTGCGCGCGGCCCCGAAGTGAAAGAGCTTTTTCCTTCGCTGCCGCCGTCGATTTTGCCAACTCATGACCCGGATATTTTACCAGCTTCGCGTCAAGCAGACGTGCGAGGCCGGAAATCGTTGTATACGCTTCGATGCAACCCCAATCCCGGCCGCAACCGCAAGGGAACGGCTTCCCGGAGATGCCAAGCAGATGCAGGGGCGCGGGCATGTGGGCGGTTTCCATTCCTGCCAGCGTATCGCCATCCAGCGGCAAACCGTTTGATCCCACGAACGCGGAGCCCAGCCCGGAGCCGGGCATCAGCATCAAGACGGATGCCTTGGAATCGCCGCGCGCCAGCCTCGCCTCGGCCACGCCGCCGCATTTGCCATCGTTTCCAACCACCAGCGGTAATTCACGCCCGGCTTGCAACGCGAGTGCCCGGCTGTACGCCGTGTAAACATCCCATCCTTTGAAACTGGGCGGCAGGTTTGCCGAATGGTCCAGCACGCCGTAGCGTTGATACGGCCCCGGAATCGCCAGTCCTACGCCTTCAACCTGCGCCCATGCGAGATTGTTTTCCGCCAGAAATTCACCGATGGCTGAAATCCAACTCGCGACCACTGCCTCGGTTCCGTTCTGGGAATTGGTAGGCCGTTGGAGCAGCTTGGTGGTGATCGCTTCTCCGTTGCCCCAGACTCCGGCAATTTTTGAAGTCGTGGCCCCGCAGTCAGTGCCAAGAAAAATATTCCGAGGTGGATTCATATTGCCGGGCAAAGTTGCGCGCAACCGCCGCGAAGGCAAGAACTTTCATTCAAACCGAGGCGCAAAAGAACCGCCCTGGGATCGTGGCACTTTGATCTTCGAACCTGTTCGCCACCCATGGAATTCGTCTCGTTTGGAAATTGGTCCTTGGAATTTCTCTGGTGCTTGGAGATTGGACGCTTGGAGCTTCTAGCCCCATCCCAACCAATGCCCCAAATGAAACGTCAGAAACGCCAATCCCCACGCCAGTGCGCCCATATACGCCCACTGAAACACCGGCCATTTCCACGTATTGGTTTCCCGGCGCACGATTGCCACTGTGCTCGCGCATTGCATGGCGAAGACGTAAAAGACCATCAGCGTGACCGCCAGCAGCGGCGTATAAATGTGGCTTCCATCCGGATGCTTTTGTTGTTTCAGAGTTTCGATCAATTGCGTTTTCGTGCCTTCGTCCTCTGACTTGCCCACGTTGTAAACCGTCGACATCGTACTCACGAACACTTCGCGCGCAGCGAAAGAAGTGATAATCCCAATCCCCATTTTCCAATCAAAACCCAGTGGAGCAATCACCGGCTCAATCCCGCGCCCCATCCGGCCCGCAAAACTGCCGCGCAACTTCTCGCCACCTTCTTCGTTATTCAGAGCCTCCAGCTTGTTGTATAACGCGAGTTCCGCAGTCGCGTTGGTCGGAGCATTCGGCGCGCTGTAGGTCTTCAGAATTTCGGCCTGATGTTTTTCGATTGCTGCCGGTGACGTCGCGTCGGGGAATACCTGCTGAACGGCCGCGGTTCTTTGAGAGTCGTATTGTTCGGTCACGTGACGTTGTTTTGGATACGTGGCCAGAAACCACAGAATGATATTGATGCCTAAAATCACCGTGCCTGCCCGGCGAAGAAAAATTTTCGAACGATCCCACATGTGCCGCGACACGACGCGGAGCAGCGGTCGTTTGTAAGGCGGCAATTCCATGATGAGCATCGGCGTCTCGCCTTTGAGCAACGTCTTCTTGAAAAGCCACGCCATCAGCAGCGCCACGACGATGCCCAGCAGATACATCGCCAGCATCGTTAGGCCGGTGAGCTTAAAAAATCCCAGGACTGTGATGTTCGGAATGCATGCCGCGATCAGCAGCGTATAAACCGGCAGCCGCGCCGAGCAACTCATCAGCGGAGCAACCAGAATGGTCACCAGCCGGTCCTTGGGCGATTCAATCGTCCGCGTCGCCATGATGCCCGGAATGGCGCACGCAAAGGAGCTCAGCATCGGAATAAAACTTTTTCCGTGCAGCCCCACTTTGCTCATCAACCGGTCCATCAGGAACGCCGCCCGCGCCATGTAGCCGGTGTCTTCCAATAATCCAATGAACAGAAACAGCAACAAAATCTGCGGTAGAAAAACCACCACCGCGCCGACGCCTGCAATGACTCCATCCACAACCAGCGAATTCAAATCGCCTTCCGGAATGACTTTGCCGACCACGCCGCCCAACCAGTCCACCCCTGCCTGCAATGCATCCATCGGATAATGCGCGAAAGTGAAGATGCTCTGGAACATCAGCGCCATGATGGCGACGAAGATGAGCGTGCCCCAGACTTTGTGGGTCAACACGCGATCGAGCTTGTCGCTGACGGTTTCGCCGGGCGGCATGAGCTCGGAAGTTACCGCCTGCTGAATTTCCGCGATGCGCGCGTACCGCCACTCAATCGGCGCGCCCCGCCAATCGATTCCCTGATTGTCCAGCCGCTTCCGCGCGGCCGTCACCGCATCCTGAATCTTCTGCGGATAATGTGTGGTGCTCGAAGCCAGCGCCTTTTCGTTGCTCAACAGCAGCAGCGCTTCCGCCGTCGCCTGTAGCCGCCGGTCCTTAAACGTTTCGGTCAACAGGTCCGCCAGCGCCGTTGCTTCAATCCGAAACAACCCCGGCAATTGGCAAAACAACTGCGGCTTCACCTCCGGTGGCTTCTCAGCAAAAGCAATAATCCTGGCACGCAAATCGGGCACACCCGTCCCGTTGCTCGCAACAACCGGCACTACGGGTACGCCGAGCATCTCCGAAAGTTTCTTCTCATCGATGTGATGCCCATTGGCTTCGGCCACATCGATCATGTTCAGCGCAATAATCGTGGGATGACCCAGTTCGACGACCTGCGTGGCGTAATAAAGATTACGCTGGAGGTTCGACGCATCCACAACCACCACGATCAAATCCGGCGCGGGCAATTCCGGCAATCGATTGAGCAGCACATCGCGCGAAATTTGTTCATCCAGCGAGTTGGGGCTGAGGCTGTAAGTGCCCGGCAGGTCCAGCACGCGGATGTTGGCGTTCGCCGGAGCATTCAACAGCTTGCCTTCCTTGCGCTCGACTGTAACCCCGGCGTAATTCCCAACCTTCGCCCGCAGTCCGGTGAGCGCGTTGAATAATGTGGTTTTGCCGCAATTCGGATTCCCCGTCAGAGTCACATAAGCCGGCCGCGCTGTCCTGGCGGGCGGCTTCGGTTGTTCTGTCGAGGCGGCGGTGTTCATAACTCCGAAAAACCCTTCGGAAGCGATTTATTATGGACGAGATTCACTGACCTGGGCTTGCGGTGAATTGCCAAAAGTTATCCCGAACTTGCGGGGCAGCGTCCAGCGCATCATTTTTCGCGAGAAATCCTACGGTGTCCTCACCAGAATCTGCTCCGCCTCGCTCTTGCGCAGTGTGAGATTGTAGCCGCGGACTTTGATTTCCACCGGATCGCCCAGGGGCGCGAAACGAACGACTTCGACCTTGGTGCCGACGAGTAATCCCATTTCCATGAGGCGCGCTCGGCTGGCAGGCGGAACTTTGATTTCGGTGACAGTAGCGGCGGAGCCAAGCGCCACGGAGGTGAGCGGTTGGGGGGCGGACATGATTACGCAGCCCTCGTGTCTGCGTGGAGAGGCTCGACCAGGATGGTTTCAGCCAATTGCTCGCTGATGCCGAGTCGCGCGTTGCAAACCTGGCAGATGAGATTCGATTGCTTGCTGAGCAGTTTGACGATTTGCTTTTCGCCGAAACCCATTTCGCGGAGCCGGACACGAATCTCCGGTGCGCCTGACAGGTGCTTGATGCAAACGACCGTCCCGGCTTTGACACGGCTTAAAGGGCAAACTGTCGGGCCGGCGCATTCGCCGTCCACAATCACAGGTGCCTGCCGTTTTACCGGTTTGCTCATCGCACGCCAAAATAGGCCAGGTTAACCTGCGTTGCAAGATTCGAATGGAGCGGTCTCGACCGTTGAGAGCATTCTCACCGCTATCTCACCAGCTCATACGCGAACCCCTTCAGATATTCTGTTTCGGGAATCATGGGGATTACAGGATGGTCCGGTGATTGCGAATACGTTGCCACGCGCCGCAGAATCTTATGCGCATCGAACGCCGCGGACAGCAAGGTGTCCTGAAACAATTCGGCATTCACATGGTGTGAACAGCAAAACGTCGCCAATGTGCCGCCGGGTTTGAGCAGCTTGAGGGAGCGCAAATGAATTTCTTTGTAGCCGCGCAATGCATCCGGCACGGACGCGCGATTGCGCGTGAACGACGGCGGGTCGAGAATGATCATGTCGAATTTCGGAACCAGTTTTTCGCTCGGTGCGGTCTTGGTCTGGCCTTTCAGCCAGTCGAAAACATTGATGGTTTCGAAGGAACATTTGCCCGTCAATCCATTCGCTTCGGCATTCCGTTTCGAAGCCGCGATAGCGTCCGCGCTTTGGTCGAGCATGTGGACGTGCGCCGCGCCCGCCCGCGCCGCATGCAGTCCGAATCCGCCGAGGAAGCTGAAGCAATCCAGCACCTGCGCGCCTTTGGCGAAGTGCGACACCGCCTCGTAATTCGCCTGCTGGTCCAGGTAGAGGCCTGTCTTGTGTCCCGCGATCAGGTCGGTTTCAAATTTCAGGCCGTTGAGATTGATGATGATCGGGCCGCTGAATTCGCCAGCGAGAACGCCGTTCGCCTCCAACAATCCCTCAAACCGGCGCGAGGCCACGTCGCTGCGTTCGAGAATGGCGCGCGGGGAGAAAATCTTTTGCAGCGCGGAAACGATCTGCGGTTTCCGCTTGTCCATGCCCAGCGCGGAAATCTGGACGACCAGCACGTCCTCATATTTATCCACGATGAGCCCGCTGAGAAAATCGCTTTCGGCATTGACCACGCGGAAAGAAGTGGCATCCGGCAAATGCCGCTGGCGCACGGCGAGCGCCTCGCGAATCCGCTGCTCGAAGAACGCCTCATTGATTTCAACCCGTTCCGGCGCCAACAGGCGCACGTTGATTTTGGATTTGGAATTGAAAAACCCGATGCCAAGAAAACGCTGGCGATGATCCTTGACCTGCGCCAGTTCGCCGTCCCCGGCCTGCGCCGTCATGCGCAGAATGGCGCTCTGATAAACCCAAGGGTGTCCCGCAACAATGCGGTCCGCTTCGCCCGCCTTCAATAAAACCGTTGGTAATGCGTCCATAATTGTAAACAGGTTGGGGGGAGCGGCGTTCATCGCGGCTTCGGCCCGGCGCAACATACGATGGTTTACGTGCGGCGCATATCTGAATTTTTGGACGCAGTTGGTAGGGACGGCGGGGTCTCGAATTGATAAATGGGTGTGAGAACGGCTCCGCAATTGTAAAGTGTAACGCGGCTCACTTTTTGGTCGGGCCACTCCGATATCCGACTCCGATTATCTTCCATCCGTTCGTTTCGCGCTCCACATCATAGTCGTATCCAATGGTGGAGTCCAACCGGTCGCCGAAATCAACATTCGCAGTCCTGCCGTTGCGGGAAGTTATCGAACGAATATAACCTGTAACGTTTTCGCGCAGGTGTCTTTCCATGGTCGTGGTATCCTGTGGGGACGCGAAATTGCCGGGGAGTAATGGCGCGCGCTCTCGAAGTACAAGCACGGTAATCTCCGCGACATCGTTCGTAGACAACGGGCCTGTCACTCGGATGGTAACCTGTTGATGAGAAGGTTTGCGCGCGAGCACAATTCCGACGACGACAAGCAACACAACGCTGGTGACAAGCAATATCTGTCGAGCTTTCATCAATCCTTTTCTGACGGTATCAACTCTGTCGCACTGCAGGGGAATGTCAAGCAGAGCTATTTGCGGGATTAATTCAGTCGTCCCTTCGGGACTCGACAATTTGCTGCGTAAGACCCGGCGTTGAAACGCCGGGCTATTGTCAGAAGTCCCTCCGGGACTTCAGCACCGTTTCACCGTACGGTGATTCAATCCAGCGTTGGGATATGTCACATCTGGCTCGACAGTATGGACGTTCGATTTGCATCGAGATGCTTTTTAACTGCATGGTTATGCGCTAAGAGTTCCTCCACTTCGTTTTCGGTTTTACACTCGCAGCCCAGTACTCATGAGCCAGCTTCACCATTTTTGCCAGTTCGTCCAGGGTGGCGGGCTTTACCATGTAGGTGTTGGCGCCGAGGGCGTAGGCTTTTTCGATGTCCGCATCCAACCGTGAGGCGGTCATGATGATGGTGGGAATCACCCGATACTCCGGGTGTTCGCGAATCCAGGCCAGCAGTTCAAGCCCGCTCATGCGGGGCATTTTCAAATCGACGATGAGGACTTCAGGAAAAGGATGTGCCTGCCGGTCTGCATACGCGCCCTCGCCATTCAGGTAGGCCACGGCTTCCAATCCGTCTTTTGCCCGCTGGACCGGATTGGAGATGCTGTTCTTTTGAAACGCGAGCTGAACCAGTTCGGCGTCGTTTTCATCGTCCTCGACCAACAGGATTGTGTACTTTGAGTCGTCCATGGCGGTTATTCCTCGCGGAGTAATTTAGCACGTCGCCGAGGTCGGTGCACGTGGGGAATGAGTTCAAAGTTCAAAGTCGGGGAGCCGCACGAATCGTTAAATGAATTAAATGAAGTTGGCGACGGTCGCAGACCGCCGCTACAGCGGGAGCGCACACAACGCCATCAACGCCAACAACGCACACAACGCACACAACGCCATCAACGCTATAAAGTTTTGTTGAGAGGTGATAGATGTTGGGGCATGAACGTTAAGTTCATAAAGGGCGATTGGGTACGCCTGCCGATGGCGGCTGGCAAAATTCGGGAAGGTTCCGCCCGCGGTGACGTGGGTGGGGACACCGCGGCGCGATGTCCCTGCCCCAGGCGACCCAGGGGATGTACGAAAGTTACGATAATTCCACTAATTTACGATAATTCCACTAATATCACTTACGCGAGAGGCGAGCTGCCTTCGTTGGACTTCCGTCTACGCTGCGCTTCGACGCGACGAGTCGGCGCGCCACGGGGGTGGGGGTCGAGGGGGAGAATTTTGACTCGCTCGCTCGGCCCTCGCGGGGCTGTGGGTTCGCCCGCATTCCTTTCGCCGCCACCCATGCGGCTCAAATCCCCTAATTCCCATTTATTTTTTCAAACCCATATTCGAGACGTCAGAATGCACGGGCACAATGCGTTCGTAATTGTCATGTACGCTCATCCCCACTAAGTTAACAACGACGCGATGGCCTCGGCTCAACAGATCTCGGCTCTCTCCGCGGTAAATTGCGAAGTCGCCTTCGACAATCTTACGCGGCAGCTTTACGCGACGGATGCGTCGATCTACCAGATCGAACCCATGGCCGTCGCTTTTCCGCGCAGTCCCAAGCAGGCCGTGGCGATCATTCAGGCGGCCAATGCGGCGGGCATTCCCGTCATCCCCCGCGGCGCCGGCACCGGCCTGACCGGCGGCGCGCTGGGCGAGGGATTGGTTGTGGACTTCTCGCGTTACAACAAACAAATCTCCGACGTGGACCTGCAAACACGCACCGTTCGCGTTGGCGCGGGCGTGGTGCTGGACCAGCTCAATCGTGTTTTGCATCCCTACGGCTTTTGTTTTGGGCCGGACGTCGCCACCAGTTCGCGCGCGACGATTGGCGGGATGATCGCGAACAATTCCAGCGGCGCACACGCGTTGGTTTACGGCACGACTGCCGACCACGTGACCGGTTTGGATATCGTGCTCGCCGGCGGAAAATTCGCGAAGCTCTCCACCGACCGCGATTCGCTCCCGCAACAGCGCGACCTTGTCGGGGACCTGGTGCACCTCAATTCGCTGTTGATCGAGGAGAAGTTCCCCGCCGGCATGGTAAAACGCTGGCCGGGCTACGCGTTGGACCGTTGTTTGCGCGAGCCGGGCAACTTAATCAATATCATCACCGGCAGCGAAGGCACGCTCGCAGCCATCGTGGCTGCGGACCTCAAGATCGTTCCACTCCCACAGGAACGAGGCCTCGGCCTGTTGTTCTTCAAGTCGATCGCCGAGGCAATGCAGGCGACGGTCGAGTTGCTTCCTCTCAAGCCCGCGGCCATCGAACACCTGGACCGCGTTCTTCTGGACCAGACGCGTGGCAATCCGGAATTCCAGGCTGCGCGCGACCTGATGGAACTGGACCGGTTCCCGTGTGAATCGGTGCTGGCCGTGGAATTTTTTGAGGGCGCGCACGACAAACTTCTGGATTTGAGCCGCCGGAAAATTGGCTATCGCAAAAAAATCCTGCAAACCGAATCCGGCGCCGTGCTCGTCTGGGCTTTGCGCAAGGCCGGGCTTTCCCTGCTCACGAGCCGCAAAGGCAGAGCCAAGCCGGTGACCGGCATCGAAGACACGGCGGTGCGTCCGGAGCAACTGCCCGAATACATCAGCGCGATGCAGGGGTTGATGCAGCGGCAGGGATTGGAAGCTTCTTACTACGGGCACGCCGGAGCGGGTTTGCTGCATGTCCGCCCGGTGCTCGATCTCCACTCGCACGAAGACGTGCGGAAATTCCGGCAGATTGCGATGGAAGTTTCGGCATTGATCCAGCACTTCAGGGGTTCGCTGGCCGCGGAACATGGTGTTGGCATTGCCCGCACCGAGTTGCTGACGGACTACCTGGGCGGCGAATTGATGGGATTGATGGCCGAGGTCAAAAATTCCTTCGATCCCCATAACCTGCTCAATCCCGGAAAAATCATTCCCGACGGCCGCTACGAATTGGACGGCGATTTGCGCGCGCGCTTTGAACTGGCGCCGCCTTTCGAGCCGCGGCTGGCGTTTGCCGCCCGCGACGAATCTTTCGTTGCCAACCTGGAACAGTGCAACGGCTGCGGCGTCTGCCTCAAGCAAACGCCCACGATGTGCCCGACTTACATCGCGACCGGCGAGGAAATCATGTCCACCCGCGGCCGCGCCAACGCCATTCGCGCTGTGCTCGAGATGCGCGGACTGGAAAACGGCGAGCCGTTGAAATCCGCGGAATTGGAAGCGGCGTTGAGCAACTGCCTGTCCTGCCGCGCCTGCACCAACGAGTGCCCGTCCAATGTGAACATGTCGCTGCTCAAGGCGGAATTGCAACATGCGCGCATCAAACGCGCAGGACTCACGCGCGCCGAACGCATCTTCAGCTCCGTGGACCGCATCGGCCGGCTCGGCTGCATTTTGCCGCCGGTCACGAATCAATTGCTCGATTCATCCATCATGCGGTTTTTCGCCTCAAAATTTCTCGGTATCACATCACGTCGCCCACTGCCGCATTTCGCGTGGCAGCGGTTCGACAAATGGTTTGCCAAACGAAAGAGCAATGTGACGCCCTCCCGCGGCCGCGTGATACTTTGGGATGACACATTCGTCCGCTATTACGAGCCAAAGGTCGGCATGGCGGCGGTGAAAGTGCTCGAAGCGGCCGGTTTCGAGGTCGAGTTGCCCCACGGTCGCCGTTGTTGCGGCCGCCCCGCCTTCAGCCAGGGCAATCTCGACGAGGCGACGCGGCTGGGAACTTACAACCTGGCGCTGTTGAACAAACATGCGGACGGCTCGCCCGTACTCTTTCTCGAACCGTCGTGTTACTCCATGTTCATCGAGGATTATCGTGAACTCAAACTGGCGAACGCGGACGAAATTGCCGCGCGCTGCTTTTTGTTCCAGGAATTCATCGGCGATTTATTGGAGCGTGAGCCGGCGGCGCTGCAATTCAACACGCGGGCGGAAAAAATTCTTGTGCACGTCCATTGCCATGCCAAAGCGCTTGTGCGCAACGACCATATGCACAAGCTCGCGGAATGCCTGCCAGACCGGACGGTGGAATTCGTCGACAGCGGCTGCTGCGGCATGGCTGGAAGTTTCGGCATGTTGGAATCCAAGTACGATTTGTCGGTGAAAGTGGCGGAGCCGCTTGTTCACGCCGTGCAACACCAGCCGTTTGGAACCACGTTCGTCACGTCCGGTGTGAGTTGCCGCAATCAGGTCACTCACCTGGCCACCGTGAAGGCGCGACATATAGCCGAAGTGCTCGCTGACGCTTTAATCTAGTTTAGCAGCTTCGGGAAGAAGGCGTGCGCAGCTTCGCAAGTCGCCGCGCTCAATTCATCGGCAGAGCATTTTTTCACTTGCGCGACCACTTCGGAAATTTCCTTCACATACGCCGGTTCGCAGCGTTTCCCGCGATAAGGCATCGGGGCCAGAAAAGGGCAATCTGTTTCCAGCATGAAACTGCCGAGCGGCGTGGCCGCGATGGTGTCCCGCACGTTTTGCCCATTCTTGAACGTGGCAATTCCCGTGAAGCTGACCAGGGAATTCATTGCCAGG
>Ga0070731_10001683_pt1 | contig 22337 bp, 16 predicted proteins | sample Coa_R1_2_FD_66448 | JGI IMG/M metagenome (GOLD analysis project Ga0070731, IMG submission 66448) | Surface soil microbial communities from Centralia Pennsylvania, which are recovering from an underground coalmine fire - Coalmine... | ecosystem: Environmental > Terrestrial > Soil > Unclassified ... | reverse complement strand
GAGTAGTCGATGAAGGGGTAGAAGCCGTTCCACCACGTGTCTCCGACGTGAATGACGTCAGCCTCCTCGAATACCACGGAGATGTCGCTGTCTGTGTGGGCAGAGCCGAAATAGTTCAAAGCTAGGGCCGTGTCGTTATGGCGAAGGCGGTGTGCATCGCGGAAGGTCGTCGTGGGGAGCGCCTCTGGCGGGGCAGGCGGAAACGTGTAGCTCCAGTCCTCGACGCGAGTCGCCGTCGATAGGTGCTTCTTGGTGTTTTCATGCGCCGTGATGGCTGCCCCCTGCGCATGGAGCCAGGCATTCCCGTCGGTGTGGTCAACATGCCAATGCGTATTAATCAGCCGGGTGATCGGGTCCGCACTCAGGCTATCGAGGGCTGGCGAGATTCGTGATCTTGAGACTGTGAACCCGGCGTCGATAAGAAGCTTGCCATCCTTGCCCGTGAGTACGACAATGTTGCCGCCGGAACCCTCCAGAACGGTGATGTTCCGTCGAAGCCGATTAACCTCGATCTTTGCCTGTGAAGCCGCCTGGATCATCGTGGGGACAATACCTGGCTGCTTTGCGAATAGACGGCGCGGAGCCAGGGTTAGGGCGCTGGTTCCGAGACTTGCCGAAATGAAATGGCGCCGAGATATGTTGGACAACGTACTAGTGTTCATGGATCCTCCTATGCCTAACCGCCGGGCCACGCCCCGCTTGAAAAGCAGTGATTCCACAGCGTTTTTGTATAACGTCCGTTCCGCTACGTGATCACCGGACGCATTGGACGTGCACGAGTAGAATATGGCTTCGTGGAAAGGAATACGTCACGAGATCGAGTGTCCCTTTACTACCACGAAGGGTTGCGCAAGAAATACCCCGCCTTGGGTAGGCCGGCCGCCTTACGTCGCCGTCTCCGGTTCATCTCGTTTTCCATCAAGAGATGACCGTAACAGAAATTGTCCTATCTCTCGGGCGCTCGGCGATCTGCAACCACCCGCCGAAATTGTGATTTGCAGATTGACGAACGGATCGGACTGATGTCACGCACTATCGGTATGTGGTCTAAGGCAGTTTTCTCCCAACCTATGCGACTTTCCCCTAGATTGCCCCGAAAAGGGCCATACCGTTTGGGCGCGACGGATTCGTCAATTACGCATGCATGCGGCAACGGATGCGCTTCGATCAAGCTTGGAACGGCCAAAAGACCTCGGTCTTCCAGTCCTGAGGATTTGGATGATCCGCTGGATCGTTCAAGTATGCCTCCCATGGCGCGCCGTTCGGGCGAAATCCGTTCGCAGCAATCCACTTCTCGACTGCGGCGTAGGCGTCTTGGAGTTGATCGTAGGGTCCGAAATGAATCGTCGACGCGGCCGGCCCGTCAGGCAACATTTCGGCCAAGACTTCGCCTTGGCTATCGGCTATCGTCCGGCCGCTGCTATGCGCTGTAACGCGCATCCCAGTCTCGAACGTTACTAATCCGACGCTTGTTTCCAGGTACCGCGTAATCGGGTAGCCTGCGATGGCTAGGCCGCGCTGTTGCGCATGAAGGAATACCTTGGGCAATGCTGCCCCGATTGTCGCCGCAATCTCAGCGCGCCGTACCCGCCGCCGAACCACCAAAACCGGCTGAGCCTCGAGCTCTTGTCTCGTGATTTTGTATTCCATGGATTCTGCCGAACGCCTTTCTCCTAAGCCGACATGAAAGATCCCCACACACGGACCGATTTTGTCCACCAACTCTGCGTGCGACCGGCTGCGGGGTCCCATGAGTCCACGTTTTCGGTAGGCGCTCGGGCTCAGCCCAAAGCGCCGGCGAAATGCACGGCAGAAAGCTTCGTGACTCTCGAATCCGCACTCTAGCGCGATGTCCAGGATCGAGGCCCGGGAACTGACCAAAGCGGCGGCGGCGTGATCGATTCGTAGCCGCAGCGTGAACTGTTTAGGTGTTTCTCCCAAGGCGACACGAAGGGTTCGATGCGCGTGAAACAGGGACTGTTTCGTGCTGGCAGCCAATTCTGCCAGCGCGACGTTCTTGCCAAGATTTTGCCTGGCGAAGTTAAGTGCTGGCTGGAGCTTTTTCCAATCCCTCATTGAGTTTCTTTCCCCGGTGAAGGAATCCGCCCGCCAGTGCAGCAGGTATGCTCAGGATAGCGATCGTGACCCATTGCATTGGTGAAGCATGGTTCGCTTCCGGGGACCACATCGCAGCGATAGTCAGACCAGCTTGAAGAATCCCCATCGCAGCCGCGTGCTTAATCGGTGACCGCCTAGCAATTCGAGATGCGACGTATCCTCCGAGGGCCACGCACGTGAACCCATACGCAAACGTTAGCATCTTGACCCATTGATTAGATGAAAGCGCCGCCGGATTCGGCAGGGCATACGGGAATGCCCGCAGTAATAGAGGGTTCACAATCGCCTCGATTGCGAAGGATAACGCCGTTAGGATAACAATTCCAGCTAGTACCGACAGAACGCTGCGAAGCACATGGATAGTCTAATCCCGGAACTTCAGAGGGGCTTGATCTTTCTTGCTAATTTTCGAGCTCTCAGTTCTCTTGCCCAGTCTAGTGAACGATCATTCGCGCAGCGTTTACTCTGGGGACCAACCACGTTGACGCTCAAGTCGGAGAAAACTTGACGGTACAACCCAGAACTCGGGTTGTGGGAATTTGCGGAGATGCAGGATGCAGGAGCGCATTAATTGCCATTATCGGCACCTGTCGAGAATAGCTTCCCGGAATCGCAATTATCGAGCCCACGCACGAATCCTTCTTGTTGGCCGGGTTATGACCTGCGGTATCTGATCGGCGGGATCTCTCAAAAGATCTGCGGCTCAAGTTAATTTAAGGCGCGATGCAGCGCCTGAATGGGGTGTGAAGGAGAATCGTCCTCTGGCCCGGGCCGAACCCGGGCTCTGCGTCTCTGCTCGTCAAGGAGTACGATTTCTACTGCATCAATGGATAGAATTATCGGCGGCGAGTCCATCTGCGCGCCTACGCATTGGCGCCTGCTGTGACGTCTAGAGGAGTTTCAAAATATGAAATCCTTGTTCGCGATTGTGATTCTTGCTGTGCCATGTTCCCTGGCGCAGAAGGCACTCTGAGATTTCATTCGCGCGATAGCCCCGCGGCTTTAGTTCCTCTTGCGGCCCGACTTCTCCGCGTCGATCGCAATCTTCGTTTGATGGAGCGACGTTGCCAGAGAATCACGAGAAACACGACGCACCATAGGGGTCACGATAAGCCGGAACGCGGCCGGAATATCGCGGCTCAGAGCTTTTTCATACCTCGGGCAGCAGACCCGGGCTTCAAACGATTCAGGCGGATATCCACGCACCATTCGCACATCGTGGTCCTGACGGCACGTTCTGGTTCATCGGCAGGGATTGTCTTCTCCATCTGGTCGGTCAAAGATTCGTTCGAATTTCTCTTCCGCCGGAAATAGCCAGCCAGGCTCCGTTTCTGCAAGCGATTACCGAAGATCGGCGCGGAGGAATGTGGGTTTCCTTCAAGCGTTACGGTTTGTACCGGCTGGCCAATGGCGCGTGGACGCGCCGGGGCGGGCACACCGAACTTCCCGAAACCAGCGTCCTCGCCGAATTTACCGACAACGCGGGGCGGGTCTGGCTTGGCTACATCAAGAACCAGTTGGCGCTTCTAGACGGCGATCAAGTCCGGTTATTCGGTTCCAGCGATGGTCTGCGGTTGGGCAACATCACAGCCATCAGCGGGCGAGGGCCGAGGATCTGGATCGGGGGTGAATTCGGATTAGCAGAGTTCGCTGACGGACTCCTGCAAAACATTAGCGCCGTAAATGATGAGTGGCTGCGCGGGATCTCCGGAATTGTGGAGACGAGCAATGGAGATCTCTGGCTCAACGGCCTTTCCGGAATTCTTCACATCTCAAAGGCAGAACTCTCGGAGGCCTTGAGAAACACGTCCTACCGCCTAAAAGGCGAGCACTTCGGCCGGCGCGACGGACTTCCCGGAGTGGTTTGGCTTGATCCAGAAACTTACTCGGAACATCATGTGACGCCGCCCCCGATCACGATCGAATCGGTCTCCGCGGACGACAAGGGCTACTCGCCCGCCTCCTCGATCTCTTTCCCTTCACGGACGTCGAGTGTGCAGGTTAGCTTTGCTGCGGTGAGTCTTTCTGATCCTGAGGCTATCCGGTTCCGCTACAAACTGCAGGAGACAGGCGAGGACTGGCATGAAGTCGCCGCGGCTAGTCCCGTGACCTTTCGCAACCTTCCTCCGGGGTCCTATCATTTCAGCGTCACCGCCTCCGATACCGATGGGATATAGTCGAACAACATTGCGACAGCGGATTTCAGCATACTGCCCGCTTTCTATCAAACCCTGAGGTTCCGTTCACTGTGCGCGATCACGCTCGTGGCACTGCTGGCCGCGTTGTATCAGCTTCGCTTGAAGCACTTCACGCGCCAATACAGCATCCGTCTGGAAGAACGGGTCAATGAGCGCACACGGATCGCGCGCGAGTTGCACGACACTTTGTTACAGAGCTTCCAAGGCCTGTCCATGAAGTTCTTCGCGTTGAAATACGTGATTCGGGATTGCCCTGCCGAAGCGGAGGAGATGCTGGAACGTCTTCTCGACCAGACCAGACAGGCAATCATCGAGGGCCGGGATGCGGTGCAGGGGCTACGCGATTCGAGCGTGGTGGCCAACGATCTTGCCCGCGCGATCGGCACAGTTGGAGAAAGCCTCGCTGCCGACCAAGCCGGTCCGAATTGTCCTGAGTTCCGTGTGCTGGTGGAGGGGAAATCCAGAGATCTCCTTCCGCTCGTCCGGAACGAGGTCTACCGTGTTGCCTGCGAGTCGCCACGCAATGCGTTTCACCATGCCCAGGCGGGGCGGATCGAAGTCGAAATCCAGTATCACCCAAGGCGGTTTCGGTTGCGCGTGCTCGACAACGGAAAAGGTATTGACCCAGCGGTGCTGAAGGCCGGGCGCGCCGGGCACCACGGCCTACCTGGCCTCAAAGAAAGGGCGGAACTGGCGGGGGGTAACCTATCGATTTGGAGCCGGGTCGATTCCGGCACGGAGATCGAGCTGACTATTCCCGCCTCCATCGCGTACATCAAGCTGGTTACGCGCCGCCGGTCTATGGCGGCAGGAAAGAAAACTGGATGATCAGTGCGGACGGGGCTGCGGTCAAGCTTGAGGGGAGAGGGTAACTGGGCGTTTCAGGGCGTCTTGGCAACCTTCTGGGCATCGATGGCAACTTTGGCTTGGTGAAGCGAGACTGCCAGTGAGTCGCGCGACACGCGCCGGACAATCGGATTGACGAAGAAGCGGAACGCCGTTGGAATATCGCGGCTGAGCGCATACGCTTCCAACTCCGCCGTAAACACCCCCATCGAGCTCCAGTGGTTTGATCAGCCGTAGTCAGACTTTCGTCCAGGCGGCTTGATGCCGCTGGCCTTGCTTTCCGCAAGGACTACCGCATTGAGACTCACTATTTAGAACTGCGGAAAGCCGCACCGCCCAGGGGACGACTAGGGCGTCCGGACCATTTTGGCTGTGAAGCTTCTCCGAGATGGGCGTAATACGTCCAAGTGCTGCCCAAACTGATTGGTCTACAATGGCGACTTTCGAACATCCGCGTGCAGTTTTTCTGACAGAACGGCATGCAAAGGGGAAGTATGCTCTATAAGGCAGTGACGGAACCAATACGTCGACGCTCTCGTCTCGGCCATTCGTCATCGATCGAAACAATCGGGTGCTGATGTTCCGATTCATGTTCAAGCGTGGACCGCTCGCGGGCCAAAACCACTGGGTGACGCCTAGCGGTGCCCTCGAGGCGGGAGAAAGCTTTGTGGACGTTGGCCGGCGCGAGTTGTTCGAGGAAACGGGCTTTCTGAGAGATGTAGTAGGCCAGGAAGTAGCGGAGCGAGAATTCATGCTTCAACTGCCTGATGGCGACTAGCACAGAGCGTTTCTTTCTGGTTCGTGCCGCCGACCAATCACTTTCGCGGGATCGTTGGACCCCCATCGAGATCGAAGTGATGACAGGAGCATCGCTGGTAGTTAGTCGAGGAACTGACGTCTACAAGTGAAGCGGTCTTCCCGAAACACTGGTCGCCATTCTCGCTAGCATCGATCAGGCTGACACGTTGGCCCAGCCTGCACGGTTCCCGAAATACTCGGGGTGGTCCTGGAAAACACGCAAGCAACACCGAGTATAATGAGCCACCTGGACATGAGGTCGGCTCTGCGGAGGTGACTCAAGAAATGCGTTACCCACGTCGTACTTGCCGATAATTCATCACAACGGCTCTGCGCCCCCTGCGGGCCTAACTGGCTTAGTGGACTTCGAACCCGCAACGCCGGATCCGAGGGATAGCCGGGCATGTGATCAGATCTCGAAGATATCCAGTGGCAAGAATGCGGAAACCACTAGATTCGGTACATCCACGACCTGACTCACCCGCAGGTTCACCGCGACGCTGGTGAGTGCGTACGCTTGCTCACGGCTGTATCCGCGCCAATCAGTGACGTAGTCAATCATGTTGAGAAGCGCGTTTCGGCACGCGACATTCAAGTCTTCCGATTCGTTGCGGCCATCCTTACGAACGCAAATACCGGTGGTCGCATAGAAGCGCCGTTTCGACCTCGCTTGCGCTGTATACGCAAACGATGGATCGATTTGATTCCGCCGCTTCGCCTCGCCTTTCAGCAACTCCAGCTTTGCGACGAACGTGGAGGAAGTCTCGATCGCCGTTCCACACGTTTCTCCATCGCCCTGGGCGAAGTGCGTATCACCGACTGAGAACAATGCACCCCGAACATAAACCGGTAGGTATAGCGTCGAGCCTGCAATCAGTTGTTTGATATCGAAGTTGCCGCCGTTTTCGTGCGGAGCGATGGTGCGAAACGCGCTTGTGGCAATGGCAGCTTCCGCCGGCACCGCCGCCGCCGGTTCGGGTGGCAGAACGAAACCCCCTCGGCTTGCCAGTTCCGATTCGCGCGTGACGATTCGCTGCATCAATTCGTGCGATGGTGCCACCCCCATAACTCCCATAAAAGGAGCGCCGGGAATGCGTACACCCGGAAGATCCTTCGATGTAGCGTAGCCGCCAGCCAGATCCCAATGCACTAGGAACGGTGCCGGAAACAGGTCCCGGAGATAACCGAAACCGGGAAGAATCGCCGTAAACGCAGAACTGGCCGTCTCGATTCTTTCGATGTGGACGGCGAGAAGATCCCCGGGTTCGGATCCCTCCACATACACCGGACCGGTCAGGGGATGAACTCGGTTCAGATCGACCGTCAAATCGCCAGCGGTGGTCCCAGGCTTGATCTGACCGTCCAACGCATCGAGCGTTTCCAGTTCAATAAACGACCCCGGTGCGACGCGGAGTGCCGGAGGAACGTCCGGGTGCCATCGGTTGTGTCCTTTGTCTGGCTGGCTGGCGAGGCTCAGGTTACGATCGATATGAATGTGGGCGCGGCTCGGTGCGTTTGTCATCTGGAGTTCCTTCAGATCCGTCTAAGAACCGAAGTGCTACTTATACCATCTAGACGCCGGGTTGAGGAAGACAAGCACCCCGCGTATCGATTGGTGTGAATTACTGATTCACCCTGTTTGAGAAGCTTTCACCTGCGTACATCCGAATCACGTGGCCGTTCTCCTCGACAAAACGCACGACCTCTCCGACGGCTGAACCTCCCGTCGGGGCTTCCAGCCGAAAACGCCCCTCCCCAAGCGGCTGCAGTCGTTGCTGCGCCTCCGGGCTATCGCCGTCCGGGTTGATCAGGACCAGTCGCTGATTAAGTTCAACCACCTCGGTCTCTCCTGCCTCGCTCGAATAGTGGCCGGCGAAACGGCTCCAGGTCGGATTCCACACCACCGTCTTCGAAGCCGGTGCGCCCGCCTTTGCTACGGCTTGACCGACCGTGTGCATCAAATGGGTCGCGATCGGACTGGGATTACCGTCATCTTCGTTGGCTAGTACGATCACACCCACTTTCCCCTCCAGGTCAATGAGGGTCTGCGTTTTGTAACCCGGATACGATCCGCCATGTCCGACATAAACTTTATCTTTGTCACGATTCACTGCAAAGCCAATCGCGTTCCCGCGCGTCCAGTCGTTTTCCAGAACACGTACCCGATGCATCTCGCGCAGCGCACCGGTGCTAAGGATCTGCTTCCCGCCCACAAGTCCTGAGCGGAACTGGAGCGAAACGAACTTCGCCATGTCCTCTACATTCGAAGTGATCCCTGTGGCAGGACCCAATCCCCGCGCGTCGATGAACGGTATTTTCTTGCGCGATCCGTCCGGCATCAATCTGCCGTAGCCGACCGCCAGGCCAGCAACCTGCTGATCCACACTCGTTCCGTGCATTTCGAGGGGCATGAGGATATGTTGGCGAACGAAATCGGCATATGTTTCGCCGGACACCGCTTCGACGATCATGCCGGCGATTCCAAGTGCGAGATTGGAATATTTCCAGCGAACTCCGGGCGAATACGCCGCCTGATGCTCAGCGACATAACTACGCACCTCAGCCGCGGTCGGAAAGTCGTGCGTGGTCCAGTGCGGACCGGCTTCGCGCGGAAGTCCCGAGCTGTGCGTAACCAGCTCCTCAATGGTGATCTCAGGGTCATCGGGTTCGGCGGGTTTGATCTTGAACCAGGGCAGATACTTCGATACCGGATCATCCAACCGAAGCTTGCCGCTGTCGCGCAATTGCATGATGGCCGTGGAGGTGAACAACTTGCTGTGCGAAGCCATGCGAAACTCCGTTGACGAAGTCATGGGTACGCTGCCATCCACGTCGGCGAACCCGAAGCCTTTCGCCCAGATCAGTTCCTGATCGAAAACAACGCCGATCGCGATCCCCGGCAGATGCCGCGAGGACATCTGCCCACGAACCCAACTATCGAACAGGCGTTCCTGGCCCAGGACCTCGGGGTCATTCGCAACGCCGCCCGACAACATAAGGGAAAAAAGAAGCAGACTGAAAACGCGCATGGCACTCAGTATAACTTTCCCCTGATCGTAGCCGGCATTGAAGCCGAATCGAGAGCAGGCGGCTCGCAGTCGCTTCTCACAAGTGAAGCCGTTAATGACCCAAAACGTCTTCGAACAACGCGCGATGAAATCCTCAAAACAGACGCGATCGGCTCCGAGCAAGTCCCGGCAGGAGCTATTGCGCGCGGAGGATCTCGCTAATGTCTAGCCGAGCGACGCGCCGGCTACCGGCCCAGATTCCGCCCAGCTACGACCGCGGTGCGGCAGTTCCCGTCTCCTTCGGAGCGGAGTCTTGGACATCCGGCGTCATCCTTCCGTTACGGCGGCCCACAAGGGGCACTAATTGAGTCGCGCTCGGGTCCGGCCACCCTGGTGTAAGAAGGCGACGCGGCCATCGGAGCCCAAAACAGGAAAGGCTCTTCCGCCGCCGGTAAGAACCAGCCAGCCGTCCGCTCCCATCAGGGCTTCTTCTTTGCCGAGGTAGTTAGCCAACAAATGGCAGGCGCCGCCGAGGAGACCGCCGTGCAGATCCTCGGGCGTGCCAAAACGGATCGAGCACTCGGTAAAGGTGCGTTCACGGGATCGAACAGCGCAAACGAAAGAAAACTGCCGCCCGCGTTTGTTAACCGATCGGGTAGCAACCAATTCGATCGAGGACCCGGACGAATATAGGCCACCCTGTAGTCAACAGCGCGAATCGCCAGGGTTAGTCGCCAAACACGCCTTCAGGGTTTTTGCCAGTTTCTGACAGAACGGCTCTATGAGCATTCCCTTAGGGTAAATCGGGAGTTCGTGGATTTCCAATCCACCGGTGACGCAATCGCTCCATCCCAAACTTGGACTATCGAGTCCTGAAAAGTGCGCTTGTGAGCGAATCACGGCGACCCGTCCGGCGTAGGACCGGGGAACATATTCGTCGGCAGCACGATCGTTCAGCTTCGTGAGAAGAAGGTGGGGATAGCGAGCTTGGGAGGCGGGCTTGAATAGCCGGCGAATTCGATCGCAGGCGTCTTCAAGCCTTATTTTGAACCGGCCGAAGGCGATGTCCGCCTTTTCCGCCAGAAACTTCTTTCGGCCGCTCGCGGGGAGAACGAGCGCATTCGCACAATGAAACCCGATGTTTTCGAGCAGATGCCAGGCAGTTCGCAAACTAGATTTCGAGGCATTCACATAGCAGTTGTTGTAGGTATCGAGCATGATGACCAGCTCGACTCGCTGCCCCTCAGCCGTGAGCTGTTGTGCCATCTCGAATGCGATGATTCCCCCAAGACAATATCCGCCGATAAAGTACGGCCCACTCGGGTGAACGGTCGCGATCTCCTTGATGTAGCGGGCAGCCATGTCCTGAACGGTGGTCTCGAGCGCTCCGTCTCCCCTTAGCCCGTGCGATTGCAGTCCGTAGATCGGCTGGTCCCGTCCAAGGTGTCTGGTCAACTGGCGATACAGCAGAACATTTCCTTCAGCGCCGTGGACTAGAAACAGCGGGGGGCTTGATCCGAGAGGCTGTATGGGCACCAGGGAAGACCAGGATGGGCCCCATCCATCCTTACGCAATATTTCCGCGAGAGCGGCTATGGTGGAAGCTTGGAAAAGTGTCGCCAAGGGCAGTGTTTTTCCGGTCACCTTCTGGACTTCAAAAGCTAGCCGCACGGCTGCCAGAGAATGCCCCCCGAGCTCGAAGAAATCATCGTGAATTCCAACGTTTTGAACCTTGAGAATGCTAATCCACGCCCGGGCAAGTACACGTTCGAGCGGATCCCGTGGAGCTTCGAAGCCGTGAGTAGAATCCGTCCGGTGGCCACCCGGAGCAGGCAGCACCTGCCGATCGATCTTCCCATTCGGCGTCAACGGCAGTTTGTCCATTCGGACAAACGCCGACGGGATCATATGGTCCGGCAGTTCCTTTTTGAGATACGCTCGCAGATCGCCGATATCGGGGGTGGCATCTGTCTGCGATTCGAAATAGGCGACCAGCCGTTTATCGCCGGGCCCGTCTTCGCGCGCGCCGACAACGCATCGTCCCACGGACTCATGAGAGCCAAGGACTGTTTCAATCTCGCCGAGTTCGATCCGAAATCCGCGGATCTTGACCTGATTGTCGATTCTTCCGAGAAAATCGATATTGCCACCGGGCATGTATCGGACCAGATCTCCGGTTCGATAGAGCCGCGCTTCCGGAGCGTCCGTAAATGGATGGGGAACGAACTTTTCAGCCGTCAATTCCGGGTGATTCCAGTAGCCCTCCGCGAGGCCGGCGCCGCCAATGTAGAGTTCGCCTGGGATTCCGATCGGAACCGGCTGCCGGTGGCGATCAAGGACGTAGGTCTCGGTATTGTCCAGCGGTCTTCCAATAGAAATGGTGGTATCACTTGGGCTGAGCTTGGCGATGGTCGACCAGATCGTAGTCTCCGTCGGCCCGTAGACATTCCACAGCTCACCGATTTTCTTCAGGCGCTCAGCCAGCACGGTAGGCAGAGCTTCGCCCCCGCAGACGATTTTCAACGCCTTCCGCGGAGTCCAGCCGGACTCCAATAGCATCTGCCACGTCGCTGGCGTGCCTTGAACGATCGTCGCGCCGGACGCTTCGATAGCCGCGGCCAAGCGGGAGCCGTCGGAAGCCACCTCGCGGCTGGCGATGGCGACGCGCGAGCCAGTGACCAATGGAAGAAACAGTTCGAGGCCCGCGATATCGAACGAAATCGTGGTCACCGCAAGCAGCGCATCGTCCGGAGTCAGGCCGAGCTGGCCGCGCATCGAGTTCAGAAGGTTCGTCAAAGAGCCATGCCGGATCGCGACTCCTTTTGGTTTACCAGTCGATCCGGAGGTGTAGATCACGTAGGCCAAACTGCCGGGGTTCGCCGGACTGTCGGCCGGGCTATCGTCCCCGGTACAGGCATCCTCCAGGAACGCTGCAGGAGCCATCGGCGCCGAGAAATGATCGCGTAAATAAGGTTGCGTCAATATAGCCGCGGGCCGGGCATCTTCAAGAATGAATGCAAGGCGTTGCTTCGGATAGGAAGGATCGAGCGGCAAGTAGGCGGCGCCGGCTTTCCAAATCCCGAGTAGTCCGGCCAGCATCTCGAGGGACCGTTCGACGCAAACCGCGACCAGCGCGCCCGGCTTCACGCCGAGCGTCTTCAAATGATTCGCAATCTGGTTCGACTTGCGGTTTAGTTGCGCATAGGTCGCCTCGCGGCTGTCATGAATGGCGGCGATCGCACCGGGCGTCTTCGCCGCCTGTGCTTCGAACCACTTGTGCGTACACAGGGCCGGGTATTCCCGCTTCGTGCTATTCCAATCGACTAGCAGTTTTTGCCTCTCCGGCTGGGTGAGCAGGGGCAGGCGAGCGATTGCTTCTTCCGGACTTTGGACAGCCGCGCCGAGCAGGGTCTGAAAGTGGTCCAGCATGCGGCGCGCCGTTGCTGCGTGGAACAGGTCGGTCCGGTAGGCGAGCCTGAGAATCATTTGCTCTGGTCTTTCGACAATTTCGAGGACCAGGTCAAATTGAGTCGCTCCGGTCTCGACTTCAACGATTTCCGCGCTCACTCCATCCGCTGTGAATGTCTCTCGGGGTGCGTTCAACAACACGAACAAGACTTGAAAAATCGCGCTATGGCTTCGCTGGCGAGGCAGTTTGAGACTATCGATCACTTTTTCGAACGGCACATCTTGGTTCGCATAAGCGCCGAGCGTGGTTTCCCGAACGCGGCGGAGGACCTCGCGAAAAGACGGCTCTCCCGAGAAATCGGTCCGCATGACGACGGTGTTCACGAAGAAGCCGATTAGATCTTCGGTTTCGACCTTACGGCGATTCGCGACAGGCGTTCCAACTGCGATGTCCAAAGCTCCGGCGTAGCGATGCAGCAGAGTCTGAAACGCAGCCAGCAGAAGCATGAACAGCGTGACATTTTCCTGTCGGCAAAAGGCTTGCAGCCGTTGAGCAACGTCGGGATCGAGCGCCAGAAGCTCTCGCGCTCCGCGATAGGTTTGCGTGCTCGGCCGCGCGGAATCGGTCGGAATGTCCAGCGTTGTTGGAGCTTCAGCTAACCGGTTTTTCCAATAGGCGAACTGCGCTTCCTGCGGACCTTCGTCGAGCCAACGGCGCTGCCACTGGGCGAAATCGGCGTAGTCTATGGGTAGTTCTGAAATCCGCGGCTCACGCCCCGCGATGAATGCCGAATAATGTGCGCTAAGTTCGCGGAGCAGAATGCCTCTCGACCATCCATCCGCAGCGATGTGATGAAGCGTGAGGAGCAGAACATGATCGTCCTTCCGCAACTGGAGCAGGAGGGCACGCAGCAGCAGGTCCTTCCCGAGATCGAACGATCGGCGTGCTTCTTGAGAAAGGGCGGTGTCGATCTTCTTGTCACTCGGATCGCCGGTGAGATCGAGTCGCCGCATCTCCACAGCGCGCGGCGGTTCGATGAATTGGTACGGAACTCCTTCAATCTCGCGAAATGCCGTGCGCAGCGCATCCTGTCGCGCCACAATCGCATTCAAAGCCTGGTGCAGAGCTTGCGTATCGAGGGTGCCCTTCAGTCTCAGCGCCCACGCCAGGTTATAGGCGGCATCGGCGGGCTCCAGTTGTTCGATGAACCATAAACGCTCCTGCGCGAAGGAGAGCCTGTGCGGGCCAGCGGCGGCGCGTGAAATTGTCTCTTTGGGTGGGGCTTTCGCTGCCCGCTGCGTCAGGAGAAGTTCCAACTGTTTGCGCTTTTCGGGCGAAAGATTTCCGATGCGTTCTCGCAGTTCAATCATTTGACCAGCCCACGCAGTCTATTGCTGGAGAATCCGCGGTGTTTCGATCTCATCCAGGATCTGGGACAGCTCCCCACCCTCGAATTCTTCCGCCAGGATCTCCAGGACCGCGACCCCTATCTCGGCAACCGTCGGCCCTTCAAAGACGCGTCGGAGCGGCACATCAACGTTTATGGATTTGTGAAGTCTCGAAAGCACCTGCATGACCTTAAGCGAGTGTCCGCCGAGATCGAAAAAGTTATCGTGAACGCCGATGCCGTCCACGCCCAGCACGTCCTTCCAAATGGACGCTATTTGACCTTCCAGATCAGTTCGCGGCGGCACAAAGCCGGGCTCGGCCGACAATCGGAATGGATCAGGTTGGGGCAACGCATTCCGATCCACTTTGCCGTTGGGAGTGAGCGGCAAGTTTTCGAGGAGGATGTATTGCGACGGCAGCATATAATCCGGCACGCGCTCTTTCAGGAATTTCCGCAGTTCGTCGGGAACGAGACTAGCGCCTGACTCAGGAACGACATACGCGACCAGCTTGGGCTGATCTCCTCTCTCCTCAAGCAGAGAGCAAGCTGCGGCGCGCACCCGCGGATGATGAGCCAGAGCTTCCTCGATTTCGCCGAGCTCGATTCGGAAGCCGCGCCATTTCACCTGATTGTCGGTACGGCCAAGAAACTCGACGGTTCCATCCTGCACGTATCGGGCCCGATCGCCGGTCTTGTACAGGCGCGGGTCCGGCGTTTCTCGAAATGGATTTGCGATGAACCTTAACGCGGTGAGTTCCGGACGGTTCAGGTAACCGCGTGCGATCCCAGCACCCCCGATGTAAAGCTCCCCGGGAATTCCGATCGGAACAGGTTGAAGATTCCGATCCAGGATATACAGCGTTGCATTCGAGATCGGGCGCCCGATCGGTATTGGCTCGGCAACGAAAAGGTCCGCGGGTGCGTCATAAGCCGTCGATGTGATGGTGGCTTCCGTGGGACCGTACGTATTGCAAAGCCGGATTCGCCCTTGCACGGATTTATTCCAGGCGGTCAATTTCGCGGCGATGGCCTTCTCGCCGCCGATGACAACGGTCCGCAGTCCGGCGGGAATTGGCAGATTACCGGGACCGATCTCGCTCGCCCACTCGTGCCAATATGCAGTTGGCAGATCGACCAGCGTAATCCGGTGGTGGTCGACGAACTCGACAAACTCCTCAATGGATGGCGCTTTCGGCTCCGGCCAGAAGACCAGCGCCGCTCCGGCGAGCCAGCAGGGAAAGATCTCCTCCGCGGCAGTGTCGAAATTTAGCGAATTGAATTGAAGAACTCGATCGCTGCCCGTCAACCCAATATGTTTAGCGAAGAATTGACTGTTGTTGACCAAAGACCGGTGTTCGGTCAACACTCCGTTAGGCTTCCCAGTCGATCCGGAAGTGAAGATTACATACGCACAATCGTCGGGCTGCACGTCAACTTCGGGTGGATCGTCGGTTGGAATGACATCATAGCGGCGGCTCTGATCGATGCACACAATCTCAGCTCCCTCAATCGAGAGAGCGCGAGCCTGGGCCGATGTGGTGACGACGACGGGGCACCGGGCATCCTCAAGCATGCTTTGTAGACGCTGCTTGGGATATTGCGGATCGAGTGGCACGTAAGCCCCGCCGGCTTTCAAGACCGCGAGGACGGCTATGGCAAGGTCCGGCGACCGCTCCACGGATATCCCAACCAGAGTGCCGGGCTTCACGCCGTGCGTCCGAAGATAGTGTGCCCATCCATTGGCCCGCCGATCGAGTTCGCGGTAGCTGAGTTGCTCATTCCGGAACACGACCGCGACGGCATCGGGTGTCGATTGTGCGCGAGCGCGGATTAGCACATGCATCGGCGCATCTCGCGAGTAGTCGACGGCCGTTTCGTTCCATTCGATTAAAACCTGCCGGCGTTCATCTTCCGGCAAGATTTCCAACTTGGAAATTGGTTTGTCGATCGCCTCTGTTAAGGATGCGAGCAGTGCTTGATAGTGGCTAAGAATCCGTCGCGCCGTCGCGCCGTCATACAAGTCCGAGTTATAGTTCAACGCGCAGTGCAAGCCCTCGGATCTCTCGCGCAGCTCGAGATACAGATCGAATTGTCCGGCGCCCGTATCAAAGTCGAACGGCTCAAGCGTTACGGCTCCCAGCGTTACTGACTCTGCCGCCAGATTGCGGAGCTGGAACAATACCTGAAAAAGGGCCGGATGACGGGCACTGCGGCGAATGGAGAGCTGTTCGATCAGTCTTTCTGTAGGAACGTCCTGATTCGCAAGAGCGCCCAACGTAGTTTCGCGGGTCCTGCCAAGGAACTCGGCGAAGCTCGGATCGCCGCGAAGATCCGCGCGCACTGCAAGAACGTTCGAGAAGAGCCCCACGAGCGACTCGGTTTGAGGATCCGTCCGTGCGGCGACCGGCGAGCCAACCACCAGATCCTGTTCTCCGCTATACCGATGCAACAGGGTTTGGAACGCGGCGAGAAGAACCATGTACAGCGTGGTTCCCTGGGTCAGCGCCAGTTCCTTTAGGGTTCCGAGCAGTCGCGGTGGAAGTACGGCGTATTCGACGCCGCCACGATAAGTCTGCCGATCCGGGCGGGGCCGGTCGGCAGGAAGATGCAATAACTCCGGAGCACCCGCGAGCTGTTTTTTCCAGTAGTCTATCTGGCCTTCGAAGAGACCTCGATCGAAGGACTGATTCTGAAATACTGCGAAATCGGCGTACTGAATGGTTAGTTCCGGCAGAACGGGTGATCTGTGTTCCTGGTGAGCGGTGTAAAGCTCCGCCAGTTCGCGACGCATCAGGCCGGATGACCAACCGTCCGACGCGATGTGATGCGTGGTCAGGATTAAGATGTGTTCGTCCGGCGCCAATCGTAGGAGGCTCGCGCGCAACATGAGGTCCGCCGATAAATCGATCGGTTTCCAGGCTTCTTGGCGAGCCAGTTCCTGGGCACGCACGAGCCGTCCGGGTTCCGGAAGTGCGCTAATGTCAGACACGGGCAATTCAAGGGTTCGCGGCGGGCGAACAATCTGAACCGGGACACCGTCGCGTTCCTCGAATGTCGTTCGGAGAATCTCGTGCCGGATTACGATCTGGTTGAGGCTGTGGCGAAGAGCCTCGAGGTCTAGCGGACCATGTAACCGGAAAGCTCGAGGAAGAACAAAATTAGCACCGCCGTCCTCGAAGCGATCCAAGAACCAAAATTGGCGCTGCGCGTAAGACAGAGGAGCGTCCGCGCCGCGAGCGAGTTTTTGAATCGCAGACAGCCGCGGCGTAGAGCGTTCGGAACCGTGAGAGTCGAGCCACGCCGCGATGCTTTTCAAACTTCGGGCCTCGAACAGTTCAGAGAAACTCAGTTCCACGCTAAAAGCGGCGCGGATACGGGAGCAGAGCTGCATTCCCAGGATTGAATCGCCACCTGCCTCAAAGAAATCATCGTCTGCACCGGCGGTTTCTACCCGCAAGACATCTTTCCACAGGTCCGTCAAACGCTTCTCGGTGTCGGTCCGCGGAGGAACATGCGGCCGCTTCGATTTCCCGGCAGCCTCGCCTTCCGTCACCCCAAGTTGTTTCGCAAGACCGATCCGCTGGGGCTTCCCGGTCGGCCCTTTGGGGATCTCGTTGACGAAAACGATGTGCCGCGGCACCTTAAAATCCGCCAGCCGGCTGGCGACGAATTCGCGCAAGTCGTGCGCAGTTATCTCGAAGCCGTCCTTCAGAACAATGGCGGCGCCCACGTCCTCGCCCAGCTTCGAATCGGGGACCGCGAAGGCGAGCGCCAAGGTAACGGCCGGATGATCCATCAAGACTTCATCAACCTCCCTGGGCGAGATTTTTTCGCCGCCGCGATTGATGATCTCCTTGGTTCTGCCAGTCAGAAATACATATCCGTCGCCGTCGATCTTTCCCTGATCGCCGGTGCGAAACCAGCCATCCCAAAACGAGCTTTGATTGGCCTCGGGATTGTTCCTGTAACCGCCGGTGACGTTGGCGCCCCGGATGACGACATGGCCGATTTCACCCGCTGGCAGAATGGAATCGTTTTCGTCCATGATCGCGATCTCGCATCCAGTGGGGAGACCGACGGATAGCGGCTTGTGGATGCCAGGCGGTAGAGGATTGCAGGCGATCTGATGAGATGCTTCGGTCATGCCGTAAGCCTCGATCAGTGGAACTTGAAACGCTGCCTCCACTTCGGTCATCAGTTGAGGCGGCAGAGGCGATGACGCGGAGCGAATGAATCTCAGTCGCGATCGACAAATGCTCTGCTGGTTCTGCGCGGCGCGCGCCACAATCGATTGGTGCATTGTCGGCACGGCGGTGTACCACGTTGGCCGGAATTCATCGAACCATTCGAAGAATCGCAAAGCGTGAAATCCGGGTGTACACACAACTCCGGATCGGGCGGTCAAGGAAGACAGCAAGGCGCCCACCAGCCCGTGAATGTGAAACAGGGGCATGATGTTGAGGCAGAGGTCGTCGGGTGTTAAGGCAAGCGACTTGGCGATGTTCTCAGCCGAGAAACACAAATTCGCATGCGTGAGCGGAACCATCTTGGGGCGAGACGTGGTCCCGGAAGTATGCAGGATCAGCGCGGTATCGGCCGGATTACTGCGCTGGAAGTCGGGCGCAGTTGCAGCCGGCAAACCTTCCAAAGAGAAGAGTCCCGCTTCCGCCTCGAGGCGAGGAGCTAACTCGACGACAGGAATCCCTCGGGTGTGCGCAATCTCTATGGCTGGCGAGCCGGCGCCCTGCTGGACGATCAGCAACCCCGGGTTCAGGTCGGACAGATAGAATTCGAACTCGCTGCCGCGATAGTTGGGGTTCAGCGGAGCAAACGCCGTGGCCGTACTAACTGCAAGAAAACACGAAGCCATTTCGGAGCCGTCCGGCAGCGCGGCCGCAACCGGGGCGTTCGGGGAAACCCCTAGTCGGCGGAGGGCCGAGTGGACCTGATGAACATGCTCCCACAGCCGCCCATAAGTGATCGGCTTGCGCCCGGGCGCGAGCAAAGCAGGAGTGTTGGGACAATCTTTTCCGGCACTTTCGAGGAGAGAATAGATGGATCCGCGGGGATTTTGGAACACATGGGTTGTATCGTCACGTCTCGATCCCGGCGTTAGGCAGGTCTCTGTTGTTGAAACCTCAGATTCCAAAGACTTTTGTCTGAATCGAGGGTCCCGGTCCCGAGGGGAGAAGGATTATGGAGGCCGCTTGGCGGACGACTCGGCACAACAATGTTGATCAAGTATGGTGTCGATAGGCATCGGCGGCCCAGTTCGTGAGTCTTCTTGCGTTCAGCGATGACTTTGGGATCTGCCCGATAAAAGTAGGTCCACTTACACGCCACCGGCAAATACGTCTCATCCACCCGCCAGGAAGCATTCGTGCGCCGAAGTTCTCGACGACACCGCTTGGCCAGTTCCGGCGGATAGCGCTGCACCCGGCGCCAGATCGTAACATGATCCACGCGGAGATTCCGCTCCGCCATGAGTTCTTCCAAGTCCCGATAGCTGAGCGCGTACCTCAGATACCAACGGACACAAACCACGATCATTTCGGCCGCGAAGTGTCGCTCTTTGAACAGTGCCGGCCGCCCGGTTCTCATGGTCTCCCAAGCCTATCGGTGCCGACCAATCGGAATTGCAACACATCCCTTTTCCGCTCCACGGTGAGGTGGGCGGTCCATTTTCGACGGCCTAATGTGGCGCATTATCGGCCCTCGCTGAGGAGTATACTCAGTTCGAATGTTGAACCAAAAACTTTCGCTGTTAACCGTATCGCTCGCGTTGTTGGCCATTCCCGCGGGCTTTGCCGGCGATTCCGCGAGCGACGCGTTGAAGGCTAGCGGAATTCTGGAACGTCTGACGAAGCAGACTGGCGTGTACAACGCATCCAAGACCGGCAAGACGCCGGGCTTTTTTGTCGATCCGACTTGGCCGCAGCCGCTGCCGCACAGCTGGCTGCTGGGCCAAATCGGCGGGTTATATGTCGATCAGCACGACAATATTTGGGTGTATCAGCGGCCGCGTACGCTGCTCAATGACGAGGCGGGTCTTGAAGCCGCGCTGCCCGGCGTGAAGGATCAAAAGGGCCAGCCGATCAACGGTCTGGGGCAGCCGCGCGTTTACGGCGCTATGGAGGATTGCTGTAAAGCGGCGCCTTCGGTTCTCGAGTTTGATCCCAATGGCAAATTGCTACGCGCCTGGGGCGGCCCAGCCGACCCTGGATTCATCGGCGGCAAATGCAAGGAGGAAGCCGGCTGCATCTGGCCTAAGAGTGAACATGGGCTCTACGTCGATCAGGAGGACAACGTGTGGATTACCGGAAATGGTTCGGCCGCCGCAGGCGGCAGAGCCGCCGCTCCGCAGGATTCACCGTGGGCGACGAATCGCATGGAGGTGACGGATTCCTTCTGAAGTTCGACGTGAACGGAAATTTCAAAATGAGAGTGGGCGGCACACCGATGGGCCCGAACAGCAATGACACCCAAGGCGGGATCAACGGAACGCCCCAGACGTATCAGGCCACCGACATGGTGAGAGATCCGAAGACGAACCGCCTTTTTATCGCCGACGGTTACGGAAATCGTCATGTCCTGATTATTGATTCGACCACCGGAAAATACGTTGGCCACTTCGGCGCGTATGGAAGTAACCCGGTGGACGACGCGGCGGCCAAAGCCGCCGGCCCCTGGATGAACGATTACACGAAAGGAAATACAAAGCCCGCGTTCTTCCGCAACCCTGTCCATTGCGTGAAACTCGCCAACGACGGGAAGCTGTATGTCTGCGATCGGGGAAATAACCGCATCCAGGTTTTCGATACAACCAGTCCCGACTTGGGTAAGCCCTGCACCAACCTGAAGGGAGAGCCCGGAAAGTGCGGCTTCGCTGCGGAGCAGTTCATCAGCGGGCACACCAACAGCACCATTGGTACAGCCGTTTCGATGAATTTCTCCACGGATCGCGCGCAAAGCTGCCTGTATGTCGGCGACAACTCGAACATGACGATTTATATCCTGAATCGAAGTAGTTTGCAGGAATTAGGGCGTCTCGGGCGGAGCGGCCGCATGGCCGGCGACCTTCACTGGCTGCATCAGGTGAGCATCGATAGCAAAGGCAACATTTACACTGGCGAAGTCGATACCGGGAAACGAATCCAAAAATTCGTGCGGTATGGCAACGAAGGATGCAGCGGAACGGGATCGTCCACGGTGGGCGGAGTACCGAACGAACAGTAGCAACTGCCATTTCAGAAGCGGAAGCGTCAGAAGGCGGCTAAGTTGAAATCAAACGGAGCCACTCTAGCACGACGCAAGCTCGTCGTGCCGTTGTCACCCATTGAACTAAACGTCCGGCGGCCCGATCCGAAGACGTAGGCTCAAGGATTTTTCGGCGATCGGCGATTTGTGATGTGGTCACAAGCGAAAGGAGCTTCGCTGTGACCCCATTCGATAGCGGTTGCTGGAGGACCTCCAGATCCGACCCTATTCGCCCACCACGATTCGCCTCTACCCGCACTCGGTCGCCGAGTTTGCCCGACACTTCCACAAGCCACCCGACCAACTCGGCCCCGAGTAGGCACGCCAGTCCCAGTTGTTCCTGATCAAGAGGCAACTTTATCGACGGAGACTCCTCTGCGCTCGTTGCCGCACGGCGCGAGTTGCAAATTGAAGATGGAAGCGTTCAAGATGTTTTCAGCCGTTACACGCACCGACGTGCGGCGCTCGCTCAAAACCGAGGACGGAATCATCAGCCCTGAGATTTTTGCGGAATAAATAGCCAAGGGAATGCTGGCGGGACGCGGCAACTCGGGAGTGGTCGAGGTGTCATCACCACGGGGATATTTTCGTGCCTCTGAGCGATCCTTTTAGAAAACCGAGCCCATTATGCAGCATTAACTGCGCAGTCTTTACTTGCCGATCATCAGAATCGTAAACGAACCTGGTACCGGTGTCCCCTGGGCTCCGCGGCCGCCGCCTGGTGGTGGTGGCGGTGCCGGGCCTCGCTCCTGCGACATGGTGAAGAGGTGGCCCGTCTTGCTGTCAAACGTCACCGTGCGAGCACCATTCATCGTTTGAAGATTCTGCTGGACATCGAAACTGGTTGGGCTTTTCTCCTTGACGATGGTCAGGGTGCCATTGCCGTGTGTGCTGAACGCTTCCATCGTTGTGGGGTTAAACGCCGCACCGTCTGACGCGCCGGCAAGCGGCAGGCTCGCAAGGATCTTGCCGTCAGTGGCACTCAGAATCACCATTATCGGCTGCGCGGGCTGCGTCGGCGGATTGCCAGATCTGGCGCACGCCGCAAAGAGCACCTGGTTCTTCGCATCCAACGCGAGTCCGTTACATCCACCCTTGTCGACGAACGAATAGCGCCCCGTGGCCTTCATCGTCTTAACGTCCACGGCCGTAACACTGCCCACGGCATCCTGCATGACGACATAGAGCAGGCCTTTTCCGTCAGCCACGCCCTGCTCCGGCACGCCGCCGAGGTCGATTGTGCCGAGCACTGTGCCGTCCTTCGAATCGATGACGGTCGCGTCTTTCGTCGGGTGACTGAAGACGTAGACCCT
>Ga0070731_10001682_pt1 | contig 22340 bp, 22 predicted proteins | sample Coa_R1_2_FD_66448 | JGI IMG/M metagenome (GOLD analysis project Ga0070731, IMG submission 66448) | Surface soil microbial communities from Centralia Pennsylvania, which are recovering from an underground coalmine fire - Coalmine... | ecosystem: Environmental > Terrestrial > Soil > Unclassified ... | reverse complement strand
AGGTTGGAGCGATAGACCAGCAAAGCCACTTCATCACCTGCCATCGACGCTGCTTTTGCATCGTCCCATAAATAACTCACGTGTTTAACATTTTTTGTTGTGGTACTCATATTCGATTATCCGTTTTCAATGATTCGATCACCCGTTTTTAATGATCCGTTATTTGAGCGCATTTCCGTAGCCCACGATCAGCACCGATACCAGAATGGCGGCGATGCCGATCGTGATGGTCGTTTTTGTTTTCCGGCTCACGCCCTTCCATTCCTTTAAAATGATCCCCCACATGTTTGCGGTGAGGATGATGAAGGCCATGTGCAAAATCCATGAACTGGCCCCGTTGCCGAGTTTGCTTTCGCCCATGCCATAGAAAAAGAATTGTAAAAACCAGGTTGTGCCCGCAAGGGCCGAGAATAAATAATTTTTAGACAGCGGGGTTTTTTTATCCGTGTAATCACCAAAGGTCTTATTGCGCGCGTTCAGCATCATGCACCAGATGAAATTGGTGGCAAGACCACCCCAGAGCAGCACAATATAAATGACATTGTTTTGGTACAGGGGGTTGAAACCTGCGGACACGGCGGCTTCTGCCATGGGCTTGCCCGCTTCGATCCCGAAATTAAAACAGGCACTCATGATGCCGGAAAAAATCGCGACCACCAATCCCTTTGTCAGGTTGAATTCCGCGACAGATTTTTTTTTCTCAGTGTCGGGCAACTCTTTTTCTTTCATCATGCCCGCGCGACCGCAGATATAAATGCCCGCAAGACAAACGATCACGCCGATTAAGACGATCCTCCCCCAGGAGGTGGAGACCAGATCGTGAAAAGTCGTTTTGCCCGCTGCCGGATAGAAATTATAATAAATGGAGGGGACAAGCGCTCCAAAGGCAGAACAAAAACCAAGCACGACCGAATTGCCGAGTGACATGCCCAGGTAGCGGACGCCGAGTCCGTAGGTGAGCCCGCCAAAACCCCAGAGCACTCCAAATAAGATGGTGTAGCCGATGGTGGCTGAAGACGTGTGTCTGATGATCTCCGCAAAGCCCGGCACCGTAAGCCAGGCAGCGAGTGGCGGAACGATGAGCCAGGAAAATAACCCGCCGATGATCCAATAATTCTCCCAATGCCAGCCTCGGACTTTTTTAAAAGGCATATAAAAACTGCCTGAAGCAAAACCACCGATATAATGAAAAATAACACCAAGAATTATCTGCATGGGGTGCAATCGTTTGTTGAAAGTTACATAAACTTGGGAAAGTGAAAATAAAGAAAGGTTTTTGAAAATCTGAGATTATTAAAAGGTAAAAAAATTATGAGCTCTGCCTGCCATTGTCCGGAAAAGGAAACAACTGCATGATGATGGCCCAAAATGGTTCAACAACTATTTTTCACCGAACAATTATTACCACTCACCTGTTATTTTCCCGGCATTTACCCAATCTCATTTCCGGGTAATTTCTTTTCTCCACATTTTTGTTTTGACCATTTTTGCATTGGGTAAAATATTATTTTTATCCATTCGTCACCCCGGATACATTTCGTTAACACCTGTTTATGGAAAATATCATTTCAGTTCAGCACGTGACCAAAAAATACAAAGAAGTGATCGCCGTCAATGACGTGAGCTTCGAAGTGCGCAAGGGAGAAATCTTCGGTTTTCTCGGACCAAACGGTGCGGGCAAGAGCACCACCATAAAAATGCTCACCACCCTCCTGCTGCCGACGGAAGGTAAACTTTCGCTGGCGGGTCATGACGTGATCAAGGAGCAGCACGCCGCAAGAAAAATTTTTGGCATCGTATTCCAGGATCCCAGTCTCGACGGCGACCTCACCGCATTTGAAAACATGCAGCTGCATGCGGTACTGTACAAACTCGATAAGAGAATGGCAGCATCACGCACCGAAGAGCTGATGAAGCTGGTTGAATTATGGGACAGAAAAAATTCCCTGGTGAAAACCTTCTCCGGCGGCATGAAGCGCAGGCTGGAAATCGCGAGAGGTCTGCTCCACCATCCGCAGATTCTTTTTCTGGATGAGCCCACGCTCGGTCTTGACGCACAGACAAGAAATCTATTGTGGAATTATATCCAGCAACTCAACGAGCGAGAAGGCATGACGATCTTTTTCACCACCCACTATCTCGGCGAAGCCGAAGCCGTCGCACACCGCATCGCCCTCATCGATCACGGAAAAATCGTGGCCGCGGGGACTTCCGAAGAACTCAAACAGCAGACGGGCACAGACAACCTGGAAAAAGCCTACCTGGAACTAACGGGCACGAGTGTACGGGATGAAACACTCAGCGGCGCCGACAGCAAAAAAGAAGCGATGCGCCGGTTCATGACAAAAAGATAACCAAAATAATTTTTTATGAATACGATCTATATCTTATGGCTCAGGCAAATGAAAAAATACAGGCGCTCGGGTCTGCGCATGGTGTTAAGCATCATCCAGCCGCTGGTGTATTTTCTTGCGCTCGGCTACGGTTTTAATTCCATCTTCCAGCAGGCAGGCCGCGGCAGTTATATCCAGTTCATTGTCCCGGGCGTCGTCGCCCAGACGATTTTATTCACCTCCATTTTCTGGGGTGCCAACATCATTTTCGATAAGCAGTTCGGGTTTCTCAAAGAGACACTCGTCGCCCCCGTCTCACGCATCACCGTTATGCTGGGGGGCGCCCTCGGCGGCGCCACCATCGGCGTGATTCAGGGTATAGTCCTTTTTTTTATCGCGCTCATCTTTGGCTTTCATCCCTACAACTTGGCGGGCGTTTTTACCTCCGTCGGATTCATGATCATGCTCTCCCTGGCGATGGTCAGCTTCAGCTCAGGCATCGGTGCGATGGTTAACGACATGCCGAGTTTTATGGCAGCAACCAATTTTTTAGTGGTGCCGCTTTTTTTTCTCTCGGGCTCGATGTATCCCCTGGATAATATCCCCGGCGTGATGAAGGTCATCGCCTCGGTAAACCCGTTGTCATACGCCATTGACGCCATGCGCAGCTCGCTGATCAACCAGTCGCATTTCGGACTGACCACCGATTTTTTGGTGATGTCGGGGACACTCGTCGTGCTGTTTGCTTTTTCGGTATTCCGCTTCACGAGGATCGAAGCCTAGGAGGGGGTCAGAAAGGTTCCGGGCTCACCGCCGTCCACCCGCCATCGACGACAAGGCTCTGTCCGGTGATATGCCTGGCTTTGTCGGAGACAAGGAAGAGGGCAGCATCAGCAATATCCGCCGTCGTGGCGGGCCTGCCCATTGGCGTGATCCTGGACCATACTTTTTCAAAATCTTTATCGCTTGCCGTTCTTTCTGTGACGGTTGCGCCGGGAGCAATGGCGTTGATGTTGATGTGATGCGGGGAGAGCTCGATCACCAGACTCCTGGCAAGCATTTCCAGTGCCGCCTTGGTCATCCCGTAAGCGGCGAGGTCCTTATGCGCCTGGTGACCGGTCACCGATGACATGAGTAAGATACTGCCACCTGTCTCTTGCTGCCGCATCCTGCCGGCGGCAGCCTGGGCGAGAAAAAAACTGCCGCCGAGGTTTACCTGGAGCAGCCGGTAGAAAGATTCAACGGGATATGAAAAAAAATCACCGAATAAAGTGATCCCCGCGTTGGCAATCACGATATCGATCGCGCCAAATTTTTCCACTGCCTTTGCGACCATCGCCTGTATAAAGGAATGATCCGCCACGTCACCCGCGACCGCAATACAATTCCCCTTCCCCGTCTCTATTTTTTCGGTGGCCGCCGCCGCCAGGTTTGCATCCTGGTCATTCAGCAGGACATTTGCCCCCCCGAATGCGAGCTGCCGGCAGATCTCAAACCCGATCCCCTGACCGGCGCCGGTGACGATGGCTGTTTTATTGTTGAAATCCATGGTCGGTGGTTGTAAGTTATTCGTTGCTCCCTGCTAATGCGAATCCTTGGTTACCTCGCTGCCCGAGGCGCCTTTTAAAAAATCCAGGTCGGCACCCAAATGTGCCTGCTCCACATGGAGCTGGTATAAATGCACATAACCCCGCGGCGTAGCCTGGAAAGCGTGCTTATTTTCTTTTTTTCTTTTTGCCAGCTCCTCATCGCTCACGGCAAGGTGTAATTTTCTTTCCCCGACATCCAGGGTGATCATATCGCCGGATTTCACCAGCGCAAAATGCCCTCCTTCCGTCGCTTCCGGGGATACGTGGAGCACCACCGTTCCAAAACCGGTGCCGCTCATTCTCCCGTCAGAAATACGGATCATATCGGTAACTCCCTTCGCCAATAATTTTTTCGGGAGACCCATATTGCCCACTTCGGGCATGCCGGGATAACCCCTGGGTCCTACATTTTTTAAGACGAGGACGCTGTTTTCATCCGCTTCCAGGTCCTCATCGTCGATCCGCAGTTTATAGTCCTCGATGTTTTCAAAAACTACCGCCCTGCCCGTGTGCTGCATGAGGTGAGGGCTGGCAGCAGATGGTTTGATCACCGCTCCATGTTCGCAGAGATTTCCCTTTAATATCGCCAGCCCGGATTCCTGTTTGAAGGGCGCATCGGTGGTGGCGATCACATCGCGGTTGAAGCACTCAGCATGCGCCACATTGTCCGCAAGCTTTTTGCCGTTGGCTGTAACCACCTCTCCGTGCAAAAGGGGAAGGAGCTCCTTCATCACCGCTGGAAGTCCGCCCGCATAATAAAGGTCTTCCATAAAATATTTCCCTGAAGGCTGCAGGTTGGCGACAAGGGGAATGGAGGCAGAGAGGCGGTCAAAATCTTCCAGCCTGAGACCGACGCCGATCCTGCCCGCTATCGCCAGCAGGTGGATGACAAAATTGGTTGAGCCGCCAATGGCCGCATTTACCCTGATCGCGTTTTCAAAAGCTTTTCGGGTGAGGATATCCGTTAGTCGCAGGTTTTCATTAACCATCTCCACGATCCTGATCCCCGAAAGCTGCGCGAGCACCTTCCTGCGCGCGTCGGCAGCAGGGATAGCCGCATTCTCCGGCAGCGACAGACCCAGGGATTCCACCATGCAGGCCATGGAGGATGCCGTGCCCATCACCGCGCAATGCCCGCGGCTCCGGCACATGCAGGCTTCCGCCACACTCAGCTCCTCTTCTGTCATCAGCCCGCTGCGCAGACCGTCACTGAAACGCCAGACATCACTGGTGCCTATATCTTTTCCCCTATACTTGCCCGTTAGCATCGGCCCGCCGGAGACAACGATCGTGGGGATATTGACACTGCAGGCGCCCATGACCAGGGCCGGTGTCGTCTTATCGCATCCGCACAACAGCACGACGCCATCGAGCGGGTTTGCACGAATGGATTCCTCCACGTCCATGCTCACCAAATTCCGGTAGAGCATCGCCGTCGGCTTGATCAGCGTCTCGCCAAGCGACATCACGGGGAACTCGACAGGAAAGCCGCCGGCTTCCAGGATGCCACGCCTGACCGACTCAGCAAGTTCCCTGAAATGGGCATTGCAGGGCGTGAGCTCAGACCAGGTGTTGCAGATGCCGATCACCGGCTTACCCTTAAATTCATAATCGGGGATACCCTGGTTTTTCATCCACGCGCGGTAAATAAATCCGTCCTTGCCTTTTTTTCCAAACCAGCCTTGACTCCTGAGCTTTTGTTCCATGCATTATTTTTTTTGACGGCGTATTAGGGCTTACCCAGGCAGCAGCCATGCTTGGCTGCTCCTTTCACCTTTGTTTTGGCAACAAATGTATCGCCGCTATGCGGATATTTTTTCAAATCTTTTTTAGCCAGTTTGTCGCTGGCGGTGGTGATGATAAGCCCGTCGAGCTCATCGCCAAAAAAAGCGCAGGCGGTAACCTGCGGTACGGGCACGTCGATCTTATCGAGCAGTTTTCCATTCTCCGGGTTCCAGCGGTAGACGCCAAAGCCGCCCCAGTGCGCGATCCACAACATCCCCTCCTGGTCGATCGCCATGCCATCGGGCATGCCCATCACCGGCGGGACCTGGATAGCAATTTTTTCAAACCGGATTTCTCCCTCGGACGGGTCGAATAAAAAAGAGGTCACCGTCTGCCTCGGCGTATCTATATAATAAAATCTTTTATTGTCGGGCGACCAGCACATGCCATTTGAAATCGTCACCTTGCCCACCTTCATGGTGAGCGACAGGTTTTTGTCAACACAATACAAGGCGCCTGCATTCTCTTTGAAATTTCTTTCCATGGTGCCGATCCAGAGCCTCCCTTCACAGTCGACGGCGCCGTCATTGCAGCGATGATTATTTTTCTCCCTGTCGATGTCGAGCAGCCATTTTAACTCACCGGTTGCCAGATCGAATCTCGCCAGCCCGCCCTGCAGTCCGAGCAACAGGGAGTTATTCTCCTCTTCAATGACCAGCGACACCCGATGCGGGATCTTCCAGGAGTTGATCTCCCTGGTCTCCATGTTGAATTCAAACAAAAGTTGTTTTTCAATATCCACCCAAAAGCAGGTTTTTCTTTTTGTGTGCCAGGTCGGGCCTTCGCCGAGAATGCATTGCGCGGGGTATAATAAAGAAGCAGTCAATCGGAAATATTTATCCTTTCCAAGTTAAGTTTTTTTGTTTGACGTAACTTTAAAAAAATGAAAATGCCATAAAAAAAATTCAGTATGCCACACCATGCTTCGCGCCGCCGGTTTATCCGCAACCTGTCCCTGGGATTGGGCGCTACTGCGCTCTCGCCCGCTCTTTCCGCCTTTGTCCGTTCTTCTCCGCCGGGAAGAAAGCTGGGGATTGCCCTGGTGGGTCTGGGCAGCTATGCCACCAACGAACTGGCGCCCGCATTCGGGTTCACCAGAAATTGTTACCTCGCGGGCATCGTCACCGGCACGCCGGCGAAAGAGAAAATATGGAGCGATAAATACCATATCCCCGCCAGGAATATTTACAACTACCAGAATTTTGATTCGGTTACGGACAATCCCGATATCGATATCATTTACGTGGTGCTCCCCGTTTTTCTGCATAAGGAATTTACCATCCGTGCGGCAAAGGCAGGCAAGCACGTCATCAGCGAAAAACCCATGGCCATTACCGTTAGTGACTGTGCGGAGATGATCGACGCCTGCAAAAAAGCAAACCGCCTGCTCTCCATCGGTTACCGCCTGCATTTTGAACCATACACGATGGAGATGATGCGCCTTGGGCAGCAGAAGGTTTTTGGCGAGATAAAAAGCATCGACTGCTCAAACGGTTTTGTCTGGGGCGGCGACCCCAATGCCTGGCGTTTAAAAAAAGCACTGGCCGGCGGCGGCGGTCTGATGGATATGGGCGTATACACCATCCAGGGCGCCCGCTATGTCACCGGTGAGGAACCGCTTTATGTCACGGCGCGTGAAGAGAAAACAAAACCGGAATTATTCAAAGAAGTCGATGAGACCGTTTTCTACCAGCTCGAATTTCCCCATGGCATCCTGGCAAACGGAAGATCAAGTTATAACGCCAACTGGAATGACCTGAAAGTAACAGCCCGGCAGGGTTGGTTCGAACTCACGGAAGCCTACCGCTACAACGGCATGAAAGGCGCCACCAGCAACGGCCCCATGCGCTTTGACCCCGATGTCAACCAGCAGGCCCTTCAAATGGATGACTTTGCCAGCTGTGTTTTGCAAAATAAAAAATCACGCGTTGCGGGCGAAGAAGGATTGAAAGACTTAAAAGTGGTGGAAGCGATTTATAAAAGCATCGCCAGCGGTAAAAAAGAAAAAATATAAATGACCATAGTCCGGTCCATACCCTCAAAACCGCCCATCCGCCCGTCCTGCTTCATATCCGACTGATTAAGCTCCGGTGTAAAAATTTATCGCTGGCGCAAAAACTAAATCTACATTTGGCGGCAACTATTTTGTTTGATCATTCCATAATTAACTCCACATGAAAAAAAAATTTGCAGCGCTGCTGCTGACTTCGGTATTTTATTTTGCTTGTTGTATTTCCGCAAACGCACAACTCACCACCACGCCAAACGGTGGCAATAAAAAAGCCTTCATCGGCGAACGCATCGGGCTGACCGATGTCGCTATCAACTACGATCGCCCGGGCGTGAAAGGCAGGGAGGGTAAGATCTGGGGCGGCCTGATCCCGGTCGGCTACAGCGACCAGGGATTTGGAAACACCAAGCAGGCCCCCTGGCGCGCCGGTGCCAATGAAAACACCACTATCGAATTTTCCACCGACGTGAAAATTGAAGGCCAGGAGCTGTCCCGCGGCAAATACGGTTTTTTTATTGCTTATGACCCGGGAGAATGCACCCTGATATTTTCAAAAAATGCGACCTCATGGGGAAGCTTTTATTATGACCCCAAAGAAGACGCGCTGCGGGTGAAAGTAAAACCCCTGGCTGCCGACAAAAGCGTGGAATGGCTGAAATATGAATTCACGCACCAGACCGAGAACAGCGCTGTGGTGGAATTGCAATGGGAGAAACTGATCATCCCCTTTAGGATAGAAACCGACCTGGACAAGATCCAGCTGGAGACCTTCAGGAAAGAACTACGCACGGATAAGGGATTTACCTGGGAGTCCTGGCAACAGGCAGCGCAGTGGTGCGTGCAAAAAAACACCAACCTCGATGAGGCACTCCTCTGGGCTGACAGCGCGACGAGTGTAAACTTCGCCGGCGACCAGAGCTTTGCTGCATGGAGCACCAAGGCGCAGGTCCTGGATAAACTGGGCCGCGGCGCGGAAGCAGACGAAATCATGAAAAAGGCAATGCCCTATGGCAATGAATTCGATTTACATAGCTATGCCCGTGAGTTGCTCGCACAGAAAAAAAATCAACAGGCCTTTGCTGTCTATAAAATGAATTACGACAGACATCCCAATGAATTCAGAACCAACATGGGCATGGCACGCGGCTACTCGGCGATCGGCAATTATAAAAAAGCACTGGAGTATGCCCTAAAGGCGCAACCACAGGCTACTGATCCCGCCAATAAGGCCAACGTGGAAAAAATAATTAAAACACTCCAGGACGGAAAAGACATCAACTCCTGATCTTTTACCCTGCTGACAAAACAAAAAGCCACATGATCCATGTGGCTTTTTGTTTTGCTTTTGATGCCGGTGGTATACTTGCGGGAATTAAAAAGGTTTAACCGGAATAATTATTTTTTTCATTAGCAATTCATTAATAAACGAACCGATCCCTCTGCCTTCTTATTACTGTAACTGAACTTCTAAAACAATAAACTTTAAAAACATGAAAACGCTATTTACCTTATTATTAATGACCTTAATAATTATCGCGGGAACCGAAAGCTTTGAATTTTTTATCCATTCCAATTACAGCACCTCCGCCCTGTTCACCCTGCTGTCTATTCTGGCTATTGATTTATTGGTCTATACGATAAGCAACAAAAGGGTGCGTGCGTAATGATTTTATTTGCTGCCACGCCGGGCGCTTTTCAGCAACCTGAATTATTGATACCCCAGGATACAATAATTTATGTTGCTTTTGTATTGGGTCCTGTCATTGACCCGGTTATTTTCTCTCACCGAATATAAAACTCCCGATCCTTACCATATTGCTTCCCTCCCGGACCGCCATGTCAACATCACTGCTCATGCCCATCGATAGAATGGTAAACTGCAGGTTTGCCTCCCGCAGCTCTTTAAACCGGTCAAAAAGGGATTTTAATTTTTTGAACTCTGATTTGATTTTATTTTCGTCAGCGCTGAGTGAAGCCATTCCCATCAGTCCCGCGATCCTGATATGCTCCAGGGCGGCCAACTCACTCCTGTCTGAAGCCATCAGTGTTTCCAGCTCGCGCTCATCAAAGCCGAACTTTGTTTCTTCCTCAGCGATATGAACCTGGAGCAGGCACGCGATCTCACGGTCATGCTTAACCGCCTGCTTATTGATTTCTTTCAGCAGCTTTAAACTGTCCACACTTTGAATCAGGTGGATGAAAGGCGCGATATATTTTACTTTATTGGATTGCAGGTGCCCGATAAAATGCCAGCGGATGTCACCGGGAAGCTGCCCTTGTTTATCTGCGAGTTCCTGTACATAGTTCTCGCCAAAATCACGGTGACCCAGGTCATAGAGTGTCCGGATGTCGCCCGCTGGCCTGGTTTTGGAAACGGCGATCAGCTGCACCTTTTTTGCAGCAAGCTCCCCCGCGATTCTGGTATAGTTTTCTTGATTGATCATGAATCATCCCCTCATTTAAGAATCGACCTGCTGATCACTATCCGCTGCACTTCGCTTGTACCCTCGTAGATCTGGGTGATCTTGGCATCACGCATGAATCTCTCCACATGGTATTCTTTTACATAACCATATCCTCCATGGATCTGCACGGCCTCCGTCGCTGCCCACATCGCCGTTTCGCTGGCAAAGACCTTTGCCATGGACGAGCTCAGTGAATAATCCAGGTTGTTGTCTTTTTCCCAGGCAGCCCGCAAACAGAGCAGGCGCGCGGCTTCGATGCGCGTAGCCATGTCGGCCAGCTTGAATTGTATGATCTGGTGCTGCGCAATTTCCTTCCCGAAGGCTTTTCTTTCTTTTGCATATTTTATGGATAGCTCATAGGAGCCGCTGGCAATGCCGAGCGCCTGGGAGGCGATGCCGATTCTGCCGCCGGCCAGGGTCCTCATCGCAAACGTAAACCCAAACCCGTTTGCCCCGATTTGATTTTCTTTGGGGATCTTCACGTCACTGAATAAAATGCTGTGGGTATCGCTTCCCCTGATCCCCAGCTTATTTTCCTTGGCGCCCACAGTCACGCCCTCCCAGTTTTTTTCTACGATAAACGTATTGATGCCATGAGATCCCTTTGACACATCCGTCTGCGCCATCACCAGGTATACGCTCGCGGAGTTGCCGTTGGTGATCCAGTTCTTTACCCCGTTGAGCAGATAATGATCCCCCTTGTCTATGGCGGTTGTCTTCTGCGAGGTGGCATCGCTGCCGGCCTCCGGCTCACTGAGCAGAAAAGCGCCGATATATAGCTCGCCATTTTTTTTACCCTGCGCGAGGGGGGTTAAATATTTTATTTTCTGCGCCTCAGATCCGAAGGCCTGCAGTCCCCAGCACACCAGTGAATTGTTTACACTCATGCACACGCCGACACTCGCATCTATTTTATTGATCTCTTCCAGCGCCAGCACATAACTCACCGTATCCATTCCCGCGCCGCCGTATTGCTGATCGACCATCATGCCCATAAATCCGAGCTCGGCGAGTTTTGTGATCTGCTCCCTGGGGAACTTTTGTTTTTCGTCTCTTTCAATAACGCCGGGCAGGCATTCGTTGATGGCAAAATCTCGGGCCGCTTTTTGAATCATTAACTGTTCTTCGCTGAATTGAAATTCCATGTATAAAAAATTGTTGCGCAAAAATAGAAGATTACCGACAAAAAAACTAACAGGCGTTAGGAAGTCATTAACAGGTTGTTGCTATTTTTCTACATAGTGTGCAATGAAAATTTTAAAATAAATTTTTATCGGGGTGGCACAGTTGTTGAAATACAGCTGTATTGATAAACATCATTCAAGAACAAAAAAGTTAATTATGAAAAAAGTAGTTTTAGGATGCGCAGTTCTGTTGTCAGCGGCAGTAGTTCTTGCAACGAAAGATCAAAAAAAGAATGTGGCAGCCAGACATTCATGTACAGTCACCGCGATCAATTTCGCCAGTGATACCGTGCCCAATAAAAAGGACACTACTAAACCGAAAAAAGATACGATGATGCTCGCAAAATATTAATGCTGTTATGCAGCAATTGATATCGAAGCGCTTCGTTTCAAGGATAAGCCCCGGCATCGCCGGGGTTTTTTTTTGCGGATAATCTTTCTCACCCTCACCCCGCAGGACCATCCACTTTCGGGGAAAGACTTATCTTCGCGGGTCATCATTTGGTCAGCTCCATATGCCAAAAAATAATTCACAAAAACTGCAGGTTTCTTCCGAGGTGGGGAGACTGCGACGCCTGCTGGTGCACAGCCCGGATAGCGGTCTGGGAAAAGTGGTACCTTCAAAAGCACAGGACTGGCTCTTTGAAGACATCGTCCACCTCGATACGATACGCAGGAAGGAATATGATTTTTATACCAAGATATTGCTATACTTCCTTGATCCTAAAAAAATAAAAGGAAGGCTGACAGAGATCGACGCGGAAAAAAACAAACGCAATTTTTACAAACCCGACCACAATGATTTTTTTAAGTCGGATAAAGTCATGGAACTGCAATGGCTGCTCGCCGATATCCTGAAAGACCGGGAGATCAAATTAAAACTGTCGGCATCCGTATGCGCGATCGAAAATTGCTCCTATGAGTCACAGAAGGACCTCCTGCTGCTGGATCCCGTTTCGCTGTCAAAAACATTCATCAACGGAACGATCAATAAGGACAAGATGCTCTTTGCCCCCATTCCCAATTTTATCTTTACGCGCGATATCGGCATCGTCATCAACGATCATGTGCTGCTGAACAAGCCAGCCAAAAAAGCAAGAACCCGTGAAGCGCTGATCATCAAATACATTTTCTTCAACCATCCTTTTTTTAAATCCTACCAGAAAAATATCATTGAACTGGCCGACACGCATCATCACTTTCTTCTGCCAAAAGAAGGTGATGACAGGAAAGTCACCCTGGAAGGCGGCGATGTCATGGTCATCAGCAAAGATCACTTACTCATCGGCGTTAGTGAACGCACCACCATGGAAGCGGCTCACCAGGCGGTGAATGTGCTTTTTGAAAAAAATGTGGTCAAAAAGATCAGCATCATTAAAATACCCAAGAAAAGAGACTACATGCATATTGACACGGTGTTTACGCAGGTAAAACGAAATGTGTGGGTGATGTTGGGGAATTTTTCAAAGAAATCCATGAAACATGAAGATGAGGATTCGGTCCAGCGCATCCTCGAAGGAAATAAAAAGGATGATAAGCTAAAGATCATCCAGTTCAGGAAAAAAGACATCGAGAACCCCAGGTACTTCGACAACCTGGAGGATTTGCTGATCGACATCAGCGAAAATGACCTGTCCAGCAAAGAGAAAGTGAAATTTATCTATTCCGGGAATAATGAATTTCCGTTTGATGCGCGCGAACAGTGGACGGACTCCTGCAACCTGCTTGCCCTGAAAGAAGGCGTCGTGCTCGGTTACGACAGAAATGACAAAACGGTGGAAGCATTTAAAAAGAACGGCTTTGCGATCATCGATGCCGGCACCCTGATCGGGCAGCTGGAGAAAGGAGAGACAGACGTCGAGCAATTGGAAGACATGCTGATACTGATGCCATCGGCCGAACTATCCCGTGCGCGCGGCGGTTTTCATTGCATGAGTATGCCCTTGCTCAGGGATGACCTGGAATAAGATCAACAAACACTAAACGATAATCCCGCATGCAGATCACTGCCCACTTACTGATGATTCGGCCGGTACATTTTGCATTCAATGCCGAGACCGCCGTCAACAACGCCTTTCAGGTCCCCGGCGAAAACGGAGATGTCCACGCCCGGGCATTGCATGAATTTGATGAGCTGGTCAGCCTGCTGAGAAACAATGACGTCGACGTAACGGTAATCGATGACCGGCCCGAGCCCTTCACGCCGGATTCCATTTTTCCGAACAACTGGATATCCTTTCACCACAACGGAACGATCTGCCTTTACCCCATGTTCGCCGTGAACCGCCGCCTCGAACGTGACCCCGGCATCATCCGGCAACTCACGCAAAGATTTAAAGTGCATAAGTCCATAGATTTTAGCTTCTATGAAAATGATAAGCATTTTCTGGAGGGAACAGGAAGCATGGTGCTTGACCGGGATGACCGCATCGCCTACGCCTGCCTCTCACCCCGGACAGATGAAAAAGTGCTGAAAGATTTTGGAAAAACGATGGGCTATAAATGCGTTTCCTTCAACGCCGTCGATGGCAATGACCAGGCGATCTATCACACCAACGTGATGATGTGCGTGGGAGAAAAATACGTGGTGATCAACATCAACTCCATCCACAGCAAAGAGGAAAGAGAAAGAGTGGTGGCGACGATCAGGGATTCAGGCAAAGACCTGATCACGATCAGCGACGATCAAATGAATCATTTTGCGGGCAATATGCTCCAGATAAAAAATATTTCAGGGGATAAACTGCTGGTCATGTCCACGCAGGCCTACCAGTCGCTCCAGCCAGACCAGATCAAAAAACTATCGCGCTACAATAAGATCATCCATTCGGCGCTGGATACCATCGAATGCAATGGCGGGGGAAGCGCCCGCTGCATGATCGCTGAAATTCATTTACCGCAAAAAGAGTGAAAGCCCCTCATCTCCCCGTAACCGGCATGGTGATGCTGGAATGGTGATAGAGGCGTATCGTGGCCTTTTGGAAATCGGCATCACGGCAGCTGGGGATATCGGTAAACTGCTGCGGGTTCCTGTCGACGATCGGAAACCAGCTGCTCTGCACCTGCACCATGATGCGGTGTCCTTTTTTAAAGGTATGGGCGATCTCATTGAGATCAAATTTCACTTCAGCCACCTGCCCCGGTATAAGAGGCTCCGGCTTTTCATAGCTGTTCCTGAACTTGGTGCGGAAAACCTCGGCACGTACCAGGCGCTGGAAATTGGTCATCTGCTGATTTTTGGGATTATAAGCGCCCGCATCTCCTGTCGCGGGCAGCACGTCGATCACTTTTACAATGATGTCTGCATCGGTACCCGTCGAGGAGAAAAAAATATCCGCTTTTAACCTGCCCGTGACCGTTAGATCCTGCGTCAGCGTATCGGTTTGGTAAGAGAGTACATCGGGTCTCATGGCAGCAAAACGCTGGTCCTCGGTCAGGTACTCATCATTGCGCTCAGCATAAACTCCGCTGGTATAGGGAACAGGCTTTTGCGGGTCACTGACGTATTCATCATAGCTTTGCGCCGCGGCGGTCCCGCCCAGTTTTCCCTTGGCAGACAGGTATAATTTTTCCGGTGCCGCATCAGCAGGCGGCCAGACCGGGTAATGCTTCCACTGGTTGCTGCCGGTCTCAAAGACCGTGGCCTCAGACAGGTTGTTTTCCCCCTTATCCTTCAGGTAATAATTAAAGAATTTTGTTTCGATCTCCCCATTGAAATACTCATTGAGGTTTGCGCCGAAATCATGCGTTCCGAAATGTTTCCATTCAGGCCCGGACCAGGCACCATGGGTCCACGGTCCCATCACGAGGAAATTTTTATTGCCCGGCGTTTGTTTTTCAATCGCCTCATAGGTATGCAATGCCCCAAACATGTCTTCGGCATCAAACCAGCCACCGACCACGAGTACAGCGGGTTTGATATTTTTCAGGTGCGTGCGGATATTGCGGGCTTTCCAGTAATCATCGTAGGTGTCGTGTTGCAGATATTCATTCCATATCCTGGCTTTGCCGTTGAAATAGGCTGCATCGTTGGTGTGCCTGATGGCGCCGATACCCAAATAGAATGTATACGCGTCTGCATACTTCGCCTCAAAGGCGTCTTGATAATTCCTGCCGGAATCAATTCTTGTCCCCTGGAAATAATTGGTGAAGTCAAAATTGTCCATCAGAAAAAATGCACCGTTGTGATAGGCGTCATCCCCGATGAACTCATCGGTGACCGGTGCCTGCGGTGAGACGGCCATGATCGCCGGATGGGCATCGGGTAAACAGGCAGTAGCATAGAAACCCGGATAAGAGATGCCGTAGAGACCAACTTTTCCGTTGTTGTTTTTGATATTTTTCAGGAGCCACTCGATCGTATCAAAGGTGTCGCTGCTCTCATCGACATCCTTTTTGGATTTTTTGATGTCCTTTGCGGGCGTCATCTCATCAAAATCCCCCTCGCTTTTATAACGACCCCGCACATCCTGGTAAACGAAAATATATTTATCGTGGAGCAGGGCGCTGTTGGGACCGAGACCCCAAAAACGAAGCTTGTCTCCATAGGGCGCGCATGAATAGGGCGTGCGCTGCATGAGAAAGGGATATTTCTCCTGCTGGTCCCTGGGGACATAGATTGCCGTGAAGAGCTTCACCCCGTCGCGCATGGGGATCATTTTTTCCATCTTCAGGTAATTGTCAACGATGAATGCCGAGTCAGCAAAACGCTGGGACATGGCGCTGAGGGCAACAAAAAAGAAACACAGGACAATGACAGATCTTTTTTTCATAATCCTATTTTAATACCGGCAGCAGCACATAAGATGCACTGGCCGCGTCATGGTAGACTTTTATATCACTCCGGATAAAATCTTTTTCATCGCAGGTGTAAATATTGACAAACTGCTGCGGGTTGCGGTCGACGAGCGGAAACCAGCTGCTTTGTATCTGTATCATGATGCGGTGACCTTTTTTAAAACAATGCGCGATCGGCGGCAACTCAAATTTTACCGTTTCGATCTTTCCGGGCGTGAAGGGCTCGGGGTTTTCATAGCTGTTGCGGTAGCGGCCACGGAAGATCTCTCCGCGGACAAGCATCTGGTATCCGCCCATGGGATAGAGTTTTTCCGGATCCTTCTCTGCGTAAATATCGATATCGTTATAAGACAGGTTATCCGGAAAGACATCGATGACCTTGACGACAAAATCCGCATCCGTGGTGGAAATGCTGGTGAGGATGTTGGCAACCACATTGCCCGTTACCGTGAGGTTGTCTGTGAACGTATCGGTTTGAAAAACGAGCACATCCGGTCTGCGCGAGGCGAAACGCTGGTCACCGGTCATATAGGTTCTTGTCCTGTTGAACTGAACACCATCATCATAGGGAACCGGTTTTGCCGGGTCGCTCGTGTACTCGGAAAAACCATCCTGTCCCGAAGGCTTATCCCAGCTTAATTTTCCGCCGGCCTTGAGATACATCGCCCTGTCCTCTTTTTCTGCCGGCGGCCACTGGCTGAATTTTTTCCATTCGTCGGCACCGGTAATAAAATATTTGCTTCAGCGATCCCGGAAATATCTCCCTTGCCTTTTAAGAAATAATTGAAAAACGGAATTTCAATATTCTCCTGGTACCAGGCAGACGTGTTGCTGCCAAAGAAAATATTCCCCAGGTGGGTTCCGTCATTACTGCCCCACTGCCCGTGATACCAGGGACCATCGACGATCTTATTAAAGGCCTTCCCGGGATTATTCTGTTCTGCGGCCTTATACGCATTCCACGCGCCCCAGCAGTCTTCGGCATCAAACAATCCGCCAACCCAGAGCATGGCCGGTTGTAAGTTCTTTGTCGCATTGCGCGCGTCGCGCGCATGCCACCATGCATCATAATTGGGATGCGCATAGAGGTCCTTCCAAAAGGCAATGCTGTCACCGGTATATTTGGCGAGGTTTTTTAATGACCCCGTTTCCAAATAAAATTTATAATTGTCATGGGTATAATAGTCAAATTCGGTGGGGCCCACAGTCGTTGGCCTGGGACGCGGCTTGCCAAAGGAGGTATAGAATGAAAATGCATCCATTTGAAAAAAAGCCCCGTTGTGGTGAAAGTCGTCTCCCAGAAACCAGTTGGTGACGGGAGCCTGCGGGCTGACCGCTTTCAGCGCAGGATGGTTGCTCGCTGCAGCCATCGTGGAATAAAAACCCGGATAGGAGGTTCCGAACACACCCACCTTTCCATTGTTGTGCGGGATATTTTTTACCAGCCAGTCGATGGCATCATAGGTATCGCTTGCCTCATCAATATCCTTTTTAGTTTTTTTGTTTGGGTTGAACGGACGTATGTCCTCAAAATTTCCTTCGCTCATCCAACGGCCGCGTACATCCTGCACCACCATCACATAACCCTCCCGGAAATAGGCCTTGGTATAGGAATACCACCATCCCCGCCATTTGTCTTCCCCGTAGGGATAACAGGAATAAGGAGTCCGGGTCATCAGGATCGGATGCGCTTCGGTGGTATCTTTTGGGATATAGATGGACGTGAATAATTTAATGCCGTCACGCGTGGGCGTATAGCGCTCGATCTTATAATAATGCTCGCGGATCCAGACGCTGTCCGCATTTTGACCAAAGGCTGCCACACAAAAAAAGAAAAGAACGCAGATAAAAAAAGCTCTCATGTTAGTTGGTTTAAGAAATAAATGTAATGAATTAGATGAAGTCAAAACAAATTTTGCAAACTAAATAATTCTTTCTCTCAAAATGTCAAATGGCTTACTTTCGGTTTTTAAAATCAAACCGACCTTGCATGTTTAACAGGAGAAAATTTCTACGATCATCATTATTCAGTTCTGTCGGAATGGTGATGGCAAATAAATTACCGGAAGATAATTTTCCGGAAAACAGGATCCTAACCGGCAATCCCATTGTTGTATCGACCTGGGGTTTTGGTCAGGCTGCCAATGCAGAGGCATGGAAAACGCTGAGTGCCGGCGGTCGCGCGCTGGATGCCGTCGAAGGCGGCGCAAGGATCCCCGAGGCGGACCTGAGCAATCATTCCGTCGGGCGCGCGGGCTACCCCGACCGTGACGGTCATGTGACCCTCGACGCATGCATCATGGACGAAAACAGCGGTTGCGGGTCGGTGATGTGCATCGAGCACATCGCGCACCCGGTTTCGGTCGCGCGGCTGGTGATGGAAAAAACGCCGCACGTCGTCCTGTGCGGAGAAGGCGCCCTCCAGTTTGCCCTCGAGAACGGATTTAAAAAAGAAGAACTGCTGACACCCGAAAGTGAAAAGGCATGGAAGGAATGGCTGAAGCATGCAGAGTACAAGCCGGTCATTAATACCGAAGAAAAATCTTACGGAAACAAATCCACGGCAAGTAATTTACCCGTGGGGGAAAACAACCACGATACCATCGGCATCATCGCCATGGACGCAAAGGGTGACCTGAGCGGAGCCTGTACGACGAGCGGCATGGCTTTTAAAATGCACGGACGCGTGGGCGATTCCCCCATTATCGGTGCAGGTCTGTTTGTAGACAACGAGGTAGGTGCCGCCACCTCCACGGGTCTCGGTGAAGAAGTGATCAGGATTGTGGGCTCTCATCTCGTGGTGGAATACATGCGGCAGGGACTCTCACCGCAGGACGCATGCAGGAAAACACTCGAACGCATCATCAAGCGCAATCCGAAAAAACGCGATGACCTGCAGGTGGGATTTCTTGCGCTGAATAAAAAAGGCGAATACGGCGCCTTTGCCATCCAAAAGGGATTTGTCTATGCGGTAAAAAATAACCAGGAAGAAAAGGTCTATGCCTCACCAAGCTGGTTTGATTAAAAACCCTCAACTGTTTTCCGATGCTCGAAATATGTTGCTTCAATTGGCAATCGGCGATCATCGCCCAAAGCGCGGGAGCGCATCGCGTGGAGCTCTGCGCCGACGCGGCCGCGGGCGGGACGACGCAAAGCCTGGGGGTGATCAAAACGGCGAGGGAAAAATTACATATCGAGCTATACCCCATCATCCGTCCGCGCGGCGGGGATTTTTTATTCAGCGAAGAAGAACTGGAGATCATGATGAATGATGTGTTACTCTGCAAACAGATCGGCTGCGACGGCGTGGTGATCGGCATGCTGAACGCCGACGGAACGGTGGATAAAAAAAGTGCGGCGCAGCTGGTTCAGCTCGCCTATCCCCTGGGCGTTACCTTCCACCGCGCCTTTGACCGGACGGTGGATCCCAGGCAGGCATTGGAAGACATCATTGAAATTGGCTGCGAAAGAATCCTGACCTCCGGTCAGCGGCCAACGGCCATGGAAGGCGCGGAACTGATCGCTGAGTTGATTCGGCAGGCGGATGATCGCATCATCATCATGCCGGGTTCGGCAGTTCGCGCGGCAAATATTGCCGGGCTTGCCGAACAGACAAAAGCGCAGGAGTTTCACAGTTCAGCGAGGACAACCCTGCCTACGGAGATGCAATATGTCCGTGCAGAAATGAATGATGACCTCTCCCTGGTGATCGCAGACGAGACCGAGATCAGGAACATGGTGGAATCATTGGCAGGGCTTGCTGCGGCAGAATAAAAATATTTTTTAAATCAGACAAGATATGAAACCAAAATTTTCCGCATTGCTATTTTTCATTTTTGTTTTTTATGGCGCTGCCGCCCAGACAGCATTTATTTCTGTAAAAGGAAAAGAAATAATCGGCCCTGACGGAAAGAATTTTCTCATGAAAGGGACCAACCTCGGTAACTGGCTGGTACCGGAAGGGTATATGTTTAAATTCAAAAGCGCCAACTGCCCCAGACTGATCAGCGAGGTCATCAGCGAACTAATCGGTCCCGACGATGCCAGGAGCTTCTGGCAAAAATACCTGAACACCTACATCACCCGTGCTGACATCCACTACCTGAAAACCATTGGCGTCAACTCCATCCGAATCCCCTTCAATTACCGCTTGTTCACCAATGAGGACTACCTGGGTGGAAGAGGCGAATCACGCGGATTCAGGCTGATGGACAGCGCCATTGCCTGGTGCAGGAAAGAAGGCATATTCGTTATCCTCGACATGCACTGCGCTCCCGGCGGACAAACGGGAGATAATATTGATGACGGTTACGGATACCCGTTTTTATTTGAAAGCGAAGCGAGCCAGCAGCTCGTCGCCGGCATCTGGAAAAAAATTGCCGCCCATTATAAAAATGAAACCATCATCATCGGATATGACCTGCTCAACGAACCCATCGCCCATTATTTTGATAAAGAAAAACTCAATCCCCTGCTGGAAGTGGTGTATAAAAGAATTACCAAAGCCATCCGCTCGGTAGATAAAAACCATATCCTGTTTCTGGGTGGCGCGCAGTGGGATTCCAATTTCGGGGTTTTCGGTCCGCCGTTTGATCATAAACTGGTATACACTTTTCATAAATACTGGACCGAACCGACACAAAAAGTAATACAGGATTATATTGATTTCAGCAATAAATACCAGGTGCCGATCTATTGCGGCGAGACAGGAGAGAATACAGATGACTGGGTAAAGAGTTTCCGGCTGGTACTGGAAAAAAACAATATCGGCTGGCATTACTGGCCGTATAAAAAAATTGACAACAGCCGCGGGTTTGTCACGTTTGGCGTTCCGCAGAACTATGATACCGTCATGAAATACGCCGATACGTCCAGGATGAGCTTTGAACAAATAAGAAAGGCCAAACCAAAAAATATGGAATTGGTCATCCAGGCGCTCGACGGATTCCTGAACAATTGCGCGTTCATCCATTGCACGGCCAATAAGGGGTATATCGAGGCGCTTGGTTTCCGAACGGACAAATAAACCAAAAGATGGAAAAAAGAAAGCTGGGAAATTCAGGATTGGACATTGCACCGCTCATCTTCGGAGGAAATGTTTTCGGGTGGACAGCGGGCGAGAAAACATCATTTCAGTTGCTTGATGCATTCGTCGGCGCAGGATTCAACTGCGTGGATACCGCCGACGTATACTCACGCTGGGCAAAGGGAAACAAAGGCGGGGAATCTGAAAAAATAATCGGCAAATGGATCAAAAAAACCAACAAACGCGATCAGGTCATCATCGCCACCAAGGTCGGGAAAGAAATGGCGCCGGATAAAAAAGGGCTGTCCAGAAAATACATCCTCAGCGCAGCCGAAGATTCTTTAAAGCGTCTGCAGACAGATTATATCGATCTTTATCAATCGCACGACGACGATTCAAATACCCCCTTTGAAGAAACACTCGAAGCCTACCAGCAACTTATCCGGCAGGGAAAAATACGGGCGATCGGCGCATCCAACTATTCCGCCACAAGACTGCTGGCATCCATTGCAGCCAGCAAAAAAAATGATTTACCCCGTTACGAAAGCCTGCAACCGTTATACAATTTGTTTGACCGGAATGATTTTGAAAGAGAATTGCAGCAGACCTGCCTGCAAAACGGAATCGGCGTCATCACCTTTTATTCGCTGGCAAGGGGGTTTCTAACGGGGAAGTACAGGTCAGAAAATGATCTCTACAAAAGCGCGCGCGGGGAAGGAATAAGAAAGTTTCTCAATCACCGCGGCATGCGCATCCTGGCTGCGCTCGATAACCTCTCACAAACCCTCCGGACGACACCCGCAGCCCTGGCGCTCGCGTGGCTTATTGCGCAGCCCGGCGTTACCGGCGCCATTGCCAGCGCCACATCCGTTGAGCAGCTGGATGAATTGAAAAGCGCCACAGCAATAAAATTAGACGGCACCGCCATGGATACGCTGATGAAGGCGAGTTCATACTCACCCGTAAACAATGAACAGTGAACAACCGGTTGTTCACTGTTCCGTTTCTATTCTTTTATCTTCTATTGAACTTTCACTTTAACGGTCGCCGCAAGTTTAGCGCCGTAGGAGCGGTGGATGCCATCTGCATATTGCAAAGTGAGGGTGTGCTCACCCGGAGTTAATTTAACCTCCGCAGAAGTCTGCGCTTT
>Ga0070731_10001679_pt1 | contig 22353 bp, 19 predicted proteins | sample Coa_R1_2_FD_66448 | JGI IMG/M metagenome (GOLD analysis project Ga0070731, IMG submission 66448) | Surface soil microbial communities from Centralia Pennsylvania, which are recovering from an underground coalmine fire - Coalmine... | ecosystem: Environmental > Terrestrial > Soil > Unclassified ... | reverse complement strand
TTGGTCTCTTTCACGAGATTGAGATCGACGGCCGCGATGTGGTTGGCCACCGCGAGCCCAACAGCGTCCAGCGCTTCCACACTGACCACGCGATTGACCATGCCAATCTCGCGCGCCCGCGCTGCCGGAACACGATCTTCACCCAACAAGATAATTTCCTTGGCGACTTTTGGTCCAACGATCCACGGCAACAGCATCGCGACGATACCGGCACCGAATTTCAGCTCCGGCTCACCGAAGAAGGCATCGTCGGCGGCGATGGTCATATCGCACGCCAGCGCCAGTTCGCAGGCGCCGGCGAGGCACGGCCCGCGCACTGTCGCGATGGTCGGCAGCGGAAAATGCCAAAAGCGCATGATGGTATCGAAATCGTGGCGCAGGATGGCCCGCCATTCGTCCACGCCTTTGGGCCGCCGTTCCATCTGCTCCTTAAGATCGAAGCCCGAGGAGAACGCCGCTCCCGCGCCGCGCACGATCACTGCACGCAAAGCGTCGTCGCGCTCGATCTCGTCGAGAGCGCTGCCGATCTCGCTCAGCATCACCGCGTTGAGTGCATTGGCGCGTTGCGGACGGTTGAGCGTCAGCCGCGCGACCGCACCGATTTTTTCCACCACGATTGTCGTGAACCGCTCAGCCATCCAATCCGCGCCCGTAAAAGCTGCCGCTACACTGTACAAGCCTTTTCGAGCCTCCGAAAACTTTACGCCGCCGCCAACATTGACAAGACCGCTGCGGCAGCCATCCTGACGGACCCCGCGGAGGAGTCGATGCAACAGCAGAGCAACACCAAAGCCGCGATCGCGTACGACGACCTGCGCGAATGGCTCTCGGCCGCCGAGCGGCTTGGCGAAGTACGCAACGTGAATGGCGCGAACTGGCAGGAGGATATCGGGCTCGCCGCCGAAGCCATCCTACGCGACGAGAACGGGCCCTGCGTGGTCTTCGACGAGATCCCGGGTTCACCGAAGGGCTTCCGCGTACTGCTCAACATGTTCGCCGGCACGCGGCGCAACATGACGCTCGGCTTCCCCGACCACCTCAGCAAATGGGAGCTGAGCGACGCCTATCGCGAGGCCTATCTGGTCAATCCGAAGATCATCCCGCACGAAATCGTCGACGACGGCCCGGTGCTGGAGAACGTGATCACCGGCGACGACATTGACGTGACCAAATTTCCGTCGCCGATCTGGCATGAGAAGGACGGCGGGCGCTACATCGGGACCGGCACCTACAGCATCACGCGCGATCCGGAAGAGAACTGGCTCAATGCCGGCGCCTACCGCGCCATGGTGCACGACAAGACGTCGGTCGGCTTCCTCACCGCGCGGGGCCATCACGGCTACATCCACCGCGAGAAATATTGGGCGAAGGGCGAGCCGATGCCGGTGGTGATGGTGCTGGGTGGCGATCCGCTGGCATTCTTCTACGGCGGCGTCGAAGCGCCCTACGGCACGTTCGAACTCGACATCGTCGGCGGCATGCGTGGACGGCCGACCAAGATGGTGCGCGGCAAAGTCACGGGCCTGCCCTTCCCGGCCAATGCCGAGATCGTGCTCGAGGGATATGTCACGCCCGACAAGCGCCGGGACGAAGGCCCATTCGGCGAATGGACGGGACATTATGCCGGCGGCCGGTCGCCGATTCCGGTGCTCGACGTCAAAGCGATCTATCACCGCAACGAACCGATCTTGGTCGGCGTGCCGCCGATGGGCGGCGGCCCGGACGAGATGGCGCGCTACCGCGCCGTGATGCGCTCGGCGATGATCAAGCAGAACGTGACCAACGCCGGCGTGCCGGGCGTGCAGCAGGTGTGGTGCCACGAGATCGGCGGCGCGCGCATGTTCCACGCCGTGTCGATCACGCAACGCTATCCCGGTCATGCGGTGCAAGCGGGTCAAGTCGCGGCACAATGCGGCGCTTCGGCCTACGCCTCGAAATACATCGTCGTGGTCGATGACGACGTTGACGCCACCAATCTCGATCATCTGTTGTGGGCGATGATCACCCGCACCGATCCGGCGGAGTCGATTCAGTTCATCAAGGGCGCCTGGGACTCGCCCGCCGATCCGGCGCTGCCACCCTGGAAGCGCGCGGCGGGCGACATGACGCATTCGGTCGCCGTGATTAATGCCTGCAGGCCATGGCAGTGGCGCGACAAATATCCGCCGACCAACACGCCGAGCCCGGAAGTTGCGCGCAAGGCCAAGGAAAAATTCGGCTGGCTTCTGAATTGGAAGAAATAAGAAATGAAAATCGCAGTACCCGACAAAATCTCGCCATCGTATTTCGTCGCTGAGGCCGCGGTCGAGCTTGGCTTCTTCAAGGCCGAAGGGCTCGATGTCTCGCTCGAACTGCTGTACCCCGTCGATAAGGCCTACGCGGCGCTGCGCGACGGCACGATCGAATTTGTCGGCGGCGCCGCGCACGCGGTGCCTTCGGCGTTTCCCGGCTTCAAGGGCGCCAAGCTGATCGCTGCCCAGGCACAAGGCATGTACTGGTTCCTGGTGATGCGCTCGGATATCGGCGCCAAGCGCGGCGATCTTAGCGTGGTTAAAGGCCGCACCATCGGGGCGGCGCCCTGGGTGAATATGGGCTTGCGCGGATTGTTGACGGCCGCGGGCATCGATCTGGAACGCGACAAGGTCAACATCGCGCCCGTGCCTGGGCTGATCGGCGACTCTGTCCCGAACTTCGGCGTCATGGCGTCGAAGGCGCTGCAAGACGGCAAGCTGGACGGCTTCTGGGCCAACGGCATGGGCGCGGAGGTCGCCGTGCGCGGCGGCTACGGCACTGTCGTGGCCGACGTGCGCCGGGGCGACGGACCCAAGGCGTGCTTCAACTATACGTGTCCGGCGATTGCGACGAGCGAGGCTTTGATCGCGCGTTCGCCGGATACGATTGCCGCCGCCGTGCGCGCCATCGTGAAGACCCAAGCGGCACTCAAGGCCAATGTCTCCCGCGCCACCGAAGTCGGAAAGAGGCTTTTTCCGCCCGAGGAAGAGGGCCTGATCGCCGAGCTGGTGCGCCGCGACCTGCCCTATTACGACGCCACGCTGTCGCGCGACTTCGTCGCCGGCATGATGGCGTTCCTCCGCAGCCAAAGCGTGATCGACGGCGAAGTGCCCTACGAGACCGTCGTTGCGACGCAGTTCGCGCCGCTCTGGAAAAGCTGATGTTGCGCGCTAAAATCCGCCAGCGGTGAAACTCAGCCGCTGCGTCACGTCGTACGGCTGCTTGGCGATCGGATAGGCGTAATTGACCTGCAAGGGCCCGAACGGCGAATTCCAGATAAGCGCGGTACCGATCGAAGATCGCAGCGCGCTCGAATTGGCGATCTGCTGCGATGGCGAAAGAGAAGCGAGGCTCGATGCACTCGATCCGCCTGTAGCCCAAAGGCTACCGGTATCGGAGAACAGCGCCATCTTCAAGTTCGCGTCGGATGGCAATCCCGGTACGGGCGCCTCCAACTCGGCCGTCGTCGTCCAATAAATATTGCCGCCGACGTTATCCATCGTTGTTCCCGGCGTGATGTCGCGCGGGCCGAAGCCGTTGGGCGCAAAGCCGCGGATGAGTTGTGGGCCGCCGAAAAAGCCGTCGAGCAACGGTAATTGCTGTCCACCGTAAGGCGTCACGTAGCCGCTCTGCGCCCGCACCATGCCGACGATGTCGCCCACAATCGGATGGAAATAACGGACGTCCTCTGTGGTTTTGGCGAATTTGGCGGCGCCTCCGAGACCCGCTACTTCGTTGCTGGTCTGCACGCGAATACCAGTGGTCGGATCCTTCGGATTATCCAGCGTCGAATAGGTGACGGTGGGACCGATGGATGAGACCCAGATCGGGCCAGCAGCCGCGGCCTGCTGGATGGGAAGCGACGCCGTTCCTTTTGCCGGGTCGAGCGTCACGGACTGGTTGTAGATCGAATAGTTCCACGTGACCCCGAGCTGCTCGGTCAACGGCATGCCCAGAGATAATTTGGCGCCGTACGTGGTGCTGTCAAACGATTGATTGACGTTGGCGAGCGTCTGGTTGGCAAACAGTTCGACCCCGCCCGACAGCCGCTGGTCGAGAAAATAAGGATCGGTGAGACCGACGTCGAAACCTCTGGAATACTGGCCGTAGGTCACTGATGCTTTTCCGATCCAGCCGGCACCAAACAAGTTCTTGTCGCCAATGTTCACTTCGGCCAGGAACCCCGCCGTCGTGGAATAACCCCCGGAAATCCCGAAGTTCCCAGTGTCCTGTTCCTGCAGGGCGACGCTAAGCACCACGCGGTCGGGCGCTGATCCCGGTTGCGTAGTGATCGTCACCGTCTTGAAATATCCAAGCGCTTTTAGACGCCGCTCGGCGCGATCGACCAGCGCGCGGTTATAAGCGTCGCCTTCACCGATATCGAATTGGCGGCGGATCACGTCGTCATGCGTCTTGGTGTTGCCGTGGATCTCGATGCGCTCCACGTAGACGCGCTTGCCCTCGTCGATCGTGTAGACGAGATTGATGGTCCCCGTCCCCGCAGGACCGGCTGGAGGAATGCGCTCGATGCGCGGAAACGCGCTGGCGAATGGCTGGCCGCTCTTGGCGAGATCCATGGTCAGATCGTCGACGGTCTTGCTGACGGCGTCGGCGTCGTAGGTATCGCCGGAATGAGTGCGCAGGTCTTGGTACAAGCCTTGGCGCAGGGACGCCGGATCGACCGCCTGCACGTGCGATTCAATATCGATCTTGCCGAAGCGATAGAGAGGGCCTTCATCGAGCGTGTACGTGAGCACGACGCCTTGCAGGCCTTCATCGTAGCTCGCGCTGGAGCGGACGCGCACGTCGGCGTAACCGTTGGCGAGGTAGAAACGGCGCAGCAGATCGCAGTCGTTTTCGATCTTGTCGGAATCGTAAATGTCGTTATTGAGCAGAAAGCTCAGGAAATTCGTCTTCCCGGTCTTGACCACGCCGCTGAGTTTATTGGCGGCAAAAGCGCTATTGCCAGCGAAGGCGATCTTCCGCACTGCGAGCTTGTCGCCTTCTTTAATCTGGAACACCAAATTCACGCGGTCGCCGGCGGCACTCCTGGCATCGCCGTGCTCGTGCTTGGCCGCTGCCGTCTTCGCGTCACCCCCGCTGCTTTTGATATTGATCGTCTCAGGGACGATCTGCACCTGGAAATAGCCGTGTTGCCGGTAAAGTGCGATCAGGCGCTCCACGTCGTCCTGAACGGTGAAGCGCGAGAGGGGCCCACCTGCCTTCGACTGCACAGCCTTCTTCAGGTCGTCGTCCTTGACCTTCTTGTTGCCCTCGAATGCGATCTGCTGGATCGTCGGATTCTCGACCACCTGAACGATAATGCGATCCCCGTCATGTGCGATCTTCACATCGGAAAACAGCCCGGTGGCGTAGAGGCCCTTGAGCGCTGCGTCGATCGTGGCGGCATCGAGGCGGCCGCTAGGCGGCGGGTGGAAGTACGAGCGAATCATCGCGGCGTCGGTGTGCCGATTACCGGCGACCGTGACCAGCGAATCGATCGCGCCTTCCGCGCGGGTGGCCCCGCACGCTGCAATCGTCACAAACGCGGAAATGAACACGGAAAGAATGACGGCTGACAGCCGGCCGCGCATCCTCGCACCTCGTGGCCCCCGAGTTGCGGCGCGGACTTAAATCGGCGGGCGCGGCGGCACCGTGACGGTTTATGTCGGAATGTGAGGTATTGTTGGGGCGCCCGCCACCTTTAGGCCGAAAAAACGAATTGCGTCCCGACCGCCGAGTGAACCACTTTGTCGCCCATAGCGTCGCGGGCGAGATCGTAGAAGCGATCACCAGTGCAGTGGGCTGGCACCAGAATATCGGGATCGATCTCGCGGAACGCCTCGATCGTGTCGCGGATGTAATCGTCGCCGAGCGGCGGCACGATGTGGAAGCCGCCGATGACGGCGTGCACCTTTTTCACCCCGGAGGCAGCTTGTGCCTGTTTCACGGTGTTGATGACGCCGCGGTGGCTGCACGACGTCAGCACGACGAGGCCCTTGCCCTTGACCAGATAGGCGGTGCCGATCTCGTGGTCGAAGTCGTCGGGGATGTAAGTGCCGGTGTTCTTCGCCGCCGGCATCTTTTCCGGAAAGCAGCCGAAGTCATCGAAAATGCCGATAATCTCGTTGGTCGGCTGCAGCGGCTTTTCGAACGACGTCTGCCCAATGCGGCCGGTCGTGAATGCATGGTCGGCGACGAGAGCCGGCCCTTCCGACATCATCAGCATAAGATCGGCGTCGAAAATCGCCTTGCGATCGAGCGCACCAAATTGTCCCGTCGGATGGCGCCTGACGCAGAAGGCGTCCTCGCCGCCGACGAAGAACGGAATGCTCTTTTTCAGCTTGCTCTTGCTCGCCTTGAGGAACCCGACCATGCCGCCGAAATGGTCATAGTGGCCGTGACTCAGCACCAGCGCATCGAAGGTTGCCGGATCGACGTTCAAGATCGCCATGTTGTTGAGCAAAAGCTCCGGCGTGTAGCCGAAATCCACCAGCACGTTGCGCTCTTCGCTGCCGCGGCGCGACTGCGCGTGCATGGCCAAGCCCCACTCGGCGTTGAGCGCCGCGCGCGGTGGAGCATCCTCGCGCAAACTGGCGCGGCTGCGGCGCTCGATGCCGACGCCGTGGCGCGTTTCCGGCGGCACGAATTGGATCACGATGTTGTCGGTAACCATACGCACCGCGAGGCGATCGACCTCGGGGACATTGCGGTTCAGCTTGGGCGCGTCTGCGGTGCGCGCATTGGCGACCATCGCGCCGATCATGGCTGACACGAAGCCCGCGCCGCCCGCACACAGTGAGCCGTAAGCCGAAAGCAATGACGATCCGGGAACACAACCGCAGCTGCCGAACAACATGCGCGCCTCCCTAGCCGACGTCGGTGCATTCTAGAGCGGGTGGCTTGCAAGCGTAACCCGCCACCCTCAATCTTGCCGTGGTTGCCAAATTCTTGCAGAATCAATCCGCCTTAAGATGTCCGCGTCGCCCGCAAGCTGAAAGGCCTTGTGATGTCACCTTCGACAAACCCAGTCAGGCTCGTGTCTGGATCGGCTGTGCCCGCCGGCGTGCATGTTTCTCAGTTGCAACCGGCGCTGGGCTCGATCATTTCCGGTTTCAAGTTCGACGGGCGGCCGATTGACGACGACTTTCGTTCCACCTTGCGCGATCTCTTGCACAACCGCGGCCTGGTCGTATTTGAACCGGGCACTGTCACGGCTGAAAATTTTACCGCTTTGGCCGGATTTCTCGGCGAATTCTTCAACTATGCGGGACCGCATACGCCGCGCGCGCCGGAAAACCCGGACGCCACGATGATCGACTCCCTCAAGGACAAAAACCTTCGCAATCACATCTGGCATGCGGACGGAGGATTTCGTCCCGATGCTCCAGCCTTCACCGCGCTGTTTGCGCACCTGTTGCCGGAATCTGGCGGCGACACGATTTTCAGCAACACGGCCCTGGTCTATGAGCAGCTCGATCCCTTGTTTGCAGCTTATCTCGAATCACTCACCGTAATTCAGTCGGCGGACGCAACCGGCCATATTACCGACCGTTATCTCGATCCTCAGGAAGCGGCCGAAGCGCGCAAGCGCATGCCGCCCTTCGAGATGCCACTTGTGCGCGTTCATCCCGTTACTGGCCGGAAATGGATTGGTGTGAACGAATCGTACACCAACTACGTCAAAGGCGTCAGCCGGATGATGAGCCAGAACATCCTCGGCATTCTCTTCGATATGATCAAAGCGCCGGAGGCGACGGCACGATACACGTGGACACGTGGGGCACTCGCAATCTGGGATAATCGGGTCGTTCAGCACAAAGGCGTCAGAGACTACGGCGGTGCGCGTCGCGTTCTCTATCGCGCGACCATGACCGCCTGACATTCGTGCCGCGGTGACCAACACGCGTGCAAAGACGCTCATAACAGCCGACGAACTGGCTCGGTTGGTGGATGCCCATAAGCCCATCGTCCTGCTCGACGTCATCGATGAACCGGGCGCCGCGCCAGACGACAGGGCCAAAATCCCCAGCGCCCTGTCTGTTGATCTGGTGACGGATTTCTCCGGCAAGCCTACGCCCGAAGCCGGCCGGCGGCCCTTGCCCGACATCGCCGCGTTGCAATCCAAGGCGCGCGCTTGGGGGATCAGCAGCGACAACGTAGTCGTCGCGTACGACAATACCGGTGGCGCGCAAGCTTCACGCGCGTGGTGGACCCTGCGCTGGGCGGGGGTTGGCAACGTCCGGGTGCTCGATGGCGGTCTTGCCGCATGGATCGCGGCCGGCCGCTCCGCATCCGATCACTTTGCCAAGTCTGCTGCCCACGCCGGGGATGTCGTCTTAAGCGCTGGGCACATGCCGACGATCAACGCGAATGAAGCCGCTCAACTCGCCCGGCAATCGAGATTGTTCGACGCCCGGCCGCGCGCGTCATATGTCGGCGAGCCAGGGAAGCCGGGCACCGGGCATATTCCCGGTGCTATTCATGCGCCCTCCGCCGTCAACATCGCCGACGGCAAGTTCAAGACGAATGACGAATTGCGCGCACGCTTTGGTTCGCTCGGCGCAGATGGATCGGCAACGGTCGGCGTTTATTGTGGTAGCGGCAATGCAGCGGCCCACGCGATTGCCGCGATGAATTCAGCCGGGCTCAACGCCGCACTTTACGTGGGATCGTGGTCGGCGTGGAGCGCTGATCCATCCCGCCCCGTGGCGACCGGGCCCGAGCCGCAGTAAGCGGACAAGACGGCGAACCACGCTCTTGATTGTTTCGCGCGAAGGCGGCGCCGACTGGGGCGGTGGTGACAGGTGTCAAAGCCAACCGATTCAGGGTTCTGGTAAGGTCGCCGGAACTGCGATAGCGTGTAGTGGTTTCCTGCCTGCGTCTATTGCGTATGGCGCAGTCATGTGGGGTTTCGGGGATGGACCTACACGCGGTGACACCCCGGCAAGTGGCGTTTGGTGAACGAACGCGCCGAGCTATCGCTGGCCGTTACGGGATTGCCGTCGCGGCGTTCACGATCAGTCTTTTGATCCGCGCTGCATTAAATCCTTGGCTATTTAGCGCTCGGGGCTCGATCTCGGTTGTTCCGCGGGGCTACATTTTATTTGTTCCGGCCGTCCTGTTGGTTACGTATTATGCAGGACTTGCTCCTGGCTTATTGACGGCAGTGCTTTCCGGCCTCTCCGTTTGGTACTTCTTCGTTCCAGCCTCGCATTCCTTTGCAATTGGAACCTCCGATGCACTCGCATTGCCGATATTTGCGGTAAGCATCGTTGTGGTCAACAGGCTGCGGATTGCCAAGGATCAGGTGAGTCAACGTCTCAATGACCTGCGCCGGCTCCACCACCTAAGCTCTTTATTGGTTCGCCAAAGCAGCGACTTCAAAGGATGTTTGGGCGCGGTACTCCAAACAGCCATCGAAATCTGCGGAGCGGCCAAAGGGAATGTGCAACTTTTCGATCCTGACGTGAACGCACTGACGATTGTCGCCCAGGAAGGCTTCGAGCAGCCGTTTCTAGACTTCTTCAAGTACGTGCACGATGACCCATCGACCTGCGGGGCCGCGATGCGCTTGGCACAGCGCGTCATTGTGGAGGACGTAGCAAACAGCGCAATCTTCGCAGGACAGCCGTCTCTCGATGTCTTGCTGGAGGCCGGAGTTAGAGCGGTCGTTTCGACACCGCTGACCGGCAGCAGCCGAAAAGTCACCGGAATGATTTCCGTGCACTTTGGAAAACCGCACCGTCCGAGCGAGCATGAATTGCACGCTTTGGATCTGCTTGCAGCACAGACGGCCGACTATCTTGAGCGTAAGCGATATGAAGAAACCGAAACTCTTCTACTGCGGGAGTTGCAGCATCGCAGCAACAATCTCTTGGCCGTTGTTCAATCAATTGCCCGCCGAAGTTTGACGACAAGCGAGAACTTGGCGGATGCCCGCCAGAAGTTCGAGTCGAGATTGCAAGCACTGGCCCGGGCTAATCACCGGATTTCAAGCTCGGATGGCGGCGGCGTTAATTTCAAAAACATTGTCACCGATGAGCTTTCGACGTTTCCAGACCGGACAACGGTTGATGGAAGTCGATTTGAGGTAAATGCTCAACAGGCGCAGAAGTTTACGCTCGTGTTGCACGAGCTTATGACCAACGCGGTCAAATACGGCGCTCTTTCCAGTGCAAACGGCAGAGTCAAGGTCTCTTGGTCATTGAAGCGCGAGGGCGCGGGACCAATTCTGAGTTTCAGGTGGGAAGAGCGCGATGGCCCCCGCATCGTTCCACCGAGCAAACAAGGGTTTGGCAGTCAACTTATCAAGATAAGCTTTCCTGATGCACGGACTAATTACGGCCTGGATGGATTGACCTTCGAAATGGAGGTGCCGGTCGGAGAAGCCACTCCTGATCATGGTGCCGAACCCGCGCAACAACAACTCTCCGTTCAAGCGTGACGCTTCTTGGAGAAGACAATAGCCACCATACCGCTCGGATACTGCTGACCGCTTTGGTCCTGTTGACCGCCCTGGCGTCAGGGGGCGGACGACTAGCTGGCGTCGCCCGCCTCGCTTACTCGCAAAACTTCGCGCCATAAGGCGCCGTGATCAGGGCGCCAGCTTCTCGGCGTTACCTGGAGCGGTCTTCACGATCTTGGCGCGGACCTTCCCGCTCGCGGCATCAATCGCCGTGATCGTATCTCCAGTCTTATCGTAGCGCACGCAGCCGGCACCCGGTCTCTCCTTCCAATCGGTACAATTGGTATTGTCCTTGATCACCCACGTGCCGTGCATGATGGATCCATTGGCCGTCTTGAAAAGCGCCGTACCGTCCGCGGCCCAATAGATGGCGGCGTTACCGGCCTGGCCGCTTGACGATGCTGCGGTGGTCTGCAGATAGACGGTGTTGCCCGAGAGAAGCGTCTTGATCTCGGCTCCCGTCAGGTCGGCGGCGAACGCCGAACCCATAAAGCCGACGACGCCGGCGGTAACAATGACAGCCTGTGCGGCAATACGCATGATCTTGTTCCTCCCTTGGTCGATGATGCTCTCAATTTTCAGGATCATGCCTTACGGCATTTAGAATCGGCACCAGCGCAAGATTATCACGGACTTGGCCCGCAATCCCGCGGCATTTCCGCTTCCCCTACGGTGACCGCGGCGCCAATTCGACTATGCGTTCGGCAACGGACCCGCGAGCGCTCGCACTGATGCGAAAAGGTCATGCACCAAGCGTTCGGGAATATTGCGGGTGATGAACACCATGCGGCTTGCTCGGTTCTCATCCGGCCAGGCTTCGAGTTCGACCGGCGGATGGGCAAGATGCTGCACGTACTGGATGACGACTGGGCCGCGGCAGCCGGCCACGTTGAGGAGGCCTTTGACGCGCAACAGGTCGGCGCCGCGCAGCGCCGTCAATGTCTCCATCGCCCGGGAAAAGGTCCGCCAGACGATCGGCTCATCAGTTTCGAGCACGAAGCTCGTTATGCCGTCAGAGTGCTCGGCCTCGGCGACGAAGCTGCTGCGCTCTCCGCTTCCCGGCACGACCATGCGGTTCGGATCGAGGGCGCCTGCGACTGCGATGTCGATCACCGCGCGCGGGTTGAGCTCCTGCAGGCGCCGCGTCAGCTGCTCAACAGCAGCGGTCTGCGCCAAGTCGGTCTTCGAGATCACGAGTCGGTCAGCGAGGATGATCTGCTTGCGTGCTTCGGCGGCGCTCACCAGATTCGCCTCGCCGGTCACGGCATCGACCACGGTCAGCACCACGTCGATATGAAATTCGCCGCCAAGCGCACGGTCCGTGGAAAACGTCTGCAGGATCGGCGCAGGATCGGCGAGGCCAGAGGTTTCAATCACGACGCGGCCGAACGGGGGCGCCGTCCCGCGCTCGCGGTCGAACACGAGGCGGCGCAACGCCAGCTGCAGGTCGCTGCGCGTGATGCAGCAGACGCAGCCGTTGCCCAGCAAAACGGTCTCATCGGCGCTGGCGCGAACGAGCGCGTCGTCGATGCCGACGGCGCCAAACTCGTTGACGATCACCGCTGTCCCCTGCCCTTCCGGCGAGGCGAGGAACCGGCGCAGCAGCGTGGTCTTACCGGCGCCGAGAAAACCCGTCACCACGGTTACCGGAATCTTCGCGCCGCGCTCACGTTTCTGCCGCCGCCCGAACGGCCCGGCCTGCCGCGAGGGGAAGAGGTCGAGCATGATCAACCGTGAACCGTCATGCTGAGGCGCCCGCCAAAGGCGGACCTCGAAGGACGACGGCCGAGGCACCGGGGCTGGCATCCTTCGAGGGCCGCTTCGCGGCCGCGTCAGAATGACGGAACGGGATCAAAAATCCATCTCCAAAATGTAGAGCCCGCCGATGTGGCGGTCGACCGCGTACACGATTTTGCGCTCGTCCACGAACACGTCATTCATCTGGATCGTGCCCGTGGGCGCGCCGGGAGGCGCCGGCGGCATGAACACGCCGACTTCCTTGGGCTGATACGGATTGGATATATCGTAGGCGCGAAGTCCGCCGTTGAAGAACGTGCCGAGCACGATCTGATCGGATTGCCACGCCGTCGGCAGCGGCACGTTCTCGTGGATGTTATGGGCGCCGAAGCGGCCGGCCTGCGCGTAAATCCTGTGGTCAGGTAACGGACACGTGGAAATCGGCACGAGGTTCGTCTCCTCGCGCGAATCCAGCACCCAGATGAGCTTCGGCCAGTCCTTAGCATTGTTCTCGGTCGACTCGTCGGTGACCAGCATCAGCCCGCGGTCGAACAGCGGCACGATAGTGTGCATGAACCCGGTGTACGGCGGCGAGTTTGTCCACGACGACACTTTCTTCGGGTTCGCCTTGTCGGAGATGTCGAGCACGAACATGCCGCCGTCAATGTAGGCGAGATAGCAGCGGTCGCCACGCTGCGGATAGACGTTGGTGTTGTGGGCGCGAAAGCCCTTGTCGATCTGATGGCGAGCCGGCGGCATGACGTTGTCGCCGCGCCGCGTACCCGGCATCCACCAACGGCCCACTTCCACCGGCTTCGACGGATTGCGCACGTCAACGCAACGATAGAACTGGTCGTCCTGCGGGTGCGTCGGCTCGAAATCGCGCGACCCGGAGGCGCAATGCACGTATTCGCCGTCGCAGAACCAGAGCTGGTGCACGCCGCGCGAGTGCGGTCCCGAGCAATCAAAAAAAGAAATCGATTTCGGATTCTCCGGCTTGGAAATATCGAACAGCTCGAACCCGGCCGGCTTGAGATCCTTCTTCGAGGTCTGATAAGCGACCGCCATCATGTTGCCGCACGTCTCGAGCGAGTTCGAGCGCATGTTGGCGTGCGGCAGGTCGGTCTGACAGATGACCTTCGGCTTGCGCGGATCGGACACATCGACCGCCGTGAAGTTCTTAGGCGCGCTTTCGTGCGCCAGCCAGATGATGCGACGCCCGTCGGGCGCGATCTGCACCGACACGCCCTCGCCCATGCCGCCGAAACCGCCGAGCATATCGTGCGCCAGAAGCTTGAAATTCCAGACGACGGGTTGATAGCCCGTGGTCAGCGGGCTTGTTTCAGTAGCGGCCATTCGGGGTGTCTCCGTTGAGGGCGTTTCTTTCGTCATTCCGGGGCGCGCCAAAGGCGTGAAACCGGAATCCATAACCCCTGCGAGCGTGGATATGGATTCTGGGCTCGCCGCTTCGTGGCGCCCCGGAATGACGCGGCGGATACTACGCCGCCGATTTCGCTTTTTCCATAAAGTCCGGCCGCAGAGCCTTGCTCCAGTCAGGAATGGCGCTAATGGTCTTGGCCGACACCAGGATCTCTGCCTGCTTCTGCATGTAGGCCTTGAGATCGGGAAAGCCGGGATTGACTTCGACACGCGACAGCGCGGTCGCGAATACGTCCGGCGCCATCTTGTAACCCTTGCCTGCGTAAAACGCGTAGATCGCATCGTCGACCTTCTTGCGGTCGTCCTTGAAGTCGTGTGCGGCGTCGAGCCAGGCTTTGAGATAAGCGACAATCGTGTCGGGTCGCTTCTCTACCATTTCGGCGGTGGCGGCCATGAACACCGGCATCGGGTCGGCACTGTAAAAATCCAGAAGATCGCTGCCGATGCCGTCGGCGACCGCGATCACGTTGTAGGGCTCGACATTCACCATGGCGTCGACCGTCTTGGCGGCGAGCGCAGCGACCATATTGGGGATGTCCATGCGCACCTCCTGGTAATCACCCTTTTGCAGGCCGTGCATGGGCATGATCAGGTCGACGAAGTCGTTGCCCACCGACGAGCCAGTGAGGTTGGCGATGCGCTTGCCGCGCAATTGCTCGACCGAGGTAATGTTTAAATCCTTGCGCGTGGTGATGCGCGCCGTCTTGCCAACGTTCTCGATCACCGCGATGGCAACGAGACCGCCCTTGGTGTTGCCGATGATGAAGGACGGCCCCGCATAAGTACCGAGATCCACCTGGCCCGCCACCATCTGCTGCATAGTGACATTGCCAGAAGAAACGGCAAACTCTTCGGCCGTAAGACCGTGCTTTTCCAGATAGCCGGATTTGATCAGATAATAAGTCGGCATGCCCCATATGTTGGTCTGATAACCTTGGCGGATCGACTCGGCCGCGCTCGCTGCGCGAGTCGCGCCAAGCCCCACGGAAAGCATGCTTGCTCCGGCTGCGGCGATGTATTGACGCCGGGTGAGCGCGGGATATCCGGCCATTATCATCCTCCCATTGTCGCGCCGTCTTCGCGCGTCGGTCTCAAGATGCTGACCGCGTCTCCTCACCGAGCAAGCGCAGCAGCTCTTTCTGATAATCGAGGAACTCGACGCTCAGCGGATCGCGCGGCCGCGGCAGCCGGATCGTTACCTCGGTCTTCACCTTGCCCGGATGCGGCGTCATCACCACCACACGGTCGGCGAGGTAAACAGCTTCGGCGACATTGTGAGTCACGTAGATCACCGTCTTGCGGGTGGTGCGCCATACTTCGGCCAGGAGCCGCTGCATGTCGTCGCGAGTCAAGGCGTCAAGCGCCGCGAATGGCTCGTCCATCAACAACACCGCGGGGTTGTAGGCAAGGGCCCGCGCGATCGCGACCCGCTGCTGCATGCCGCCGGACAAGTGGTGCGGATAAGATTTGGCAAAGTTCTCCAGCTTAACCAGGCGCAGCTGCTCGAACGCGATAGTTTCACGCTCCGTCTTGGCCATGCCCTTCATTTCCAAGCCGAAAGCCACGTTGCCTAACGCCGTACGCCACGGAAAAAGCTGGGCAAAGTCTTGAAAGACCACGCCACGGTCCATCCCATAGCCGCGGACCTGCTGGCCGCCGATGCGGATTTCGCCCGCCGTGGGCGCAAGGAAGCCAGCGATGATGTTGAGAAGCGTTGATTTGCCGCAACCGCTTGGACCCACGATGCAGAGGAATTCCGACGCCTCCATGCTGAAGCTCACGCCGCTTACTCCGGGCACAGTCCCGTTTGGCGTGCTGTAAATCAGCGAGATATCGCGCGCCTCGATGTGGGGCATCGCCTTTACGCCGTATCCCAAAGCTTCCGTTTACGCATGCCCTTGTTCGAAAAGCCGATAATCAATTTTTACGATCATGTTCTAACATGCGTGCGTCTTGGAGATGAGGTCTTCTGCCAGAAGCCGCCGGCTGCGGCCAACGGAAAATGAGGGCTCCGTGAAATCTATAAGCGGCGTTGTCGCGGCATTAACGATCGCGACCGGACTCGCGGCCGGGACGCTGGCGGCTCAACCCCAGACCTATCCAAGCCGTCCGATCCATATGATCGTCGGCTACGCGCCGGGCGGCACCGGCGACATTCTCGGCCGCATCATCGCCGGCCAGCTTGGCAGCGAGCTTGGTCAAACGATCTTCGTGGAAAATCGCCCTGGGGCTGGTGGTACCATCGCGGCACACGACGTGGTGAACGCGTCCCCTGATGGTTATACGATTTTAGTCGGACAGACACCGGAAATCGCGGTCGATCCCTATTTCATGAAAGACATAGGCTACGATCCGATGAAGGATCTGCAGCCGATAGCGCTCGCCGGTGTGGTGCCGATGGCGCTCGTGGTGCCGCCGAACTCACCCTATTCGACCGCCGCGCAATGGGTTGCCGATCTGCGTGCGGGGAAGGCGCTGACATTCGCTTCTGCCGGTGTCGGCTCACCTGGCCACCTCGGCGGCGAATTGTTGAAGTTCAAGTTCGATGAGAAACTTGTACACGTACCCTACAAGGGCGCCGGGCCGGCCCTGAACGACGTGGTCGGGGGACAAGTGGATTTCTACTTCCCCGGCTACCCGGGCGCCGTGCCGCTCGTGCAAGCCGGCCGGATCAAAATGCTTGCAGTATCAACCGCGACACGCGTGCGAAATGCGCCCGACACCCCGACGGTCGCTGAAGTGACGGGGCTCGCAGACTTTGATTTCACCCTCTGGGCCGGCTTCTTCGGTCCGCGCGGATTGCCGAGTGACCTCGCGGCGCGCCTTAATGGCGCAATCAACAAAGTTATCCTCGAGCCTGAAATTAAGTCGAAGCTGGAGGCCGATGGAGCCGAGGTTTCGGCGTTGTCAATCGACCAGCTCAGCGCCTTCGTACGCGCCGAGGCCGCGCGCTATCGGGGCGTTATCAGCGCCAGCAATTTAAAAGCGGAATAGTTCGCGGGCACGTCGCGGATGGCGAGTCAAACCGCCAGAAGCTTAAAGCCCGCCTCGATAGCAAACAGGCAGGCGGCGCCCACGAAACCGCCCGCGATGACAAGTCCAGCGCGGACCGATGCATAGCGATGTTCGTTTGAAACCAAGCCCTGAAGGATGAGATTCATTCCGTTACCGAGCACCCACAGTGCGAGGCTCCAGAAGCCAAGACCTTCGGCAAACCCATGAGAATCACCCATCAACCACGCCCAAACCGCCGCCGTACAGACAAGGTAGAAGGTGAGCAGAAGTGTTTGAACAAAGTCGTGCCAATAAGGAAAGCTGAAAGAGTACACGCCGACCGGAAGGACAAAGATGGCCATCTGCGTTATTACGTCACCCGAACGCAACGGCAGGACGCCAACCACGAGGGCTGCGAATAAGACGGCGATGGCCAACATAACGAGCCGAACCGCAAACGCTAAACTGAGTTTGGGCTCATCGGAAATAAAGCAAGTACGGGCATAGCCGGCCCCATACGCCGCGAATAAAACAAAAGCATCCCTCCAATATGAGTGGAGGGTCAAATGCTCGTTCAAATAGCCATTTACCGAGGCCACGAGCGACCGCAGATAAGGGTCTGCCCAGCCAAGCGCCAATTGCGTCGTCGCGGCGTACGCAGCCATTACTGACTCTAGCGGAGCTCCGAGGCTCCTGATGTCAACCGCGCGTCGAACCAGGGCCACCAACGCCAAAGTGGTGGCGAGGCTCGTTAGGAGGCCAAAGCTCCAAAGGCTGACGCGTTTGATCTCTTTCAGCCCAAGAGCGCCCTCGGACATTTGTCGCTCCATCGCGCAACCAGCGCGCGGATAGCTAGCACTGGCCGCGAGTTCTGCTGAAGAGTCTTGGATCGAAGTACACAGCTTTGTGCGGGGGACAGCCAATTTTCAACGGGCAAAACCGCGCAGCTATCCTGAGCGCTTTGCCGTCGAAGCACAAAACCTTGTTTTATTTGAGAACAAGGAGTTCGACTGCGCGGCCGTTGGAGTTTCCGTTGCTGTCCTGCAATTCCACCCAGAATTGATGCGCGAGCGGTTCGGCGGCGCATTCAGCGCGGCTGGAGCAGATGTCGAGCCACCATCATTCGTCGACGGTGCGCACTACGCTTGAGGTCGGAAGCGCGCTAGCGGCGTTGCCGCCAAGCTCCTTCATGATCGCCTCATCGTATTCCGGCAGCGTGGCCACTGGGGCCTTCGCCCTGACCTGCACGACCTTGAAGCCGCTCGCCTTGAGCTGTGCCAGAATCTCCGGCAACGCCAGCGAAGTCGGATGCTGGAAGTCATGCATGAGGATGATGCCCTTGCCGCGCTTCTTCAGCTTGGTCATCACGGAGGCGATGACCAACTCGGGCTTGTGCATCTTGAAATCGAAGGAATCGATGTCGGTCGAGAAGATGCCGATGTTTCGCGTGCCGAGGTAAGACACCATGTCCGCCGGCTGCTGCAGTCCGGGGAAGCGAAAGAATGACGCCTCGGGACCACCCAATGCGGCGTGCACGGCGCTGGCGCCCTTCTCATATTCTTCTTTGGCCTGATCGATCGTCAGTTTCGACAAATCGGCATGCGACCAAGTGTGCGAACCGACCGTGTGCCCCGCCACGGCCACCTGCTTGAGGATCTCCGGATGCCACATCGCGTGTTTGCCGATGGGGAAAAACAGCGCCTTCGTGCATTGCGCCGCCAGCGCCTTGAGGACCGCAGGGGTGTTGCCGGGCCACGGGCCGTCATCGAAGGTGAGCACGACCTCGTTCTCGTGCAGGAAATCGTAGGCCTTGAAGTGCTCGAATCCGAAGCCGGGCCCCCCGGTGGTATCGATCTCGACGATGCGGGAGACGCCGAGCGCATTCGGATTTTCGCAGGTCGTCGGGGCCACAGCACTGGCGCGAGCCGTCGCCGCGAACGCCCCTGGGCTTACATTTGGGCTCGCGGACACCGGCAACGCATTAGGGCTTGAGGGCGGCAGAAACGCCTCCGGCGGGAGCGAGGGAGCTTGCATCTGCGACGGCAAGGTTGGGCGCGCAGTGATACTGCCGGTCACCAGCTCGGGTTCCGGCTCGTGGAGCCTGAATTCCCGCCCAAGCATGAAGCTTGTGATCCCCACGGCGAGCGCAACCGCACTTACGCTGGCCAAAATCGCCTGTCTACGCATCACACTGTTTCCCCGAACACACGGGGCTGTCCCCTGTGCGTGGCGCTCACCATCATGCGAAATTGATTAAAATTTGGTTCGGCGCTCGAGCACGATCGCCCCCCGGCGGGCGGCGTTCCTGATATTTGCCCCTTCGGAGCAGCCTGTGTCAGTGACACGACTCTGCCAGCAGGACTGCTCTAGTCGAGATGATAAATCGTATACTTCCGCGTCGGCCTGAACGTCATGTAATCTCCGTCAAACTCCAAGACGTTCGCTGCCAAACACCAACCTTCAGATGTCGAACCAAGCCGAACTGCCGCCCTACGGCAACGGCACGCTGCCGCCGGAGATTCGCTCGCGCACCATTGCCGGCATCAACGGCCTGACCGTCCACGTTCTGGAAACCGGCTACGAGACTCCGGGACGGCCGGCGTTGCTGCTGCTGCACGGCTTTCCCGAGCTTGCCTTTAGCTGGCGTAAGGTGATGTTGCCGCTGGCGGCGGCGGGCTTTCACGTCATCGCCCCAGATCAGCGCGGCTATGGACGCACTACCGGTTGGGACGGCTCGTACGATGCCGATCCCGATCCATTTCGGATGCTCAATATGGTGCGCGACGCGATGGCGCTGACTTTCGCGCTCGGCTATCGCCGCGTGGCGGCCGTGATCGGGCACGACGCAGGCTCGCCGGTTGCGGCCTGGAGCGCGCTGGCTCGGCCCGACGTTTTCCGTTCGGTGGTGATGATGAGTTCGCCGTTCCCGGGCGTGCCCGGCATACCGTTCAACACGGCGAACGGTGCGGCGCCTCCACGCCCGCCCATGACCGACGACGAATTGGATGCGGAGTTGGCCAAGCTCAAACCGCCGCGCAAGTACTATCAGCACTATCAGCGCACGCCGGGCGCCAATAACGACATGCTGCATGCGCCGGATGGCCTGCACGCTTTCTTCCGCGCCTACTACCACTACAAAAGCGCCGATTGGGCGGGCAACAAAGCGCATCCTCTTAAGGCACGGACCGCCGAAGAATTGGGGAAGATGCCGACCTATTACGTGATGGAGCGCGATAAAGGCATCGCAGCGAACGTCGCGCCGTTCATGCCGTCAGCCGCCGAGATTGCGCGCTGCAAATGGCTTACGGAAGCCGAAGTCGGCGTGTACGTGAGCGAATACGGCCGAACCGAATTCACCGGCGCGCTCCAGGGCTATCGGGTACGGCGCGGGACGGATTCCAAGAGCATTGCCGAGATGCAGACGTTCTCGGGCCGCACCATCGATGTACCATCCGCATACATTGCGGGAAAAAGCGACTGGGGGACTTATCAGACGCCGGGCGCGGCGGAGAGCATGCAGAAGACTGCCTGCACCCGAATGGTCGGCTTTCATCTGGTCGACGGCGCCGGGCATTGGGTGCAGCAGGAGCAGCCCGAGAAGGTGACCGAACTGCTGCTCGCGTTCTTACGCCACCCCTCGCAGCGCGAGAGCAACTTGTGACTGACGGAAACTTCGGCTCCCCGGCGGCAGCTGGCAAAAACCCTAGACGATCCCGCCGATGTTAAAAAGGCAACGTTTTGCCAGGTGCGCATCGAACCAGAGTGTGGCGCGGTCGCCACAGCGGAAAAAAAGCAAGCACCAAATGGACTGGATACTTGCGGCTAAGAGACAGGATCTCGACAATGCCGCCAGCAGCTTCAACTCGACCATCAAAGCCGGTCGGAGGACGATTCCCATTTCAAGCAACAGCTCTTCGGACAGTGGCTTCGATATCGTGCGCGTCGAGCTGAGCTACCTGTTCAGGTAGCTGACGGCGGCGGCCAGAGGTCCGCATGACGCTTTGTTTAATCTTACCGATAGTGGCATGCCGCTCACCGTATTGCTGATTTGGCCATGACGGTCATCGCAGCTAGTTCTTGGGTCTCGTTGTCGCGGTGGTAGTGGTGGAAGTGACGGTTGCGCCCGCACGCTGGGCCGTTTGCTGTTGTATGTATTGGGCGCGTTCTTTGTCCTGGCTAGCGAGCGGAAATATAGTGCTCGCCCGTCTTATAATGTCGAATTGCGCTCCGTTTTGCGAACTTTGTGCGTATGACGGGGTGATCCAACACAGAACCAAAAAAGCGGCGCTCAATCTCATTTTGCGGCTCCTCTATCGTCGCGCCGCATAATAGAGTTACATTTTTCCCGCGAAATTTTTTCTTAAAATTTTGATTTGAAAGTCGAAAACGACTCGAACGTAATTTTATTTTCAATTTTTCTTATTTCTACTCGTACCACGCAACCTGATCCGCTAACGTTCCGCGCACCGAATACTCGCCGATATTACCCCGTCGCCATGCGCGCCATGCCCCAGCGGTAGATGGTCGCGCGCTCGAGCGAGCCAAACACCAAGCGCTCGGTGGCAAAGCCGATGAGGCCGATCACCGCGATCGACTCCAGCATCACGTCGGCATTGAGAAATTGCTTGGCGTCGAAGATGACCCAGCCCAGGCCCCAGTTGGACGCCGCCAGCATTTCGGCACCGATCACCGCGATCCATGAGCGCAGGAACGACTGGCGCAATCCCGCGATGATGAACGGCGACGCGCCGGGAATGATGACCTTCCAAAACAGCGCTTGTTCATCGGCGCCCATGGCACCGGCCGCGCGCAGCCAGATCGGATTCACCGAGCGCACGCCCGACCAAGTGTTGAGCAGCATCGGAAACAGCGCAGCATAGAACACGATGAGAATCGTCACCGTGTCGCCCAGTCCGAACCACAGAATGAAAACCGGCACCCAGGCGAGCGAGGGGATCGGCATCAGTGCGCTGGCGAGCGGCAGAACGAAATGCTCGACCGGATCGAAACGGCCCATGAGCACGCCCAAGGGCAAGCCCACCGCGACGGCCAGACCGAAGCCGAACAGCACGCGATAGAGCGTGGCGGCAACGTGAATAAACATGGTGCCGTCGAGCAACATTGTGAGGAACGTGTGCGCCACGGTGCCGACCGTCGGCATCAAGGCAGGTGCAAAATAACCGCTGCGCGCGACCACCTCGTAGAGCGCCGCCGCAACGAGGATACTGGTTAAGCCGCGGCGCAATGACCGCACGCGCTCGGCGGTCATGATGTCACCATTCCCCAGCGCACGACGGTGTAGTTCTCCAGCGGCTGAAAGACGAGCTTCTCCAGCCCCACGCCGATGAGCGCGATGACCGCAATGCCGGCCAGCATCACATCGGTGTTGAGAAACTCCTGGGCGCCGAAAATGAGCCAGCCCAATCCCCATTGCACCGAGGCAAGCATTTCGACGGCGACCAGGATGCGCCAAGCCTGGGCCAGTCCAAGGCGCAGGCCGGTCATGATGTAGGGCAGCGCGCCGGGGAAGATCACGTGACGAAACAGCCGGCGATTGTCGGCCCCCATGGCTTGCGCGGAACGCACCCAGATATCCTTGACCGCTTTTACGCCGGTCCACGCGTTGTAAATAATCGGGAAGGCCGAAACGAATGCGACCAGCAGCACCGTCGGGACGTTGCCGGGGCCGAACCACAAAAGGA
>Ga0070731_10001677_pt1 | contig 22395 bp, 17 predicted proteins | sample Coa_R1_2_FD_66448 | JGI IMG/M metagenome (GOLD analysis project Ga0070731, IMG submission 66448) | Surface soil microbial communities from Centralia Pennsylvania, which are recovering from an underground coalmine fire - Coalmine... | ecosystem: Environmental > Terrestrial > Soil > Unclassified ... | reverse complement strand
AGTTGGAGGTCGTCGTGCTCTGGCTCCACGCCCAGCCACCGGCACCATAGAGCAGCAAGTGATCTGCCGCGTAGCCGAGCCGGCCTCGGACCGTGCCAAAGTCATTGAACTTCGTGTTGAGAACCGTGCACCCCACACCGACGCCCAAGAGTGCCCCTGCGGCTTTGCTTTTCGTCCGCGTGTTGCCGCCAGGACACACATGTCGTCCGGTGCGGTAAACTTGGTATTTATTTTTGGATATTTCGGCGAACAGGGCCTGGCGCGCGGATGGCGCTAGCCCGAGTTCAGCGCAACGAATTGCGCTCAGCGGTGGCGTCCCGTTCACACCAGGAGCTTCAGCGCCCGCTCACCAATTGTGCGTCACCACCCGCACGATGACGGGCAGCAGGATCACCACGAACAGCGTGGGGAAAATGCACACCATCATGGGCACGGCGAGCTTGGCCGGCAGACTGTAGGCCTTCTCCTCGGCACGCGACAGCCGCTTGTGCCGCATGTCATCGCTGTATACGCGCAATGCATCGCCGATCGACGACCCGAGTTCCTCCGATTGCTGGATGAGCGTGGCAAAGGAGCGTGACTCTTCCAGGCCGAGCCGGTCGCCGAAATGTTCCAAAGATTCGCTCATGGTGCGGCCGGCACGGATTTCAAGATTGGTCATATGAATATTGGCGGTGAGCGATGGATAGGATTCGCTAAGCTCGCGTGCGACCCGATCGAGCGATGCTTCCATGGCGAGACCGGCGTCGGCACAGACCACCAGCAGATCCATGAAATCCGGAAAGCCCATCTGATGCTCTAGGCGCTTTTTCGCGATCATCCGATCGACGATGATGCTCGGCGCCAGGTATCCGAGCAAACCGCTCGCCAGCATCAAGACCCAGAACGAAGTCTTACCTTCGAATCCGAAGGATGGCAGGACCACGAACGCCCCGAAAGCCGCGCCCACGGCCAAGCCGACGCGGGAGAGGAAGAAAACTGCCGGAGCACGCGGATCATAGATGCCCGCACGCGTCAGGCGCTCGCGCAGGACTTTCATATCTTTGGTGTCGACCGACGCGTAATGCTTTGTCGTATACTCGAGGAGCTTCTGCGCCGCACGTAATCCGGAATGGCGCAGTGCGCGGCGGCCGCCGCCGTTCGCGTCATCGGCGAAGCTGATGCGCGCCGCGCGCCGGCGAACCGCCTCGCGCGCACGCACGCCCACCATCATCGCGAAGGCGAATGTTCCAGCGGCCAGAAAGATCAGTACGCTTAGCGCCGCCGGAGTGCCAAAAGTGGTGCTGGTTAGATTCATTGCAAAGTTCGCGTCAGATTCTGAAGTTCACCATCTTGAACATGATGATATTGCCGATGATCATCCAGCAGCTGGCGCAGGTCAGCATCACCTTGGTCAGGTGCTCGTGCCAGACCGCTCCGTAAAAGTCCGGCGCGACGAACTGGATGATGATGAACATGCCGATCGGCAGCGCCGACAAGATCATCGCCGAGGCCCGCCCCTCGGCGGCCAGCGCGCGAATCTTACGCCGCATCTTGAAACGGTCGCGGATGACCCCTGAAAGATTCTGCAGGATCTCGCCGAGATTACCGCCGGTCGAGCCTTGAATGGCGACTGCGGTCACAAACAGCGGAAGATCGTCCGAGCCGATACGAGCGTAGAGGTTGCGCATGGCCGTTTCAAGTTCGGCCCCGTAGGTGACCTCGTCAGACACCATGCCGAACTCGCTGCCGATCGGATCGCCCATCTCGCGTCCCACCATATTGACGGCGATGGGAACTGGGTGGCCGGCGCGCAGACTGCGCACGATGATGTCGAGCGAATCCGGAAACTGGGCGGCGAACTTCTTTTGCCGGCGGGAGCGCAAAAAGCGCAAGACGAAGAGCGGCAGCACCGTGGAGCTGAATAGGAAGACGCCGATCGCCTCGACGATGTCGCCGCGGAAGATCATCATCAGCCCGAAGGCGATGACGCTCACGACTCCGAAGATGATGAAATAACGGTACAGCCCCAGGGTGAGGCCCGATTGGAGCATCAGGCGATTTACGGCGATCAGCCCGATCTGGTAATTGCCGCCGCTGGTGAGACTGCGTTCGCGCCGCAACTCGATGAGCACGCTCTCGCGATCAACAGTATCCTTCGACAGCGCCAGCCGCCGGTTGATCTGGCTGCGATAAGACGATGCAGAGACAAACAGAAGGTAGAACGCCTCGAACGCCAGCCCCGCCGAGACCGCGACGAACAACCAAACCAGATAGATGGGGTTAAAATCGAACGCCATGATCTTCAGAGCGGTTGTGATGGATCGAAATAGGCGCCCGGAATCTTGATTCCCATGGCGGCGAGTTCACCGAGGAACCGCGGGCGCACGCCGGTCGCCTGAAAATGGCCTTGCACGGAGCCGTCGGGCGCTGTGCCGCTGCGCACGAACTTGAAGATTTCCTGCATTTGTATGATGTCGGACTCCAACCCGGTGATCTCCGCGATGCTCATGACGCGCCGCTTGCCGTCGGACAGCCGCGACAACTGAACGATTATCCGGATGGCAGCCGCGATCTGACCGCGGATGCTCGCCACGGTCATCGGCAGGCCGGCCATACCAATCATCTGCTCAAGGCGCGAGATGGCATCGCGCGGCGTATTGGCGTGAACGGTGGCCATGGAGCCTTCGTGGCCGGTGTTCATCGCTTGCAGCATGTCGAAGGCTTCCTCGCCGCGACACTCACCGAGGATCACGCGGTCCGGCCGCATACGCAGCGCGTTCTTGACCAGATCGCGCTGGCGGATTTCGCCCTTACCCTCGATGTTGGGTGGCCGCGTCTCCATGCGTCCGACGTGCGGCTGTTGCAGCTGCAACTCCGCGGCGTCCTCGATGGTGAGCAAGCGCTCCTTTTCCGAAATAAAGGCGGACAACGCGTTGAGCATGGTCGTCTTGCCGGAGCCGGTACCGCCGGAGATGATCAGCGTCACCCGCGCTTTCACGGCGGCGGCGAGCAATTCGGCCATCTGCGGCCGCAGTGCGCCCACGTCGATCAGCTTGTTCAGGTTGAAGGGCTTCTTGGAAAATTTGCGGATTGACATCAGCGGTCCATCGATGGCCACCGGCCGCACCGCGACGTTGACGCGCGACCCGTCGAGCAGGCGGGCGTCGCACATCGGATGGGATTCATCGACCCGGCGGCCAACCGCGGACACGATCTTGTTGACGATACGCAGAAGATGCGCCTCATCCTTAAAGCGCACGCCAGTCGGTTCGAGCATGCCCTGACGTTCAACGTAGACGCATTCGTGCCCGTTTATGAGAATGTCGTTGATGGCGGGGTCCTTGAGTAGCGGTTCAAGGGGACCGAGTCCCGTCATCTCGTCGAGAATTTCCGAGACGAAGTCGTTGAGCTCTTGCGTATTTAGCGCCAGCCGCTCGACCAGCACGTATTGGGAGACGAGCTGTTGAATATGATTGCGGATTTCGTCTTCAGGCAGCTTTTCCAGCGCCGACAGATTGATCTCCTCGATGAGCCGCCGATGCAGGCGCACTTTGGCATCGAGGAGTTTGTCAGACAGGAGCGGATTAGCAGGAGCAGCCGGAGTGGCGGCAGGGGCCGGTTCGGGAGCAGCTTCGGGGAGTACGGTCCACGAAACTTCCTCCAGCATAGTTTCGTCACCCGGAGCCAAGTCCGGCGCGTTGACGCGACGCATTGAAAAGCGACTTGCCATACTCGTAACGCTCCCTCAACGTAACGGCCGAGCCGTCAAAACTACGATCGTGCCCAAGACAGCTTGAGCTTCTTGCCGCCTGCCTCGCTCTCCTTCGCCGCCTTGGCGCTGCCCTGTGGTAGAACCAGCTTTTTCAAACTAAGGGTGACTTTGTTGCCCGGTTTGATCTCGTCCAACGGGACGCCGCGATCGATGGCTTCGCGGACCAAGACGTAGTTATTTGGAACGGTGCCGGCCAAAGCGTCACCCAGCGTCTGTTCGAAGTCGGTGCGGCGCAAACCGGACGAAAACATCTTGCTCTCGAAACGATTGATGATGACCTGCGGGTGCGGGCCGTCGCCGAGCCTTTCGCGGATGGCCTCGACGAGCTGCTTGGCATGCCGGAGGCTCGGAACCGTCGTTTCGCTGACGATGAACAGTTTGTTGGATCCGAGCAGGACGCTGTCGGTCCACGAGAACCACGTGCGCGGCATGTCGAAGACCACGTAATCGAAGTGCGACGAGACTAGATCGAGAATGCGGGTGACGACGTCCGGATCGAAGGATCGCATTTCCGCCGGCTGGTTTGGCGCCGCCACCACGGCCAGGCCGGAAGCATGCTGTGCGATCATGACTTCGAGCAATTGCCGGTCGAGCCGTTCCGGACGCGGCTCGATCTCGCCGATGTTCAGGCGCGGCTCGATGTCGAGATAGTCGGCGCAGGCGCCGTGTTGGAAGTCGAGATCGACCAGGCAGGTCGCGGTCTTGCCGCTTGCGCCGCTGTTCAACAGCAGCATGGCCGTCTGCACCGCGAGCGTGGTCACCCCGGCGCCGCCAACCGCCGGCAGAAACGTGAAGATCTGCGCCTCAGCCGCTTCCGGATTGGCGGGCCGTTGCGCCACGCGCGCGCACGTTTGTACGAGTTCTGCAGGGGGCACTGGTTTGACGAGGCAGTCGGCCACCCGCATCTGCATGAGGCGGCGCGCAACGCCGCCATCGAAGCTCTGTGTGATGGCGACGACCGGCGGCCAGCTGCCGATGCGCGACAGCAGATGCTGGAGCGCCTCCAGCTCGGCGTCGTCGCCAGCGTCGATGTCGGCGACGACGACCGTGGCGCCGTCGACATCGATTTGATCACACGTGGACAGCCTGCCTTTGACGACGTCGAGACCGATGCGTGGACTGGCGCCGAACGTGGCCCGAACCGACTCCTCGAATCCTTCGTCGGCGGTCAGTATGACCACGCGACTCTGGACTCCCGGACTTGTATCTCGGCCAATGCGCATTACTCAGGCTCGCCAGGCGAACGCCGGCATCAATGGGTTGTCGTAGATTGGGACGTTGAACCCGAACTCGGCTCTGACACGATTGTCGTCGTCGAAGTGGTCGTTCCCGCAGCGATGCCCGGCACCGAGGTGGTCGTATAGCCGCCAGGCGCAACCGAGAGCGTTTGCTGCGTCGGGGGCGTGGTCTGCGTTGTGGGCTGCGAGGGGTTGATGACCGGGGTCGCCGGCAGCCAAGGCGTGTTGGTGCGATAGCGCTCGACAGCGGTCTGCATCTTCTGCCCGTTGAAGGCGATATTGGTATTGCCACTGTGCGCCGGCCATGGATCGTTTGTCTGCATGGCATTATTGGCGGCAATCGCATCGCCGACACTGAGACCGATCTGGTCGCGCCGATCCATGTAGAGTTCGGAGCAACCGCCGAGCATGGCGCTGAGTGCCGCGCCGGCGACGGTGGCCGCGATCAAGCGGCTCGTCGGTTTAGTCTTTGACTGACACATAGGCGCCTCCATTTTTCGGCAGATCGAGCACGTGACCGGCGTACGGCCGGTTGACCGAGCCGACGGCGAGCCGCGCCAGCTCTGGATTAATCTCAGCCTTCCCCATCAGGAAGAAGTCGACGTCGTTTGCCGGCAGGGTGTTGTCGAACGGCGTACGCACGACATCGGTCGGCCGCAGCGGGTGAACGATGTGCGGGGTCACGATGATCACCAGATCGGTCTCGTTCTTCTGGTATTCCGCGGAGCGGAATAGAGCGCCGAGCACGGGCACATCGCCGACCCAGGGAACCAGTGACTGCGTCGCCTGGTTGGTGTTCTGCAACAATCCCCCGAGCATGAAGGTCTGACCGTCGCGCAGCTCGAGCGTGGTCGAGGCTTGGCGCGTAATCAGCCCAGGCACCTCGGTGCCACCGATGAGTTCCTGGTGCGAGGGGTCCACCGTGCTCACCTCCGGTTTGATCATCAGGTCGATGATGCCGTCCTTGAGCACGGTCGGCGTGAAAGAAAGGCCGACGCCGTAGTTGACCGGGCTGGCAGAGGGTGTGCCGGTCGAACTGGCTGTCGGTATGTAGAATGTCCCGCCGGCGAGAAAGCTCGCGGTGTCGCCCGACAGCGCCACGAGATTGGGCTCCGCCAGGCTGCGCGCCAGACCCCTGTTTTCGAGCGCGCTGAGCGTAACGTTCAGTGAGGTGTTCCCGCTGGCCAGCGTGCCGACGAGCACGCCGAATGGCGTATCCCCCGAGAGCAGTCCGCCGGTACCGACAGTGACCTTTCCACTGCTGTTACCCGTAGAGTTGTTGGCATTCCACTGCACGCCAAGTTCGCGGCTGGCCTGCCGGTTCACTTCCATGAAGCGAACCTCGAGCATGACCTGCTGCTGCTGCATCACCTGGACGGTGTTGATGACGCTGTGCAGATCCGGCGCAAATTGCACCGCCATCTGCATCGCCTTGTCGAGCGTCGCGGCGTCCGCCACCGTGCCGGAAAGCATGATGCGGCCGTTGACCGATGACACCTTGATGCCGTGGCCGGCGGCCAACTCGATTTCGCGCGCCAGCTGCGATACGTCGTAAGACACCTCGATATCAAAGACGCCGACCGGCTTCTTGTCCGGGCCGTAGACGGTGACCCGCGTGGTTCCGATCTTCTTGCCGAGAATGGACAGCGACCGATCGGTCAACGGATTGACGTCCGCTACCGAGGCGTCACCGACCACGATGTCGGCGATGCTCTGATCGGTCCGAACGTCTTGCGACTTTCCAATCGACACCGACACCATCGCGGTGCGCACCGGACCCGCCAAGGTGACGTGATCCTGAGCCTGCACCACGGCCGGTGCGAGCGCCAGCGTCGCGATCACGGTCGACGCAAGAACTGCGGTTGCGCAGCGCAAAGACGCTCTGAGTTTCGTGGTCCTGTCGTGATATCGCGGGCTTGCGCCTGCGATGCAGTGTTTAGCTTCGTACTGGCGCTTCATATCGGCCTCCCCGCCACTGGTAGTCGTCCCAAAACTTCCACTCCACTTCGTGCCGCCCCTTGCGGCGCTTCTCCCCCAACTTCAGTTATGCGCAACTTGCTCTTCCGAGATCGCAGCCGAATGTGCATTGCCGGTTTCCATCGGAACGCTGTACTCGTCCCGCTGTGTTCCGACCGCCGATGGCCGCGTGATGATGAGTGTTCTGAATTTCAAACCGTCCGTCGGAGTGATGTACTGCGTCAGATCAAGCCCGGTCAGCTCGCGCCCGTCGCCATCGTGGCGATCGCCCGCCTTGCGCAGCAGCAGCGACAGCGAGCCCACCCGTGACGCAAGCGCCAATTTCTCTCCGTCCTCTTCGCGGACCTCGAGCGTTACCGCCTTGACCACCGAAGGCTTGTCGACGCGCTGGTCGGCCAACTGATCCACACCGAGAACGCGAGCGTTCTCGAGAACCACATCGGTGATCGGGCCCTTATTCTCGCGCGGCCGCGTCAGTACGACATCGACGCGGTCGCCGGGCAGTACGAAACCGGCAACATCGGCCACGTCATCGACGCGGATCGTGACCGCCTTACAAGAAATCGGCGCTTTCGGCCTCGGCGTTTGGCCGGAGCAATCTTCGCTCAGCATCGCCGAGAGCGTGGCGCGCTGGCCCGGCCCGGTGATTTTCGAAGCGAGGATCGGTTCGTTCACGTCTATCGGAGCAAGGACGATGCGCTTGGACGCCGTCAGTTCACTGATCTTGCTGAACGAGCCGGCCGGTGGTGCATTCTGCGGCCAGGCGATCTCGCGCAACGACACGGCGCTCAGTTCGTCGCCGAACCGCAACGGACGGCTGGCTACGACAATCGTGAACGCGGGTGTCGTCGCATTCTGTTGCGCCTCCAAATTGCGCATCTGCTCGGCGGCCCTGTTGTTGAGCCAGGTATTCGCCAAAAAAACCGCAATCAGGCCGAAGCCGACTGCGAAGGCGATCATGACTACGGTGCTGGTGCGCACGTCCTATTCCCTGCTGACGCCGAATTGTTCTTTATCTCGCCCGTAGGGTGGTACGTAGCTGGTGTGAAATTGGTGAAACTACGAGGCCATCTAGGCCTATGCTGAAGATTACTTGAAGCGCTATTCTTTATGGCGCGTGTATCGGTTAGTTTGAATCAAACGGATATCCTTTACGAAGTTTGCGGCGCCATAATTGACGCAGCATGGCAACAAGCAACTAAGCGAGATGTGATCGGTGATTTCGCCTCGGCAAACGCGAAAGCGGGGCGTGGCAAATTGCACCAACAGTCTTTTAACAAAAGCGGTAGTGGCCTATTAAGGACAAGCCGCGACAGCTCTCGGAGGAACAGCACAATGGGTAACCCGCGCATCAGCTATGTCGATCCCGCGACGGTTAATGATCCGGCGATGATCGCCGAGTTCGAACGCTGCGCGCGTGAAGGAACGCCGCGTCCCGAAAGTCAGGCGATCCGGGCGCACGTCCCGGCGGTGTTCTGGTCATTCGCCAATTCTTGGCGCGACGTCTTCAAGAACGGCATCGCCGATCACGACATCAAGGAACTCTGCCGCGTTTATGTCTCGCGCTCGGTTAAGTGCGAGTATTGCGGCAATCAACGTTCGATTAAGGCTGCGGCGCAGGGCCTCGCCGAGGACGATTTCCGCGACCTGATCAACTTCGAATCATCGACGCGCTACGACGAGCGGCAGAAAGCGGCCTTGTCGTACGCCGAAGCGATCACCTGGGACTTGCCGGTGGACGACGCCTTCTGGGCTCGGTTGAAAAAGCATTTCGGCGAGCCGGAGCTGGTCGAGATCGGCTATTTCATCGCACTCACCATGGGCCAGCAGCGCTGGCTGCGCACCCTCGATATCGACCATCACCAGATAATGGCAGGCACCGACGCATCGATGGCGCCTGGCTTCGAGACCGAGCGCGCTGCGGCGCAGTCGAAGGCAGGCACGGATTATTGGGCGCGCCGCGACGTCGCCGCAGCGAGCCGCGCGGCCGAATAGCGCTAAGCGGAGCCGGCCGCGGCGGTGTCGCCCGGCGATGCAGCACTGCGCCCGAGCCAGTTACTCAGACGATCGAGATAGCACAATGTTTCATTCGCATTGGCCGAAAGTCGCCTGCATGATCACTGTGCCGGTGCTGGTGTTGACTTGGTCATCGATCACCGCAAGCTTGCCTTTCTCGATCAGCTTTCCAGTCTGCGAGTAAGCATCGGCCTCCAGCGGCGATGCCGCTTGGTTGCGTTTGGACGGCAACGATATCCGTAGACTGCACGGTGCCGATGGCGCTGATGATGTCGGGTACTTCTTGGCGCGTGGCGATTGCGGCCGTGACCGATACAGGAGGCGGGGAAGCGCTAGCAGTTGGTGTTCGGCCCGTAAGCTGCCGAACCCCGAATATGACGACCACTAGAACAAAGAGGCCCGCGATAATCACGAAACGGCGCTGCGAGCGGAGCCTTTGGAAAAATGACATAAATCTCCTTGCCAAAACATCGCCGCCCGCCACAAAAAAGTTCCACCACCGACCTTCAAACTCCGCTGACCGCGAGAGGTTTCCTAAGAATCCGATTTCAGTGTGGATCCGGACGTCAGACGCGGGCGAAGCCGCGTGGCACAGCGTGAAACGGCTCGATTCCGGTCTTGGTAATGAGCACCATCTCGCCGGTCTGCACACCGGCTTTGCCATCCTGCGTGACGACGTTTGGCTGAATCACGACGACCATTCCGGCGCGGAACGGCTCGTCGGGCACGTGCGCGCTTGGGCGGCTCTTCGAGCCGAGGACCGGCGGCAGATAACCGCCGCCATAGCCGTGCAGCAGATCGTCGATGATGGTGAAGCCTGCGTCCTCGATCACACTTGCGGCCTCGATCACGTGTTGCGGCATGGCGCCGTCCTTGAGCACCGCGGCGACTGCATCGAATGCAGCGTCGGCGGCAGCGTGCAGGTCGCGATAGAGGGCAGTCGGCTCGGCGCCAAGCGCAAAGCTGCGCAGCACCTGGCCGGGATGATCCCAGAACGCCGCGCTGATTTCCGCAAATACGATGTCGCCTGCCGCAGCCCGGCGGCTGGAGGCAAACTGCGTCGGCACGCCAAGATTCGGGTTGGCCATCGCGGTCACGCCGATGAAGTGAATGACGGTTGTGCCGCCCAGCGGAACGTAGGCGCGCTCCACAAGATCGCCGAGTTCGCGCTCGCTCAAGCCCGGCTGCAACCCATCGCGTAGCGCCAGCATGCCGCGGTCGCTGAGCGCCGCGCCGATACGCATCGAGTCGATCTCCTCGGCGGATTTCACCTGGCGCAGTCGCGTATACGCGCGATTGAGATTCTTCACCGCGCCGAAGCGCGACGTGAGCGTCGCGTGCTGCTCGAAGGTCATCGGTCCGATCACGGCGACCCTGTCGCTCTGTGCTGCGCGGCGCTCCAGCACTTCGACCGCGGCGCCGATCGAAGAGCCGCCACCCCAGACGACTTTGGCGCGCGCCGCTATTTTCTGTGCCAGCGGCGCGTGGTTGACGTGCTGCACGAACATGGCGTCCGCTTCGCCCGGGGTGAGCACGCCGACAGCTTCCGTCGTCACCGGCCAACCGGTCAGCCATTGCACCGATGAGCCGAAACGGTTGGCGCCGCAGAAGACGAGATGGTCGCAGTCCGCTTCCTTGAGGACCGCTTCGATCGCGGATCGGCGGCGCGCCATCTCGGCGTCGGAAAAGCGCGGGTATTCAGCGTCAACGATCGCCTGCAAGCGCGCCGGCAGCGCCAGCGCGGCTTTACTTTGTGGATGCGTGCTCATGCCGTCACTCTAGGGGGATGGGCTTCGCAAATCCATTTTGTTAATCGTCATTGCGAGCGAAGCGAAGCAATCCAGGACAGCTTGCATCCAGCCCAGCCGCCCCTGGATTGCTTCGTCGCTTCGCTCCTCGCAATGACGGTGAACACGGCGCAAGCGGCGCTCGCTCAGGAGCAAAAGACCCATGCCAACGTCCTTGATCGACTCCGCCGTATTCCGCGACATCTTCTCCACCGAGGCGATGCGGCGGGTGTTCTCTGACGAGAACCGCGTGCAGAAATATCTCGATTTCGAAGCGGCGCTGGCGCGGGCACAGGGACGGCTCGGCGTCATTCCGAAGGAAGCGGCCGAGGAAATCGTGAAGCACTGCAACACCGAGGAGATCGACTTCAACAAACTAAAAACGCAGACGGAACGCATCGGCTATCCGGTGTTGCCCGTGGTGCAGCAGCTCGTCGCGCTCTGCCGTGATGGGCTGGGCGAATGGTGCCACTGGGGCGCGACCACCCAGGACATCACCGACAGCGCCACGGTGATGCAAATCCGCGAAGCGCTGGTCCTGGTCGAAGCCGATCTCAACGGCATTGCCGACGCGCTCGCGGCGCTGGCGCGCAAGTATCGCAACACGCCCATGGCGGGCCGCAGCAATCTGCAGCAGGCGGTGCCGATCACCTTCGGCTATAAGATGGCGACGGTTCTTGCCGCGTTCGAGCGCCACAAGCAGCGCTTGCGCGAGCTGCGCGGACGGGTGCTGGTCGGCGAATTCGGCGGCGCCGCCGGGACGCTTTCTTCGCTCGGCGGACGCGGCCTCGAAGTCCAAGCGGAGCTTATGAAGGAGCTGAAACTTGGCCAGCCGGCGATCGCTTGGCATACGGTGCGCGACACCATCGCCGAGGCCGGCTGCTTCCTCGGTCTCGTCACTGGCACGTGCGGCAAGATCGCCTTCGACATCAAGCTGCTGATGCAGACCGAAGTGGAAGAGGTGTACGAGCCGTTCCACGAAGGCCGCGGCTCGTCGTCCACCATGCCGCAAAAGCGCAACCCGATTTCGTCGGTCTACATCACCGCGCTGACCTCGACGGTACGCCAGCAATCAGCCGCACTGCTCGACGCCATGGTAGAAGACCACGAGCGCGCCACCGGGCCTTGGGAGATCGAGTGGATCACGTTGCCAGAGATTTTCTGTTACGCCGCCGGCGCGCTGGCGCAAACACTGTTCGTCCTTACCGGCCTGCAGGTCGACGAGAAGAAGATGCGCAGCAACCTCGACCTCACCAAAGGGCTGATCGTATCCGAAGCGGTGATGATGGGGCTTGGCCCTTATCTCGGCCGCCAGTACGCGCACGATCTCGTTTATGACATCTGCCGCAAGGTTGTGGCCACCGGCCGGCCGCTGGTCGACCTGCTCGCCGAAGACGCCGAGGTCAAAAAATATCTCGATCGGCCGGCACTGGAGCGCCTCTGCGATCCGGCGAATTATTTGGGAGAGGCCGGCGTCATGGTGGATCGGGTATTGGCGATGCGGGCGAAATAGCGCGAACAGGCTTCCGTTGCATCGGACCAGATGTAAATGGCAGAGCGACCTCAACTGCTTGTCATACGGCCGGGGCGTCTAAGGGTTGTGCTGGTGAGCGCGGGGCTAATCCTGAGTGCACTTCTGTTGCTGTGTTGGACCGTAGGCGTCGTCCTTCTCGCCGGAGAGATCGATTTCATCCTCATTCAGATCGGCCTGATCCTCGTAGCCTTAGGCGTGGCGGCGATTGCCGTCTATCTTCTGCTGCTCTTGTACACCCTCGCGTTGCGGATTGAGCTTGGTCCGGAACGCTTGAAGCTGCGCTTGCCGCGCATGCGTGGTCACTTGGCGCTGCCCGGACTCATCCGTGCAGAGCTTCCTTATACGGCTATCGCATCGGTACAACGCCGCGCTGAGATTTTTTCCAGTTTTGGCGGCGCCAGAGTTCAACATGCTTTCAGCCTTGTCACGCGCGACGACGGCAGGCTCCCCCTGGGTTTCATCGTCGAGAACGCGGCGCTTCAGTACCCGTTTGATTCCGTGGCCGACGCAATTGCAGCGCGCGCTGTCTGCCCAAACGTGGAACGCGGAGCGATACGCGTCGGCAGCATCTTCGGCGCGATGATCCATGGTATGCCGGAATGGCGCGACTCGTAGTTCATGAAATGATATTGTTGTTGCTGAACATCTACTCGGCCTTGATGCCCGCCTCGCGAATGACCTTGCCCCACTTTGCGGTTTCGTCGGCGATGAGCTTGCCGTAATCGGCCGGCGAGCCGGTGAGCGGCATGCCTCCCATGTCGGTGAGCCGCGATGCGATTTTCGGATCGGCGAGACCGGCGTTGGTTTCGCGGTTGAGCTTATCGATGATGTCGGCGGGCGTGTCCTTGGGCGCGGCGATGCCGAACCAGGAGCTCGCCTCGAAACCGGGGACGAATTCGTTCACGGTCGGAACGTTCGGCAGCACGTCCGAGCGCTTGAGCGTGGTCACCGCGAGCGGCCGCAGCTTGTCGGCGCGGATGTAGGCGATCGACGCCGTCATGGTGGCGAACCCGACCTGCACTTGCCCGCCGATCAGATCGACCATGGCGGGGCCGTCGCCGCGATACGGCACGTGCTGCAGATGCAGTCCCGTCATGGTGTTGAACAACTGGCCGGCTAAGTGGCTCGCGGTGCCGATGCCGGCCGACGCGAAGCTGAGCTTGCCCGGATTGGCCCTGGCGTAGTCCATCAATTCCGGAAGGGTTTTCACCGGCACCGACGGATTGACCTCGACCACATTGGGTACGCGCACCACACCGGCGACCGGCGCGGCGTCTTTCAGGAAGTCAAAGTTGAGGTTGGTGTAAAGGGCAGGATTGGCGGCGACTGCCGGCGGTACCATGAGGAGGGTGTAGCCGTCAGGCGGCGAATGCACCATTGCGTCGGCACCGACATTGCCGCCGGCGCCAGGCCGGTTCTCGATGACGAGCTGCTGGCCCAATCGCTCCGACAGCCATTGCCCCATTAAGCGGCCGAGAATGTCCGTCGTACTTCCCGCGGCGAAGCCGACAATGAAGCGCACCGGCCGCGATGGATACGTGTCGGCGCGAACGGCGCCGGAGATTGTTGGCAACGCCGCCGCGCCCACGGCCCAATGAAGGAATCGCCGGCGAGAAGATTTCATTGAACTCCTCCTCTTTTGTTTTCAGCTCGCAGCGACCGGATCAGTCGAGCTTGATGCCGGCGAACTTGATCACCTTACCCCACTTCTCGTTTTCATCGGCGATGAGCTTGCCGTATTCGGCAGGACTCATCTTTGTCGGCACGTTACCGAGATCGACGAGGTGCTTTCTGACGCCTGGGTCGTCGATCCCCGCGTTGATTTCCTGATTGAGCCTGTCAATGATTTCGGCCGGCGTTGCACTTGGCGCGCCGAAGCCAAGCCACCCCTCAACCTCATAGCCAGGAACGAACTCGGCGATCGCCGGGACGCCGGGCAACGCGTCCACGCGCTTTGCCGTCGTCACCCCGAGCGCGCGCAACTCTCCGCTTTTGATTGCACCGATCGCCGAAATGATCGGATTGAAAATGACTTGCGCCCGGCCGGAAAGCAGATCGGCCTGCGCTTCAACCTCGCTCCGATACGGCACGTGAACGATGTCGACGCCCGCCATCATCTTGAACAGCTCGCCGGTGATGTGTGTGAGATTGCCGGTGCCATTGGAGCCCATATTGACCTGGCCCGGGTGCGCCTTGGCGTAGGCGATGAACTCGGGCACCGTCTTGGCCGGGAATGACGGACTGACCACCATGACGAATGGCGTCGCGCCGACGCTCGCGACCGGCGCGATATCGCGGAGGAAATTGAAGCTGAGATTTTGGTGGAGCAGTCCGCTGATCATGTTCGGCGTAGCGATCAAAAGCAGCGTGTAGCCGTCCGGACTCGACCGCACCACTGTCTCGGTGGAGAGATTGGTGCCGGCGCCCGGCCGGTTCTCCACGACGAGCTGCTGGCCGAGACGCTCGGACAGCCATTGCCCCATTATCCGCGCACCGATGTCCGGCGCGCTCCCCGCCGAATAACCGACGATGACGCGGACTGGACGGGTCGGGTAATCGAGCGCGGAGGCCAAGCGCGGCAGCGTCGAAAGCGCGGCGGCGCTTGTGGCCCAACGCAGAAACTGTCTGCGGCGAACTTCCATGGCATTTCCCTCCGCGTCCTTTTTGCGACGAGTGTCGACTTGTTTTGACGCGTTATCACACGACTGGAAGAACTCACTCCGCCGCAGCGGGCGTGATTGCGGCCTGCTCCTTGGCCCATTTCTGCACGGCCAAATGATCGACCTTGCCGGAGCCGAGCAGGGGCACTTTGTCGAGCACGATGACTTCCGACGGCAGCATCAGCTCGGAAGCGTGTTTGCTGCGCGCGTAAGCCTGGAACTCCGAACGCGTCGCACCGTGCTTGTCGGTCACCAGGATGAGACGCTCGCCCTTGCGGGCGTCGGCCACCGCCGTGACCGCGGAAATATTGTCCGGCCACAGATCGGTCGCGAGCATCTCGACGGCCGCCAGCGAGACCATTTCGCCGCCGACCTTGGCGAAGCGCTTGGCGCGGCCCTGGATGGCGATGAATCCCTGCTCGTCGATGGTGACGATATCGCCGGTGTCGTGCCAGCCCTCGGGCGGCACCTCGAGCACCCCGGGCTTGTCGCTGCGCAGGTAGCCGAGCATCACGTTGGGCCCGCATACGTAAAGCCGGCCACCCTCCTCCACGCCGTCGACATGCTCAAGCCTGGCGGTCATGCCGGGCAGCAAACGGCCCACGCTGCCGAATTTGTTGAACATCGGCGTATTCAGCGCCAGCACTGGCGAGGTTTCGGTCACGCCGTAGCCTTCGAGAATGCGCAAGCCAAACTTCTCCAGATAAATCTTACGCGTCGATTCTCGCACCGGCTCGGCCCCCGCCACAACATAGCGCAGCGAGCGGAAATCGTATGGGTTAGCCATGCGCGCGTAGCCGTTGAGGAACGTGTCGGTGCCGAAGATTGCAGTGGCGCACTTCCAATAAACCAGCTCCGGCACGGTGCGGTAATGCAGCGGCGACGGATAGAGGTACAGCGGCACGCCGGAAACCAGCGGCAGCACCAGCCCGCCGGTGAAACCGAACGAATGGAAGATCGGCAGCGCGTTGAACACCTTGTCCTCGCGGCCGAAATCGATTCTCGCCGCCACCTGCGCGACGTTGGTGAGGACGTTGCGATGGGAGAGCACGACTCCCTTGGGCAGGCCTTCGGTGCCCGAGGTGAAGAGGATCACAGCCCAGTCGTCCGGCTTGCGGGCGACCAGCGGTTTGTTCGCTTTGAACAGGCCGCGAAGCTTGTCGAGGGTCCCAATCGTTTTGCGGACGTCCTCGAGGTAGATCACGCGCACCGTCTTCGCCAGCTGCTCGACGAGATGATCGAGCCTGCCCTTCTCCACGAAGGCACGCGAGGTCAGGATGGTATCCACTTCGGCCGCGCGGCAGGCCCCAAGGATGTTGGCCGCGCCGGCGCTGAAATTGATCATCGCCGGAACGCGCCCGGCCGACATCACGGCGAGCACCGTCACCGCGCCGCCGTTCGACGTCGGCAGCATGACACCGAGCGGGCGTCCCTCCAGCGCCAGCGGCATCAGCTTGGCGCCGAGGATGGCGGTAGCTTGCAGCAGGCGCCGATACGTCAGGCTGCCGCTGACCGGATCTTCGATTGCCGGCCAGCTCTTGCCGGAAACTTTCGCCGCTTCGATGACCGCTTCGACCACGGTGCAATCGGTCGGAGCACTCCGGAATTCCAGGTCCGACATGATGTCGTAGAGCTTGGCCCCTGCGGCCTGACGGCGACGGCGGCCTTTCAGCTGCTCGTCGATCTTAAGCTGCACCGGCGGGAGGATGTTGACGGTAATTTTTGGAAACAGCCGGCGGCGGACCTGCGTGCTCGTCAACCGGCTGAAAATCGTGACCTCCGGCCCGGCAATATGGACCGGCACCACCATTGCGTCCGACTTGTCGGCGATCATCCCGGCACCGTCGTAGACCTTCATCAGGCTGCCGGTGACGGTGATGCGCCCTTCGGGGAAGATGACCAGCATATTGCCATCGCGCACCGCGTTGATGATCGCGCGCAGCGAAAACGGCTTCAGCGGATCGAGCGCCATGGTGCGTACGAATTTCAGGAACGGCTGAATCCACCAATGCTGCGACATCGTTACGTCGACGGCGAATATCGGCCGTTTGGGCAGCAGCGACATGGCCAGCGGCGGATCGAGGAAGCTGACGTGATTGAGCGCAATGATGGCGTTGTTGCCGGCCTTGCCGACATTCTCGTAGCCCTTCACTTCCAGATGATAGAAGGCGCGAAACACGATCGAGAGAAAATCGATCATCCAGTTCGCCGGCATGGTGAAACCGATGGCGACCGCTACCACAAAGTTGGCGACGCCGATGAGCGCCAGCAGCATCGGCACCGTGAAACCGGCTTCCTGCAGCAGCCCCTGACCGACTGCCCCGACCACCATGAACAGGGCGTTGAGCACATTGACGCCCGCCACCACACGGGCACGGCGATCCTTGTGCGCCCAGGCCTGTACCGCGGCAAACGTCGGCACGACGAACAGGCCGCCGCCGATTGCCAACCCAGCCAGATCGACGAGAATGTGAATGCTGCCCCACGCCGCAAAGTAGCCAGCGACACTCAATGGTGTCGCCGCGGGCGCGATCAGCGAGGTCGTCCAAGCAAGGTCGAGCGAGAACGCTCCAATAAGTACGGCACCGATCAGCGTCGGCAGGAGGACGATGCGGCCTGAGCAGAGCCAAGCCGCCAGCGCAGAGCCAATGGCGACCGCCACCGAGAAGACCGTAAGAAAGACCGTGATCACTTGGTCGTCGGCGTTAATGTTGACGTGGCCGAGCGGCAGCAGCAGCGACAACACCAAGGCGCCCACCAGCCAGAACCAGCTGACCACGATGGCTCCCCACCAGAGCCGCGAGTCCGTGCGCAGTTCCTTGATGAGGTCCCAGGTCGAAGCCAGAATGTTGCGGTTGACCACGAGCGTCGGCGCGCCCTCGCCGGTCGGCGGGATCAGCAGGCTCGACAACCAGCTCGCTAACGCGGTCAACAGCATCAGCCAGGCGAAATGGATGGGATTGCTTTCGCCGTTAGCCGCAAGGCCCGCAACAATCGTACCCAGCAGAATTGCCAGGAACGTGCCGCCTTCGATCAGCGCGTTGCCGCCTGGAAGCTCCGAGGCAGCAAGATGATCGGGCAGGATGCCGTATTTGACCGGCCCAAAAAGCGAGCCAAGCGTTCCAAACAGAAACAGCGCGACGAACAGCAGCGGGATCGAATGAATAGCAAAGCCCAGGACCGCCAGCGCCGCAGCGCCCATCTCGACGAGCTTGATGCGCTGCGCCACCCACGCCTTGTCGTAGCGGTCGGCGATTTCGCCGCCGAGCCCAGAAAGAAAGAAATAAGGAGCGATGAACAAGCCTCCGGCGAGCGTGATCAAAGCTGCTCCCTTGGCGCCCACGATTTGCGCAGCAATCAGGAAGCTGAGCGCGGCTTTGAGGAAATTGTCGCCGAACGCCGCAAAAAACTGACAGAAGAACAAGGGCGCGAATTTACGCCTTGTCATCAGGGACTTGAACATCGCTCTCCCGTCGTTGGCTGCCGGCCCGGCGCCGACATCCCCCATATATAGTCTAGACGGCGGCGCCGACGTTGGCGACGAATTCGCTCCGCCGAATCATATTCAATAGTGGAACCAAATAGTTATCGACAACTGAAAGCCGGGGGGCCGAGCCCACCAGGCTCCTCAGACGGCAGCCGGCGCCGACCGCGGGAGTGTCGGGAACCACGGCCAATGAAGCTAAAGGATCAGGTTGGGGCGCTGACGGGCACCGGAGGCCGAGGCCCATTCGCCCCGACAAGCCGCTTCTTATGGGAAGCAATTCAAGTCAGCGACCAATCCGCCAAAATCCGGAAAGCGCAGCGCCGTATCGAGCATGGCCAAAATGCCAATAATGCAGAACGCAATGATGGTCTGCAGTTCGGGATCCAAAACTGCCGCCACAAACCCAGAGCATGCGGCCCGAATCGGTGATGGCGCTGCGGTTGTTCGCGCTCTTGTCGGAAGCTCGCCTCGCATGGGCATGTCACATCTCCGCATCGTTTCAGCCCGCCAGGCTGCGAGCCGTGCACGATACGTGCCAAGCTTTTGTGCCGGGAATCTCTAGCGGCGATGAATTACACCGCGGAATGGTGATTAGTTTCTGGTCATCGGACCATCTCCGCCCGCTCGGCGAAGCAGCGGCCGGCATAACACCCGACTACATATTGATCGCGCGCTTGGCCACCGCGAGGGCGGCCTCCTTCATGGCTTCGCTCAACGTCGGGTGAGCATGGCAGGTGCGAGCGATGTCTTCGGACGACGCACCGAATTCCATGGCGATGGCGGCCTCCGCGATCATGGTCTCAGCATCGGGTCCCAGAATGTGGACGCCGAGCACGCGGTCGGTTTTGGCGTCGGCCAGGATTTTGACGAAACCCTCGGTCGCGAGATTTGCTCGCGCGCGCGCATTCGCGGTGAAGGGAAATTTGCCAGCGTTATAGGCGATGCCGGCGGCTTTGAGCTCTTCTTCGGTCTTACCCACACTGGCGATTTCCGGAAACGTGTAGACCACATTCGGAATCACTTCGTAGTTCACGTGGCCCGCTTGACCGGCGAGGATTTCGGCGACCGCAACACCCTCCTCCTCCGCCTTGTGCGCAAGCATCGGGCCAGCGATCACATCGCCGATCGCATAGATGCCCGCGACGTTGGTGCGGTAATGCGGATCGACGATGACGCGGCCGCGGCTATCACGCTTGACGCCGGCGGCGTCGAGGCCAATGCCGTCGGAGTACGGCACGCGGCCGATCGCGACCAGCACGATGTCGGCCTCTTTGGTCTCGGCGCTACCGCCGCCCGCGGCCGGCTCGATCCTGACCTTCAGGGTTTTTCCAGAGGTATCGACCGCCGTCACCTTGGATGAGAGCTTGAAAGATATTCCCTGCTTCTCCTGGATGCGGTGGAATTGTCGCGCGACCTCGCTGTCGATGCCGGGCAGGATGTGATCAAGAAACTCGACGACCGTCACCTCGGCGCCGAGCCGCCGCCACACCGAGCCGAGTTCCATGCCAATGATGCCGGCGCCAACAACGATCAGTTTTTGCGGCACCTTGGCAAGTTCAAGCGCTCCGGTCGACGATACGATGCGTTTTTCATCGATCTCGATGCCGGGAAGGCGCGCGACGTCGGAGCCGGTGGCGATGACGATGCTTTTCGTTTCAAGCGTCTGCGTATTGCCGTCGCCGGCTTTCACCTCGACCTTGCCGGGCGCAACAATGCGGCCGATGCCGCGAAACGTCTCGATCTTGTTTTTCTTAAACAGAAAGGCGACGCCCTTCACGTTGCTCTCGACGTTCTGCAGCCGGTATTTATGCAACGTCGGCAGGTCGACGCTCGGCGTGCCCACCTTGATGCCCATTTGCCCGAACGTGTGCCCGGCTTCCTCATAAAGCTCCGAGGCGTGCAGCATCGCCTTTGAGGGAATGCAGCCGACGTTCAGGCAAGTGCCGCCGAACGTGGCGTCCTTTTCCACGACCGCGGTCTTCATCCCGAGCTGGGCCGCCCGAATGGCGCAAACGTAACCGCCGGGACCAGAGCCGATGACGATGAGGTCGTAGGGCATGCCGCGTTGTCCTGAATCACTCAGCCAGAGTCCATGCCGACGTCAGGTCTGGATTTTCGATTTCTTCGCCGGTCAATTCCAGTTTGTACACGCCCGGCTCTGCCGGCAGGAAGTTTAGAATTGGCGGCAGCGACATCGTCTTTCCCGACCAGACGCCCTGGCACTCGATGGCGATTCCGTTTTCTGGCGACGCCTCGATGATCAGCCCGTGATACTGCGCGCGTGATTTTACTGTTCGCCAATCGCTATCCATATATGTCACGTTAATTACGACATATCGGCCAAGAATGATTTGAGCAATTTCATCGCTCCACGGCGCCGGTTGTTGATCGCCGGGGGCAAGCTTCCAGGGCTTTGTCGGCGGTGGCGGTCCTTTTTTCATGCCGCGCGATCTATAAATCCAGCACCAGCCGCGCCGGGTCCTCCAGCGATTCCTTCACGCGCACCAGAAACGTCACCGCCTCGCGGCCGTCGACCAGGCGATGGTCGTAGGACAACGCCAAATACATCATCGGCCGCACCTCGACCTTGCCAGCGACCACCATCGGCCGCTCCTGAATCTTGTGCATGCCCAGGATGCCGGATTGCGGCGCGTTGAGGATCGGCGTCGACATCAGCGAGCCGTAGATGCCGCCGTTGGTGATGGTGAAGGTGCCGCCCTGCAATTCCTCGATCTTGAGCGAACCATCGCGGGCGCGGCGGCCGAAATCGGCGATGGCCTTCTCGATTTCGGCGAGCGATTTTTGATCGCAGTCGCGCACCACCGGCACCACGAGGCCGCGCTCGCTGCCGACCGCGATGCCGATGTGATAATAATTCTTGTAGATGATATCGGCGCCGTCGATCTCGGCGTTGACGGCCGGGATTTCCTTGAGCGCCTGGACGCAGGCGCGCACGAAGAAACCCATGAAGCCGAGCTTGGTGCCGTGCTTTTTCTCGAACAGGTCGCGGTACTGCGTGCGCAGCGCCATGACGTGACTCATGTCGACCTCATTAAAGGTCGTGAGCATGGCGGCGGTGTTCTGCGCTTCCTTCAGACGGCGCGCGATGGTTTGGCGGAGCCGCGTCATGCGCACGCGCTCCTCGCGTGCCGCGTCGTCCGGCGGCGTCGGCGCGCGCACCTGAACGGCGGCGGCAGGCTGCGCGACTGGCATGGGCTGCGCGGCCGCGCGCTCGATGGCGGCGAGCATGTCGCCCTTGGTGACGCGGCCATCCTTGCCGGAGCCCGGCACCGTAGCGGCATCAACGCCGGATTCGGCAGCGAGCTTACGCACCGACGGCGCAAGCGGCGCATCGGGCGGCGGCGCCTTGGCGGCGGGTCTGGGCGCGGCCGGGGCCGCGGGTGCGGGTGAAGCCGGCGCGGATTGAGGAGCGGACTGAGTGGCGGGCGGCGCCGCCTTTGCCGGTGCGGCGGCAGCGCCCTCCTTGATCTCGCCGAGCAACGCGCCGACCGCGACCGTCTCGCCGTCCTTCACCGCGATGCCCGAGAGCACACCGGCGGCCGGCGCCGGCACCTCGATGGTCACCTTGTCGGTTTCCAGTTCGACGAGCGGCTCATCGACCGCGACCGCGTCACCCGGCTTCTTGAACCATTTGCCGATGGTCGCCTCGGTCACCGACTCCCCAAGCACGGGCACGCGAATCTCAGCCATAAAGCCTCTGCTTTCTGACCGTCACCCTGAGGTGCGAGCCAACGGGTCCGGCCCGAAGTGGCCGGCCCGATGACAAGCTGCGCGAGCCTCGAAGGGCGACGGCCCGGGCATCATCCTTCGAGGGCGACCTTCGGTCGCCACCTCAGGATGACAATCAAATTACTTCAGTGCGTCGTCCAAAAACTGCTTCAGCTGCGCCAGGTGCAGCGACATCTGTCCGACGGCGGTCGA
>Ga0070731_10001675_pt1 | contig 22404 bp, 25 predicted proteins | sample Coa_R1_2_FD_66448 | JGI IMG/M metagenome (GOLD analysis project Ga0070731, IMG submission 66448) | Surface soil microbial communities from Centralia Pennsylvania, which are recovering from an underground coalmine fire - Coalmine... | ecosystem: Environmental > Terrestrial > Soil > Unclassified ... | reverse complement strand
GAGTTCTTTGTTGGAAGTATCCTGGAAGGCTTCGAACGCGTGGCTCATTTGCGGCCGGCCGCGATGGCCGGAGGCGACGCGGCAGCGCATCATCCCGTCCAAGCCGCCGCCGGATTCCTGGCTCAGATCGACGGCTTGCCCGATCTCTGTGCGGAGCCTTTCCGATTTCCCAAACGCTACGAAAGCTCATTGGAGCTTATTCAAAGCCGCTTGCGAATTTTCACCACCACGTCAATAGGCCGGCTGTTCGATGCGGCTGCGGCTTTACTCGGTTTCACGCGGGAAGTGACATTCGAAGGGCAAGCCGCCATGTGGCTGGAGCATCTGGCTCGTACCGCTCCGCCCGTCGAGCCGTATGAGTTTCCGTTCACTGCGGGAGAACTGGATTTCCGCCCACTGCTCGCTGGCCTGGCGTTCGACCGCCATCGCGGCCGACATGCCGCACAATGCGCGCGCGCATTCCAGCGCGGAATCGCGAAAGGACTCTGCGATGCGCTCCTAATCTTGTGCCAGGCACACGCGCTGGATACGGTTGTGCTCTCTGGCGGCGTTTTTCAAAACGAACTGCTGCTGTGCGATTTGAAATCCCTCATCGCCGGATCGCGCATCGACGTTTGGACCAATCACGCCGTGCCGCCGAACGATGGAGGGATCAGCTTGGGACAAGCGGCGCTGGCTGCCTTCACGTACCTCAACGAATCGAGGTCACATTATGCATGAGCTGTCGATTGCCATGAGTATTGTGGAGATGGCGGAGGAAGAGGCGGACCAACGGGGCGGAGTGCGGGTGAACGCCGTGCATCTCAAACTGGGCGCGCTGGCCGGCGTAGTCAAGAACGCGTTGCTCTCATCGTACGAGATGGCCTGCGAGGGCACCCCGCTGCAGGGCTCCCGGCTGGTCATCGAAGAAGTCCCCGTTGTCGTTTTTTGCCCGCAGTGTCACTTGCCCCGCACTCTGGCCTCGATCCAGCGGTTTACGTGTCCCGAGTGTGACGCGGTCGTCTCTGACGTGCTTCATGGACGTGAAATCCACGTCGCGGCTTTGGAGATACAGGAATGAGTGCGCAGCCCCGCCTTGTAGAAGTAAGACAAAACGTTCTCAAGCAGAACGACATCGTAGCTCGCGAGCTTAGGCAGCGCTTTCATGAGGCCGGGACGTTCGTGGTGAGTTTGGTGTCGAGCCCCGGTTCCGGCAAGACCGCCTTCCTTGAGAAAACACTCACGCTCCTACGGCCAAATTATCGCGTCGCGGCTCTGGTTGGCGATCTCGCGACCGACAACGACGCAGTCCGCCTGGCACGCTCGCAGGCTCCCGTCAAGCAAATCACAACCGGCACTCTCTGCCATCTGGAAGCTGCCATGGTTCGCGACGCCCTGAACGAATGGAATCTGGACGAGTTGGATTTTCTCTTTATCGAAAATGTAGGAAATCTGGTGTGTCCTTCGTCTTACGATGTAGGCGAAAATCTAAGGCTGGTTCTGCTGTCGGTAACTGAAGGAGAAGACAAGCCTCTCAAATATCCGACCATTTTTAATACATCTGACTTAGCGGTACTTACTAAGATGGACCTGGCTGATGCAGTCGAGTTCGATATGACCGCTGCCGACTCCAACGTCCAACGAGTGCGCCCCGGAATGCCCGTGCTGAAAGTCTCCGCGAAGTCCGGCGCGGGGATGAGCGAGTGGCTGCAGTTCCTAACTTCGGCCCACGTTGAGCTCCGCGTTTCGCGTCTTTCTCGCGCATGATATATTTGGCTTGTCGTTACTGCTGCCATGGCGCGACTGGAATTATTGGATCGCCAGCGAGAGGACTGGGCCTTGCTGCGCCAAGCCAATGGTGGCGCCGGAAGGTCGCTCGCCATCTTTGTCCATGGCTTCCTGGGCGACTACTGGACAACCTGGGGACGTTTGCCGGAATTGCTGCAGGAACACGCGCAGAGTCATCCGGTACTCATGGGTTGGGATTTTCTGTTTATCGGCTACCCGACTCGCCAGATCGATACTTATCTCGACATCGCGAAACTGATCGCGACCCAATGGGACAATGCCGCCAAGGGTAGGCCGCCGTTTGCGGGCGCGTACACCCGTTTCGCTCTCATCGGTCACTCCCTCGGCACCCTCGGCATACGCCAGTTGCTTTGTGCCGGGACACTGCAGCCGCCGCAAATGTTCAACGCACTGCACAGCATCACGCTTTTCGGTACGCCTCTGAACGGAAGCCCACTCGCCGGGAAGGGTGCGGAGTTCGCCGGGGGCGCGGTTGCGGAAGCATTACGGGAAGGCAACCCGCAGCTGAGAATGCTCCGGACCTGGAACGAAACCGTACATTCCTTTCTTCCGTGGCGCGGTGTGCGCGTGGTTCTTGGAACCGACGACAAGGTCGTCGGCAACAAGTATTCGGATCTCATCGACTTCGCTGGTGACGCGAAGCCCATCGCCTTGCTGAATTTCGATCACGGAACCCTCGTCAAGCCAACCAATTGGACCGGCTCCAGTATTTATGACGAGATCGTAGGCGCGCTGCAATGAGTGACATTTCCCAAGACGAACTGCGCGAGCGTCTGGCTGCACTGTCGAGCGGCCCATGGGCGCAAGGCGTCGCCGAGGCGCGCCGGATATTCGCGCCCATTGATCGCATTTCCACGCGAATGTCACGCGACCGATTTCTTGCCCTCGACAAGATTAAGCTCTCGCCTTCGAACATCCGGCGTAACCGGCGGCTGGCAACCGTGCTGCGCCCGCATTATGCATATAAAGAGGCGATAACCAGTCCCATAGAAATCCAAACCCGCGATGCTTTGGATAACGCGTTAACTCTGCCGCAGCTCTACGAACTGGCCGTGCAGACAGGTTACCTGCCCAGCGACGCAGTCAAACAACCCGCGCGCAATATTCTCTCCAATCTGCTTTGGTCCCCGGCGGCGCGAAATTTTGTGGGTGCGTATGATTATGTTGCCGTGCCGATGCTGGCCGCACGCGTGGGAATTTCCGGCCTTGGCGCAGCCGAGCCGCCGAAGCCGCGCGCGAATGGCGCAATACGGTTTGCCGGTTTCCTGGCGCATTTCCGTGCGTTCAACGCCGACGAGCAAATCCGCGCCTGGACCAGATTCCTTGACGACTACGTCGAGGAGCCGGACGAGCAAAGTAAGCTATGGCGGTATCTCAAGGGAAAACTAAAGATCGCGCCTGCGCGGACTTCGGAGCTCCTGATTGGATGCCAGCTTTTCGTGAATTCAATGGCCAGCATTTTCCACATCTTGGACGATGATGAGCTAGGCCACTTTGGACTGATTCATGCCTATTGGCTGCAGAAATTTTTCGGATACGACATGGAGACCAGCGGGTACGTAAAGAATGTCGATCGCTGGGGACAGAACGGGTCCTGGGCCAGGAGTGTAACCACGAGTCCGTACTTGATACCTGAAGGGACCGACCCCGAGATAGCGAAGATTTTTCAACGCCAGTTCGAGGAAAAGGTGCAGTTACTGGAAAAAACATTCGCCGCGGTAAGAGCCTTGGCCCAATCTGCACGGAGCAGCAGAGGCGGATCCGTTCTACCGGGCATCCGTCCATTCAAATATGACTTCGGCAAGAGTCAGCCTCAACAAGCCCAAAACTACTAAGTCCCTCACAGATAGCTGAGCAATGCCGATCGCCGCTTTGCTCGCAGCCGCTCAAACCACCGGCACGGGAAGTAGAGCGCGATCACGCACACAGCGAACACCAGGTACAGCAGCCCAAGGCTCCATGTGTATCCCGGCGGCACGCGTCCCGGCGCCAGCGGATGATTGGCAAAAAGCCACGCATTCACGTGCCCTTCGCGAATCAGCGACACAACGCACGCCGCCAAGTGAATGACAGGAATATGCAGCAGATAGTAGAACAGCGGCACGCGTCCGAACGTCGCGATCGCATCCACCAGCTTGCCGCGCCATCGCTCCGCAAAACCCAGCAGGATGAACATCGGCCCCAGCGTCATGAGCAGAAACGAAAGCGACGCCGGATATTTCGTCGTGCGCAGAAATGCCAGAACACCGGGTGTCGCTCGCCACGGACGCGGATCGCCGTAAAAATCCAACCCGCGCAGCACAAAGAAGAGAACGGTCAGCGCCAGCCCCAGTTTGAGAGAGACTGCGCGGCGGCGGTCAGGCGGCATTTGCATTACCGCTCCGAACGCATATCCGGCCATCATCACGCCGATCCACGGCACGATGACGAACAGGATCAGCAGAGGCGGCCCGGAACTGCCCAACTCAACCGCGCCGCCGAAGTAGAGAATCTTCAGCAGCCAGTTCGGCCCGCTGTCGCCGAACGCCTTTGCCAATGGCCCGGCAAACAGGTCCGTGATGTTGTGCAGAGCGATGATCGCCACGCCAATCACGCCGATAGCAACGGTCGGCAAGTAAATCGCCGCCGCCATCAGTATCATGCAGCAGCCGATCATCCAGATCACGCCCGCCAGCAGGTAGTGCGCGAAATCAAAGTTGAAGGTCCAGGCGACCCGGATCACCGTCAGTTCCAGCAGAATCAGCCAGACCCCGCGGACCAGCAGAAACTTGGACAGCGCCGCGCGGTTGGCGAGTTTGCGGCCATGCAAATACGCAGCGGTCCCCGCCAGGAAAACGAAGGCCGGCGCGACAAAGTGCGTGACCCAGCGCGTAAAGAAGATTCCCGGCGTCGGCCCTCCGGCAGGCTGCCCTGAGTAAACCCGCACGTGGTCGATCGCCATCAAAATCATCGCCACACCGCGCACGAAATCCATCGAAGCAATGCGCGACCTGTTTTCCATATCTGCCTAGGACGTGAGTATACAAGTTTTCGGTAGACCACAACCAAACAAATAATTCTCAAAAGCGGACACATACGCGAGCCGTGTTCGACGCCGCTGTCAATTGTTTCAGTCACTTGCCGCGTCCCGGGAACGGACCCTCGCTTGCATCTCTTGAAGCCAAATGCTCACTCTCCTGAGGGACATGCGCTACTCTTTGCGCACGTTGCGCAAGGCTCCCGGTTTCAGCATCGTGGCCTTGCTGGTTCTGGCCCTGGGCATCGGAGCCAACACCGCCATCTTCAGCGTCGTCAATTCCGTGGTACTGCGGCCGCTGCCGTATCCCGGTTCCGATCGCCTGGCCCTGATCTGGGAGACGGATCTCAAAGACGGCATCAAGCGCGAAGGGCCGTCAGGTCCGAATTTCCTGGACTGGAAAGAGCAGAGCCAATCCTTCGACGAAATGTCACTACTCGAGGTCGGCACGGGCACTCTGACCGGCGAAGGCGAGCCTGAGCAGGTAGTTGGTCTGCGCGTAACTACGAATTTTCTGTCGATGCTCGGTGCGCGAACGGTGCTGGGCCGCAGCTTTACATCGGCGGAGGGCGAAGGCCAAGCGCGCTACCCGGTCGTCGTTCTTACCAACGGATTTTGGAAGCGCCGCTTCGCATCCGACCCGCGCGTCATCGGACGAGCCTTTTCCATGAATAGCGAGCCGTACACCGTGATCGGCGTCCTCGCTCCCGATTTCTGGCAGCCGCTTCCAGCCGACCTCTACGTGCCTTGGCCCCTTGCCCAATTGCGCGCCAAGAGCCGAGCGGATCACGACTTCGGCGTCATCGCCCGCCTGAAACCCAACGTCACCATCGCCCAGGCGCAAGGCGAGTTGAGCGCGATCGCGCGTCGCATCGATGCCGAGACGCCGAGACTGGCAGGCTGGGATGTAACCGTGGTTGGCATGAAGCAGGCACTGTTCGAGTACATCCGTCCCGCGCTGCTGTTGCTCTTGGGCGCTGTGGGGCTGCTGCTGCTCCTCACCTGCGTGAACGTGGCGAGCCTGTTGCTGGCCCGCGTCACCGGCCGCCGCAAAGAAATGGCCATCCGAACGGCATTGGGCGCCAGGCGCGGCCGTCTGATCGCGCAGATACTGAGCGAAAGCCTGCTACTGAGCCTGATTGGCGGCGCACTCGGCGTCTTCTTTGCCGTCTGGGGCGTCGACCTGCTGAGCGCGGTCCTGCCCAACACCTTGCCGATGGCTGAGGCCGGCGCAGAAATCATGCGCCCGGCCATCAACGTCGATGCCCGCGCACTCACTTTCGCGCTCCTGATCTCCACCGGAGCCGCGTTGATTTTTGGGCTGATTCCGGCGCTCTATGTCGCCAATGCCGATGTGAACGATGCACTGAAATCAGGCGGCCGATCGTCGTCCCAATCCCCGGGCCGGACAGGCGTGTGGCGTTTGCTAGTGGCCGGAGAAGTCGCTCTCGCCACCATGCTGCTGATCGGCGCTGGCCTCGCAATGAAGAGCTTTGTTAACCTGCAGCACGTCAATCCAGGCATTCGGCCTGATCATGTCCTGACGTTTCGCATGCGCCTGCCCACCGACAATCTCTACAAGGACGATCGCGAGCAAGCCGCCTTCTACCGGCGCATGCTCGACCGCGTGGAAAACATCCCTGGCATTCAGTCCGTTGGCCTCACCGATGTGCTCCCCCTTGGCCAGCAAAACGACCGCGAATATTTCACCATCGAAAACCGTCCGCTGCCGGCCGGGCAGTCGCTGGTCGCCGACTTTCGCCGCATCAGCGCGCGCTACTTGAGCACCATGGGAATCGCCCTGCTCAAAGGCCGGCTGCTTTCAGATCGCGATGTCCGCGACTCACCACCGGTGATCCTGATCGACGAAACCCTGGCGCGCCAATATTTCCCCAACGAGAATCCAATCGGCCAGCGCATGCTGTTGTGGGGTGAATTCCGCGAAGTCGTCGGCATCGTAAGCCAGGTGCATCATTATGGCTTGGAAAAACAGCCGGAACCCACCATCTACGCGTCCTTCGAACAGATGCCGAACAAGGCCATGGTGCTCACCGTCCGAACAGCGATGGAGACGCAGACTGTAGTGAAAGCCGTGAAGCAGGCCGTGTGGTCTGTCGACCCCGGCCAGCCGGTGTTTCAGATCCGCAGCATGGACCAATATGTTTCCCTCGCCAGCACGGCGCCCCGCATCTCGACCGTTCTGCTGGCAGTCTTCGCCGGAATCTCGGTGCTCCTGGCCGCCCTCGGCATTCACGGCGTCGTTTCCTACGGAGTCGCCCAGCGGACTCGCGAGTTCGGACTGCGCATGGCGCTGGGCTCGACGCCTGGACAACTGCAAGCGCTCGTCATCGGGAACGGCATCAGGACCGCACTTGTCGGCCTGTTAATCGGAATGGCCGCAGCCGCCGCCCTGGCCTCGGCTTTGCGAGCGCTACTCTACGGCGTAGAGCCTCTCGACCCTGCCGTGATGGCCGGAGTCGCCGTGCTACTCCTTACGGTGGCGTTTCTCGCCAACTACCTTCCGGCGCGGCACGCCACCCAAATCGACCCCATGGACGCGCTGCACCAGGAATAACCGGATCAAGTGACGCTCTGTCACTTGGCAGGCGTCATGCCGCCAGATTTGCCCGCAGCGAGATCCGCCAGGCTTCCAAACCGTGTCGTTTCAATTGCTTTTGCCTCGCTGCCAAATGGCATGAGTCATGCAAGAGTGACTGGCGATGAAGCCAGCACCCACAAGACGCAAAGCCCAGTGCCAACCGAAGCAGCCCGTGAACACGCTCAGCGTTCATTGCCCGCTCTGCAAACGGCTTAAGCTCGACTATCTGATCGCGCTCAGCCGCCTCGACACTGCGCGAGTAGTCAATCCCAGGAGCCATTAAATGTTAGATACATTACCGATGAACTATCGCAACCAGCCGGAATTTGCCGCCAACTCGGCTAGGGCAGCACAAATGTTGATGTCCGCCCGCTTGCAATGCAACCTTCGGCACCAGGATGTGGCGGCCGCAACGCGCCGCATCGCGCGTCAGCTCGGCCCCGCGTTCGCAATCTCGACGTACCGCTTAGCCGACATCGAAAGCGGCCGCGTCCGTCCGACGATGTGGAGACTCTCCTCTCTCTGTGCCGTTTACGGCATTGAGATGTCGCAGGTGTTGCAATGGTACGGCGTCCAGCACGCAGGACTGGCGTCGGCCACCGCCGCGTAGGCGAGAACGACAAGGTTAATCATGAATCCAACGGTGTTCATTGCCATATTGCTAGCCGCCATGCTGCTGCTGTCCCTCCTCATCGACCGGCGGCGTTCGGAACGGGACTGGCGCGCCGAGGAGAGTTCGATGGCCACCGGCATCACGAAATGGCTAATGGGGAATCATGAGACCCCTGCGCCGGCCGCCGAGCCCGCTCAGATTCCGGAAGGGAATCACACCTTATTGCGTGTGAGCGGGAATGTGCCACCCGAACACTGGGACCGGCTGGGGAGCGTGCTCCAGTCCAAGTTGCCATCCGGCACGGAAGTGAGCGCCACGCTCGATGTCTCGTTCGCGATCGATGCCAGTCAGGCCCGGAGTGTAACCGCGAATCTGAATTATCTGATCTCCGAGCTTGAGTTGTCTGGCCTCCGCATCGCAGTCGAGCAAGCGCCAGGCAAAGTAACCGCACCGCTGGCGGAACGGCCCCGAACGCCCCGGCGCTGCCGCGTGGTGATTCGATTCCACGAAAGCGACAAGATCAATCCTCTCCTAAAGTCACTCCTTTGGTTAGCCCCGGCGCGTCCCGTCAGTCTGGCTAGCTAGCCAGACTCGGCCCGCCAGTTGTAACGTCGCGGGCAGCGCTGGAATCGCTTCAATCAACTGCCGGGTATACGGATGCCGGGGATCCCCGAAAATGCGGTCAGTCGTGCCGAATTCCACATCTCGCCCTCGTGCAGAATCGCCACCCGCTGGCAGAAAGAAGCCACCGATAGCAGGTCATGCGAGATATAGAGGATTCCCATGTCCAGCCCCCGGTTCAGGCGTTTGAAGAGGCTCAGGATTTCGGCATGCACCACTACGTCCAACGCGCTGGTCGGCTCGTAAGCCACTAACAGCGCGGGACGATGAATAATTCCCATCGCGATCACCACGCGCTGCGCCTGCCCCACACTCGGTTCCGCCGGGTAGTGGCGCAGGAAAGATTCCTCGGCAGAGATCGAGCAAGTAATTGGTCATGCGCTCGCGGCTGCCGTCTGCGTGCGCTTTCCAAGCCTCCGCAAGCTGCGTGCCGATGCGAAGCGCCGGATTCAGCGCCGAAGCGGGACACTGCAACACCAGCCCGATATCGCGCCCACGGAATAGAATCTGGCCGCGCGCCTTGCCGCCTCTCATCTCCAGCAGTTTCAGAATGGCCAACGCCATGCTGCTTTACCGGAGCCGCTTCGGCCTACCAGTCCAACGATTTCGCCTGGCTCAATATCGAACCGTGCGTTGCGAAGCACGTCCGGCTTGCCGGATGTGAATCCAGGGCTGAGCCGCACCATCGTGGCTGTCCCCAATCCACCTGCGAGCGTCAGTGCGAACGCCAGTAGCGATTTCGCCAGCTTGCGCCCTAGCGTAGTGGAATTGGTTTTTGTGGACATCCGCTCCGACAGCTTTCTGCGGCCTAGCCTGCCGCTGCCAGGTCGCTTTCAACCGCATCGCCGGACTGTTTAGCCTGATACATTCGCCGGTCTGCGACGGACAAAAGTTGCTCGGCGTCAGTGCCGTCGTGGGGAAAGCAAGCTTCTCCCACGCTCATCAGCAGCGTTTCCGATCCGGTCACCTTGCCCGCGACTGCGGCGATATTCTTCAACTGCGCGATGCGCTGCCGCATCACTTCACGATCGGTCCCCGGAAGCAGCAGGACGAATTCGTCTCCGCCCATGCGCGCGACGTAATCGTATTCGCGGCAATTTTCCCGCAGCGCGTCCGCCACCCGCCGCAGCACTTTATTGCCTTCCATATGGCCGTAGCGGTCGTTGATTTTTTTGAATCCATCCAGATCGCAAACCAGCACCGTCAGCGGTTGACTCATGCGCTGGCAGCGCGCAATTTCGCTGTCCAATCGCACAAAGAGTGAGCGCGTATTAGCTAGCCCGGTCAGGTAATCCGTAGTTGCCGAGTTCTCCGCCTGGCGAAACTTGAGCGCATTTTCGACTGACTGGGAAATCTTCGAGCTCACCGCCAGCAGCACGCGCAGGTCATCTTGCGAAAAAGCGTCCTTCGCCGCCCGGTAAAGCGTCAGGACGCCGATGATTCCGTTCGCGCCCTCCAGCGGCACGGCCAGCCCCGAGCGCAGCGTGCTGAATTGCGTGGGGTCATCCAAATAACCGGACTCAACCGATGGGTTGCCGTTCAGAATCGCCTTCTTGTTTTCCGCCACCCACCCCGAAAGCCCTTCACCCACCGGTATCGCGAGCGATGCAAACAGCCGGAAGTTTTCGCCCTTCACGAATTCCGGCACCAGCCGGCCGCTCTTGCAGATATAGACCGCGAGCGAATCGTACGGGATCATCTGCTTTAGCCGGGTCTCGACGACGGAGAGCGTCTCATCCAGGCTCAGCGAATTTCCCAGGTCCCGCGTGAGTTCAAAAAACAGTTGCGCTTCGAGTCTGGCGGCCGCAATGGAAGTTTGAAAATCGATCTTTCTGGGTGTTTCGAAGCCGGCTTCCGGTCGCTCGCCCTTTTCGTTTTTCACATCCGTGGACAGCGTCGCTTTCGGGATCGGCTGCGACTTCGCCAACTGCTCCAGTTCCACATAACGCCGCTGCAGAATCGTTACCACCGCCGGATCGTAGCTCTTGCCGGCCAGCTTGGCGACATAATCCATGGCCTCGTTCAGAGGCAGCGCAGGCCGATACGGCCGATACGAAGCCAGGGCGTCCAGGCAGTCCACCGCGGAAAGAATTCGCGCCCCTAGCGGAATCTCCCCGCCTCTCAGCCCCGTCGGGTATCCAGTGCCGTCCCATTTTTCGTGATGCGCCCTGACAATCGGCACCACCGGATACGGAAACTGCACCCGCTCCAGAATTTCGGCGCCCACGGTCGGATGAATCTTCATCTTTTCGAATTCTTCCGGCGTGAGCTTTCCAGGTTTCGAAATGATGTGCTCGGGCACGGCCAGCTTGCCGATATCGTGCAGCAGGGCCGCGGTTCGCAGAGCCTCCAGTTCTGAGTTGCCGAGCCCCATTTCCCGGCCGATTTCAACCGCGTAGGTTCGGACCCGGCGCAGATGCTCATGCGTGTTGTGGTCCTTGGCTTCAATAGCCAGAGCGAGCGCTTCGATCGTCCGCAGATGCAGCGCTGCCATATCTTCCACGTGCTTCTTTTCATCTTCCAGGCGGCCCAGGTAATCGCGATACGCGCGGTAAATAAAAAAGATGATGGGCAGAAGCAGGATGGAGCTGTGCCATTGAACTTGCCGGCTCATCACGCTCACAATCCATGCCACCGACGCCCCCAGCAGGTAAAAGGGAAATGTCCAGAAATAGCAGCCATGCCAGACTTTGCTCAGCGGTGTCCGTTCCGTAAGCGAAATTACCAGCGCGACGCCACCCGTGTTCACCACGAAAAACATCAACGCAATCAGAATCAGCAGGACGGGCGTGCTCTCCAATCCGCCAATTACGTGCCAATGATAAAGGCTGTAGCAAACGTAAATGGAAACGGCCGTGTTCGCCAGGCTGAATCCCGCCTGGATCGGCTTGAATCCGAACTTCTGTCTCCATGTGCATTGCACCAGCGTGCCGATGCAGCCAATCGCCAGCGTCTCGGCCAGGCTCATATCCACGATGCCAATCAGGATGAACAGAAAGTTCACCGACATGTTGCCGGTGACTCCAGGCAAGTTAACCTTGAGCCCGGAAGAAACCACTGCGATACCCAGGTAACAGAGAAACCGCACCAGGTCGTGCGACTGCCACTGGCCGGCTTGCGACGCCACAATGGCGACGCCTGCCACGCAGACGGCGCCTATGTACAGTTTGGCGACGGTCTTCACTTTCCGATTTCCGCTGGATCTTCGCTCGAGGCGTAGAGCTTCATCTTGCGAATCAGCGTGCGGCGCGAAATGCCGAGCAGCTCGGCGGCGCGGTCCTGCCTGCCCTTGGTCTGCTCGAGCGCTTTGCGCACCAGCTCCTGTTCCATGTCGTCAAGGCGGAGGGAAGAGCGTGTGCCGGTCACAGCGCCGCGGACGTCTTTGCTGCACAGTTCCGGCGGCAGGTCGAACGGTTGAATCTCGCCGCCCTCTACGAAGATTGATGCCGTCGTAACCGCGTTGCGCAATTCCCGCACGTTGCCCGGCCACGCATAGGCGCGGAGGAGCTTCAGGGCATCCGCCGAAAAACGCAGTCCTGGATCCTGCTGCGCCAGAAAATGCTTCGCCAGCGCTTCGATGTCTTCCAGCCGCTCCCGCAAGGGAGGCACGCGCAGATGGATTTGGTTCAACCGGTGATACAAATCCTCGCGAAACTTTCCCGCACTCACGCGCTCTTTCAGATTGTTATTAGTGGCGGCGACAATGCGCACGTCGACCGTGTTCTTGCGCGTCCCTCCCAGGCGAAAGTACGGCGCGCCATCCAAAACCCTGAGCAGTTTGGCTTGCAGCTGCAGTTCGAGCTCTCCGATTTCATCCAGGAACAACGTGCCGCCGTTCGCCAGCTCGAACATTCCCAGCTTGCTCGATTCGGCGCCGCTGAACGCGCCCTTCTCATAGCCGAATAATTCGCTCTCGAGCAGATGCCCGGGAATCGCTGCGCAATTGATATCGATCCAAGGCTTGGCGGCGCGGGGGGAATATTGGTGAATGGCCCTGGCGACAAGTTCCTTGCCCGTGCCGCTCTCCCCTGTAATGAGCACCGCGTTCTGCACGCGGGCCACTTTCTTGGCGGAGGCCAGTAGATCGAGCAGGCTCTTACTGCGGATAATTGCCTGGATTCCCATGATCGGCAGCGCCTCCGGGACGGGCTCCGGCAGGACGCCAGATCTGGTTGTTGGGATAACCACGTAATCTAATTAACTGTATTTCGAGACGCAAACAAGTGCTTTCTTCTGAATTCGGCACGTGAAATCCTTAATTTTTCAGCCGCTACCCCGCCAATTAACCGAAGATATGAGGAATTAACCATATTTTACCTGCGCCGGAGGCCAGCTATAAATGCTCTGGTGAAACACTCCCCGACCTTCGCGCTAGACTCTTTACCGCCTGACAGCGTGTCACCTCAAGTGACAAGGCTTCTCGCCGGCGAGGGCGTGGACAACCACAAAGCTACTGATTACAGCAGCGGAAACCTAGAGAGCCAATTGCATACGGAGAGTCTGAAGGTGAATTGCATGAGAGATGACGTACAGGCGCCACTAGGCGGCACCGAATTGGAAAGGCGCGATCGCTCGCGCGTGGCCCTGCGTTTGAAGTGCCGCGTGGAGCGCCCCGGGCAGCTGGATCGTCCGGCTTGGAAATCCATCGAGAACATTAGCCGCAGCGGAATGCTGATTCGTTGGGGCGGCGGTCAAGATACGCCGCCGGCCGTTGGCGAGGTCCTGTTCGTGAAGCTGAAGCTGCCGGTCAATCCTACATTCGGGCAGCGGTGGATGCTCTTTAATGCCAGCGTCGTCCGCGTGACGCACGCAGACTCTGCGTCTGCGATGGTCGCGGTGTCCGGCGGGCCCGTCAAATTCTGCCCCAGCGCGAGGGAGGATCGCAATGATCGCCTTTGCTGAGTTCACCAAACCGGCCGTCCGCTGCGCGGGCCTGTGGCTCAGTTTGCTGTTGGCCGCTTCGGCGTTCGCCGACAACTCCAAGATTTCGCCGGAGCTTTAGCCGTTACTTTCCAATCCGTCGAGCTCCGGCAATGTCATCGTGCAGTACAAAACCACCCCACAGCAGTCCTGCAATGGGGGCAGCGGGCTGATGGGCGGCTTCGTCGGTGGTGTCACGTGCACGGTTGCGAATGTCGTCGGCGTCGTAGTTCACACCGTCTTCTCCTTGATCGACGCGGTAAGCGGAACCATGCAGGCCGGCGACGTGGTTGCCCTGTCGAATCAGTCCAATATCGAAACTGATTTTACTTGCCCTGATCGTCAATGTGAGCTTAGTGCTTAATCCGATCACGGTCGTAGTCTGGGGCGCATAAGGGGATGTTACGCTGACAGTCGATGACTCTCCGCCGCGCGCTCCCAGCAGACCTCCCGTTCATCCTGCAGCACGAACAGAAATTTCGCGATCTAGGTTTTGTAGGCGGTGACGACCCGCCCGCCCACCAGCGCCAACTGGCTGATCCCGATTGCCTGTATTTGCTGATCGAAGTGGAAGGCTCCCCCGCCGGTTATGCCATTCTGCGCGGCCTGGCGGCGGTCAATGGCAGCGTGGAATTGAAGCGCATCGTAATCGCCGAGCCCGGGCAAGGCGTAGGGCGTCAGGCATTGCAGGCGGTCATCGCGAAGGTGTTCGGCGAATTCCGCGCTCACCGTTTGTGGCTGGACGTGTTTGAGGACAACAGCCGCGCCCGCCACGTCTATCGTTCTCTCGGATTTGTCGAAGAGGGCGTGCTGCGCGAATGCATCAAGCGCAATGAGACCTACCGTTCGCTCGTCGTGATGTCGATGCTCGAATCCGAATTACCCAAGTGACGAGACAACCTCCAGCACATGATCGATGTCCGCTGGACTGACGTAAAGATGCGCGGATAGCCGCACGCCCACGTTGCCGCCCTGCGCCCGCACCCGAATCTTGCGCTCCCACAGCGCATCCTGCAACTGACGGCCCGTGCGCCCGTTCACTCCGAAGGTCGTAATCGCAGCCGCAAAACGCGGGTCGGCAGGCGAAGCCACGCGCGCGGCGGGAATGCGCGCCAGCCCGTCCCGCAGCCGCTTGGTGAGCATCTCGTCCCAGCGCTCAATCCGCGCAATGCCGATATTGTTGATGAAACGCAGCGCCGCCCGCAGCCCGTAAACCGTGGCCAGACTGCCCGTGCCGTAATGCATGAAGCGAAATGCGCCGGCAGATTGATCGTCGAATCCGCCGCTAGCCAGCGTGCTCCAGACCCGCGGCTGGACATCGCGCTTGATGTACAGAATGCCAGTCCCCTTAGGCGCGAGCAGCCATTTGTGCGGGCTAGCCACGTACGCATCGCAGCCGATGTCCTTCATGTCGACGCGCATCTGCCCCACCGCCTGCGCCCCATCGACGATCGAAAGCGCTCCTCGATCCCGCGCGAGACTGCAAAGTTCGCGCGCCGGCAGCCGTATGCCCAGCCCCGAGGTGATGTGGCTGAACATGATCACGCGCGTCTTCGGCGTTATGGCCGCGGCGAATTGTTCCACAATTCCGTCCGGGCCTTTTTGAGGAACCGGCATCAGCGGCAATTCTTTCACCACGATTCCCTGCCGCTTGGCGCGCAACTGCCAGCTACCAATGCCGCCGCTGTGTTCCATGTTGGTGGTGAGCACTTCGTCCCCAGTCGCGAGCTCGAGCCCGTTGGCCAGCATGCTCATGCCGACAGTGGCGTTCTGCGTAAAAGCAATCTCCTCCGCGGCAGCGTTCAGGAATGCACCCATCTCGGCGCGAAATTCCAGCAGCGGCTGATAGCCGGTAAGCGGCTCGCCATCGGCCTGGAAATACGGCCAGTCAGGAAGCTCCCGCTCGATACGCTGAATGCCGCCCGCCAGCGCGTCGGTAACCTCGCGCGGCGAAGCCCCCAGCGTCCCGGTGTTGCAATAGGTGACGTTTTCCGGAAACAGGAATTGCTTCCGCGCCGCCGCAAATACCGCAGCATCGGAATCCTCTGCTGCCGGAGCGAACGCGACCAGCCCCGGCACCGCGAGTTGGGCTAAAAAAGTTCTTCGTGCGACGTTTTGCGCCATGATTTCTCCCCTACGTCTTAGGCATTGCGTAAAGAGACAAGTCTTCCATTGGGAAATCCTTGACATTGTCCGTAAGCAGCGTGAGTTGGTTTTCAATGCCTACAGCCGCAATCATCACATCGCCGAGATTGAGCGTCGTGCCCCGGCGACCATAGTCGCGCCGCAGTAAGCCGGCCAGCCGAGCCGCCTGCGGAGTGATCGGATAATACTTGAGGCTCGTCAAAAACTCCTCGGTAGCTGTTTCTTCCTTGGGCCGCAGACCTGCATAAACCTCGGTAATATTGATCGGGCAGCAGGCCAGAAGATGACCTGCATTCAACAATTCCAGCAGCAGGGCTGGCCGGTTGCGCTTGTTATTGAGCACATCAATGATGACGCTCGTGTCGAGCAAAAACGTAGCCATGTTCTAGCGTGCCGTTATTTTGCGCAGGCGGCGGTCGTAATCGCCGCGAAGATTTTTCACCCACGCGGCAGCTCCCCGAGTCAGCTCGGGGTGAGCCTGATCTTTCCAGCTACCTCTGGCGGCGTTCAGGGCCTTGATCTGGCGCAACCGGATGAGCTCTTTCTCGGCCGCTTGGCTCAGAAAGCTGCTCCGGCTCCGCTTGCCCACCACGGCGTCAATCTGAGCCACCAGCTCCTGGGGAATGACGATATGAGTACGTTTGGTCTTCATGGCGAATGAGAAATTAGGCCCACACTGAGTTTAACATGAAGTGGGCCTTACGCAATCTAATACAAATCACGCTCGCCCGCCGGCCGCGTCTTCCAACGCCGGTGAATCCACAGCCACTGATCCGGATATTCGCGGATCACTCCTTCCAGCACTTTCTGCAGCCGCGCCGTATCCACTGCCGCGTCCCCGCACATCTCGAGCGGCGGAAAAAACCGCAGCACGTAGCGGCTCTCCGCGTCCGACCAAAGCGCGAATCCTGGAATCACCGTCGCGCCGCTGTGCGCGGCCAGCTTGGCAAAGCCGGTCCCGGCGCACGCGGGAATGCCGAAGAAATCTACAAACACGCCGGCATCCGGCGACGCGTTCTGGTCGATCAATATCCCCACCGCTTCATTCGCCGCCAGCGCCTTCAAAATCGAGCGCGCGAAATCCTTCTTCTCGATGAGCCAGTTGCCGCCGCGCGTGCGCCGTTGTTCCACCAACGCGTCAATGCGCGGATTATCCAGCGGCCGCACCACCACGCCCATCGGCTTTGCCAGCAGCCCGTGAGCAAACGCGCTCAGCTCCCAGTTGCCCAGATGCGCGGTCGCAAACAGCACACCCTTGCCGCGCTCGAGCGCGCGCTCGTAATGCTCGAATCCGTCATAGCGAATCCAGGCGGAAAGATTGTCGCGACTGAGGCCGGGAAAGCGCGCGAACGTAACCAGCAGCCGCGCAATCGAGCGGAACACGCCATCAACAATGCGTTCGCGTTCGTCCCCGGTCAACGCTGGCAGCGCCATTTCCAGATTGCGCAGCGCCACCCGCCGCAGCCTCGGGATAGCGCGATCCAGCAGGCGCGTATAAAAACCCGCCAGACGGAATGCTACCGGCCGCGGCGTGAACGCGAGCGATCCGACTACCGCCAGCGCGGCGCAGTATTCAGCGGAGTCGCGCAGGCGGGAGCGTGAGGACATCGCACGTCATTCTATCCATCCGCCGCCCAGAACCAAATCGCCTTCGTAAAAAACGGCGGCCTGTCCCGGCGTCACGGCGCGCTGTGGCTCATCGAAACGCACTAGGACGCGATCCGCATCCTGCGTCGGATACAGGGTAGCTTGCGCGGGAGCATGGCGATGGCGGACCTTTACCTGCGCGCGCGCTGGCGCGGCAATCCCCGGCCACGAAACCCAATTCACCGCGGCCGCCGTGAGCCGGTCGCACAACAACTCCGCATCCGACCCCACCGTAACGCGCTGCGGCGCAGCATCAGTCTGGATCACGTAAAGCGGCTCACCAGTCGCAATGCCCAGGCCTTTACGTTGTCCGACAGTGAAGCGATGCACGCCGGCGTGGCGACCCAGCGTACGGCCATCGGTAGCAACTAACTCGCCCGAAGTTTCGAGCGGCGCTTGGCCCTTCTGCCGCAGATACGCATCAAGAAACGCAGCGTAATCGCCATTGGGCACAAAGCAAATTTCGTAGCTCTCAGGCTTCTCCGCCACCGCCGGCGCCAGCTCACGCGCCAGCGCGCGCACTTCGGCCTTAGTCATTTCACCCAAGGGAAACAGCGAGCGCTCCAGTTGCTCCTGCTTCAACCCAAACAGAAAATAAGTCTGATCCTTGCCCTCATCGACAGCCCGCCGCAATTGATAGCGCCCACTCGCCGCATCATGCGTGATGCGCGCATAGTGCCCGGTCGCGATCAGCCGCGCGCCCACGCCATCCGCCAGCTCCATGAAGCGATCGAATTTGATGAAGTTGTTGCATAGCGTGCACGGAATCGGCGTGCGCCCGGCCAGATACTCGCGCACAAACGGCTCGACCACATGCTCTTCAAACTGACGCTCGAAATTCACGACGTAGTACGGAATGCCCAACTGCTCCGCGACATGCCGGGCATCGTAGACGTCGTCGAGCGAGCAGCAGCGGCCCGCGCCGCCATCGGATGCCAGTTCCGGCAAACGCCGCTGGTTCCAAAGCTGCATGGTGAGCCCGATGATCGGCGTCCCGCGCGACGCCAACAGCGCGGCCACCGTCGAGCTGTCCACGCCTCCGCTCATCGCTACCGCGATCGGTGTCTCAGGCATGGGCATGCGTCACCGGTGAAATTTTGCGCAAATGGCCCACCGCATCGACGACTGCGTCGACGAGCGCGTCAACCTGCTCGGCGGTGTTGGAATGCCCCAGCGAAAAACGCAGGCTCGAGCGCGCCCGCTCCGGCGTCAAGCCAATCGCCAGCAGCACGTGCGAAGGCTCTACCGCGCCCGAAGAACACGCCGACCCGCTCGACACCGCAAAGCCGCGAAGATCGAGCGCAATCACCAGCGCCTCGCCTTCGATGTGATCGAAATAAATATTGCTGGTGTTGGGCACGCGCGGCTCGCTGCCATTCACGCCCGCCATGGGAATGCGGCTCAGAATGCCGTGCTCCAGTCGATCGCGCAGCGCGCTCAATCGCTCGCCCTCGGCCGGCAGATTCTCCTGCACCCACTCCGCCGCGCGGCCCAGCGCCATCGCGCCCGGAACGTTCTCCGTGCCCGGCCGCCGCTCGCGCTCATGATGGCCGCCAAAACCAATCGAGTGGATGCGCGTTCCCTTGCGCACATAGAGCGCGCCTACACCCTTAGGCGCGTAAATCTTGTGCCCGGATACGGAATACAAATCCACGCCCAACGCCTGCACGTCCACCGGAATTTTTCCCAGCGCCTGCACGCCATCGGCATGCAGACACACACCCGCTGGTCGCGTGAAGCGCGCAATCTCCGCAATTGGCTGCACTGTTCCCAGCTCGTTGTTGGCGTGCATCACCGACACCAGCACCGTGTCCCGCCGCAGCACTCGCCGAATCGCATCCGGATCCACGATTCCGCTTGCGCCCACCGGCACGTACGTCACCGTCACTCCCTCGCGCTCCAGTTGCGCGCAGGTATTCATCACCGCCGGATGCTCGATCGCGGTCGTAATCACGTGCTGAGTTGTCCCCGGCGATTCCGGCCGCACCGTTCCCAGGATGGCGAGATTATCGGCTTCGGTTCCGCCGCTGGTAAACACCACCTCCGGCGCGTTGCAGTGGATCAGCGTAGCCACCTGCCGCCGCGCGATTTCGAGCTGCTGTTTCGCCAACTGGCCGAAATGATGGATACTGGACGCGTTGCCATACACTTCGGCCAGACTGGGCATCAAAGCCCGCAGGACTTCGGGCGAAACCGGAGTCGTCGCGTTGTGGTCGAAGTAATGGCGCAGCACTTTACACTAGTTTAGCAATGCGTTCTCCCACAATTACCCTGCTCACCGATTTTGGCCTCTCCGACCATTTCGTGGGCACCATGAAAGGCGTCATCCTGCGCCTGTGCCCGGCCGCGCAACTCGTTGATATCAGTCACCAGGTAACACCCTACGAGGTTACTGAAGCCGCTTTCGTGCTGGCGCAGGCCTATCGTTTCTTCCCGAAAAAAACCGTGCATGTGGTGGTGATCGATCCCGGCGTGGGCACTTCCCGCCGCCCGATTGTGGCCGAGGCGGCGGGGCAATATTTCGTCGCCCCCGACAACGGCGTGCTTTCGATGATTTTTGCGCAGGAGAAACACAAGGTCCGCGTGATTACGGCGGACAAATATTTCCTGAAGCCGCTGAGCCAGACGTTTCACGGACGCGATGTATTCGCGCCCATCGCCGCGCATCTCGCTAAGGGTCTGCCTCCCGCGAAGCTAGGCAAATCAATCGACGATTACCTGCGCCTGCATTTCGAAAGACCCAACCGCACCGCGCGCCGCGGCTGGACGGGGATGATTCTCAAGCAGGACCACTTCGGCAACCTGATCACCAATTTTCCCGCCGCCGATTTTCCCGACCTGCACGAGCGCCCCTTCGAGCTCACCGTAGGCATGCAGCAGGTTACGCGCATGGCGCGCAGCTACGCCGATTGCCGCCCCGGGGAGCTGATCGTGATTGAGGGCAGCTCCGGTTACTACGAAGTTTCAGCGAGCCAGGGATCAGCCGCCAAAGCCCTGGGCTGCGGAGCGGGCGCGCCCTGCGAGCTGCGCATTTTCTAAAACCGCTCCCTGCGATCGCGCTACTGTAGCCGCGCCGAAGCGTCCTGCTATCCGGATGGTCGCCAATAGTTGTACACGCCACCGGCGATGATAAGTGCGCCGAGCGCGATTCCAAAAACTTCGCTTTTGACCGATTCCCAACTGTAGCTAATAACGGTTTCCACCCGGCGCGGGTCTTCCGGATCGTAGCTGATTCTATGAACGGTCCCAGGTTCATACGATTCAAGAGCGGCCCGCACCGTTTTCTCATCACCCCAGCGGAAGCCCAGGCCGGTGACTTGGTAACCTCTGACTTCGTACCGGAATATCATTCGCGCTCCTCCGCGCGAAATATCCTTGCTAATCAGAACGGCATTCACGTGCGGCCATCGCGTCAACCTTATCCACTGGTCCCGCGTCACCCAACAAGCGAGAACCAGAAACGCGAGCCCGATTGAGATTTGGAACACGCCGATGGTCTTGCGGCCGACTATGTCCGAAGGAGAGAGGCGTTTCACGGGCGCAGACTTGTTGCGATAGCTTTCGACTGCGGCGTAGAACGCCAGACCGGCAGTCATAACAAAGACGTAAGGCGTAAGCCACAATTCATCCGGCGACGGATTCCGAAAGTGCTGATAACCCCTGACAACGGCATAGCAGCCGACTGCACTCCACAACAGGGTCTTGATCCGCGGTGTCATTTGGCGCCCCTACATATCCGGCGTGAAAATATTTCGCGCGCCGCACGCAGGGCAGCGATACATCCCCCAGCGCGTGAGAACCAACGCTTCCGCCGGATGCCCTGAGCCGCACCGCACGCACACATTACTCCAGCCATCCTGGCGAACCGTCTCCGCTACCGGTCCGAAGAACAGCGCCCAGCCGTAGACGCTAAGCCGGGTTCCGAACGCGCGATCCAGCCGCCGCAGCATCCATGTGCTCACGCGCAGAAAGCCTTCGCGTCCTCCAGCAATAATCCAGAACCGCCGCGGCGCCCGCCCCGTCCGGTTGTGAGGATTCGCGAAGCAAAACGACGCATACAGCGGCCGTGTCGCAACATGCCGCGTGCCCGTATGCCGCTCAATCGCCGCAATAAGCTGTGTGACGTCCACAAACGCATTCACATGAATGCCGCCGCCCGAGAGCCAGCGAAACAGCCGATCGCTGAACGCGCTGGCATCCGGCACGGAAACGAACAGGCAGCCGCCCGCCTTCAGCACCCGGCCGATTTCGTCCAACGCCGCATCCAACCCCACAAAATGCTCCAGGCTGTGATTGCAGATCACGGCGTCGAAAGCCCCGTTCCGAAACGGCAACTGAGACGCATCGGCCTGGACAAAAGCTACGCCGGGCGCGACGCCTACCGCTTCCAAATCCACGCGCACCGTCGTGAACGGAAAATCCTGGTGCCGGAAGCTGCCGGTCGAGCTGCCCAGGTCGAGAACCCGCCCCGCCGCCGCTACGTGCCGCAGAATTTCATGCAACCGGGTCCATCTCCTGGTAAAAGCTCAGCACATTATCACCTTGGCGGATGGAGCGCGTGCGGCGCAACTTGCCATATGTGTCCGCCAGCGAATGGCGCACCGAGTGCTGCGCGATCACCAGCGGCGGGGGCTTGCGTCCCAACTTTTCTAAAGCCGCGGCGTATTCGCTTTCCAGATCGTAGGGCGGATCCAGAAACACGATATCAGCGGGATAGAGCGCGATCGAAGCCAACGCCGGTCCCACGGCCACTTCGGCGCGATCTTCCACGCCCAGCGCCGCCAGATTCTCCCGGATCAATTGCACCGCCGGCTTGTGCTTCTCGAGGAAGATCGTGCGCGATGCCCCCCGGCTGATCGCTTCAATGCCCACCGCGCCCGTTCCCGCGTAAGCGTCCAGGAACACCGCGCCTGGAATGCGCGCCGCCAGAACGTCGAACAACGTTTCGCGCATGCGGTCCGGCGTCGGCCGCAGCGCGTTCCCCGGAAGGCTCTTCAGACGGCGCGACCGGAATTCACCGCCAATGACACGCATCCCCGGCAGTATAGCGCCTGC
>Ga0070731_10001674_pt1 | contig 22411 bp, 19 predicted proteins | sample Coa_R1_2_FD_66448 | JGI IMG/M metagenome (GOLD analysis project Ga0070731, IMG submission 66448) | Surface soil microbial communities from Centralia Pennsylvania, which are recovering from an underground coalmine fire - Coalmine... | ecosystem: Environmental > Terrestrial > Soil > Unclassified ... | reverse complement strand
ATCACACCGACAATAGCTACCCCAACCGTAGTGAAGACGTAACTCAGCGACGGATTTGCGGCACGAGCGCTGGAACCCAATAATTCGCCCGCGACAGCATAGAGAAGAATGCTGCCCAGCATCGTCCACTGTACAGTGCGTAACGTCCGGAGAGTACCCTGCATTACATCCATTTTCCTGCACCCGCCTGTGCGTAAGTGGAAATTTATTAGGGCGGAATAATCTTAGGTAATATGCCAGATCGAGGTACAGCGATGGCAAGAACCCCAGCCGCTGTAATTAGTTCATAACATAGCCCTTCGGCTTCGAGCGCACTCCCGGCCGCAGGCGCAGAAAAATCTGGAATGACACCGGAAAATCTCCATAGGCCGCGTCCAGCACCGCCGGCTTTGAATAAATCGTTACATCGGCTCCCAATCCAAGTTGCCACTCTCGATTCTGCACCAAGTCGCGCTCGCCGCCATACGTGTAGGCCCCAATGCGATAAGCAGGATGCGTCGGCGCATCCGGAAACAATTCATCTTTATCCACCAGTTCCAACCGCGTAAACACATAGTTGCGACGCAGAAAGTTTAGCGTCGATTCGAGAGTGTAGCCATTCAAATTGACTCCGTCGGAGATCTTGTGCACGCGGCCCCAAATGAGCGATGTCGCCCAGTTTCCGGACGCTAGCGGCCGGTCGTACTCGACCGAAGCCGTCTGCCGCCACTGGCTGCCGGGCTCGAGCGCTTCCGGTTTTTCCAAGCGGCCGATGCTGTATTGCGCAGTCCAGTCGCGGGCTGGCGCCATGCTTGCGCGCGCGGAGTAAGAATCGAGGGGCGCAAGCTGGATGCTCCAGCGTTCTTCATTCGGCTCGCGCCCGTTGAAGGCCGAAGCCTCGACTTTGACTCGGTCGATAGTAAATCCCGTGGTGACCACGCCGAAGCTGGTATGTGTCGAATCCTGCAAATGATGACTCAGCGGCGCCATCGGCAACTGGCCGGCGGAAGTGCGATGCAAATACATTACCGGGCCAAGGGCCGGCTCGGCGGAGGGTCCGCCGTAAAACTCCCACGAAACTTTTTCGGAGATAGGCCGTGTGTAAAGCATGTCGATTTCAGCAAACACGTTGTGGGGATGCTGATGATCGACCAGTGGTTCACCGTGATAAGTCTCGCCAGTCTGGAAAAGTTCGGGGAAGCCGGGATGCGGCGAGGTCAGCGACTCCGCCGAAAACATTTGCCGAAATAAAATTGTGCCGCGGCCCAGCCGGCGCTGCTCCATTGCCATCGCCCAATTCACCGACTCGCCCTTCCCCTCGCCGCGCGGGCCGCCCTGCTGGTTGTAGTCAATGAAGATCACGCCATGCGCCATGAAATCCCAGCCGCCGCGCATCAGCATCCAGGAATGCTCCGGCGCGGAGGCCGGCTCCCAGGCCGTCCCCGAGCCCTGCTGCGGAGATGGCAATTGCAGCGTTGACTCCTGCTCCATCTTCATGCCCTGCATGGAATCGTTCTGCGCGCTCGACAAGCAGGAAATCCCTACAAGCGCCAGCGTACACATCGCCAGCCCGCCAAAGAAATCGGATAACAACGCACCCTCCCGGAAAAGAAAAATAAGCAATCGCCGGCCTTGCAATCGCACAAACTCTTAAAGAATTATGGGGAAGGGATCAGATTCTCAGAGGTAGAGTGCCGGGCGGACTGGAGAAGGACACGGCCGCAGCAAACGAACCGGAATCGCGACTCGATTCCGCAACTGGAAGATTGCTGGTCACCCGCTGAATGAGCGGAGATGGTCGTGGCGTAAAGACCCTGCTCGCGAGAGCGGGAAGCCGGTTATTCGCACAACACTTGTAGTTCGCGGACCCCGGGCTTTCCTGGTGTCGCATCGGGCGATGGCAATGAAAAGGACTGGAATGCACCGCGGCGGGAAGCAAGCAAGTCGGCCCGGCGCTGCCGGCAAGGAATGCACAAAACAGAAGAATTGCCGTGGCGCGGGATGTGAGGAGGGTCATCGCTACGTTCCCGTAATCTTCACCCGCAGCTCCTCCGGCAGGCGCTCACGAATCTCGGGAGGCAGCCGGTCATGTACCAGCCGCGCTCCTTGTTTCGCAGCATCCAGAACGGTGACCGGAGCCGGGGTCGCGACGGCCACCACCAGCCAGATAAGCGCTGACAAAGCGAAACCAGCAAGCGCTGCAATCTCGAGCCAGAAGGCGTGCCGCGGCCCAAAATGGCGAATGACCCCAAAGGCCAGCAGGAAGACGCCCCCCGAAATCGAGGCCAGCGCGATCAGGCCTACATCAATGAGGCGGTGAATGCGCTGCCGGCTGCGGCATCGCTCGCAGGCGGCAAAGTGGCTTTCGTAGTCGCCGCGCATCTCCGGCGCCAGGCCGGAAATATCGTACCGCCAGCCCGCAAGAATTTTCCCTACGATGGGATCGACGCACTGCTGACTCATAAAGAACCGAAGGCGGCCTACAACCGAATCGATGGCAAAACTTCCGACTGCATCGCCACCAGCACACGGTTCTGGAACAACCCGCCCCGTTCGGCCAGGGCTACTTCCGCCTCTCTCCTTGCGATCTCTGGGTGATTGTTCAGCTCAGAGAGATGCGCCAGCACGACAAACGCTGCATTATTATCATAATCCCCGGTGAAGAAATCCGCGAGTTTCTTGTTCGAAAGGTGCCCCACGTTGCTGGCTACCCGTTGCTTCACCGACCAGGGATAAGGACCGCCGCGCAACATTTCAACATCATGATTCGATTCCATAATCAAAATATCGGAGCCGCGCAGGTGGTCGCGCACATTCACCGGCAGGTAGCCGAGATCGGTCGCAATGCTCACCTTGGAGCCTTCCACGCGAAACGTGAAGCCAACAGGGTCAATCGCATCGTGCGGAATTGTAAATGGTTTCACCTCGATATCACCGATCTGAAAGCGATGCCCGGATTCGAAGCGCTCCAACTTCTCGATCTGCGGCCGCTCGCCGTTGACCACTCGCATGGCTCGCGCCCAAGCGGCGTGCGTCGCCCCGGTCATAAACACGGGAATGTGTAGCTTTTTCGCGAGCGTGGCTAATCCGTATACATGATCGGAGTGCTCGTGTGTAATCAGAATCGCCGAAAGCGTGCGCGGATCCTCGCCGATCGACTTCAGCCGCTTGAAAGTCTCGCGGCAGGAAATTCCGGCGTCGAGCAGAATTTTGGTTCGGCTGCTGGCGACAAGCGCGCAATTTCCCCGGCTCCCGCTCGCCAGCATCGACACAGTTACACACATGCAGGGCAGCATACGTGACTAGCCTGTGGATTAGGAAGTAACTTCTTGGCTATCCAATACCTCAGAACTGCGGACTCCGGAACCCGGTGCCTAGCTTCCGTTATTGGGATGATCTTTTCTTGCCATTAGTCACAGGACGATGTCTGAGGTATTGCGCAGACTGTCGTCCTGCCGATCCCGCTTCGAGGGATTTGCCAAGGCGCGCCGTCGGCAGGAGAGACCGGAAGCGCGTTCTTACCTGCCCTGCCGCAGATTGTCGATGACTTGGCGCACCACCGCACCGCCATAGGCGCCTGCGATTCCCGGCAATGCCGTGAGGAAGGATCCATAGACCTGCCCGCGCGTCGGCTTAACCGTCATCACCAGGTATGCCGACAGCTCGGTGATTGGAATGAAGGCGACCGTCACAATCACCCATCGCCACGGCCAGCGCGGACGCAGCATTCCAAGCAGCATGCAGGTCAGAAGAACAAGCAGTGCCGTGAAGAGCAGATCATCCACGCTGACGTCAACCCATCCGGTGCCCACTCCCGCAACTGCCGCCAACACGTAGTAGGGCAAATCACTTCGATAGGTCTGCGGCGAGCCCGGTTCCTTCATCATTGTTTCAAGAGTCCGCTCGCGATTCGCGAAAGAACTTCAAACTAAGACTTCGGGTAGAGCAACTTCTTCAGCCTTTGCGACAGGGCCCATTCTCGTTTAAGGGTTTAAGCCGAGAAAATCCTAACTGCGACTTAGGGTTTTTAGTACTTATAAAATCCCCGCCCGCTCTTGCGTCCTAACCATCCTGCATCCACCATCTTCAACAGCAGCGGGCATGGCCGGTATTTAGGGTCACCCAGGCCCTCATGCATTACCCGCATAATGTCCCGGCAAACATCGAGGCCGATAAAATCGGCCAGGGTCAGCGGGCCCATGGGATGCGCCATTCCCAGCTTGAACACTTCGTCAATCGCCTCCGGAGCGGCCACCCCCTCCATCACCGCATAAATCGCCTCGTTGATCAGCGGCATCAGGACGCGGTTGGAGACGAAACCCGGTGCATCGTTTACCTCCACCGGAGTCTTGTCGAGCTTCGCCGAGAGCTCTTGGACTGTCGTGAATGTCTCCTGCGAAGTTGCGAGGCCGCGAATGATTTCTACGAGCTTCATTACCGGCACCGGATTGAAAAAGTGCATGCCGATAACTTTCTCCGGACGCTTGGTAAGGGCTGCGATTTTCGTGACAGAGATGGAAGAGGTGTTCGAGGCCAGAATCACTTCGGGCCGCGCCATCCGGTCGAGATCGCGGAAGATCTCGGCTTTGATCTCGAATTTTTCCGTCGCTGCTTCCACTATGAAGTCGCACTCGGCCAGTCGGGAACGGTCAGTGACTGGCGTGATTTTCTCCAGCGCCGAGGCCTTGTCAACCGCTGTAATCTTGTTTTTCGCCACCTCACGATCGAGATTCTTGTTGATGGTCTCAATGCCGCGATCGAGAAAGCGCTGTTCAACATCGCACAACACCACCGAATACCCACTGCGCGCAAACACATGAGCGATGCCATTGCCCATGGTTCCCGCGCCGATTACGCCCACCCACTGAATGCTCATAAGCTCTCCGCATGAAAACCTTCGAGTCTACCACTTCAACGGCAGGAAGAACCCGGACCGAGACTACACCACCTCCTTAGTAGAAGCGGTAAATCTTCGCCGTTGCGTTCGCCCTCCACCAGAGAGTTTCCCAAATGAATGCGTCAACCGAATAAGTTGCGACTGCAGCCCAATCTGCCCGTAGAAGATGCCAATTGCGCCCTGCATTCGAGTCGAAGCGCCGGATGGAACAATCTAAACCGGCGTGAACGAGACATTGTCCCCCTGCGGTGTAGAATTAAATTTCGGCTGTACGTTGTATTTAACTTCGAACTGAAGATTTCCGAGGTGCAATCATGGCGATCCTAGAAGCTCCAGTCCGGCCACGGACAACCACCCATCAAGGCCCGTTCGTCAATGAGCCATTTTTTGATTTTCGCCACGAAGAGAATGCGCGCAAGATGCGCGCTGCCATCGAACGAGTGCGCGGACAACTTGGCCGCGAGTATGACCTGATCATCGGCGGGCAGCGGGTCAAGACTTCCGACAAGATCAAGTCGCTGAATCCTTCGCGCCCCTCGCAAGTCGTTGGAATCCACCAGAAAGCCGGCCGAGAGCATGTTGAGCCCGCCATGGACGCGGCGCTGAAGGCTTTTGAGTCGTGGAAATATACTTCCGTGGAAGAGCGAGCCAGCTTGCTATTCCGCACTGCCGACCTGCTGCGCCAGCGCAAAATGGATTTCATGGCCTGGCTGGTTTTCGAAGTCGGCAAGAACTGGGGCGAGGCCGATGCCGACGTTTCCGAGACCATCGACTTCTGCGAGTTCTACGCGCGCGAGGCGCTGCGTCTTGCAAAAGCCGAAACGCCGGTGCAACTTCCGGGTGAGCGAGATTCGCTTACCTACATTCCGCTTGGGGTGGGCGCGGTAATTCCGCCATGGAATTTTCCCTGCGCGATCATGGCCGGTATGACGGTCGCTTCCATCGTCTGCGGCAACACGGTCATCCTTAAGCCGTCGAGCGATTCACCCACGATCGCGGCTAAATTTGTCGAACTGCTCGAGGAAGCGGGCGTTCCCGAGGGCGTGGTCAACTTCTGCCCCGGCTCAGGTGCGAGCTTCGGTGATGCCATCGTGGCTCATCCCAAGACTCGCTACATTGCTTTTACGGGCTCGCGCGAAGTGGGACTGCACATCAATCAATCGGCAGCAAAGCAAGCCCCCGGCCAAGTCTGGATTAAGCGAACCATTCTGGAAATGGGCGGCAAAGACGCCATCATCGTCGATGCCGACTCCGACATCGATTCCGCCGCGGAAGGCGTCGCCCAGGCTGCATTCGGCTTCCAGGGCCAGAAGTGTTCGGCATGTTCGCGAGCCATCGTCGATGAGCGAGTCTACGACAAGTTTCTCGACCAGCTGAAAGCGCGAGTCGAAAAGATTACCATTGGCGATCCGGCCGAAAACACGAATATGGGCGCGGTCATCAACGAAGGCTCGATGAAAACAATTCTGGGCTACATCGAGCAGGGCAGAAAAGATGGACGCGTCATCACCGGAGGCGGGCGTGCTACGGAAGCCGGCGAAGGCTACTACATCCGCCCCACCGTGATTGCCGATATTCCTGCCGGTTCGAAACTCGAGCAGGAAGAAATCTTCGGCCCTGTACTCGCCGTCATCAAAGCCCGCGGCTTCGATCACGCGCTCGAAATCGCCAACGATACCGAGTTCGGCCTCACCGGCGCGGTCTATACGAAATCGCGCGACAAGATCGATCGCGCGGTTCGCGATTTCCACGTGGGCAATCTCTACATCAATCGTAAGTGCACCGGAGCGATGGTCGGCGCGCACCCCTTCGGCGGCTTCAACATGTCCGGAACAGATTCAAAATCCGGTGGGCCGGATTATCTGTATCTATTCACGCAGGCAAAGTCGATCGGCGAGAAAATTAGCTAGAACTCACAACGTTTGGACTTTCGCACGAGAAATCTCCTCCGCGAATGGAGTTGCCCGCATGCGATGCTAGCCGTGCGATCTCGCACAAAAGCGAAAGGCCGCTTGAGCCGCGGCCTTATTGAGGGACTTTCGATCTCAGGTATCGTGGAGAAAAATCTACGGCATAACCCCAGCTGGAGCCTGAGGCGGGACTGCGGTCGTGGCCGCCGCCGCCTCGTTCAGAATCCGGTGATGGATCGTGAACAGCGCCAACTCGAGCCGGTCCGAAACCCCAATCTTGTCATAAACGTTGCGCAGATAATTCTTGATGACCTGTTCGGTCGTGCCAAGCTGTGTGGCAATTTCTTTATTCTTGTAGCCCTGTACGATCAGCGCGACGATGCGCAACTCTTTCGCGGTGAGCCGGTCGCGTACTCGCAATCCAACCATATCGTTTTCGGTGAGCTCGCTGGGCACGGCGACATCCTGCACCCAGGTTTCTCCGCGCGCGACTTTGCGGACGCAATCGACTAGCGCAGCGCTAGTCACGTTGCGGTAGACCACGCCGTGGGCGCCATTGCCCATGTGCCGCTGCGCACTTTCGCCCGTGTCGGCAAGCACAACAACGCGCGTTTTGGCACGATTGGCGGCCTGCACGATCGCCGCAAAATCATTGTGAAAGCCCGCCGCTACCACCAGCACCGCGGCGCGAAATTTATCCAGAGCCATAAACATCTGCTCCGGCGTTTGCGCCTGCGCCACAATCCGCATCTCGTCTTCCACCGCCAGCACTTTGGCGATGCCCGCCCGAAAAATCGCCTGGTTATCAGCCAGAATCAGCTTGAGCATGTTATCCCCGCTCCAAAGTTAGGGTCCCTGAAACAGCGTTCTCAACCAAGATCTAATTACGAGTTTCTGACGAACTCGTACGAATCGATCACGCAAGCCACGCCTTTGCCATCCGGCGAGTTGCCGCTCGGATCGCTGCGCACCACGCGGCCTTTGCATTGAATCACAACATTCTCTTGGCCGCCGGTAACGTCCGGCGGCAGCGTGATCTCAAATTCCACCGGCGAGCCAATCTCCATTGACGCGTCGGCGCGAATGTAAACGCCCGCTGCGCTCAGGTTTCCCGTGGTTCCTTTAGCCTCGCCGCTCTCACCTTCGTTATGAAGCTTGATCGGCAAATGCAGCGGAAATCTTTTTCCGGTCCGTGCTTCGGACACAGTGCCTCCTCTTTCGTGGTTCGACCCTTCGGCTTCAGCGAACGGCGCGGATCTCATGAAATTGCGCTCCTGGCTTGCGGATCGACCACAAATCCTGCTCAGGGCAGGTTATACCACGGATGGCATCGCTATAAAAGCCTGATAACCAGTTAGTTAAGGGTAGAAGCTAGATTCCCCCTGTAGCTGGCTAAACGCGAATCACTCAAATGCCGCTGACGTCGATATGAGAAAGGCTGCCCCGATCGGCGATTTTCCACGAGTGATGGGCGAACTACCGCCCGCGCCCTAAGAAGACTTGAGCGCGCTATTCGCCCTTTTCTACCGCAACCGAACCCCCCATGCTACCGTCTATCAGGAGAGCTTCGTTCTCGAGGAGATCCGAACTCATATGTCCGTCACATTTTCGATTCATATCCCAGCCGTTTACCCATCTCGCCGACTGGCTTTATGTGTATGCTTTTTGTTCGCATCCATTGCGCCGGTGACTTGTCAGCAGTCCCCAGGCCGGAAGCAAACGAACGCGGCTCCCGGCGGGCCAGCGACAGCCGACAGCGCTGCTTCGTCGATGCGTGCGCTGGTCGAATTCAACGACGCTCTCGAAGCGCTGGCCGCGAAAGTCTCGCCAGCAGTCGTGCAGATTCTGGTCACAGGCTACGCGCCGCTCCACGAAGAGAGCCGCGCGCAAACCGCTCTGATCGTGCGTCAGCAGGCTCTCGGCTCAGGCGTAATCGTCGATTCCGATGGCTATATTATGACGAATGCGCACGTCGTCGAAGGGGCGCAGCGCATTCGCGTGGCGTTACCGATTCCGGGAGACTCCGGGCGCTCCGTCCCGATCGGTAAACGCCACGTGCTCGAAGCCAAACTGATCGGCGTGCATAAAGAGACCGATCTCGCGCTGCTCAAAATCGGTGAGACCGATCTCCCCACCTTGCCTCTGCTATCGCACGAGCGGCCAAAAGTCGGTCAGCTTGTCTTTGCCATCGGCAGCCCCGAAGGCCTGCAGAACTCCGTGACCATGGGCGTAGTGAGCGCAGTATCGCGCCAGCCCGATCCGGAAAAACCTTTGACGTACATTCAGACCGATGCACCGATCAATCCTGGCAACAGCGGGGGCCCGCTCGTCGACATGAACGGCTCAGTCGTCGGCATCAATACATTCATTCTTTCCCAAGGCGGCGGCAGCGAAGGACTGGGTTTTGCCATTCCTGCGCGCATCGTGGACTTCGTTTATCACAGCCTGCGCAAGTATGGCCACGTTCACCGCGTTGAAATCGGAGCCGTCGCGCAAGAGATCACTCCAACCATGGCGGATGGCCTTCATCTCGCGCAACGTTTCGGCGTGGTCGTCGCCGACGTCAAGCCCGACGGTCCCGCCGCCTCCGCCGGGCTTCAGATTCAGGACATTGTTCTCATGGCCGACGACCGCCGCATCGAAACCTTGCCGCAGCTTTCTTCCGCGCTCTATCTTCACCGCCTCGATCAGGTCCTGAAGCTAGATGTTCTACGCGGGCAGGAAAGGAAGGAGCTTTTTGTCCCGGCAATCGAACAGCACGATCCCATGGATCAGCTGTTCGACAAAGCCGATCCCAACCAAAGCCTGATTCCGCGCCTCGGCGTTCTGGCGATCGATCTCACACCTGAGCTGCGCAGTCAGGTTGGTCCATTGCGCATTTCAACCGGAGTAGTCGTTCTGGGCCGTGCTGCCGATCTCGTCACTCCAGAAACCGGCCTGCAAACCGGCGATGTCATCCACTCGTTGAACACTACGCCCATCGCTTCAATGGACGACTTGCGCAGCGCGGTGCGCGGCCTGAAATCCGGTGACCCAGTCGTGCTGCAAGTCGAGCGCTCCGATGGATTGACATATTTAAGTTTTGAAATGGAGTAAGTAGCTTAACTGCCGGCGCGTGCAGCTGACGCAGCAATGTGCGAAATCTCCATTGAATTGGTTTCGCGCCGCAGGCAGTTTTCGACCCCGGCTTCAAACCCAGAGGCAGCGACCCGGAGCACACTCAAATCCTCGCGCGTAAAAGCATCCGCTTCAATGCGATAGAGAGCCAGCACCGCAACTACAGTCGATCTTCCCTCGAGTGGCACTGCCAGCGCCGAGCGCAGCGTGCTGTATTTGGTGGGATCATTGAGATATCCGGGCTCAACCGACGGATTGCCATTCAAAATCGGTTTCGAGTTCTGCGCCACCCAGCCCGACAAGCCCTCACCCATCGGAATCCTTAGCGCAGAAAAAAGCCGGAAATTATCTCCGCTCACAAACTCCGGGACTAGGACATCGCCCCTCAAAACATATACTGCCAGCGAGTCATGCGGTATGAAATGCCGGACGCGTACCGCCAGCAGGGAGATCATGTCCTTCAAACTGAGCGATTCACCAAGCTTGATTCCGAACTCCGAAAGTATTTTCATTTCCCTTCGCACCTCGGAAATCAAATCATCCTGGTCTCGCGCCAGTTGAACTCCTGGTGCAACCGGCACAGCTGACTCGGCAAAACCCGCGTCCGGGGCCAATCCCCGTTCCACCTTAATGTCGGTCGACAATTTCGGCGGAGTCTGCAGCGGCTGCTCGCGGGCAAGTTTTTCAAGCTCCACATATCGCCTTTGAAGAATTTCTACGACTCGCGGATCAAAACTGATGCCCGCTTCCGAAACCACTTTCGCCATCGCTTCATCGAGCGGCAGAGCTTTTCTGTATTGCCGGTCTGAGGCCAGCGCGTCCAGGCAATCCACTGCCGTCAGAATGCGCGCGCCAATCGGAATCGATTCTCCCTTCAATCCGTTCGGATAACCACTGCCATCCCATTTCTCGTGATGCGCCCGCACGATCGGAACCACCGGATAAGGAAAATCGACCTGCTCCAGAATTTCGGCCCCCACAATGGGATGAATCTTCATCTTCTCGAATTCTTCCGGCGTCAGCTTACCCGGCTTGGCAATGATGTGCTCCGGAACCGCCAATTTGCCGATATCATGCAGCACAGACGCCGCCTGCAAAGCTTCGGTTTCGTCTTCGGTTAATCGCAGTTCCCGAGCCAGCTCCATCGCGTAAACGCGTACGCGCTGCAAGTGATCGCCGGTCGTTTGATCTTTCGCCTCGATCGCCAGCGCGAGCGCCTCAATGGTGCGCAGGTGAAGATTCGAGACCTTCTCTGCATGCACCTTTTCCGCTTCCAGTTTGCCGAGGTATAAGCAGTACGAGCGGTATAGCAGGTAAACCGGCGCCAGAACCAACAACGATGCCTGCCAGCCGACGTGTGTATTCAAGAAGCTCATGAATCCGGCAATGGCTGCCCCCACCATGTAGTAAGGAAAGGTCCAGCGGTAGGTGTCAGTCCAAACCTTCTTGACAGGTTTGTCTTCTGTGAGACCAATAATGATCGACATCGCGGCGGTGTTGCAGGCGAAGTGTGTGATCGCAGCCGCGAGAAGAGCCAAGGGCACCGGCCCATGAAAAATGCGAACCGAGAACAGTCTGTATGCCCCGTAAGCCGCCGCATTGCACACCGTCACCTGCGACAGATTGAACAGCAGCTGGACCAGTTTCAGCTTTCGAGCCGGCCTCCAATAGAACTGCGCCAGCGTCTTCATCAGGCCGATGAGCAGCGTTTCCGGCAAACCCAGCTCCAGAATGCAGAGCAGAGTTAACAGGAAATTCATCGACATCGTCCCTTCAATACCTGGCAAGCTCACTTTCAGCGACGAAGCCAGCAGTGCAGCAGCCAGATAGCAGACAAACTTCGCGGGATTGGTCGAATGCCAGTGCAACATCGACAGAAAGAGACAAGCGGAAGCCGCTACGCCCATTCCGGTGATGTACACACGTGCGCCAACTTGTCGCGAGGCTGGCATGAGAGATTCCTTAGATTCTTGCTGAAGCGGAAACTAAAGTCCGCGCAAAAGCGTTCCCTGCGGTTACCGTCGTGTTCTTCAGTAAGATCAATAACTTACACGCGGTACTGGAGCGTCAGTTGCGGCTAAATTCCACGCCGATTTCGGTCCTGCCCTCTCTGCATGAGCCAAATTGTCCCGCCAACCAGCGCTCGGGACAGATTGTCCGGCCTTGAAAAATTCAATGCCTTCCAAGTGCTTAATTCTTCAACAGTTGCCAGTTCCACTTTGGAACTCGGGCTGCAGTTCCAACTCGCGAGTGGGGAAGTCCGCCATCTCAGGCGGCGTGTCGGATGTCGAGGAGAAAATGAAGAGATTTCTTGCTCTATTGCTGATCGTGAGTGCATCGCTGGCCTATGCCAACGACGCAAAGCTGTCGCCTGAGCTGCGTCGCTACCAATCATCCCAGCAGGTGCAAGTCATCGTGCAGTATGCGCCGGGAACTCAAGTGAACTGCAGCGGGCTGCTTGGCCTGGTCGATTGCCTTGTAAATGATGTGCTGAAGCTCGGCGGCAAAATTCTCGGAGACCTGCCGCTGATCAACGGCGTCGTTGCCCTGCTCGATGGCAACGCCATCCAGAGCCTCTCAAACCAGTCTAACGTTGTATACATCAGCACCGACCGGACCTTAGCGCCAACCCTCAGTAATGCCGCGCTTGCGGTAAACGCGCCTTTTGCCTGGCAATCGAACTTCACGGGCGCCGGCATTGGCGTCGCGCTGATCGATAGTGGCATCAGCAATCACCCAGACCTTTACACCGGCATTCTTCCGCTCTCGCGAGTGGTCTACCAACAATCCTTCGTGCCCGGAAATTCCAGCGCAGCCGATCAGTTTGGCCATGGCACGCACGTTGCAGGACTCATCGCCGGCGATGGCCTCAGCTCCACTGGTCCCTTCTTCACCAAAACATTTAAAGGAATCGCTCCCGGCGCGAGCTTGGTCAACCTGCGCGTACTTGATCAGAATGGCGAAGGCTCCGACAGCCTGGTGATCGCTGCGATCAACCAGGCGATCTCGCTCAAATCGAAATACAATATTCGCGTCATCAACCTTTCGTTGGGTCGCGCAGTATATGAAAGCTACAAACTCGATCCGCTCTGTCAGGCAGTCGAGCAGGCATGGAAAAATGGGATCGTGGTAGTTGTGGCGGCCGGCAACAACGGCCGCTACCAGCAGACCGACGGTTATGCCACAGTGACTTCGCCGGGCAACGATCCCTATGTGATCACCGTGGGCGCAATGAAGCCCATGGGCACGCCCACACGAGTCGATGACCTGATCGCCAGCTACAGCTCGAAGGGTCCGAGCGTAGTCGACGCCGTCGTGAAGCCTGATATCGTCGCGCCAGGCAACTTGTTGACGTCGTTGGAAGCTCCGAATTCAACCCTCTATAGCGAGTTCCCCGCCAACCAGGTCCCGTACAGCTATTACCTCCGCGGAGGCAGCAGCGCATCGTCACCGCTCTACTTCACGTTAAGTGGCACGAGCATGGCAACCGGCATCGTTAGTGGAGTCGTTGCCGACCTGCTGCAACAGAGTCCCAGACTCACGCCCGACCAAGTCAAAGCACGCCTGATGCTGACGGCGTACAAGACATTCCCAACATCGAGCAGCACAACCGATCCGACCACCGGCATTACCTATACCGATCAATACGACGTATTCACGATCGGCGCCGGCTATGTCGATCTCGAGGCCGCTCTCAAGAGCACCGCCATCTCGAAAGGGACGGCGATGTCTCCGATCGCGACATTTAACGGCAAGACTGATCAGGTTTATTTATCCGACGATCCCTCAGCGGTGTGGAATACGTCATCCAGCTGGTCGAACGCCGCGGTGTGGGGATCAACGCAGTTCGTCGCCGGAACTTCGACCGTGTCGAAGGGCGCCACCTCAGCGAACACTGCCCTCGCAAGCAACGAAGCCCTGTGGGGATCCGAAGCTCTCTGGGGATCGGAAGCCTTGTGGGGTAGCGAAGCGCTCTGGGGGAGTGAAGCACTCTGGGGAAGCGAAGCCCTGTGGGGCAGTGAAGCGCTCTGGGGCAGCGACGTCTCCGGAGGCGAAAACTAAGATTCACCTCTCGTGAGGTGAAGGGGCCGGATCCTAAGCGACCGGTCCCTTTTGTTTTGTGTCGAAGCATGGGAACAATCGCAACCGAGACGGCCAGTGAACGGAACTGATGGGGGATGTGGGAATGTGGGGACCGCCGCCTTCCGCTTCCATTCGAGCGAACCTCGATGCCTCCCGCGGCCGCTTTGCCGTAGAATATCCGTGGCACGCGCCCGTAGCTCAACTGGATAGAGCATCTGCCTTCGGAGCAGAGGGTTGGGAGTTCGAGTCTCTCCGGGCGCACCACTTTGAGCAACATCGCAGATGCTGAATTGCGCCCGTGAACGGGAATTGACTTCGACCCTCCGAAATCCTAGCGTTTGCTGTTTTGTGGAATCGCTCAGTCGTGTAGAACTACATTAAGGAGAGAACTGTGAACCTGCAGAGCGCCTTCGGTGCCGCCGGCGTAGTGAATGAAGCCAAGCTTTCTGAAGCGGTTCATGAAAAAGCTGACACGCGAACGGGTCGTCCCAACCATCTCGGCTAGCGTCTCCTGACTGATTTTAGGCACCACGGTTTCTGGAATGCCTTCCTTCCCGAAATGAGCGAGTAATAGGAGAACGCGAGCTAGGCGTTTCTCGCTGGAGTTAAATAGTTGATCGACAAGGTCCTCTTCGTAGCGGATATTCCTTCCCAGCAGATACGCCACGAACATTTCAGAAAGCGCAGGTTCGCGGTGAAGGGCTTCCATCATGGTCTTCTTCTCCACTCGGAGAATCTCGCAATCCGTCATGGCAGCCGCTGATCCCATTCGCAGAAGCTGACCTGCCAACGAACCTTCGCCGAAGAAGTTTCGCTCATTCACAATTGCGATGGTTGCTTCTTTGCCGATCTTGGAAACGACCGTGAGCCGTACTTTGCCCTTTTGAACGTAGAAGACAGCATCCGCTCCGTCCCCTTGCGAAAATATCACTTGCTTCTTCGGAACAGACAGAATCTTCCGCCCATCGCCGATGGTTGCGAGGAAGGTGTCAGGATCGAAACCACCCTTCTTCCTTGCCGTCACCCTAGAACTCATGCTCCGCAAGTATAGCCTTCGGCGAGGCCGTTCATTCAGGCGAATTGAAAACCCTTATCTCATCGGTCCCTCGTCACTCACTTTTCCAGGGCGAGTAAACGGCGATCGCGATGCGGTTCCGTTCGGGGCAACCCCGTGCTGAGTTCGCACTTTTCGCCTCTCTTCGCACCGCACGTCGGGCAACGAATTGCCAGGGGCTGTTTCTTCTTGGCTTTCATGGCTACACCATGCACCGATAGTCTCAAACAAACTGGTCAATAGTGCTCAGTTCCAAACCTCCGGTCGAGATGACAACCCAGCGAAAGTTGGCACTGATCATGGGAAGATTCACGGCCGAAGACGCTGCCAAGTCCGTTCAAACGTCTCGCTGCATCACAGAATTAGTGCGCTTACGGTTACTGCCTGGCAGGCTGCAAGAAGACTAGATTCCCATTCCTCATAACCGCCCCGGAGCTGGTCAATTCTGATCACGCCGCAAGAAACCCACTCTGTACGCCCAAGGTCGCCATTTGCCAGATGTACGGTACCGTACTGGAAGTGAGCGTTTGTGCTCAGACACCCCTACAGTCTTCACGTTAGAGTGAGTCAGTGAGAAATGAGGCCGCGCTAAATGGCCACCAACCCTAAAGATCAAGAGTGGTATTCCATCGCAGAACAAATTACTAGAGAAATGGACTCAGCGAAGCTGGGAATCCTTGTGTTAAAGCTTTGCGCGGCCCTGGATAGACGCACGAAACCGCAGACAGCGGGGGCGCACTCTAATGCAAAGGCATCTTCTTCTGTGGTTTTGGCCGCGGCTCCGACACAGCCGTCACCGTCTTCGGAAAGATGCTCACAAGCGCGAATGTCCGGATCCACGTCCCAGATTGATTGCGAGCAATTTTCAAGTTGAGCCCCCACCTTCACTTTAGTTTAATTTTCATTTGTGAGCTATCTTGCTCAGACGCTCAAACCTGCACGTGTCATCATTCATTATCTTCTGAGTGTGTAGACGGAGCCGCGAGGCTGAATCGCAGCTCTTACCTTTAGGTCGCCGGGGGCGTGTCCTAGTCAGGCCACGCGAGGCAGCCACATCCAGCGAATCAGCATTCTTCATCCGTGTGTACGCCGCCAAACCTTGCGGTAGACACGATTTGATCCTAAAAAACTTTGGAAAATCGAAATAGGGGTGCCTCTCGGCAAATCGAGGGAGTGACCCGCGAAAAACAAGGAAGGCAAAAGATCATGCCGTTAATTCAACTGGTTGAAGTTCTCATTGTAGTAGGGGTTCTTTTGTGGCTGGTGAATCGCTTCATCCCCATGCAGTCATCCATCAAGTCCATCTTGAACGGTGTCGTGGTGATTGCCGTGGTTCTATGGCTGTTGAACGTTTTTGGATTGTTCCACTCACTATCCCGGGTCCGCATCGGAACCTAGGACAAATCAACCGACATAATCGCGTCATTACGAGATCGATCGGATGTTACACGGCAGATCCCTGCCGCAAGGAGAGAATGTGAAAAAGCTTTTGCTGGCCGCAACAATCGTACTGAGTTTCCCCGCCCTGGCTCAAACCAATTCTCCAACAACCCTAACCGTCGAGCCCATGAGTTTGACGCCGACCTTCCGAGTCACCGTGGTCAGCCGCAGCGTGCAAGCGGTTAACTACCAGCATCGCAGCGGTTCTTCCAAACTGGATTTCGTAGGCACGGACCTGATGCCATCCGCTAACGGTGTGGCCGAAGTAAACAGCAAGCGCGGATCCATTGAGATCGATGCGGAATTTGGCAATCTGCAGAAACCGACGACCTTCGGCAACGAATACCTCACCTACATCCTATGGGCGATTTCGCCCGAAGGCCGCGCTGTGAATCTGGGTGAAATATTACTCGGCGGCAACCACCGCAGCAAAGTACGAGTCACCACGGACCTCCAGGCATTCGCTTTGATCGTTACCGCGGAACCCTACTACGCCGTTCGACAGCCCAGCAACGTTGTGATTCTCGAGAATGTGGTTCGCGAAGAGACCAAGGGTACGACCGAGGCGGTCAATGCGAAATACGAACTGATGGAACGCGGCGGCTACATTCCCACCGGCTACAAGTTCGATCCCGTGATTCTGAACGCAAAATTGCCGTTGGAATTCTTTGAAGCCAGGAATGCCGTGCGCATCGCTCAATCCGAGGGAGCCGAGCAGTACGCCCCCGACAGCTACAAGCACGCGGTTCAGTTGATGGATACGGCCGACAGAGATGCCACCGACAAGCATATCGACAAAAAACCGTTGATTGCAGTTTCTCGCGAAGCTGTACAGACCGCCGAAGATGCACGCGCGATCGCTGTCAAGAAAATGGACGATGTCCGACTGGCGAACGAACGCCAGAATTCGGCCGATGCCCAGGCGAGAACGCAACAGCAGGCAGATGACGCAACCCGGCAGAAGCAACAGGCCGAGGCCGATGCAGCCCAAGCTCAAGCAGCCAAAGCCCAGGCGGAGTCAGATGCCGCTAAGGCCCGCAATGACAGCGCAGATGCTCAAGCTGCCGCTGCAAAAGCTCAATCCGATATGGCTGCCAACCAGGCTGCTTCGGCAAGTGCAATTTCCGCAGCACAGGCGGATGCCGACCAATCCCGCCTGGCGGCACAACAGGCAAACTTGAACGCGCAACAGGCTGAGACCGACAAAGCAGCGATGCGTGCGAAATTGTCCGAGCAACTGAATTCGATTCTTCAGACTCGCGACAGCGCGCGTGGGCTCATCGTCAGCATGTCCGATGTTCTGTTTGACACCGGCAAATTTTCGCTGAAGCCGGGTGCACGCGAGAAACTGGCAAAGGTAGCCGGTATTTTGCTTGCTTATCCTGGGCTCAACATCGAAGTCGGTGGATATACCGATAACGTCGGCGGAGATGCCATGAACCAAACTCTGTCTGAGAACCGTGCGGATTCCGTTCGTGACTACCTGGTACAGGAAGGCGTAGCGAGCGGTTCAGTCAGCGCCAAAGGCTTCGGCAGCGCTCTGCCGGTAGCCTCCAACGATAACTCCGCGGGACGTCAGCAGAACCGCAGAGTTGAACTTCTCGTGTCAGGCGACGCCATCGGCAGTCCCATCAACGCGACCACAGGAAGCTTGCACTAGAACAAGGCGGACGCGGGCGGCTTCGCCCGCGTCCAGCACACTCAGTTATGGAGGAAAATATTATGAAACTCACTCGAGCGATCAGCACAGCAATTCTTTCATTGACCCTCGGAGTTGGTATTTCAGCATACGCACAGGAGCAGCACGAGCAGGAAGAAAACAGAGATAAGCCTGCCCAGGAAAAAGAGAAGAAGGCGCAACCAGAAAAATCAGCGAAACCGGAGCAGAAAAGTGCTCAGCCGGAAAGGAGTACCAAGCCGGAAGAGAGAGACGCGCAGGGGCACGCCCAACAGGCGAGGCCCGAACAGCAGGCTCAGCATGCCCACGCGAACCGTGGACGCATTCCCGATGATCGTTACAAGGCACACTTCGGAAGCGAACACACGTTTCGCGTCAGCCAAGGCGATTACCGTAATCACCGCTTTCAATACGGCGGCTACTGGTTCGGATTCGCAGCTCCATGGCCGAGCAACTGGCTTTACACTCAGGACGTTTTTGTCGTCGAGATTGATGGCGCGTATTACTTGTGCAACGCGAACTATCCAGGTGTGAATATTGCCCTCAACGTTACCCTGTAGTGTCGGCACGCGCTTCACGCTGAAAACGAGTGAGCACCAGCGTATCGCGAGCAACATCTTCCGGTAGGAGTTGAGGGCGACAAGACGGTGGGAGACGGACATCTTTGTTGTAACCCACCCCCAAGCCACCGCCGCGAGCTTCGCGACGAATGCAGCAATGCGAGCCGATCACTCGCAGCAGAATGCTGTGCGGGTAAAACGAAGAAGTCAATGAAAGCGACTGGGATGGGGCGACGTTTCAGAAGGATCTCGGCGAAAAACTATATCGCTCATTGACGGGAGCCGACACTCGTTCCATCTCGCGCGGCTGTCTGTGAAGTCCCAGGCTAAAACGCGCCTCCACCCCCGCCACCAAACCCTCCGCCAGAAAATCCTCCACCTCCGCCAAACCCCCCACCGCCCCCAAATCCGGATCCTGTCGAACTAGCTCGCGGAGCGGAGACAAAAACCTGGTGCATATCGGTCGCCATGCCATTCATGGAGCTCGAAAACAGAAGCGGATTAAACATCATTCCGTATCCAAATCCTGGCCCCACATACCACGACGGTGGGTCTTTCACGATGCCGTCAAATGCCTGCGCCCAGTGATGCTCAACCCCGAGGGCCATCGCGTAAGGGAGAAATTTTTCGAATGTGTTCGATGGCATGGTCTTCAAACGCTCGCCATCGACGCGGTTCATGAACTCCTGAAATCCCAGCACCGCAATGTGCGTGCGCGCGCCCTTCAGCGTTTTGGCGGTCATCACACGTGCAAAAAGAAACCAGATCACCGCCGAGATCAAAACGCACACCACGGCGATCGGAACGGAACTGAAAAAATCAGCCCAACCCATGAACTGAAAGATCGCAAATACAATCAGAATGCCGATAGCCGCAGCAATGCTGTATCCATTCGCCGACTCCGGATCGAGCGTGTAAATCCCCTTCAGCTTCAGCGCGGCCATGATGTCTTCGCGAATCACCGGTACAGCCGTGTAGAAACGGTTTTTTAAGCTCGATAGCCGAATATCGCTGCCTCCGGCAAAAACGTTCTCCAGCATCACGTGCTCATGCGGCGCCAGGCTGTTGTCGATCGGCTTGATCAAATGAAAGATGTAATCCTTGTGATGGAAGACCAAGCCCTTATCGTCGGTCTCTTCAATCTTGATATAACCGCGCACCGCGAGATCGACAATGGTTGATGTAATGTCGCGGGGATGAATGCGGTCGTCGAGCAGAGTGCCAGCTTCGGCAGGAGTAACTCCCGGCGGCGGCTCGTACATCGGCGCAACCGACATACCAGGGCCAGGATCGCGCCCCGCAGACCACCACAGCGTAAACATCACGATCAGCGTCACGAGCGGCAAAAACACCGCCGGATTGCCGCCGACAAACCAAAAGAATCTCGTGATCGCGCTGGGCTGCCTGAGAATTCCTTTCGGTATATAAACGTCGATGGTCAGGCCGCCGCGCATCGGCAGAGGATTCGTTGTTGCAAAATCTGCCGTCGATCCCTCGACGTTCGCCGTTGCATCGCGTCCGGTTGAGCCGTAGACGCCGGTGAACGCCTGCGCTCGCAACGATCCACTGGCCGCGCCAGGGAATTGCACTGTGGCCGCAGCGTGATCAATCGGCACCGGCCAATCGTTTCCGGTCACGTTCCAATAGAATTCGTCATACTGATCGAAAAAGCGAGTGCCGTTACGCACGCGATAGGCAATCGAGACCGTTCGTGTCGTATCGACCGCATCAGGAATATAGATTTTTAAGTCGCGATAAGCGCCTGAAGTCGACGAATCATATTTCAGCTTGTGCCCATTTTCGTCGCTGACATCGGTGATCTTCACGAACAATTCATAGTTCGTGCCATTCGGTCCCGGATATTCGATAGGAATCGTCCGGTGAATGCCGTGCCACTGCCCTACGAAAACCAGCGTGATGGTTTCGTTCACCAAAGCGCTGCCATCGTCATTGACGGTAATGTTGTCTTGAAAATTAGAAATACGCCAGGATTTGGCGAAGACGGGCAAAGCCGCGAAACAAAGATAGGCGATCACCATCGCCTGCCTGGCGCTTCGCAAAACGGTAGCGGGTTTCGATTGCATTCAAATCAGAACTTGACCGCGACTGGCTCACGATCGGCGGCATCGGTTTCAAAGAACTGCCGCGCCTGAAAGCCGAACATGCCGGCAAGAATGTTGGTAGGAAATGATTGAATTTTCGTGTTGAGGTCGCGCACCACGGCATTGTAGTAGCGGCGCGAGTTTTGAATCGAATCTTCCGTCTGGCTGAGCGAACCTTGCAGTTGCGTGAATTCCTCTGAAGCCTTCAGCTCCGGATAATTTTCAGCCACGGCAAACAAACTCTTCAAAGCCCCGGTCAGCTGATTTTCCGCCACAGCTTTATCGGCGGGAGTCGTAGCCTGCATGGCCTGCGAACGAAACTTCGCAATGTTTTCAAAAGTTCCTTTTTCGTGCGCCGCATATCCTTTCACGGTCTCAACCAAATTCGGAATCAGGTCGTGCCGCCGCTTGAGCTGCACGTCAATATCGGACCAGGCCGAGTCGGTGCGCACGCGCAACTGCACCAGGCTGTTGTACATCCCGATGAGGACAACGACGATCAGCACCAGGATTACGAGAAAGATAATGCCCACCATGAGCGTCTCCTCTTTCAAAAGCCGTCGTTCGAGAATTAATGGGACGTTAGCACAGCAGCGCCGCACGCGCAAACCGATCGGCATCGCAATCGCGCGCAGCTCCAAGCGCGATGACAAGTCGTTGACAAGCTGGTAACCACAAAATGACTCAGCTTTGACTGCATGGTGACAACGACATTCTGCGCGCACCGTACGCTCAAACTCGTCTAGATCGAATCCCCTGCGAACGAAAAAAACAAACCGGACGCTTTTGAGCGTTTGAGCTGAGGCAAAGCCTCGTCCAAGGCAGTTGCCGGATTGGCCCAGGTCAGCGATCACGAATCGGTTCGACGAAAACCGATGAAGAAAACGGTAAAGGAGATCACCCATGACGAACATTTTTGCCTACGCAGCGATAGTCATTGGCCTGAGCGCAACAGCCACAGTCGCGTTCAGCAATCGCAGTGTGCAAGCCGCTCCCACAACCGGAGCGCAGTTTGCCACCGATGGAGCTTTCCGCGATGGACTTTATCTCGGAAAGCTTGCCGCTCAAGGCGGTCACGTTCAGCTTCCCGCGATCGGCCGCTGGTCGACCGAACGGGATCGAGCCATGTTCATCGTCGGCTATGAACGCGGATACAACGCCGGGCTTCCGGCGGACTTAGTGGGCCCTGCGCATTCGCAGTAAGTGAACCTTGCGTTGATACCCATCGAACTTACAAACCCCGATTTCCTAATTGAGGTGAAGCTGTCATGCATTCCAGGAAGTTGCTTTCTCTGTTTGCTCTTGCTCTCGCCCTCTGGGTCGCCACACCCGACCCAGTCAATGCCGGCGGGCCTTCCCCAAACACGACGACAAACGGTGCGGCCAGCGTGAAAGGCACGGTCAAGTTCGAAGGTATTGCGCCCAGGCCGAAGCCAATTAACATGTCCGCCGATCCAACTTGCGCGCGCCAGCATTCCGCCCCGGCGCTTGCCCAGGAAGTCATGACCGACTCAAGAGGCGACCTGCAGAACGTGATCGTCTACGTTGCCGAGGGCCTTGGTGATCGCACCTTCGACATTCCGAGCGAGCC
>Ga0070731_10001673_pt1 | contig 22414 bp, 23 predicted proteins | sample Coa_R1_2_FD_66448 | JGI IMG/M metagenome (GOLD analysis project Ga0070731, IMG submission 66448) | Surface soil microbial communities from Centralia Pennsylvania, which are recovering from an underground coalmine fire - Coalmine... | ecosystem: Environmental > Terrestrial > Soil > Unclassified ... | reverse complement strand
GTCGACGAGCTCGACACTCTCATGGCTCAATTGACGACATCATCTGCGCATCGCGAGCGTGTGTTTTTGGAACAGCGTCTTGCGGGCGTGAACCAAGATCTGGAGACCGCTGAAAAAGAGTTCAGTCAGTTTGCCAGCAAGAACGCAACGCTCGACATCACCGAACAGGGCAAGGCGATGGTCGTGGCCGCAGCAACGCTGGAAGGTCAACTCATCGCGGCACAATCGGAGCTCGAAGGGCTTAGGCAGATATATACCAACAGTAATGTACGGGTCCGCTCAGTGGAAGCACGTATCAGCGAACTGCGAAAACAGCTTCAAAAAATCGGCGGAAAGGCCGGCGAAGCCCCTCCGGGAGATGGCGAGTCAACCTCCGACCTTCCATACCCCAGTCTCCGCCAATTGCCAGTTCTTGGCGTGCCATTCGCGGATAAGTTTCGGCAGTTAAAGGTACAGGAAGTAGTTTTTGAAACCCTCACAAAACAATATGAAATAGCAAAGGTGCAGGAAGCGAAAGAGATTCCGACGGTCAAGGTGTTGGATCGGCCGGAGGTGCCGGAGCGGAAGTCCTTCCCACCGCGCCTGCTGCTGACGGTTCTAGGGACGTTCGTGGCGTTTCTGGCGGGTTGCGCGTGGCTGTTCGCACGGCGGCACTGGGATGCGATGGACCCTGAAGATCCGGGGAAGCAGCTTGCGATCGATGTTGCTACCGCGGTGAGAGCGGAAGCAGTACGGCTGGCCCCAGCTGGCGGGATGTTGCGCAGCATGGCTGGAAAGCCGGAGACGAAAAATGGCAGCGAGACGGCTGAACAAGAGGCTGTGAGTGAGAAAGCGATTGCCAAACCAGGAGAGTCCGCGAGCCCGGAACCGAAATTATCCCGGGCGACGGGCAGCGGTCTTTAAACGGAAGAGACTTGGTTTCTGTCTATAAGTAACTTATTACAAAGGGATTAGGTCACAAATGCCCTGTGAGTGACAGGGCGAAGCTGTCAGCGGCGTCGAAGGAGCTCAAGCCATCGTGGTTTCTTCGGTTCAATTTCTCAGCTCGAGAGAAGAGACGATCTTGTCGAGAAACTCCTTGCAGCTGTGCTGGTACGCCGCCTACACGCGGGCGAATCACGAAAAAAGAGTGCGCGACCAGCTCGAACAGAGGTCCGTCGAATCGTTCCTCCCGCTCTATGGAACCTCGCGTCGCTGGAAGGACCGCTGGATGCGCTTAGAAATGCCTCTTTTCCCCGGCTACGTGTTCGTTCGGATGGCGTTGGTGGACCGTTCGCGCGTGTTGCAAGTTCCCAGTGTCGTACGTCTCGTCGGTTTCAATGGACACCTGTCGCCCTTGCCGGATGAAGAAATCGAAGGGATGAAAAAAGGCTTGGTTGGTGGGGTTCGTGCCGAGCCGCACCCGTTCTTGACCGTTGGTCGTCGCGTGCGAATTAAGAGCGGCCCTCTTGTGGGAAGGCAGGGCATTTTATTAAGGAGGAAAGGAATTTTGCGTGTTGTCCTCTCAATCGACCTCATCATGCGGTCCATCGCGGTTGATATGGATGTTGCCGATGTGGAGCCCGTAGTCCACCGCGGCCCACTCTAATCCGCAGCACCATTATGGTGAATACCTTTTGAAGACTGAGATCGAGCAGCAATCGAGACCTCGAGGTCGGCGCGGTGGATCTTCTTGGCCGATCTCCAGATCGTCGGCCCGCCGGGAACGCGTGTTCCCCAAGAGCGGCTTGCGGCCATCAAGCAAGGACCTAGACCAGGCGTGCAAAAAGTTCAGCCATCTCACAAAAGTGGTTGGGAATACGCTATGAACCACACCGCTGCACGCCGATCGCTGGCGCCGCCGAGTGGCCAGGCAGCGCCTTCACATCAATTTGTCTCTGATACCTGGTTTAAGGCCGAAGACAACCTCTTTCGAGCGAGATCTGAACGTCGGCGGATCGGATTCGTTCGGCAAGGAGCGTACGTAGCGATCGACGTTACCTTAGCTTGCCTTGGGGCAACTATCATCTACGGAGCGCGTTTTGGTTTTTCTCATCACCTCGGCTTACAGATTGCTCCTGTTCGCGAATTGGTTCATCAGGCGTACAGGCATGCCTACCCAGCCTTCTTAGTGCTGTATGTTGCGCTGATAGTGATGGCTTGTATGAGCCAACACCTGTATCGCACGTCAAGAGAAATCAGTGCGCTCGAAGAAAGCCTCTTGGTGGCTAAGGCTATTGGGTCTGCAACTATGTTGTTGGTTCTTTTCATCTTCATTTCCGGCAATAAAGAAATCTCACGTTTGGTTGTGGCCTCCGCCGGTCTCTTAAATATTGGCGCGCTAGCCGGCTGGCGTTATGCCAAGCGGCGCTATGTTCTTCATCGTGCGCGCCGCGGCCAAGGAGTAGCGCGCGCGCTGATCGTCGGGGCGGGAAGGGTCGGCCAAGCACTTGCAACCTTGTTTGAAAATAACCGGCAACTTGGTTACGCGGTCTGCGGCTTTCTGGACGCACATCCGAATGGAGACACGCGCGTATTGGGATCGATCCATGATCTTCGAAAAGTTGCCTTGGAGCAGTTCGTTGACCAACTATTTGTGACGCCACCCACAGAGCCGGACCTCGTCAAGGAAATTTGGATCGAAGCACGTCGACTTCGTCTCAACTTAAACGTGGTGCCAGACATTTACGATGGCTTGGCGTGGCGTGCGCCAATAAGGTCGATCGGGGGGTTTCCGACCATCGAACTGCACGGGCAGCCGCTTCCGGCATTGGGTTTGGCGGTGAAACGCGCTATCGACGTCGTTGTGGCCTCAGTCGGGCTTATTTTTGTGGCACCTTTGCTGGCTCTTGCGGTTATTTGGATTCGTTTGGACTCGTGCGGTCCAGCAATCTATTCCGCGCTGCGGGTCGGGAGAAAAGGGGGCAAGTTTCGATGTCATAAATTGCGCACAATGGTCATTGAGGCCGACGACCAGAAAGAAGCGCTGCGCGGCGCGAACGAGCGCAACGGGCCGGTCTTCAAGATAGAGAACGATCCGCGTGTCACACGCTGCGGGCGCAGGCTACGGAAATACAGTCTGGATGAACTGCCGCAACTCTGGAACGTGCTTTGCGGCAACATGAGTCTTGTGGGGCCGCGGCCCCATCCGGTAGACGATTACGAGCGCTACACCCTCGAGCACCTTCGCCGGCTGGATGTGAGGCCGGGCATTACGGGTTTGTGGCAGGTGACGGCGCGGCGCGATCCATCGTTCGAAAAGAACATGGCACTCGACGTTGAGTACATTGAGAACTGGAGCCTGTGGTTGGACTTGAAAATTTTGGCCCGCACTTTACTGGTCGTCGCCAAGGGAAATGGTCAATAGGCCTTAGGTGAGAAGGCAACTTATGGGGATGCTCGGATCAGAGGGCAGTAGCTTCTCAGCATAAGTGGCGGTCCTGTATCCCGAAAGCAGCCGACTTCAAAGACGTATCTTTCAGCATACACCTGGCGTCCGTTTATTTTATTTGGGTGGCTCTATTTTTGATTACGAAGACTATCTGGAAGGTGGATTTTGCTGTAGGCGCCGGGTGCGGAGTTAGGATGGGGGCCTCGTGCAAGTAGTCATTTTGGCAGGCGGAGTGGCAATGCGTCTCCGCCCTCTTACTGAAACCGTTCCAAAGTCGATGCTACCTGTGTCGGGTAAGCCTTTTCTCGAACACCAAATCTCGTTGTTACGATCTCACGGGGTCACCGACATTGTTTTATGTGTCGGGCACTTAGCACATATGATTATGGATTATTTCGAAGACGGTTCTGAATTCGGCGTGCGGCTTGTATATAGCCAGGAAGGAGAACCACTGCTTGGCACTGGGGGAGCCGTACGCAAAGCTGCGTCGTTATTAGAAGAGGATTTTGCTGTTACATATGGCGATTCGTATCTCATGATCGACTACGCAGATCTGTTTCGCACTTTTCGGGAATCAAGACTGCCCGCTACCATGGTGGTGTACCGCAATGAAGATCGCTGGGACCGCAGCAACGTCGTGATTGACGGTGGGAAGGTCGCCTTCTACAGCAAGATCGAACGTCCTCCTAATACAGTTTATATCGACGCTGGTGTAAGTGTTTTCCGCAAAGACACCCTCAGCTTGCTTCCTCAGGAGAACCCAGTGGGTCTTGACCGTCTCTTGCAGGATTTGACAAACCGGCAGCTGCTTGGGGCCTATGAGAGCCAGCAGAGGTTTTACGAGATCGGGTCTTTCTCTGGATTGCAGGAATTGCAGCAAGTATTCACGACCCTGCCGAAAGGATCAGCCGGTCCAATAGGTTCTTATGTCGTCGAAAAGTAAGCTGCTACAAGAGGAGCACGTGCACGCGATCACCGGCGGTGCTGGCTTCATCGGCAGCCACTTGAGTGAGGTTTTACTGGAGCAAGGTCAGAGTGTGGTGGTGATTGACAGCATGAGTAATGGCCAAGCCGAATGGCTCCAGGCTGTCCGTTCTCATCCACGTTTTCGTTTTTGTAATGCGGATGCCCGCGATACAGCGGCTGTCTGCGAAATGATCCGAGGGGCCGGTGTTGTTTGGCATTTGGCAGCGAGTACCAACATGGTGGTTGGCGCGGAATCGACGCGGGTGGATCTCGAGAACGGAATTATTGCTACCCACAGCGTGCTAGAGGCGATGAAGACTGTTGGTGTCCACAAGCTATTGTTCGCTTCCAGCGGTGCGGTATATGGCGACATTGAACAACCGCCTGCCAGCGAGGGGTACGGGCCCCTGCTTCCGGTTTCGCTGTATGGTGCATGCAAACTTGCCGCCGAGGGCCTTATCAGTGCCTATTGCAGCCTCTTCAAGATCAATGCCTGGATGTTCCGGTTTGGCAATGTCCTGGGTCCCCGGATGAGTCATGGGGTAATTTATGACTTCGTTAATAAACTGAAAAAAGATCCCACGCGACTGGAAATCCTTGGGGACGGAACAGCGGAGAAGAACTATATCCTCGTCGAAGAGGTTATTGACGGCATGTTCTTTGCCTTTGAGCACAAGCCACAAACGTTCTGCGAAGTGTTTAACTTGGGCAGCCCGAGTACTACACCCGTTACTGATATTGCCGACATCGTGATCGAAGAGATGGAGTTGCGAGATGTTAGGCGGCATTTTGCGGGGGGCGCTCGAGGCTGGCCGGGCGATCAACCCCGCGTCTACATGAATGTCGACAAGATGCGCAATCTTGGCTGGTCGACCCGGTACACCTCCAACCAGGCAGTGCGCATTGCCACTCGGCGCTACCTAGGAAAGGAACGGCAACTCGCTACCGCGTAAGGGCCTATTTTCTTGGCGGCGCTCTCAGAAGGAGGGTTTTACGGTTCCACAAAAGGATGAAGTCTGCGTCATCGGGCTGTGGCATCTCGGCAGCGTAACCGCCGCTTGCTTGGCAGAGATGGGTTACTCCGTCATCGGACTTGACGAAGACGCAAATCGGATAGCCAAACTGAACACCGGAACTGCTCCTCTGTTTGAACCGGGCCTGGATGCTTTGTTGCAACAGGGTTTGGCAAGCGGCAGGCTGCGGTTCACGACGAACTATGCTGACGGATTGCGAGGGGCGTCGTGTGTGTGGCTCACCTATGATACCCCCGTGAACGACAGGGACGAGGTTGACCTCACCACGATCACTGCGGCGGCCCAGAAAATCGCGCAGTATCTAAAGGATGATGCCGTCGTAATCGTTCATAGTCAGGTGCCTGTCGGAACCTGCGAACAAATCGAGTCCATGATCCGGGCCGGTGCGCCGACACTCCCCTTCGGGATTGCCTGTGTGCCCGAGAACCTGCGTCTTGGGAGGGCCTTGGAGTGCTTCCGTAAGCCTGCCATGATCGTGATCGGCTCGAATCAGGAAGCTACGATTGATCGTGTCGAGGCGTTCTGCTCCTTGCTGCCCTGCCCGAAGGTTCGTATGAACCTTCGCAGTGCGGAAATGACCAAGCATGCTATCAACTCCTATCTCGCCACCTGCGTAAGCTATGTAAATGAGCTAGCAAACCTATGCGATGCCGTGGGCGCCAATGCAGGCATCGTTTCGAAGGCACTGCGTATGGATGAGCGCGTCAGTCCCCGTGCGCCACTGCTGCCCGGAGGACTTGGATTCGCTGGGGCTACACTGGCCCGCGATTTGCGGGCTTTGCAGGCACTTGGCAAGCGAGTTGGACACCCCACGCACTTGTTTGATGCAGTGCTCGAGGTCAACGACGAACAAAAACAAATTGTCCATCGGCGCCTAAACGCGCTTTTCGGGTCTCTAGAGCAGTTGACTGTCGGTATTCTTGGCCTGACCTACAAGACGGGCACCAGCACCCTGCGAAGATCAGCCGCGATTGAGATCGCACGTGGACTGAAAAATGCAGGTGCAACGGTCAAGGGGTACGATCCGAAAGCTGCTATCGAGGAACTGTGTGGCGAGGACGTGGTCCAGTTCTGCTCGTCTGCAGAGGAAGTTGCCGCTAACAGCAGTGCGCTGGTGATCGTCACAGAGTGGCCTGAATTTAAGGACCTGGATTTTGCTGACCTAGGCGCTCGAATGAAACACCGCGTTTTAATCGACACCAAGAATCTTCTGGAGCCGGATCGGCTTCGATCACTCGGGTACACATACTCCGACATCGGGCGGGGTACCCTTCTCGAATCGTCGAAGACAGGCTCTCATAGTCGAGGAGTGGTATGCGGATAGCGATTATTGGGGCCGGGATGCAGGGTAATCGGCGCGCGCAAGCGCTCGTTGGATTGCCGGGTGCAGATTTGGTGATCATCACAGCGAAGAGCCTTTCCTCGGCTGAACCACTGGCTGCACGCATGAACTGTGCCGCCGGCGCTGGGTGGGAAGATGTGGTGCGGCGTAAGGACATTGACGTTGTACTGGTGTGCACACCCCCGGACATCCACTCTGCGATCACGTTAGCTGCTCTGCATGAACGCAAGCACGTGCTCTGCGAGAAACCTCTGGCACGTACGATTGCCGAGGGAGAAGCGATGGTCGCAACTGCTCGCGAGAAAGGTCTCGTGCTGAAGTGCGGTTTTAATCACAGGCATCACCCCGGCGTAATGGCCGCGAAGAAGCAGTTCGACAGCGGAGCGATTGGAGACCCGATCTTCCTCCGGGCGCTGTACGGTATTTGTGGCCGGCCTGGATATGAGAAGGAATGGCGCGCGGATCCTCGCATTACCAGTGGTGGCCAACTCATGGAGCAAGGCATTCACGTAATCGATTTGTTCCGCTGGTTCCTCGGCGAGATACAGGATGTCACCGCCGTAGCCGAAACTTCTTACTGGCCGATTGCACCGCTTGAGGACAACGCGTTTGTGACCTGCCGCACCCAGGCCGGAGTGCCCGCGTCGTTACACTCCAGCCTGACACAGTGGAAGAATATCTTTTCCTTTGAGGTGTATGGAAAGGAAGGCTATCTAGCGGTCGAAGGTCTTGGAGGTGGATACGGAACCGAAAAACTCATTACCGGAAGGGCCGCGTTCGACCGGCCCTTTGCCTACGAGACCACGGAATTCCGCAGTGGTGATATATCTTGGAAAGATGAATGGCATGCCTTTGTAAATTCAATCGAAACTGGGACGGCAGTTCTTGGCAGCGGAACGGATGGTGTTGAAGCTTTGCGCATCGTGTTTGCGGCATATGAAGCGGCTCGTGTTGGCAGACGTATCACTGTAGCAAGCTCGAAGTCGCAATTAAGCAGAATGCACGTATGAACTGCCTTATTACGGGGTGCAGCGGCCTAATCGGGCCTCATTTGGCCGAGCACTTGCTACGAAACCGAGCGGACGTGTGGGGCACGTATTACTCGAAGACGGCTAAGCTCGGCTCTCTGGCGAACCACGTGAGATGGCTGCAATGCAACATATCCGATGCTGACAACGTGGAGCAGGTCGTCGATGCGTGTCAGCCAGATCGAATTTTTCACCTGGCGGCCCAGAGCTATCCCGTGAAGTCCTGGAGTGATCCGGTCGGGACGATCCAGGCGAATGTGCTCGGAACTCTCTACTTGCTCGACGCGGTGCGGAAGCGAAAACCGGCATGCCAGGTGCTGGTATTTGGTTCCAGCGCAGAGTACGGGAATTCATCTGCTCAGCCAGAGAGGATCCCCGAGACAGCGGCAATGGAGCCTGACAGTCCTTATGGCGTAAGCAAAGTTGCGGCGGATTTATTATCCGACGTGTATACCCGTGTATACGGCCAGAATATTATCCGCGTTCGGCCGTTTTTTGTGATTGGGCCCGGCCGGGGCTCGAATGTTTTTGTGGACTTTGCCAAGCGCATTGTCGAGGTCGAGAGAGGGTACGCAGACAGCCTAGGTGTCGGTAACGTGTCTGCGGTCAGAGATCTCGTCGACGTCCGGGATGCCGTTCGCGCGATATGGACGATTGCTGAGAAGGGCAACAACGGGGAGGTGTACAACCTCTGTACCGGTCAGGCCCGCAGCATACGCGAAGCGCTTGACATTATGTTGAAGTTCGCTTCCACGCCAGTTCGAGTTCACACCGATAAGGCAAAATTCCGACCCCTGGATACGCCGAAGCTGGTCGGTGACAGCTCCCGCTTGCGGCAACTCGGTTGGACGCCAGAGATCTCGCTGGACCAAACGCTGGCGGATATTCTGCAGTTCTGGAGAACCCAGTCCCAAGAGTCTTCGGGACGCTGTAGTGCTGCTTAGCACCACCAATATAAACTGTTCGGAATAATTATAATGAAAGCTCTTGTTACCGGCGGTGCCGGGTTTATCGCGTCACACGTCGTCGATGGCTATCTGGACATGGGGTTGGACGTTGCCATTGTGGACGACCTGTCTCGAGGGTCGATGAATAACGTCAACCCGAAGGCACGCTTCTATAAAGCGGACATTCGCGACTACGACGCCATGCGATGCATTGTCGAGAAGGAGCGTCCTGACTACATCAATCACCATGCTGCACAAATGGATCTGCGCCGCGCGGTCTTTGAACCTGCGTTCGATGCGGAAACGAATATAGTCGGCTCCATACACTTACTGAATTTGGCTGTGGAGTTCAAGACCAAGCGAATTGTATACGCCTCCAGCGGCGGCGCGGCATACGGCGAGCCGCTCTACGTGCCAATCGGTGAAGATCACCCTATAAACCCGACTACTCCTTACGGTATTAGTAAACATACGGTCGAGCATTATCTATTTAATTACCGACTGCTGTACGGGCTGGAATATGTTGTGCTTCGCTACGGAAATGTGTACGGCCCGCGCCAGAGTTCGAAGGGTGACGCGGGCGTGGTCGCCATTTTCTGCGAGCAGATGCTCGCCGAGGAAACTCCAAAGATATTTGGCAATGGCAAAAACACGCGCGACTACGTTTATGTGGCAGACGTCACTCATGCCAACGCGCAAGCGCTGGAACAAGGCAATGGAGAGATCTTCAACATTGCTTTCGGGAAGCCCACTACCGATTACGAGATCTTCGAGGCAGTTCGCACAGCGCTTGGCATTCGACCCTTCGAGCCAATCTACACTGAGAAGCGCCCTGGGGAAATTGATCACTGCTATCTGAAGATTGATAAGGCGAAACAGCAATTGAAGTGGACCCCCAAAGTTTCCCTTGCGGAAGGGTTGCAAGTGACGGCTAACTTTTTCCGAGAGCATGCCGCCAAGACGGCGAGGGGCTGATTCACAACGAAAGCGATGCTGCTCGCAGCAGGTCGAGATGAAAGTTACGACCCTGACCGATACGACGCCCAGTTGCACGCTCCCATGTACTTAAATTTGACACTTTTGAGGTTGGAAGAAATCGGAAGCCATTGTAGCTGATGAAAAGAAGTTTGACTCGGTCCGGTTTGCTACGCCAATCGACCCATGAAGAATTGAGGCGGCCCAACGAGCGCAGCTATCAGAGTCATATAGGCTCGCAACAAACCTCGCTTAACATTTTTCCTCCATATATGCGATCCATTGCGTTTCTTCTGGACGATTCGAATGTTCACGGTGCTGATCTTACAGATCCAGCGCTTGGGAATCCCGCCGTCGGGGGAACAGAGTATTCCTTTGTTTCTCTAGCGCACGAACTGGCGAGTCGCAGGATAGCGAGGGTCATACTTCTCCACCGCAATCGCGCTAACACCTATCCAAAGACGCTCACTGTTGTCCCTATTGATGACTACCCTGCCGGACTACGCAGGTTGCTAAATCAAGCTGAACCCATTGACGGCATATTGGTCCGAGGTCATGACTCCCTGGTCGGCGCCGGAGTTATAGAGGCCATTCCCGATAGGATTTCCGTAATCGCGTGGACCCATAATCACCTGAGAAGTGCAACACTCTCGTACTTAGCCAGACGCGAACAGATCAAGCGGGTTGTGTATGTCGGTCGAGAGCAGTGTGCGCTGGCGGCGGGAGGTCCGAGTCACTATAAATCGACATACATCGTGCCTGGATTCTATGTTGAACCTCGTTCTAACGGTAGTAAGGAGCGGCGTGCGGTCTACATTGGAAGTCTTGTTCCTCAGAAAGGCTTTCACCGGCTTGCGAGATTATGGCCTTGCATTCGCCGCGCTTGTCCGACAGCTGAACTCGACGTCATTGGCAGTAGTCAGATTAATTACCCTGATCAGCAGCTGGGCACTCTGGGTGTTGCGTCTCTCTCTTACGAGAAGCTGATCTTACGCTATCTGCGAAATGACCCCGCCAACTACGGCGTCGTGTTTCATGGAAAGATGGGCACAGAAAAGTATGACGTCATCGGACGTGCGATGGTTGGCCTGCCGAATCCAACCGGATTTACGGAATGTTGCCCAGCAAGTGTCGTGGAAATGTCTCAGTGCGGAGCGGCAGTGGTGGCGATGCGCCAGTGGGGGATGTGCGATACGGTAGTCGACGGCACGACTGGGTACCTGTGTCGAGACGATCGAGAGTATGTGGCTCGGGTGAGTTCACTGTTCGCTGACCCCAATGCAGCACGGTCAATGGGTGTCGCCGGCCAGCGCTTCGTTAGAGATACTTTCTCGTATGCCGTCATCTGTGAGAAGTGGGAGCGGCTATTGAACGAGGTATTGTCTTCGGCTGTTCCTAATTATGCAAGTCCGGCCATTAGCGGCAGGTATCCGTTGCACCGTCTACGGGTAGCGAACAGCCGCCTGCGCTGGCCGCGGCTGCACGCGGCTTTGGGTTTTGTCGATAGGGTGCGCGGCGTTTTTCTGAAGCGATACTGAACTAGATCTCGAAATTGAAAACTAGGAGTGCAGACGCTCTTTTAAGCAGTAATGCTGTTAACCCCTATCTACTTGACGGATAACGAGTAATGTCTGAACGAGCAGTCCCACTCAGATCGGGTAGCACAGCCTCCATGGTTGCGCGGTCTTATGGAGCGGCTAGCAGTTCGCGCGTAGGGTGGGCTCGGGTGCGATTGGTGGAGCTTCTTGTTGTGGCAACATTTCTGCTCTGCATGAGCGCGCCCGAAGAACTTTTTTACACTTCCGTTGAATCTGAATTAAATCCATTTGTCGGCGTAACCAAACTGTTATTACTAGGCCTGGCGTTCGCCATCCTTCTTCTTTGCCCTCAAGGCAGGCGACACTGGGCTATCGCAGGCCCCTTCGGGATGCTCATGGTGTGGTCGGTTTTCTGTTGGGTTGTGGCAGGTGCAGACATCCTGCCAGCGCGCAACCTGGTTAGCAGCTTTTGCGGAATTTTGGTCCTCGCGGCCTTTTCGGCAGCCGCTGAACTCTTAGGAGACATCCGAGTATTGGTGCGCCTGCTGATATGCGCGCTTATCGTCGGCGCCCTGACCAGCATATTGCTTGGTGTCATGGGATTTCAGGCGATGCCGGGCGAACTCGCCTCGCCGTGGCAGTTGGAATGGTTCCACGGTATCGGAATACCGGCGTATGCAGTGGCAGGTTGTGCTGTCCTGATTGCATGGGTGCTTGCGCGGCATATTTCCGAACCAGGCGTTTGGATGGAGCTGGGTGTCCTGGCGCTGCTGGTGATTCCCGCAATGTCCTTTCTGCGTGCTTACCTCATCGGGATTGTGGTCAGCATTATCGTCGCTGCGTTTTTTGCATTTCGGAACTCACGCCGGAAGAACAGCGATGGCCGCTTGCAGGGATACGATTCGAGGTACAAGCGCCTTCTGCGCTTGGTCGTCGTGACCCTGGGCGTTGGCATCGTGATCTTCTTCCTGAAAACAAGCACTCGTGAGGAAGGCGCACCACTGAGTGGGCGGGAAATCATATGGCCGATCGAGATCGCGAGCGTAATGCAGCACCCCGTGTTCGGATTAGGGCCATATGGGGATATCGAATTGCTTCGGTTTCAAGAGGATTTGCCACAAGTGGGCGCCGCGCATAGCGACTATCTTGGGGCCGCTGTCTGTTATGGTGTTCCGGGTTTGCTGCTATTTTGCGGCGCCCTCTATGGGATGTGGAAGCGAATCCTGCGTTACCGTGCAGCAAGCCTCGAAGACCGCGCGTGCCGATATGCGGCTCTATTATCGCTCGCGGGTCTCTCGACGACTATGATCGCTGAGAATGTGATCAGAGATCCCCGCCTGTTCGCTTTGCATCTGCTTTTTCCCGCTATATGCTTGTCCGCGGCTGCGATTGACCGGAAAAAGGCTACGAAATGATTGCCGCTCGCCGGATTGTCACCAATACCCTAGCAACGTACCTTAAGTTTCTTGTTCTCGCTCTAACGGGACTCTTTGCCGTTCCAGTTGCGCTGAGTACTCTCGGCGCGGTTGATTACGGCATTTTTTCAGTGATCGGCGGGTGTTTAGCTTTCCTCATGTTCCTGAATTATTCGTTCGCAACCGCAGCGCAGAGGCACATTGCATACGCACTAGGGAAGGAGGGTAAAGAAGAAGCCACAAAATGGTTTACGACGAGCCTCATTGTCCACCTTGTTGTAGCCGCCGTCATGGCAGGATCAGCTCTTCTTGCCTCGGACTGGATTCTGCACCATCTGCTCACGCTTCCTGCAGCGCGGCTTGCAGCCGCAGCCTGGATCTACCGAATGGTTGTGGTAACGATGGTATGCAATGTGCTGGCAACGCCGTACCAGGCGTTGCTAATTGCTCACGAATCGATCGCCTCGATGTCGCTGATGAACATTGGCAGTGGTCTGTTTCTCCTGGTTGCTGTTTTCTGCCTCAAATACCTTCCCGGTGACGTTTTGCTATGGTACGCGGCTATTTACTGCTTGTTTCAAGTATCGATGGCCGTCGGTCCGGCATGTTATTGCTATTACTGCTATCCGGAATCTCGATTTTCATCCCTCACGGTAGACCACTTGCGTCGCCGCCTTAAGGAGCTCTTCAGTTTTTCCGGATGGACCCTAGTACACGTTCTGTCCATGCTCGTCCGGGTACAGGGCCCGGCGATGGTGCTGAATGTGTTCTTCGGGCCCATCGCCAACGCCGCCTATGGCTTGGCCGTTCAGGTACAAGGATTCGCCAGCAACATCGTCTGGGGGTTCCTGGGCTCGGCGACTCCTCCGATCGTGAAACGCGAGGCCTCCGGCGACCACCGGGGAATGGTGCGTCTCTCGAATCAATCGAACACCTATGGTTTCGCCATTCTTTGGATTGCTCTTGCCCCGGTTCTCCTGGAGATGAGGTTCTGCTTAAAACTATGGCTTCACACGCCTCCGCCTAGTACGGCAGCTTTTCTAATGCCGGTGCTTATTGCTCTAATCATCGATCAACTCACGTTGGGTTATAACTCGTCGCTCGTAGCTACGGGGCGCATCGCGGGATTTTCGATCGTGATTTCGATCGCAAACAGCGCCGGCGTGCCAGCGGGATACTACTTGCTACGGACTGGCAGGCCAGCGACGTGGCTTCTCTGGGCCGTTGTTGCCGGAGCGGTGCTTGCCGGCTGCGTCCGCCTTTGGTTTGCGCGTAGGCACAGCACGATCTCCATCAGGAACTGGTTGAGTGATGTCGTGTTTCCCGCCAGTTTGTCCGTGCTGGGATCTGTTTTAGTCGCGCTGGCGGTAATACATTTCCTTGCGGACGGATTCGCCAGGTTCGCCCTGATAGCGGTGGTGAATTGTGCTGTGGTGTGCCTCATCATGTGGTTCTTTGGGACGACCGCAGAGCAACGATCCAAATTCAGAGCTCTTGCTGCCTCACTTCCTGCTCGCTTGTCCGCCAAGCCAGTAGCGCAGCGACGAGGGGTCGCTGGAGAAACGCTTTGAACACACAAGTCGTGAACAGGACTAAAGCACCAGAAATTACGCTGGTGGTCTGGATTGTGACTCTATGATGCTGACGGTTACTCTTCCCGTATACAACGCCATGCCGTACCTACCGGCAGCCGTGGAGAGCGTGCTCGGCCAGTCCTATAGGGATTTTGACTTTCTGATCATCGACGATGGGTCTACCGACGGTTCCGCAGATTACCTTCGTTCGTTACGCGATCCTCGCATCAAATTAACGGTGCGCGAGAATCGCGGCCTTGGAACGACGCTGAATGAGTTGTTCAGCAACTCGCGGACCGATTATGTCGCGCGCATGGATGCTGACGATGTTTGTGAGCCACACCGCCTCGAAAGGCAGATGGCATTTCTACTCGATCATGGTGATGTGGTCATGCTTGGCACGGGATTTGATTTCATTGTGGGAAACCGAATCGTCAACGGATTCCATCCCTTGAGGGAGCATGCGGCCATACGCCAGAGGCTGCTTCAGAAGCGGCCAGGAGTGAATCACCCGACCATCGTCGTGAAACGCAATGCGTGGGCAGCGGTGGGCGGATACCGCTTTCCTGGGGCCGGCGAAGATTTAGACTTTTGCCTACGGCTCTGCGATATCGGGCGGGTTACGAATATCCCGGAAGCTTTGTACCGCTACCGGCTTGGCAAGGAGTCCCTCACCTTTAAGAACAGTGCCGAAACGAATAGGGGGTACGCTTTTGCCGTTGCCTGTGCCAACGCGCGCGAGCGGGGCGTAGCTGAGCCCGATTTGGAGCAATTCCGAGAAGCCTGGCTTCGACGACCGATTTACTTGCGAGCCGCCCAGATGGCAGCCACCGCCGGCGAGAGTCTCTATCGCCTATCCATCATTCGTCGGGCGGAAGGCCACTCACTGGTTTCGAGAGTATACCTGGCCGCGGCCGCGATGTGCCTTCCGCGCGTTGCGTTGTCGCGACTCAGGACACGCGATACGAAAGATGCTTCGCAACGATGCTCAGCCCACCAGCCAAAAGAGGACGCGGGACCGGTGAGAGCGAACAAGGATGCGGTTCAAATCGAGTAATAATTGGCCCAGGAGTCGGTCGTACACATGCACCAAATTTTTCCTCGTGTACCGAACTGTGAAGCGGCAATCGTTTCGAAACTGGGGGATCAGGAAATAAACTCCATGAAAATGGCGGATGTAGAAGCTTGGCGGGGAGAACGGATGTACTGGGATCTGGCCTCCGACGAAGACCGCCAATTGCACCTCTCGCGATATCAGTTTGCGTGCGAATTGTTTGATCCACATTGGCAATGCCTCGATGCGGCCTGCGGATCTGGGTATGGTGCGTCGTTTTTGGCTGATAAAGTGCAATCTGTGGATGGCGTGGACATCGACCCAAGCGCGATCGACTTCGCCAGGACTATTTACCGGCAATCGAACCTCACCTATCACTGCGCCGATCTGCAATCCACACTTCCGTTTGCAAACGGAACCTTCGACGCGATCACCTCCTTTGAGACGCTGGAACACGTGCGTGACCAGACGAAGATGACCTCTGAGTTTCACCGTGTGCTGAAGCCCGGCGGTATTTTGGTCATCAGTACGCCGGATCGCGAGGTGTCGGAGCGAATCGGTCTGGACAATCGCTTTCATGTGGCGGAGCTTTCGAAGAGGGAGTTTGTGGACTTATTGAGTCGATCGTTTTTCGTCAAACAAGTATTCGGACATGGGGACGGCAACCCTGTAGCTATTCATTGGAAAACCGCACATCGATTGCTGAAATTCGGCAGTTCCTTGGTTGGTCCAAACATACGATCTCGAATCGAACGAACATTGGCTCGACCCTTCGCTTGGTTGCGTGGTCACTTTTACCGAATGTCGGTAAGCCCCATACAGCCGGTTACGGATCTCGACAATGCCACTTTTTTATATATCATCGCCATCGCTCGAAAGAGAGAGAGATAAACGACGAAAGGACCAGAGCGTGAAGCGTGCTGATCGGTTCTGCGACCTGGGACGGAAGGCCTGGAAATACGGACTGGCTGCGGTCGAACGACCACAGCAACTCCCTCACCTTCTGCGCTCGGTCCTTAAGGGAGTGCATGTTGGAGAATTTGTCAAGATAAACCAGCCGTGGATAAAGCAAGCTGGTGTGAGAACCGTCATCGACATTGGCGCTCACAATGGAGAGTTTTCTGCAGCGATACGCGTTCTTCTGCCTAGCGCTCAGGTCTATGCATTTGAGCCACTTCCAGATTCCTACGAAAAACTCAGAGCCAAATTCGAGGGGGATGCGCGCTGTCGGGGCGTTTCATTTTGCAGTAGGAGAACAACGTGGGCAGGTGAAGTTCTGGCGCAGCAGGTTCTCGAAATCATCTTCGGTACTACCCATGGCTGACGTACACAAGCTGGAATTTCCATGGTCTTCCGAACTCGTGCCAATTTACACTCGGATCGCAGCTCTCGACGACTTCTTACACGACATCGAGCTGGTCCCTAAGGTCTTGCTCAAGATCGATGTTCAGGGGTACGAGGACAGGGTCATTCGAGGGGGCATCGCAATCCTGCGAAACGTAGATTACATCCTAACGGAAGTATCCTTTCGGCTTCCCTATGAAGGGCAGACTTCCTTTGATGACCTGTATGAGCTCTTAAAACAACTAGGGTTCTCGTACGCTGGTAACGTCGACCAGCTCCTTTCTGCCGCGGATGGAAGTGTGCTGCAGGCGGATGCTCTTTTCGTCCGGGACACTGCAAGCATCCCCAAACACACCATCTCAGCTTAGGGACGGGGAAGGACATGCGACCGCAACAGAACCAGTGATCAGTCGACTGTTGTAAATATCAACATTCTGCTAAGAAAAGGGGAAAAACGAAGTGGGAATGGGATATCACGGGCTTCAGCTTCTGCGTTTCGCGGCGAAGCACGCGCAGTTCGGTCGCGTAGCAACCATCGGCCGACAACAACTCGGTCTTGGCAAGGAAGAAGTTCGTAGCCTGATAGGCGCAGAATATGAGCACGAGAAATATTGCGACAGTTTGCTGTTGCAGCATTTCGGCGCTACATGTGTCGATTCTTGGGATTATTCCGATTACGAGGGGGCGAATCATATCGCTGATATGAATAAGCCCCTGAACGAAGGACTGTCAGCATATGATACGGTAATCGATTTCGGAAGCCTGGAGCACGTTTACAATGCTCCGCAGGCGCTTTTGAATGTGTCGGAGTTGTGCAGCGACGGCGGACAGATAATACATAGCTTGCCGGGGAACAACTTCTGTGGTCATGGGTTTTGGCAGTTTTCCCCAGAACTATTCTTTTCACTGTACTGCGAGTTGAACGGCTACTCGGAGACGAGAGTCTTTCTAGCGAGTGAATATCGAACTGATATTTGGTACGAGGTGGTGAAGCCCGAACATGGGCAACGAGCCAATGTGATGTCGTTCACACCTACTTTCGTGCTTTGCAGAACGGTGAAAGCTCGTAAGAGTTGCCATGATAGCGTTCAGCAGTCGGACTATATTCATATCTGGCAGCAGAATGAATCGACGCAGCCACAGGTCGAGGTCAGACCAATGTGGCGAGCAAAGATCAGATCGGCCCTTCGGACGTCGGACCTTGTTGAATTCGCGTATATGTTACACATCAAATTATCAGGAAGTCGGTCGTTATCAGCCCGAAACCCACATCTGACTGCGCGTTCGGTGACCTTTCTTGCCCAATGAAGGCACGGCGCGAATTCCGCGGTGAGGACTGCGGAAATCCGCTGCATGCTTCAGGAGACAATGATGCCTTTGGTTTTGCGTGCTGAGCGCGACTGCGCCTATGATTCCCCTGACCATCTAGTGCCGTGGGGGACGCGATGGGACCGGTCCATTAACGGACGGTTTAATGAAAAGTTATGGCTGCTATATCCTAAGACACACGTAGTGAAAGTGCTGGACCTGGGTTGCTCAGGTGGCGACTTTGTGAAGAGTTGCATCGACGATGGGCACTTTGCCGTCGGTATCGAAGGGAGCACGTTTTCGAAGGACCATAAGAGGTCTGCTTGGGCGATCATTCCGGACTATCTTTTTACGTGTGACATTACTCGACCCTTCGAATTGGTTTTCCAATCGGGTTCCCAGGAACAGAAACTCAATTTTGATGTCGTCACGTCGTGGGAAGTAATAGAGCACATTAAGGAGGCAGATCTCCCGGCGCTAGCGTCAAACGTCCATGCGCACCTGTCGCCGGGTGGTCTTTGGATCATGAGCGTGGCCAACTCGGAGGACGTCCGCGGGGGGTTGAGGCTGCATCAGACGGTGAAACCAAGAGAGTGGTGGCGGGGCAAGTTCAAATCGCTGGGGTTTGAGCTGCTGGAGCAGCATAAATCCTACTTTGCGCGGCAGTTTGTTAGAGGAGCAAGGGTCGATAACGAAGAAAGCTTTCACTTTGTTCTGACGAATGATGTTCAAAGGGCGCCCGGAATTCCAAAGGTCCCGCTCGCTGAAAAAGCATACGACGTGTGGGCTGGATCGAAACCGCAGCGTCTTTTTAGGATGCTGACGATTGGAGCGCCGCGCTCTTCGATGTGGTCGTAAGCGGAACTTGCACGACTAAATGCCATTTTCAGTGCAGTATTTCACCCCTGATGTGGCTAATGCCAGATCTGCACCAATCGGCAGAGAGGAACCAATATGATCGTTACGCGAACGCCATTTCGAGTCACCCTTGGGGGAGGCGGAACCGATTTGCCCTCGTTTTATCGTGAGCATGGCGGATTCGTTTTGGCAGTAGGAATCGACAAGTACATGTATCTGAACGTAAATACACCAATTCTCGACGATCTCATTCGCGTTCGTTACAGCAAAGCCGAGACTGTTTCATGCCTCGAGGAAATCGAGCACCCGCTGGCGCGTGCGGCCCTCAAGCACTTTGGTATTCAAGATGGCATCGAGATCGTCTCCATTGCCGATATTCCCGCAGGAACTGGCGTGGGTTCTTCGAGTTGTTATCTGGTCGGATTGATGAATGCGTTGCACGCCTTGACGCAGACTCCGGTCAGTCCGCAGCAGTTGGCGGAAGAAGCCTGCCATATCGAGTTGGAGCTTCTGCGCAAGCCCATCGGCAAGCAGGACCAATACATGGCTGCCCATGGAGGTCTCACGACGCTGGACATTGCGAAGGATGGCAAGGTCGAAGCGCATTATCTTTCAATCCCCGTCGATGTGTTAGAGGAGCTCGAGAACAACCTGCTCTTGTTCTACACAGGCGACGTCCGAGATGCCACCGCCATACTCAGCCAACAGGACGACGCCACGAAGAGAAAAGACACGGCCGTCGTCAATAGTTTGACCGAGATCAAGGACATCGGGATGGAGATTGCCTCGGCGATCATGGTCGGCAATCTGCGCCATTTTGGCGAGTTGATGGACGACCATTGGCAAGCTAAGAAGCGCCTGTCGAAGGGCATCACCAATCCTATGATTGACGCCTGGTACGAGCTATCCAAGCGAAACGGAGCGATTGGCGGCAAGATAAGCGGGGCGGGCGGTGGTGGCTTCCTGATGTTGTACTGCGATGAGGGCAAGGCACAGCTACGCGAGGCCTTGCGTCGTGCAGGGCTGCGGGAATTGAGTTTCCGTTTTGAGTTCGAAGGCAGCAAGGTGGTCTTCGATATCGTGTCGCGCGACGGCCGTTTGGCCCACATGCGGCGGCAAGGGCAAAACGGCAAGGTCAATAGTGCCGCTGCAGCAGCAGTTGGCAGTGGCCAGTTAGAACATCGGGAGATCGGGTGATTGAAAGAACTGAGAAATGAGGACTTTGGTGAAGATTGTTCTTTTTTGCTGATTGCCGAGTGCTGAATTCTTTTTTCTAATTGCTGACTGTTGTTCCGATGCCACAAAACGCGATATTTCTCGATCGTGACGGGGTCATAAACCCCTATGTCTATCACCCGGAATTCGGCACGATGGATTCGCCCTGCTCGCCCGATGAGTTCATGCTCGCACCCGGCGCTGGGGAAGCGGTTGCCGAATTTAATCGGCTCGGCCTTCTAGTGGTTGGTGTCTCCAACCAACCGGGAATCGCCAAGGGCAAGTTCACGCCCGCGGTGCTGCAACAGGTGAATGCCAAAATGCATGCCGGTATTGCGGAACGCGGTGGCAAGCTGGATGCCGTGTACTACTGCCTGCACCATCCCGATGCGGCCTTGCCAGCCTACTGTGTGCGCTGCGAGTGTCGTAAACCGCGTCCCGGGATGCTGCTGGAGCCGCCCGGGAGTGGAATATCGACCTGCAGAACTCTTACATGATCGGTGACGGTGTTACCGACATCGAGGCTGGGGGCGCAGCCGGCACTCGCACCGTGTTTATCGGCCAATCCAAACCCTACATCTTCGAGGCATTCGAGAAGCGCGGGATCCAACCCGATTTCATAACTCTCACCCTTGCCGGCGCGGCGGAGATCATCAAACAACAACTAGCAAACAATAAGTGATGGGTTTTTAGTATTCAGTTTATTTCCGTGGCCTCTGCAGAACAGATTATCTGTCTAGAGGTTGTCACGATATTCTGCAACCCTCAATAGATTCCAAATCTACAATCCCAAACGGCCTATATTGTTTGCGGCCGCAACTGAAAACTGGGGGTCAACAACAAGAATCACCTACACCGGGCAGTACCTCGATGAAGCAGTTGAGATTCTAAAGCAACTCGATCGCGATGCCGTCGAACTCGTGGTCGATCTTCTGGTGAACGCACGCCAGCAGCGCGGGAGGCTTTTTGTTCGCGGGGTCGGCGGTGGTGCAGGCCACGCATCCACGCAGTGTGCGACTTTCGCAAGATTGGCGGGATGGAAGCCTACACGCCAAGCGACAATGTCTCCGAACTCACCGCCCGTATCAACGACGATGGCTGGGATACGACCTACGCCAACTGGTTGCGCGGCAGCCACATCAACGCGAAGGATCTAGTGCTTGTCTTCTCTGTTGGAGGTGGAGATGCGCAGCGTAACATCAGCGCAAACCTGGTGCGCGCGTTGCAATGTGCGAAGGAGGCGGGGGCGAAGGTGTGCGGCGTGGTGAGCCGCGACGGAGGTTTCACCGCTTAGGTGGCAGATGTGTGCTTTCTGATTCGGGTTGCGAATTCCCACACTGTAACTCCGCATACAGAAGCTTTCCAAGCGCTAGTGTGGCACCTGTTAGTCTGGCATCCGAAGCTTAAAGTAGCTGAAATGTAGTGGGAATCAGTCGAGAAATAGGATTTTCTTTTGTATCCTTTCCGCTGACCTTTAGCGCAAGGTTCAGAACGCTTGTCCAGATGGCGCAAGAAGGAGACAAACTCCTGTGCCGGTGACAAGACTTGCATTCCGTGAAAACCTACTCCTACCTACTGGACTGTGATCATGGTCACCCTGTTTAGCTCTTACGACAAGATTGTTGGCTACAGCAGTCCCGACAACATTGACCCGACGAAGGCAAGACGTACTGTCACGATTGCCAAAGCGTTAGTTGATAGATTTGTTTGTTTGCGAGAGCACGACAAGGTGCTGGTCGCAGGCTGCGGGGATGGAACCGAGGCAGCCTTGTTGTGCGACGCCTTTGGCACCCAGACTGTTGGTGTTGATTTATGCATCCGCGGCAACCAAACACTACGGGATGGCAAACTCGAGTTACTGCAGGGGAATCTAACGGAGTTGCCCTATCCAGCGTCCACCTTTTCGCTGATTTACAGTTATCATGTACTAGAGCACGTTCCTGATCATTGCCGGATGTTGAGCGAGTTGGGAAGAGTCCTTCGCCCGAAGGGCGTATTACTCATAGGATTCCCCAATAAGAAACGCATGCTCGGATATGTTGGCTCTCACGACCACGCGACAATAATCGACAAACTACGCTGGAATCTTAATGATTACAAGTGCAGATTCACAAGGCGCTTTGAGAACAATCTCGGAGCGCATGCTGGGTTTACTGAAGGTGAGTTTCTACAAGATGCCCAATCGATGTTTTCAGACATCGTGCCGGTAAGAAGCGACTACATGAGGCTGAAATATGGAAAGCATGTTAGCGTAATAAACGCGCTTATTAGGTTGAGACTGGACGCCTATTTGTTTCCCTCTAACTACTTTATCTGCAGACGAGCCGAGTGACGTGCGTGAGCCATCAAAGATGTATCGTCGACAACATCATCTTCGTCGTATTTGGCGCCCCAAGTGAACAGGTATTCTCCTGATCTTTTTCCTTAGCAATTATGTCCTGGGCCC
>Ga0070731_10001671_pt1 | contig 22431 bp, 23 predicted proteins | sample Coa_R1_2_FD_66448 | JGI IMG/M metagenome (GOLD analysis project Ga0070731, IMG submission 66448) | Surface soil microbial communities from Centralia Pennsylvania, which are recovering from an underground coalmine fire - Coalmine... | ecosystem: Environmental > Terrestrial > Soil > Unclassified ... | reverse complement strand
GCCAGGAGGTGAAGCTCGTCCTCTTTGAGGAAGTAGCCTCCCTGGCGGTTGGGCTGGCTGTTGAATTCCTCGCGGTCATAGTAAAGACGCAGCTTGAGCTTGCCCGCCGCCGCGGTCGTCCCGCCGCCTCCTCCCGAGGCCGTGGCCGCGCCCGCCTTCTTCTCCCAGAGGCCATAGTAGGCTTCCAGCAGCTCCTCGAAATCCTTGCCGGGAACGGCGGGGACGGTCGCGGTCACTTTCCAGTGCGCGGTCTCGAGGTCCAGCGGCCCCGCGGCCGGCCTTTTGACGGGGGGTTTCTTGTCCTGGGCGGGGAGAGGGACGGGGAGGACGAGAAGGATCGCCACGAACGCAAACCCCAGCTTCATGGACCGCCCTCCTGTCCCCTGGAACTCTCCTTTGATACTATCCGATCGGTCGGAAGGTTTGGTCAAATTCCGAAGCTCGGCGCTCTCGCAGGGGGCGGGGTCGAAAGTGCGACGATTTCGCTGGCACCGCTGGCTATAATACCGGAGGCGAGGACTGAGATGATCCAAACGCTGTGCGTCCTGTTGGCGGCTGGCCTGATGGCGCTCCAGGGTAAGCCGAACTCCGATCTCAAGTACGACGAAAAGGCCGGCATGTCCATTCAGAAGCCTCCCAAGAACGACGAATGGGACTTCAAGGAGATGGGCGAGTACGCCAAGAATCCGAAGTTCGTCGTCTCCCACAAGGTGGATGAAATCATGATCGAAATCATCCACATCCCGCCCCCGATCCAGGGGGTGTTCGACAACAAGAAGCAGGCGGAGACCGACCTGGCCGGCTGGGCCGGCATCAAGGGGATCACCGAGGTGAAGCAGGTCTCGATGGCCGCGGGGAAACTGCCCCTGGGCGGCGGCAACGGCGCCAACGCGTGGACCTACGAAGTCTCCTTCAAGGCCGCCGAGAAACCCGTCGAGCTCCACGAGTGGGTCTTCATCGGCAAGGAAAACCAGTGCCAATACATCGTCATGCTCCACGGAGACCCGGGCATGTACAAGAAGCACCAGAAGAACGTCGATTTCATTCTCGGGCAGATCCGAACGTACAAGATTCCGAAGTGATCGGCGCCCGAGCATGAACGATCCCGCCGTCGCCCGGAAGCCCCAGGGGTGGCCCCTGTTCGCCATCGCCCTCCTCGTCGCGCTCCTGGCCGGCTTCCTTTTCCTCCGCTGGCGGAAGCGGGAGGACGTGCCCTCGGTCGTGAAGGAGTCCCCTCCGATCTCGACCCCCGCGGTGCCCGAGATCTCGAAAAACCCGGCCCCGGGGGAGTCGTTCGCCAAGCCGGCGCCGCATCCGGCGGAGGACGGCTTCGATCAGAAGATCGCCCAGCTCCACAAGGCGGTCGAGGCCAAGAACTGGGTCGAGGCCGCCTCCGCGCTCGAGGCGGCCCGGACGCTGCGGCCCGCCGATCCGTCCCTCGCCGAGCTCGAGAAAGCGCTGGCTGAAGGGAAGACCAAGGATGACGCCGAGCGGGCCGAAGCCGCCAAGCAGATCGAGGTCAAGAAAGCCCAGGACCTGGCCTGGGGAGCCTTGAGAGAGAAAATCGAGAGCCTCCGGATCACGGATTTTTGGGACGAGGCGCTCGGACTGCTGGAGAAGATTGCGAAGGAGTATCCCGGCGTCGTCCGCGACGCGGAGTACGGCCTGGCGCTGCGCCAGATTTCGACCTATCAGAAGGAGTCGGACGGCTTCTTCAAGAAGGATTTGGCGGAGGCCCAGAAGCTGTTCGCCGACGGGCACTATGCGCAGGCGATCGCGAAGGCCGAAAATGCTCTGACGTACTATCCCGAACGCAAACCCCAGGTCCTCGAATTCCAGGAGCGGGCGCGCAACCTCCAGATGGAGAAATCGATGATCCGGGTCCACAGCAAGACCTGCTGGATCGGATCCGAGGATCGGGAGGACGAGAAGCCGCTCCGGCAGGTGAAACTGCCCCCGTTCCTGATCGACACCTATCTGGTCACGAACGAGGACTATTCCGCGTTCACGGCCGCGACGGGATACCCTCCGCCGCCTCACTGGGGCGGTCGCAAACCGCCCAAGAACCGGGAACGGCATCCCGTGACCTTCGTCACCTGGGAGGACGCCAGCCAGTACGCCAAGTGGGCGGGGAAGCGCCTCCCGACGGCGGAGGAGTGGGAAGTGGCCGCCCGCGGCCCCGACAAGCGCCAGTTCCCCTGGGGCAACACCTTCCAGGAAAAGGAAGACCAGTTCTTCGCCAATTGCCTGGAGCACTGGCAGTTCAACAAGAGCCTCGCGCCCGGCACGACGCCCGTCGATCAGAAGGACTTTGACGGGGGCGTCAGCCCGTTCGGCGTCTACGGGATGAGCGGCAACGTGTGGGAGTGGACGTCGACCGCCGCTCCCGCCAAGGGAGTCAAGCCGCCGCCGGAATTCCGGATCCTGAAGGGCGGCTCGTTCATGACCCCGCAACGGGCGCTGCGCTGCGCCAACGTCTTCGCGGACGATCCGCGGCTGCCCCATCCCGACGTCGGCTTCCGCTGCGCCCGGGACCTGAAATGATTCCGGACCCCGGTCCACCGTTTCGGCGGACCGGACGTCCAATCTGATATGAGTCCCCTCGACTCCCACGGCTCGCCCGCGCCGGGCGCGGAGCTCCGAGAGCTCCCCGACCGCGAGCTGGTCGTCCGCTGCCAGCGAAGCGAGAACCGCGCCTTCGACGAGCTGGTCGCCCGCCACCAGGACCGCGTCTACAGCGCCGTCGCTCGCTTCTGCGGCAACGCGGAGGACGCGGCGGACATCGTCCAGCGCGCCTTCATCAACGCGTTCAGGAAGATCCAGGACTTCAAGGGCGATTCGGCGTTCTCCACGTGGATCTACCGGATCGCCTTCAACCAGGCCATCTCCTTCCGCCGGGAAAACCGGCGCTCGACGGTGTCGATCTACTCGAAGGAGGACGACAAGGTGGTCGAGCCGGCGATCCTCGAGAACCCGACCGAGAAGCTCGAGGGGGAAGAGACCAAGAAGAAAGTGCAGCAGGCGCTGGACCTGCTTGAGGAAGGGGACCGGCAGATCATCCTGCTCAAGGATCTGCAGGGGCATTCGTACGACGAGATTTCGGACATCATGCAGATTCCGAAGGGCACCGTGCGGTCGCGGCTCCACCGCGCCCGGCTCGAGCTGAAATCCAGGCTGAAACCGTATATTGGAACTTTGAAGGAAGACCCTGCGTCATAGGGGTGCCATGAACTGCTCGTTCGACAAGGAGAAGCTCAGCGGCTATTACGATGGCGAGCTCTCCGCCCCGGAAAAGTCCGAGGTGGAGCGCCACATCGCCTCCTGCTCGGAGTGCCTCCGCGACCTGGGCGAGCTCAAGTCGGCGGCCCTCATGATCAAGGAGCTCCCCCGTCTCCGAGCCCCCCAATCGATCGCCGAGGGCATCTCGCGCGAGATTCAGGCGGCAGGCAAGGTCCACTCCCTGGCGAAATTCCGCCGGCTCGTGCTGTGGGCGTCGGCCGCGGCCGCCGCGCTCTTCATCGTCGCGAACGCGATCTACCTGACGAACCAGAATTCGAAGGCTCCCGGGGCAGACGCTCCCCTGGTGGCCCGGATGAAGAACAGTGCCGATGCGGAGGCCCGTCCCGCCGCGGCGCCGCCCGCGGAAGCGGCGAAGGAGGCCGATCGTTCGGCCAATCAGGGCTTCGGTGCCCGTCGCCAGCTCGAGTCACGCAAGGAGACGGGCGAGGAGGACGAGAGGCGGGCCGCCCCCAAGCCGGTGGTCGAAGGGAAGAGGGTCGATGCGCTCCGGGAACGAGCCGAAGCCCCGGCGCCGGCGAGCGCGAAACCGGGGGAAGCGCTGGCGAAGGCCGAGCCCCCCGCGCCGGTCGCCTCCGCCCCCGCGGGGCCGGCGGCGAAGTCCGCGGCTCCCCTGCCGGCGCCGCCGGAAGTCCTTAAGACCGAGTCGGCCCTCGCCGCCGACAAGGAGAAGCCGGCGAGGGAGCCGGAGGGCTCCCGGAAGGCCGATGCCGATCTGAAGGGCAAGGCCGCGGCGGCCGCGGCGCCCGCCGAACTTCCCCCGGTGCACTACAACGTGATGGCCAAAGAGATCGCCAAGGCGCGTCCGAGGATCGAGGAGTCGCTCAAGCGGATGGGCATCACGGTTCCGCTGCCGGCACCGCAGCCGATGAAGCAGCCCCGCAACCGGGAGGCGGAGAACACGATCGCGCTCGACCTGACGGATGCGGAGCTACTCCGGCTGCGCGAAGAGCTCGAGAAGCCGGGCGATGCGCGGATGGTCGCGGCGAGCTCGGTCGAGCCGGTGCTCCCGGGCTTCCGGGGAGGCGGGCTGTTCGCAAAGAAGGATGTCACGACCAGCAGCAAGGCGTTCGCGCCGTCGGCGAAGGAGAAAGAGGCGAAGGACGGGGATGATGCCGCTCCGGTGAAGTCCCCGGCCGATCCGGCCGCGGGACCGCGGCGTCGGGTCACGCTGCATCTGGTCGAGGTGAAGTCGCTGCCGCCCGCCGAAGGGGACCCGAAATAACTTAAGGAACCGGATCGAAGCCGTGCCCGCCCCAGGGCGCGCACCGCAGCAGCCTCCGGATCCCCAGCCAAGTCCCCTGGACCACCCCGTGCTTCCGGACCGCTTCGAGCATGTAGTTCGAGCAGCTCGGTTCGTAGCGGCAGGCCCGGGGCAGCCAGGGGGAAATGGTCAGCTGATAGATCCGGACCGGGATGATCACGAGGTACTTCACGGTTTCGACCGGTGTTTCTTCACCAGTTCGACCAGGACGAACTCCACCTGGGGGCGCTTCAGCTCCTCAGGGGGCCGGGTCGGCACGGCGACGATGTCGAGTCCCGGGCCGATTTGCTCCTTGGCGAGCCGGAAGGACTCCCGGAGCAGCCGTTTCCACCGGTTCCGGAGCACCGAGATGCAGACCCGTTTGGGGACGCTGACGGTGAACCGCGAATAGGGCAGGGTGTTGGGCTTGACGTGGATGCGGAACGCCTTGGCATGGAGCCGTCGTCCCGACTTGTAGACGGCGTCTATATCCGCCTGGCGCGTAAGCCGTTCCGTCCGCCTCAGTCTGGTATCCATGGAGCGTGTGCCGTTCCTTCGCCGCCGACGGGGCCTCCGGGTCTCGGTTCGGCGACGCAGAAACGGTAACACTTTGCGGGCGTTTTTGCTACCATCCGACCCCTATGTCGGACGAACGCGAGGAGCGTCTCAAGCGAGTCGACGCGCTACGGGCCCTCAAGGTCGACCCCTTCGGACATCGGCTGGACGGCGCCCAGCCCGCCGGCGACCTGGTCGCCCGCTTTGCCGAGCTGGAGAACCAGCCGGTCCTCGTCTCCGGCCGCGTGACCGCCCTGCGCAACATGGGGAAGGCCGCCTTCCTCGACGTGCGCGACTGGACCGGGAAGATCCAGGTCCATGCCAAGAAGGATAAGCTGGGCGGAGGCTGGGCCGCCTTCGAACACGTCCATATCGGGGACCTCGTCGCGTTCGGTGGGCCGCTCTCCAAGTCCAAGACCGGCGAGATCACGATCTTCGCCGACACCTTCGTCTTCCTGACCAAGGCCCTTCGCCCGCTCCCCGAGAAGTGGCACGGCCTTTCCGATCCCGAAATCCGCTTCCGCCAGCGTTACCTCGACCTGATCTCGAATCCCGACGTGCTCCAGAAGTTCCTGAAGCGCGCGAAGTTGATCTCGTCGATGCGGCGGTTTCTGGACGACCGGGGCTACATCGAGGTCGAGACCCCGATGATGCACTCGATCCCCGGGGGAGCGTCGGCGCGCCCCTTCAAGACGCACCACAACGCGCTCGACATGGACCTCTTCCTGCGAATTGCCCTCGAGATCCCGCTGAAGAAGCTCCTGGTCGGCGGCATCGAAAAGGTCTATGAAATCGGCCGCGTCTTCCGAAACGAAGGCGTGGATACCCAGCACAACCCCGAGTTCACGCTGATGGAGCTCTATCATGCGAAGGGCGACCTCCGCACCATGATGGAGCTGGTCGAGAGCTGCATCACCAGCCTGGCCAAGGAGATCTCCGGGGGAACCAAGGTCCCGTTCGGCGAAAAGACGATCGATCTGACCCCACCCTGGCCGAGGAAGGATTTTTGCGAGCTGCTGCGGGAGCACGCCGGCGTCGATCCCAACGACGTCGCCGCCTGCCGGGTGAAACTGGCCGAGCGGCACATCGACGCCGCCAGGATGAGCAAGCCGGAGGTGCAGGACGAGGTCTTCAGCGTGTTCGTGCAGCCCAAGCTGCAGGACGCCTGCTTCGTCGTCAACCAGCCGATCGAAATGACGCCTCTGTGCCGCGAGCTGGCGGACCGGCCGGGCTTCGCCGACCGGTTCGAGGTCTATGCCGCGGGCTTCGAGCTGTCGAATGCGTACACCGAGCTGAACGACCCCATCGAGCAGCGCAAGCGGCTGGTCGACCAGGCCGGCGGCGACGAGATGGCGCGGCAGGGCAAGGTCGACGAGGACTTCCTCGCCGCCCTGGAATACGGGATGCCGCCCGCGGGGGGCATCGGAATCGGCATCGACCGCCTGGTGATGCTCCTGACCAACAACCCGTCGATCCGGGAAGTCATTCTGTTCCCGTTGCTGCGGGAACAGGCGAAGTGAGGTGACCGCCGCGGTGCGGCGGGCGTCCGTAGAAGCGCATGTATAAGCTCTTCATGGCGTTCCGGTACCTCCGGGCGCACAAGATCATCTACTTTTCCATCGTCGGCGTCGCCGTCGGCATCATGACGATGGTCGTCGTCACCTCCCTGATGGGAGGCTTTTCCCGCGACATGAAGTCCCGCATCCGGGGCATGCAGACGGACATCGTGGTCATGTCCTTCGACAAGAACCTCTGGATCCCCGATTACGAGGGTCTGTGCAAGGAGATCGAATCGATCCCCGACGTGCTCGGCTGCGCGCCGAGGCTGGAGTACGAGGCCTGGCTCGGGCGCAGCGGCTCCTACAGCGACGTGCACATCGTCGGCATCGTCCCCGAGAAGGAGAAGAAGGTCAGCAAGCTCGAGGAGTACTTCCACAAGGGGTTGAAACGGAACTTCGACTTCAAGGACGACGGCGGGCTGGCGACGCGCTATCCCGGGGCCGTCCTGGGGGTCGAGCTCCAGCGGGCCGGCGGGACGGTCGGCCTCCTGACCGCGCGCCACTCGACGACCCCGATTCTCTGCGTGAAGGATTTCGAGGTCGTCGGCCGCTTCCGGTCCGGAATGGTCGAGTACGACTCGAACTACATCTTCATGGACCTCTCGGCGGCGCAGGAGTTCCTCCAGGTCTCCGACCCGCCGCGGGCCAACGTGCTGGCCGTCGCGGTGAAGGACTACGAGCTTCACGGCCAGGCGGTGCGGGAGCAGATCCTGGAGAAGTTACATGCGCGGCGTCCCTGCAACAACCCGGAGGACCACGGGCCGGCGCCCTACTTCAGCGGGGGATACCGCTGCGGCCTCTACCGGGCGCTGACCTGGGAGCAGACCAAACGCGTCCTGCTCCAGGCGGTCGAGGTCGAGAAGGGCATGCAGTACATCCTCCTGTCGCTGATCATCGTCGTGGCGGGGTTCAACATCGTCGCGGTCTACACCCTGGTCGTCCGCGCCAAGACGCGGGACATCGGGATCCTGCGGGCCCTGGGCGGCACCGAAGGGGGGGTGACGTCGATTTTCCTGATGAGCGGCGGCATCTGCGGCTTCATCGGGTCGATCTTCGGCATCGTCCTGGGGCTGCTCCTCGCGCTCAATCTGAACGAGATCCTGGACTTTATCCGCGTGGTCTCTCGCGAAATGAACCGCATGGGCCTGGATCACGCCCGGATCCTCAACGTCTTCGAGCGCGGGATGACCGCGGAGGCCGGCGTCGCGCTGGCCATCGCCCAGGGAATGCTGATCTGGAACTGGAAGGTGCTCTACAAGGAGCGCCAAGGGCACCCCTGGATGCGGATGATCGGCGCCGGGCTGGCGCTGGCGGCGGCCACCTGGCTGTCGACGGGATGGATGACGGACTACCGGCCGCACGACAATTACGATGCCACCTTCGGCCCGGCGTCGCGCTGGATCTTCTCCGCCCTCATCGTCGCCGTCTGGGCGCTGTTCTGCGTCGTCTGGCGCGTCCTGGACCGCTACCGGCGTCAGCCCAGCTGGATCTTCTTCGGGTTCGGGGCGACGATCTTCATGGCGGCCCTCTCCGTGGGGGTGATCGCGACCCACCTGATCGCGGACGGAATCCTGATGCAGCAGCCCGACTACTCGTGGCCCGGCCTCGAACTGTTCTCGAGGCAGATCTACTACCTGGATCGCGTGCCGGTCTATGTCGATTACGGCGCTCTGGTTTATATCGTGATCTGGACCCTGTTCGTCAGCCTTTGCTGCTCGATCTATCCGGCGATGCGGGCGGCCGCGGCGAACCCGGTGGAGGCCATTCGCGATGAATGACTTCCTGCGGGTCGAGGACGTCGTCAAGGACTACCCCAGCGGCGAGACGACGCTCCGCGTGCTCAAGGGCATCACGCTCTCCGTGGAAGAGGCGAGGATCACGGCGATCGTCGGACCGTCCGGAGCGGGAAAGTCGACGCTGCTCCACATCCTCGGATTCCTCGATCGGCCCACGTCGGGTGACGTGGTCTATCGCGGTCAGCGCCTGTCCTCGCTCAACCGCCTTCAGCAGGCGAAGACGCGCAACGAGCACTTCGGCTTCGTCTTCCAGATGTACCACCTCTTGCCGGAACTGACGGCGCTGGAGAACTCGCTCCTCCCGCTGATGATCCGGCATTCGACCGGGGAGTGGCTGGCGCGGCGGGGGGCCCATCATCACAAGGCCCGCACCCTCCTGGAGCGGCTCGGTCTGAAGGACCGCCTGCACCATCTGCCGTCCCAGCTGTCGGGCGGCGAGCGCCAGCGGGTCGCCATCGCCCGCGCCCTCATCGGCGACCCGGACATCGTGTTCTGCGACGAGCCGACGGGCAACCTCGACGCGGCCACGTCGCAGGAGATCCAGAAGCTGATCCTGGAGCTCTCGAAGGAGACCGGGAAGACCTTCCTGATCGTCACGCACGACCCCAGCGTCGCGGGCATGGCCCACCGTCAGCTTCGCCTCGTGGACGGCCACTTCGTCAACGGCCGGGAATAAACCCTTCCGACCGAGCAATCCTTGACCTGACCACGCGGGGGGTTATCATGATTCTCCCTTTCCATGGCCACGATTCGCATCAAGACGGGTCCGAACAAGGGCAAGAATTACGACATTCAGGACACGCCCCTGACCGTCGGCCGTGAAGATAATCAAATCATCCAGATCCTCGACCAGGGCGTCTCCCGGGCGCACGCGGAGATCTTCCGGCTGGGCGAAATGTGCTTCATCCGCGACCTCAACTCCACCAACGGCACTTTCGTCAACGACGTGAAAATCACCGAGGAATCCCTGAAGGCCGGCGACGAGATGCTGATCGGCACGACCATCCTGATCTTCGAGGACCACGTTCCCGTCAGAGGGTCGGGGGAAGGCGTCGAGTTCGAGGGCGACGACAACGCCAGGATCGAGTCGACGACCGTGGAGCTCAAGGTGGATACCAAGGGCACGCGGGCGATCGGCAAGGAAGTGCAGTCTCGGAATCTCACCCTGATCAGCCAGGCCGGCCGGATCCTCCGGGGCGAGCGCGACCTGTCCGCGGCCCAGGAAAAGACCGTCGAGATCCTCAGCGCCGCGATCGGGGCCAATCAGGGCTTCTTCTTCTCGATCGAGCCGAGCACCGAGAAGATCGTGCCGCGGATCGTGATCGAGAACGAAGACTCCGGTCCCGATCGGAAGGTCAGCCGGACCATCATCAACCGCGTCAAGACCAGCGGCCTTCCGTTGCTGACGACGGACGCCACCCTGGACGAGCGGTTCTCGCTGTCCGAGAGCGTGATCCTGCGCAAGATCAAATCCGTCATTTGCGCGCCGGTCCACGTGGGGGAGCGGGTCGACAGCCTCCTGTACTTCCACTCCAGCAAGGTGGATCACGCGTGGACCACCGAGGACCTCGAACTGGTGGCGTCGGTCGCCCTTCAGCTGTCGATGGCGATGGCGAGTAACGCCCAAGCCGAGCGCACCCGGCAGCGGCTCACCGGCGCCCTCCGCGCCGTCGCGACCGCGCTGGAGTACGGGGACCGCCGGGGACAGGGGCACGCCCAGCGCGTGGCCGACTATTGCGCGGTGATCGCCTCGCAGATGAACCTGGGAATCGACGATCTACGCCGCGTCCGGCTGGCCGCCTTGCTGCACGACGTGGGCAAGATCGCCGTCACGCTGGCCAATCCCGCGGCGACGCCCGAGGAGATCCGCGACCAGCATGTCCCGGCCGCCGAGAAGATGCTGACGGGCATCGAGGGATTCGAGCAGGTGCTCGCCGCCGTCCGCTGCCATCACGAGCGGGCCGACGGCAGCGGCTTTCCCAACAAGCTGAAGAACGCCGACATGCCCGTCATCGGACGCATCCTGATCGTCGCCAACGCCTTCGACGACCTGTGCACGAGGGAAGGCACGGCGTCTCCGCCCGCCAAGGACGTCCTCAAGGAGTTGGCGCAGAAGGGCGGCACGGAGTTCGACGACGAGGTGATCAAGGCCCTCGTCCTGTGCCATCGGAACGGCACCCTCTACGGCGCTGCGGCGCGACCCTTCGAATGATCCCCCGAACCCTCGTCCCGTTCGAGCTGAGCGCGCTGCCCGTCATCGACACCGACGTCCTCATCATCGGCAGCGGCTCGGCCGCCCTGCGCGCGGCGCTCTCCGCCGCGAGGCACCGGCGCAGCGTGCTCGTGGTGACGAAGAAGCAGAGCATCGATTGCAATTCCTTCTACGCCCAGGGGGGGATCGCCGCGGCGATCTCGGACCACGACTCGCCGGAATCCCACATTCTCGACACCCTCAAGGTCGGCTGCGGCTTGTCCGATCCCGCGATGGTCGAAATCGTCGTCCGGGAGGGGGCGGAACGGGTCCGCGAATTGATCGAATGGGGCGCCCCCTTCGACCGGGAGGGCCGCCGGCTTTCGTTCGGCCTCGAGGGAGGGCACTCGATCGCGCGCGTCCTGCACCGGGGGGACGAGACGGGGGCGATGCTGGAGCGCGAGCTCCTGCAGCTGGTGAAGTCGAGGATTCTCGAGGACTGCTTCGCGCTGGACTTGGTCACGCACGACGGGGCCTGCTGGGGCGCGGTGGTCGCCCACTCGAAGAAAGGGCTCCAGTGGATCCGGGCGCGTCGCACGGTGCTCGCCACGGGCGGGCTGGGGCAGATCTATCGCGAGACGACGAACCCCTCGGTGGCGACCGGGGACGGCGTGGCGATGGCGTTCCGCGCCGGCGCGGAGCTCATGGACATGGAATTCATGCAGTTCCATCCGACGACGCTCTACCTGGCCGGCGCGAGCCGCGCGCTCATCAGCGAGGCCGTGCGGGGCGCGGGGGCCAAACTGCGCGACCGTCGGGGCCGGCAGTTCATGAAGGACTATCACGCGATGGCGGAGCTCGCCCCGCGCGACATCGTATCGCGCTCCATCCTCCGCCACATGCTCGACACGCACGACACGCAGGTCTACCTCGACGTGCGGACCCTGAAGAACCTTCCCAAGCACTTCCCGCAGCTCTACCGCCTGTGCAAGAAGTTCGGCCTGGATCCGAAGCGGGACCAGATCCCCGTGCGTCCGGCCGCCCACTACATGATCGGCGGCGTGCGGACCGACACCTGGGGCCGCACGTCGCTCGCGAACCTCTTCGCAGCCGGCGAGTGCGCGGCGGCGGGTTTTCACGGCGCCAATCGACTGGCGTCGAACTCGCTCCTCGAGTGCCTCGTGTTCGGCCACCGGGCCGGGACCGCGGCGGCCCAGGAGGCCGTCAGCCCCGTGCCCCACGTGCCCTTCCGCTCCCCGAAGCGCGGGGGACCCCGCTCCGAGCTCGACATCGACGACATCCGCAACTCCCTGCGCAGCGTGATGTGGCGGAACGTCGGCATCGAGCGGGAGGCCGACGGCCTCCGCTACGCGATGGACTCGATCGGATTCTGGTCGGGGTACGTCCTGGATGCGGAGTTCGACGGCCCGGAAGGCTGGGAGCTTCAGAACATGCTGGAGCTGGGGCGCCTGATGGCCTGGGCGGCCCTCAAGCGGCACGAAAGCCGGGGGGTTCATTTCCGTCACGACTATCCCCGCACCGAGGATCGACGCTGGAGGTCGCACCTCGTTCTGGTGCGGGATGGGGTAAAATCTCACCAATATCGAATGGAGAGCCGCTCATGGCCGACTCATTCCGCCGGAAGATGACCGCCTACGAGGAGGTCAATTGGCAGTACAACAAGGCCGCCGAACTGCTCGGGATTCCCGAGCAGCACAAGGCGATCATGCGCAACTGCTACCGCGAACTGAAGGTGCAGATTACGCTCCACCGCGACGACGGCCGGCTGGAGGAGCTCTACGGATTCCGGGTGCAGCATAACGGCGCCCGCGGCCCCTACAAGGGAGGCATCCGCTACCATCCGAGCGTCGACATGGACGAGGTCCGGGCGCTCGCCTCGCTCATGACCTGGAAGACCGCGGTCGTGAACATTCCCTACGGCGGCGCCAAGGGAGGCGTGAATTGCGACCCGCGCTCCATGTCCGAGAAGGAGCTGCAGGATCTGACTCGGACCTTTACGCGCAAGATCGACATGGCCCTGGGACCGTACCGGGACATTCCCGCGCCGGACGTGAACACGAACGCGAAGGTCATGACCTGGCTGATGGACGAGTACAGCCGGAAGCACGGCTACACGCCGGCGATCGTGACCGGCAAGCCGGTCAGCCTGGGCGGCTCGCGCGGCCGCGAATCGGCCACCGGCCTGGGGGTGTTCTTCATCACCCGCCACGCGTGCAAGGACAACGGCATCCCGCTGTCGGGCGCGAAAGTGGTGATCCAAGGCTTCGGCAACGTCGGATCGTGGGCCGCCAGCTACCTTCACGAAGCGGGCGCGAAGGTCATCGCGGTCGGCGACGCCGACGGAGGCGTGCGGAACGACAAGGGCCTCGACGTCCGGGCCCTCATCGTCTGGGCCCGAGACAAGAGGACCGTGAACGGATTCCCCGGCGGCGACTCGATGCCCAAGGATAAGATCTTCAGCGTGCCCTGCGATATCCTGATTCCCGCCGCGCTCAACGGCGTGATCACCGAGACGAACGTCAACGAGATCAACGCGAGAATGGTGGTGGAGGGCGCGAACAATCCGATCAATCCGCATGCCGATCATATCCTCGCCGAGAAGAAAATCCCGGTGATCCCGGACATCCTGGCGAATGCCGGCGGCGTGACGGTCTCGTACTTCGAATGGACCCAGAACCTCCAGCAGTTCTACTGGGAGGAAAAGGAGATCCAGCTGAAGCTCGAAGCGGTGATGGATCGGGCCTACGCCGAGACCTCGGACATGGCGCGGAAGCGCCAGGTGAACCTGCGCACGGCGGCCTTCATGGTGGCGATCCAGCGCGTCTACGACGCGGTGTTGCTGAGGGGGATCTGACCCCGGAGCCAGGCCTGGCTCCAGGGGAGGAGGGAGGGGTGATCCAGGCCCCCGAAAGGCCCGCCTCCCCTTCGAGGACTCCCCGGTTCGTCTACGCCCTCCTTCAAATCGCGGTCGGGGCGGCGCTCGTCTGGCTGGCGTTCATCACCGAAGAGTTTGAAAAAGTCTACAAGCACTTGGAGATGAGGGAACTTCCGTTGTGGACGGATCTGGCCATCGTCCTCGCCCGAGGGGTCCGCGTGCCGCTGGGCTTGGCCACCCTTGGTCTGGTCGAGGCGGCGCTGGTGGGGCTTGCCCTTCGGGGCTCCCTGGATCGACGGCTGGGACGCGGGATCCGAATCACCCTGATCGTGTTGGTCCTGATGGTTCCGGCTTGGATGCTTGCCGTCTACATGCCCATTCTGAGAATTCGGGAAGCGCTCTCTAAGTGAGGGGAGGGGGGCTCGCGCCCGGCGGCGCCGACCTCCGCGTTCAGGGGGGACCTTCCAGGACGCCGCCCGGCGTGGGGGAGCACGGAAGGAGGCGTCCCCCGACTTTTTCTGGCGCCCGGGTGAGTTTATGGCGTTCTTCCGTAACGGGGAAGCGGATTCCCAGTAGAATTAGATAGGACCTATGGGCAACGAAACGACCTCCACCTCGATTACCGGCGGACAGGATCCCGTCTATACCGAGTCGGTCACCAAGACCCTGGGCCGGCCTCCCCGCAAGCTCTACTTCTTCTTCCAGTTCTTCGCCCTGATCCTGACGGTCGGCCTCTGCTGGCTCAGCCGCCACTACCACGACCGCTTTGAATCCATGGAGGTGAAGGACCTCTCCCAGCTCACGAACCTGGCAATGACGGTCGGGCGCCTCCTGATGACCCCCGTGGGGCTGGCGTGCGCGGTCTTCATCGTGGTCGGGCTGGGGCTCCTGGCGATCCGCGGGGCGCTCGACGGTTTCCTGAAGCTCCTGATCTGGCTCAACGTTCTGTGGCTGCTCGTTTTCGTGGTGGTCAGCACGATGGGGATCTGGATGCCGATCCTCAAGGCGAAGCAGGCCGCCGGGCCATAAGCCGCCCGATCCACTCCACCCCCCCGATCAGCGCCAGCGCCGGGATCCACAGCAGCGGCGACTGCTCGGGGTAGTACCAGCCCAGCTCGACGGTGTGCATCGAGAACGGGAAGGCCCAGGCGATGACGCCGTGCCCCATGTAGTTCTTCCCGAGGTCGACCAGGAGATGCAGCCACGCGCCCCCCAGCAGGGCGACGAAGGCCCGCTTGCGCCAGGGCTCCTCGAAGAGCAGGGCCCCGACGTAGCAGAAAGGAAGGACTCCCAGCGGCGTGTGGGTCGGTTCGCACAGCCACGTCGGCGCGTTCCCGCAGTACAGGAGCATCTTGTAGAGGAGGTCGGGGAGACAGACGCCGACGTAGACGATCGACCGGAGTCGGCCGTCCCGGAGCGGGCGGCCGGCGGCGAAGCCGGAGGCGAAGTGGACGAGAAGGTCGGCCATCAGCCCGCCTCTCCTTCCGCCTGGAGCAGTTTCGGACGGAAGAGGAAGTGCTTCGCGAAGTTGGCGAAGACGGCCAGGGTGACGAGGACCGACACGATTTCCATCAGGCGTCGGGAACGGGTGCCGGGAGGGAGGAGCCGGGTCTGAAGCGGCTCGAGAAAGGGCCCGTCTGCGTGAAACACCGCGATAAGCGCCACCCGGGAATCCGCCGGCCCCGGGGAGGCCCCGGCGACCCGGATGTCCACGATCCCGGAGTGGATCTCATAGTCGCGGTCGTGCACGGAGACGATGCGGGCAACCGGGATCCAGATCGATTGGCCGTTCCAGCGCGGCGGTTCGGACAGGCAGCGCCAGACGGACGGGTTGGTCGGCTCTCCCCGGAGGGCCGCCTCGACCCCCAGGCCGGCGATCAGCGCCAGCGCGGCCGCCAGCTTCCAGCGGTATCCCTTATTGCCGAACACGGTCGCGACTCCGTTCGTAGAGGAGGATCGCCCCGAGCAGGGCGGCGTCCAGCGGAACCAGGAGCACCACATTTTCCGGGTCGATCCAGCCAAATTCATAGGAGGTCGGGCTGAACGGCAGGAAGGGGTAGACCGCTCCGGCTCCGAGATTGTCCTTGGTCATGTCCACCAGCAGATGAATGAGGCCGCCCAGGCTGAGAAGGGCGAATCCCTGGCGGCGCAACGGCTCGTCCACGAAGAGGCAGGCGAGATACGAGAGCAGCAGCACCCCCAGCACCGAGTGGCTCGCGAGCGGGAAGTGCTCCCCGGCCTGAAGGATCCAGTAGATCCCCTTGGCGGCGATGTCGGGGAGGAAGGTGCCGATCGCCAGCAGGGCGACCAGACGCCGGTCCCGGACGAAGAGGCCGGGCACGCGGGCGGTGACGAAGTGGGTGAAGAGGTCCGGCATCCTAGTACTTCCCCCGGAACACGCCGTCCTGGATCCGCCAGCGGAACCGATCGCGGATCGCCCAGGCATAGACGAGGACGACCAGAATCGACAGCGCGTAATTCAGGGGACGCTTCCAGGCCCATCCCGCGTTGAACTGGACGGAGGACGTCGCGAACGTCCGGGGACCGATGGGCCGTACGACCATGCTGACGTAGGTTCCGGCCGGAGGGGGGTGGGGCGTAAGCACCCGGACCGGGCCTACGCGAGTGTCGATGTCGAATCCGGCCGCGTCCGCGGTCAGGACCTTTCTTCCCGTCAGGGCCAGTGTCTTGGTTCGGAGATCGTCCGTGAAGACGGCAACCTGCTCGATCGGCGGATGGACCTCGCTCATGAGGCCGCCGCTGCGGGCGCACAGGGCGCCGAAGAGCAGAAGGGCGGAGGCGGCCTTGAAGATCCACCAGCGGTCGGAGAACATCCCTGACAGCCCCCTCTGTCACTCTGACATTCGAGCCATGGGCCCCTTCAGGAGCGTGCGCATCCTATTGCGGGCCAGCGGGATGAAGATAGTTCGTTGGCGCGCGATTGGCAAACAGTTTGCGTTCGAAGCATTGACAGATTCTGGAGGCAGGTAGGCATATGGGTAAGATCGTCGGCATCGACCTGGGGACCACGAATTCCGTGGTCTGCGTGATGGAAGGCAAGGAAGTCAAGGTCATCCCGAACAAGCACGGGTCGAACTTGACGCCCTCGGTGGTCGGGTTCCCCGAGTCCGGGGACCGCCTCGTCGGCCAGCTCGCGAAGCGCCAGGCCATCGTCAATCCGAAGAACACCATCTATTCGATCAAGCGGTTTGTGGGCCGTCGCCGCAGCGAGACCGCGCAGGAAGAGAAGATGCTGCCCTACGAGGTCGTGGGCGGCCCGGACGATCCCGTCCGCGTGAAGATTCGCGACAAGATGTACACGCCGCAGGAGATCTCGGCGATGGTGCTCGCGGACTTGAAGGAGACGGCCGAGGCCTACCTCGGCGAGAAGGTGACCGAGGCGGTCATCACCTGTCCGGCATATTTCAACGACTCCCAGCGCCAGGCCACGAAGGAGGCCGGCCGCATCGCGGGCTTCGACGTCAAGCGCGTCTTCAACGAGCCTACGGCCGCGGCCATGGCGTTTGGCATGGACAAGAAGCGCGGGGTGCGCAAGATCGCCATCTACGACCTGGGCGGCGGCACGTTCGACATTTCGATCCTGGAAGCCGACAACGAGGTCATCCAGGTGCTCTCGACGAACGGCAACACGCACCTGGGCGGCGACGACTTCGATCACCGCCTGATCGAGTACGTCGCGATGGAATTCGCCAAGCAGACCGGCATCGACCTCCGAAAGGATCCGATGGCCCTCCAGCGTCTCCGCGAAGCGTGCGAGAAGGCCAAGTGCGAGCTTTCGAGCATGACGGAGACCGAGATCAACCTGCCGTTCATCGCCCAGGACTCCAGCCGCTCGCCGGTCCACCTGACCCAGCGGATCACCCGCTCGAAGTTCGAGCAGCTGGTGGGCGACCTTCTGGAGTCGTCCCTGAAGCCCTGCGAGGCGGCGCTCAACGACGCCAAGCTCAAGGCGAAGGACATCGACGAAGTGGTGCTGGTCGGCGGCTCGACCCGGATTCCGAAGGTCCAGCAGCTGGTGAAGGATTTCTTCGGCCGAGAGCCCAACCGCAGCGTGAACCCCGACGAGGTGGTCGCCGTGGGAGCCGCCATCCAGGCGGCGGTGCTCGGCGGCGAAATGAAGGAAATCCTCCTCCTCGACGTGACGCCGCTGACGCTGGGCATCAAGGTCGAAGGCGGCCTCATGGTCCCCCTGATCAAGCGCAACACGACGATTCCGACGGAGCAGTCGCAGACGTTCTCGACGGCGGCGGAGAACCAGCCCGGCGTGACGGTGGAGGTCTTCCAGGGCGAGCGTCCGATGGCGGAGGACAACCGCCGCCTCGGAAACTTCGACCTGCAGGGCATCCCGCCCGCCCCCCGAGGCGTGCCGCAGATCGAGGTGAAGTTCAAGCTCGACGCCAACGGCATCCTGAACGTGTCCGCCAAGGACAAGGGCACGGGCAAGGAGCAGCAGATCACCATCACCGCGTCGACCGGTCTGGACGACAAGCAGATCGAGAAGATGGTGAAGGACGCCGAGGCCTACGCCGACAAGGACAAGGCCCGCAAGGACCTGGCCGAGGCGCGGAACCAGGCCGACCACGTGGTCTACGCCACCGAGAAGGCGCTGAAGGAGTACGCGGACAAGATCCCCGCCGGCGAGAAGGAGAAGGTCGAGAAGGCGCTCGAAGCCCTGAAGTTGGCCAAGGAAACCGAGAAGGCCGACGAGATCAAGCGGGCGACCGAGGCGGTCACCCAGGCGTCTCACGAGTTTTCCAAGCACCTCTACGAAGAGGCCGCGAAAAAGCAGGCGGCCGCCGGCGCCGGGAGCCAGACCGGCTCCTCGAACGGCGAGGCGCCGAAGGCGGCCTCAGAGTCGGGGAAGCCGGGCGACGAGAAGATCATTGATGCGGATTTCAAGACCAAGTAGCCCCTCCACCTTCGTCGAACGCTAGCAGACTCCAGAATCCCCCCGGGGCGACCCGGGGGGATTTTTTTCGGGGGAGGACTCGTGGCATTCCGGAAAGCCCGGCCCTGGGCTCTCGGATTGGCGCTGATCCTCGTCCCGGCCGGATTCGCCTTCCCGCTGGTTCCCGGGGGACCCCGCCTTTCTCTTTGGGGGCTCCCTCTGGGTCTGGCGGCCCTGGCGATCCTGTCCCTCCTTCTGGGATTGGCGGTGCAAGGAGTCGTCTCCGCCGGCCACCGATGGACCGGTCCGCGGCAACTCGCGGGGACCTCCCGAAAGCCCCGCTTCGGAGCTCGGGTCGTCGAGGACGGGGTCCGGATCCTGGTGGCGCTGCTGGGGATGATGGCCTTCGGCACGCTCTTCCGCCTGGCCGTCTGGGGACTCCTGCTCCTCAGGCGCCCTTGACAGGTCCTGGGGAGACAGGGATACTAGCCCCCGGCTAATCCTCACTCCAGTAAGGGTTTTCTCGCCCGTATATCGTTTTGTCGTCGGGGTTGGAATTCCATTGGGGATTGGGCTTTGGGGTCGGTTTTCGTCTTGATACTGTCTCATGATTGAAGTTAGCGAGCTGACCAAGACGTACCCGGGCGTCGTCGCCGTCGACGATCTGTCCTTCAAGGTCGAGAAGGGCGAGATCGTCGGCTTCCTCGGGCCCAACGGCGCCGGGAAATCCACGACCATGCGCATCCTCACCTGCTTTCTCTCGCCGACCAGCGGCTCCGCCCGCGTGGCCGGCTTTGACGTGGTCGAACAGTCCATGGACGTGCGCCGCCGGGTGGGCTACCTCCCCGAATCGAACGCCCTCTATGGCGAGATGCGGGTCGAGGAGTATCTCCTTTTCCGCTCCCGGCTGCGCGACATCCCGTCGGGCGAGCGGCAGGCCCGCGTGGGGGAGGTTCTCGAGAAAGTCCGGCTCACGGACCGCCGCCGGTCCATCATTGCCCATCTGTCGAAGGGCCTCCGCCAGCGCGTGGGCCTGGCCGACGCGATCCTGCACCGGCCCGAGATCGTCATTCTCGACGAGCCGACGATCGGCCTTGACCCGACGCAGGTGCGCGACGTCCGGGAACTGATCCGCGGGCTGGGACAGTCCCACACGGTGCTCCTCTCCAGCCACATCCTCTCGGAGGTCGAGAAGGTCTGCGGCCGCGTGCTCATCCTGAACCGGGGGCGCCTGGCGGCCTCCGGCACGCCGGAGGAGATCGCCAACAAGCTGATGAAAACGGCGCGGGTCCGACTGGAAATTCGCGGGAACGGCCGGGCGATCAAAGAGTCGCTCGAAAAGACCCCCGGAGTCGAGCGCATCCTCTGGTCGGGGAAGGGCGATCTGCAGACCTACCTGGTGGAACCGAAGGAGGGCCTCGACTTGCGGCCGGTCTTGATGAAGGCCTGCGCTTCGGCGGGCTGGGATCTCTACGAACTCGGGTACGAGCGGCTGTCGCTGGAAGAGGCGTTCGCCATCCTCACCGAAGCCCCCCTGAAAGGCGGTCCGGGATGAAGAACTTCCTGGCGCTGACCCGCCGCGAACTGGGGGTCTATTTCGTCTCCCCGATGGCCTACATCATCCTCACCGCGCTGCTGCTGATCGCCGGCCTGGTCTTCTACACCTCGATGGGCAATGCCGTCCAGCAGCGGCTTCCGGTGGACTTCTCGGGGACGCTGGCCTTCATCGTCTATATCATCGTCCTCACCAGTCCCCTCGTGACGATGCGGCTCATCGCCGAGGAGAAGAACAAGGGCACGCTCGAGATCATGCTCACCGCGCCGATCTCCGACGCGGCCTTCGTCCTGGCCAAGTTCGCCGCGTCGATGGTGCTCCTGGCCTACCTCCTCGTCCTTACGCTAGGGTATCTCGTCATCATCTCCCGATACGGGCTCGTGGACTACGGGGCGGTGGCGTGCGGCTACTTCGGCGTGTTCCTCGTGGGTGCGGTGGTCTACTCGATCGGGCTCTTCGTGAGCTGCCTCTGCGGGAGCCAGGTGACCGCCGGCGTGATCACGCTGGCCGTCGCACTCATCCTGATCATGACCCAGATGATCGGAAGCACCTTCGCGGAAGGGTCCTTCTGGCGCGAGGTGCTGGGGTATATCGACATCCCCAACAACTTCGGCGATTTCCTCAGGGGCGTGGTCGACCGGACCCGCCTGGTCTACCTGAGCACCGTGACCGTCTTCTTCCTGTTCCTGACGACGCGGGTCGTGGAATCGAGGCGCTGGCGATGAGCGCCGAACGCGATCTCCGGTGGGGGGGGCGGAAGAGGCTGCTGGCCTGGGTCCACTTCTCGATCCAGCTGGCCATTCTTGCCGTCTTCATGCTCCTGGCCAACCTGCTGGCGCGGAAGTTCCCCGCGCGGATCGACCTGACGACCTCTCGGACCTACGCGATCTCCTCGCTGGCGGAGGACATGCTCAAGAATCTGAAGTACGACGTCACGGTCTGGGTCAACGAGGAGACGTACGGGACCTCGGGGGACAAGGCCCTCCCGGCGGCGGTCCAGCGCACCGAAGTGATGCTGGAAGAGTTCCACCGGAGGACGGACCACGTCAAGGTCTACTACCTTCGCGACCAGAACACGCCCGGCTATGACGTGTTCCGGAAGCATTTCAGCGCGGTTCCTCCGTCGACGCTGTTCCTCCTGGCCAACCTGGGCAACAATCGCGAGTCCCAGCGCGAGATCGACATCTCGGAGCTCTATGAAGGCAACGCGATCAGCGGCGAGCTCACCAGCTACAAGGGCGAGCCCATCGTCGTCCACATGATCCAGGAGCTCGGCGGCGCCGAGAAACGGATCGTCTATGAGTCCGAAAGCCACCGGGAGACCTTGACGGCGGACGTCCGGCAAATGAGCATGCTGGCGAACTTCCTGAAGATCAACGAGGGAGTGGAATTCCGCCGCCTGTCCTTGTCGGACTATAAGGTCATCCCGGTGGACTGCGACCTCCTGATGATCATGGCCCCCGAGCAGCCCTTCCAGGAGCACGAGCTCGACACCATCCGCGACTACATCGAACGGGGCGGAAGCCTGCTCGTGACGATCCGGGCCAAGGTGAAGACCGGGCTCGAGGGCCTGCTCGAGGACTATGGCGTCAAGGTCGGGAACAATGTTGTCTGCGACCCCGAGCAGTACATCCCGCCCAGTTACGCCCAGCTCCGAATCGTGGATTTCAACGGCGCCCACACGGTCAACCGCGGCATGGCGAATGTACCCTTCGCCCTCCCGTTGACCTGCACGATCGACCCGGTCTCCAAGAAAGACAACAACTACACCATCACCGCGCTGGCGATGGCGGGCCCGCGGTCCTGGGAGGAGAAGGGGGAGATCGGGGTCGGCAAGGACCTGAAGCCCGCCGCCGACGAGCGGGTGGGGAACATGAAGGTGATCGTCGCGGTCGAAAAGAACGTGTCCCGGAAGGATGCGAAGCGGAAGACGGCGAAGCTCGACGTCTGGGGGTCGTCGTTGCCCTTCACCAACCAGCTCCTGTCGAGCCCCTACGTGTTTCAGACGATCCAGGGTCAGTACGTCGTGAATCACTTCCGTTGGCTCCTGGAACGCGAGCTGATCGACATCGAGCCCAAGAAGGTCCTGGTCAAGCCGCTGGAAATGTCCGCCGAGGCGCTGGATCACCTGTACTGGGTGGTCGTCATCGGATTTCCGGTCTTCGGCGTCTGCCTGGGCGTCCTCGCCTGGTTCGTCCGGAGGAAGTAAGATGAACAAGAACTGGCGGTTCACCGCGGCGCTCGGGATCGGCGTGATCATCCTGGGCGCGATCTATCTCCTCTCCGGCACCACCGCCACCACGCCCATCGCCAAGCTGAGCGATCGCGTCCTGCCGGGCCTGGCTTCCGAGCAGGTGACGAAGATCGAGGTCTCCCGCAAGGACGGGGTCTCCATGACCTTCGAAAAGGCAACCGACGCCGTCGGGGAGT
>Ga0070731_10001670_pt1 | contig 22432 bp, 16 predicted proteins | sample Coa_R1_2_FD_66448 | JGI IMG/M metagenome (GOLD analysis project Ga0070731, IMG submission 66448) | Surface soil microbial communities from Centralia Pennsylvania, which are recovering from an underground coalmine fire - Coalmine... | ecosystem: Environmental > Terrestrial > Soil > Unclassified ... | reverse complement strand
GGCTGGGCTTCACCCGGGCGATCGTCCCGAAGGACAACGTCAAGGCCATCGGAGCGATGGAGGGGATTGAAATCCTTCCCGTCGCCAACCTGGACGAGGCGTTCATCCAGGCCCGATTGCACTAGCAATCCGGGGCCGGGGGGCGCATCCCGGGGTATTCTTCCTTCTGAACCTCTCAACAAGGAGACCCGGTGCGATCCTCCGCCCGCGAGTTCGCCGAATTCAACGGCCTGCTGGGCTCGGTCGTCGAGAAGGGGCTCCCGCTGCCCCCCGCCCTCAAGCTGATGTCCGGAATCGTCCGAGACGGAGCGCTTCGCGACGCGCTCAGCATGGTCGCCCGGGACCTGGACGACGGCATTGCGCTTCCGGACGCCCTCGCGAAGCATCCGGCCACCTTCCCATCGGACTATTGCAGCCTGGTGCGGGCCGGCGCGGACAGCGGACGTCTCCCGGAGGTGCTGCGGACCGCCGAAATCCTCCATTCCCTGCGCGCCCGGCTGAAAGCTCGTGGCGCCCGCCTGCTGATGTACCTGCTGCCTGCGGCTGCCATCGGGGAGTTCGTTCTTCTGGCCGCCGTGCTCCTTGCCGGCAGGATGGGCGAGTTGAACGACGAAATGGTGCGGGAGATGGGGATCTCCGAAAAGCCGGATCCCATTCTCTTCGTGTCCTCCCTGGTCGAGTCCGGCTGGAGCCTGCTGTACCTCTGGCCCGGACTCATCACGCTGTCCGCCGCAGGCTATTGGATCGTTCAGCGGTGGTCCAGGCTCAGCTGGCTGGGCTACCTGATCCCGGTTTGGGGCAGGATCCAGAAAAGCCGAGACATGGCGCTGTTTGCCGGGGTGCTGGGGTTGAAGCTGAGGTCCGGATCCTCGGTCGTGGACTCCTTGACCTCGGGTCGCGGCGCCGTCGTGAACCGAAAATTCCGGAGGCTGGTGGATCAGCTGATCCGCCGGACCCGGGAAGGGGAGAGCCTGTCCAGCGCGCTCTTTTACACCCCCTTCTTTCCCAGAACCTTCGCCTGGGGCATCTCGCTGGGAGAGGAGAACGGGGAGGTCCCCAAAACCATCGACACGTTCACCGCGCTCTATACGGCGGAGATGGAACGGAACTTCGAAGTCCTGATCGACATCTTGACTCCCCTGGGAATCCTGGCCGTGGGCAACATCGCGCTCGTTTCCGCCCTGCTGATCCTGGCGCCGTTTCTGATGATCAATCAGGTCTCCGCGAGCTTCCGATGATCCTTCTGATCCTCCTGGTCGGGGTCAACGTGGGCTTCCTCGTCTTTCTCCAGATGGGCTATCTCGTGGTGACGCGACGGCGGCTGAAGATCTGCCTGCTAGTGGAGCATCTGGCGACGCTGGCACGGAACGGAATGCCGATCCATTCGGGGCTGCGCGCCATCGCCCGCGACCTGGGGGGGTATCTGGGGACCCGGGTCGAGCGGGTTGCCCAAGGACTGGAGGAAGGGAAGTCGCTGGGGGAGGCCTTCGACCGGGCGCCCCGCAGCTTTCCGCCGCTGATGCGAAGCATGCTGTCCCTGGGTGAAAAAAGCGGAAATCTGACCGGGTTTCTGGAGGAAATGCGCCGCTCCTACCGCCGCCTCACTGATCTCCCGTTTCAGGGGCTCTATCTCTTCCTTTATCCGCTCTTGCTCTCGGCGGGCATCAACCTGGCGCTGGCGGCGCTCTATGTCGGAATCGTTCCCAAGTTCCAGACCATCTTCCAACAGATGACGGTGCGCGGAGAGGACTACGAGGTCTGGTGGCCGCGGCTGATGGCCGCGAATGAGGCCATTCTGGTCTCTTGCGTGGTGACGGTCGTCGTGATGGTCCTGGGAGGGACCTCCCCCCACTTCGGAACGACGCTGTTTCGGCGCGCGCAAAGGGTGTTGGACCGAGCCCTGCTCATGGTCCCCGTGCTCGGAACGCTCATCCGCGACGGCGCTCTTCAGCAGTTCGGCATGGGCGCCGGCCTCTTTCTCCGCTCGGGGGCGTCGTTGCCCGAGGCCCTGAGGAGCGCGGCGGACGTCGAGCGCAACAGCGTCCTCCGGGATTCCTTCGGACGCATCGCCCGGGCGGTCTCGGAGGGATCCCGATTCCCCGCGGCGCTCCGGAGCCAGAACATCGGGGAGGATTTCCTCTGGTTCGTCGAGACGGGCGAAGCGGCGGGCCTGCTGGACGAGCATCTGCTTCTTGCCGCGGCGCACTATCAGACGAAGGTCAGGATCGCCGCGCGCTTCGCGTCGCGGTCCGTGGTGCCGGCGTTCGTCCTGCTCAACGGCTTGATCGTATTTGGAACGCTCGCCCTGATCTTCCTTCCGATCCGGACCATCGTTGAGACGGTCATTCGGAGAGGGTCCTAAGGTGCCCGTCTGGTCCTGGAAGGGCGCGGATCCGCGGGGCCGCTCCACCGGCGGCAGCGTGGTCGCCTCGAGTCTCGGCGAGGCCGCCGCCGGCCTACGGGCCCGCGGGCTCTCCCCCCTCGTCCTGGAGCGCGGCGACCCGGAGGCGGCGATCCGTCCCCACGTGACCGCCGACGCGTTCACGATGTTCAACCGGAACCTCGCGGAGATGACCGCCGTGGGGCTGCCGCTCCCTCGGGCGATCCGGGAGTTCGCTTCGGGTCTCCGGGGCGGGCGCTTCAAGCGGGCGCTGGAGCGCGTCGAGGCCGCGATGCGAGACGGGAAAACGCTGGACGAGGCCGTGGCGGAGGACCCCGGCGTCTTCCCCCCCTATTATCGGTGGATGCTGCAGGCGGGGGCGGCGTCGGGGAATCTGTCGGCGATGCTCTCCGCCGTCGCGCGCAATGCCGAGGGCTTCCGGATGGCGCGCCGGGCCTTCCTGGAAGCAATCATCTATCCCCTCTTGGTCGTGATGGTCTCGATGCTCGTGACCGCGCTGGCCATGACGCTCTTCGTGCCGTTCTACCGGGAGCTGTCGGCGAGCCATGATGTCGACATGCCGGGACTGTCGACCTTCCTTCACTCGATGGAAACCACGTTCCGAGTGGGTACGGTCGTCGTGGGGTCGGCGGCGGCGCTCTTCCTCGGGGGAGCGTTCCTGCTGCGCTCGTCGTGGGGCGAGCGGATCCTTCGGTCGCTTCCGCTCGTGGGTCGGATCCGCCGTCACTTGCTGCAAGCCAGGCTTCTGGGTGCGATGGGCGTGATGCTCCGGGCCGGAGTGCCCTTGCCGAAGGCCGTGCCGGTGGCGCTCGGCGCCGCCGGCAGCCGCGAACTCCGCCGAGCCGCCGACGAGCTCGGCGCGCTGGCGTCCGAGGGCCTGGGACTCGGGGAGGTGCTGGCTCGGGCGCCGGGCGTCTCCTCGGAGGTCGCCGAGTTTCTCGGCCTGGCCGAACGGACGGGCGACGCGCCCCACGCGACGGTGCAGGTGGCGGAACTGCTCATGGAGCAGGCGCTGGCCGATAGCGAAGCGCTTTTCATCCTCTTGATGCCGGCGGCCCTGCTCGTCGCGGGCGTCCTGGTGGGAGGCCTCCTGGTGTCCGTCGTGCACCCGTACATCATCTTTCTGGAGTCCCTCCACTCATGATCGCCTTCGTCCTCCTGGTCGGCGCCTGCCAGCAGGCGCCGACCCTGGATGCCGAGGCTGGGTTCCAGGGGACGGTCTTTCCGGACGCCTGGACCCGGATCTCGGCGAGCATTGCGTACCAGGGGCCCCCTTTGGACGTCGACCTCCGGATGACGGTTCAGGCCTTCACCTCGGAGGCCGTCGTCTACCGGAAGCCGCTCCGTCTGATGGGCAACGTGCGGATGAGAACGGCGTTCGACCTCTATGTCACGGACTACGATTACGCGATCGATGTCGAGCTGGTCGAGAAGGGGAAGGTCCTCTCGAAACTGTCCCTGCCGCTGACCGTGATCCGCCAGGAAACCCGCCGTCTCCTGGCGGTCGGGACGCCGCCGAAGGTGCTGAACGACGCGATGGCGAAGCTTCCGCCGGTCACGCTGGTGCGTCAGCGGGCCGAGGTCTTTCCGTCCACGGCGTTGGCGCTGCGCAGCGTCGACGCCATTTTCTTCGCCGAGCCCGTCGAGCTGGATCCCGACCAGGAGTCGGCGCTCCTGGACTGGATTCGACGGGGAGGGCGGCTGATCTTCGGCGCGCCGCGGTCGACGATACTCCGGCACCAGTCCTTCTGGAAGGAGCTTTGTCCGTTGGAAACCCCGGACGTGGGGACGATCCCGCTGCCCGGGACGGAAAACCAGTCCCTCACGCTGGTCCGGGGCCGGCAGCGGAAAGGTCGCGCGGGGTCCGCGCTCGCGGGAGTTCCGCTGATGCTCCGCAGCGGGGAGGGGGACGGCGAGGTGGTGTTCATCCCCTTCGTGCTCGACCAGCCGAATTTCGCCAAGGTGGTGGCCGCGGCTCCTCTTCTGGCCGAGCTCCTCGACCTACCGCCTCCGCCGAAGGAGGAATGGGTCCCCCGCCGCGGCTTCGTCCGCCGGGAGGAATGGATCTTGGAGGAGCGGCGCACCCGGGTGACCGAAAGCACCCGGGATTTCCTTCGGCGGCTGCTGCCCGTCGAGTGGTCGCTGTCGATCGGGTCGCTGGCGAGCGGCGTGGGCCTGATCCTGGTCTACATCGTCTTGATCGGCCCCGTGGAGTATCGGAGGCTCCGCCAGAGCGGCCGGCTCCGCTCCGGGTGGCGGTCGCTCGCGGCGCTGACGGTGCTCTTCGGAGCCGCCGTCTATGTCTGGTCCCGCCACGTGTCACCGCAGACGTCCAAGACGACCCTGGTGACGCTGCTGGACGCCGACCAGGTCCGCACCTTCGGAGCCATCCGGCCCGGCTGGGGGGACGTCTACCAGGTGCAGTCCTCAGGACTGCTGTCCCTGCTTCCGCCCAGCCGGGCCTTCGGGGCGCCGGAGTCCTTCGACCCGATGGTGGTCACGCTGCCGTCCGAGGGGCGTCTGCCGATCCCTCCGTCCGACACCCGCCTGTTGGCGTCGGCGCGTCCGCCGAAGCCCGGAGAGGCGGGGCTGAGCGCCACGTGGGCCGGTGCGGACCGGAACACCCTCCTTCTCCGGAACGGGACGGATCTCGCGCTGGGGGAGTGCTGGGCGGTATCGAAGCAGGAGGTGTGGGGATTGCCCGCTCTGGAGCCCGGAACGATCCTCACCTGGAAGCTCGAGAAGCCGATCCCCTTCAACACCTGGGCTTCCCGGCAGGCGAAGGCGCCCGGGAGCCGGAACTCCTGGTGGACCGACCCGAATCCCTGGGAAGGAATTCCGGAGGATCGGGTCGGGCTCGTCCTGTCGTTCTTCGAAGCCTTCCATCAGGCGTGGAACCTCGACCGCGGGCGGCACACCCTCCAGGACAGAAGCCTCGATCTGAGCGGGGGGATCTCCGGGGGGGACGTGGTGGTGATCGGCTCGTTCGATCGGAACCTGTCGGTCCTCCCGATCCAGCCCGTCCTTTCGATGAGGACGTACGGCTGGGCAAGAACCCGGGTCAGGGAGGCGGCGAAATGAAGGCGATCGAGGTCATCGGACTGGCGAAACGCTACGGCACCACTCAGGCGCTCGCGCCGCTTTCGTTCGACATCGGGCCGGGCGAGGCGGTCGGCCTTCTGGGGCCCAACGGGTCGGGCAAGACCACCCTGCTAAGGATGCTCGCGACGCTGCTGAAGCCGACCGCGGGCTACGCCCGGGTGATGGACCTGGACGGCCGGTTCCAGGCTCCGAAAATCCGCCGTCTTCTGGGCTTCATGCCGGATGTGGCCGGTCTCGAGGAGGATCTGAGCGTCGGGGAGTACCTGGACTTCTATTCGGCCCTGAACGGACAGAGCGGCCCCGAGAGGACTGCCCGCGTGCAGGGCCTGCTCGACCTGCTCGACCTGGGGCCGGTCCGAGACCGGGCGACCGGGGCGCTTTCTCGCGGCATGCAGCAGCGCGTGGGGCTGGCGAGGACGCTGGTCCACGATCCCGCGATCCTGCTCCTGGACGAGCCCGCGGCCAATCTGGATCCGAGATCGCGCCTCGAGATTCTGGCCGTCCTGCGGGAGCTTCGAAAGATGGGGAAGACGATCATCATCTCGTCCCACATCCTTCCGGAGTTGGAGGATCTGTGTACCCGCATGGTGATCCTCCAGCAGGGAAGACTCGCCTTCGAAGGATCCCTGGCCGAGGCGGCCAGGCAGTTCTCCACGTCCCGGCGATTTGAGCTGCGGGTGGACGGGGACGGCGCCCGGCTCCGCGAGGCGCTGGCCTCCGAGCCGACGGTGGCTTCGGTCGGAGGAGCCGGCGGCACCCTCGAGGTGACCCTCAAGCCGGGGGATCACCCCGTAGGATTCCTGGCCCGGCGAGCAGTGGAGTTGGGGCTGACGGTGACGGGGCTTCGCGAGGAGGTCCCCGGCCTCGAGGAGCTGTTCCTGCAGCTGACGAAGGGGAAGATCGAGCCGTGAGAGCCTTCCCGATGGGCGCCCTGATCCTCCGCGAATGGCGGACCTCCTGGGCCGACCGCGGAGCGTATGTCCTCCGCGCGGGGTACGCGGGCGTCCTCCTGCTCGCGGCGGTCGCGGCCTGGATCGTGCTTCCCATGGCCCAATCGGGTCGCGGGGAGGATCTTCCGGGGCTGGTCCGGTCGGTGTTCGGGATCTTCTGCAAGGCGCAGTTTTTGCTGGCGACCCTTCTGGCATCGATGACGTTCGCCCGCGCCGTCTCCAGGGAGCAGGAGCAGGGGACGATGGACCTCCTGATCCTGTCGTCGCTGACCCGGACGGAACTCCTCCTGGGAAAGCTGGTCGGGGAGTTCCTGGGGGTGGCCGCCCTTCTGGCCTCCGGCATCCCCGTCATCTTCCTGCTTCTTCCTCTGGGAGGGCTCACGCCGGCCCAAATCCTCTGCATGCACCTGCTCTTGCTCGCCCAAGTCCTGTTGGTGGGAGGGGTGTCGGTCGGACTTTCGGCCCTCTTCGACCGGGCGCTCCCCGTCATGGCCTGCGTTTGGGGCCTGATCGGCGCCCTGATCGCAGGACCGCTGATCCGGGAGGACCGGCTCGCCCTGAGGGATTGGCGCTGGAGACTTTGGGATCAGCTGTCCCTGTATCAGTGGCTCGATGCGCAGGTGGACGGGATCCGGCCGCCGTGGGGAGCCTCCCTGGGAGCCCTGGGGACGACGGCGTTGATCGGCCTCCTGGCGTGCGGACTCGGCAGCTTGCTCCTGGAGCAGCGCTTGAGCCGCGGGCCCACGGTGAGCCTGTGGGTGCGGCTGGGCCTCCGTCTGAGGATCTTCGCAGAGTCGTCCAGCGGGCGCCGGCTGCTGCGACCGCTGGCCGCTCTGGAACATCCGCTGATGATCCGCGAGTTCGCCGTCTATCGCGATCTGCCGTTCCGGATCTCCTGGTTCCTGCTGGTGTCGGGCTATGCGGTCGCCGCGGTGAGGGTGTTCCGGGACGTCCAAAGCCGGGTGGAAAACCAACTCGCCCTGGCGCTGGTGGGCTTGGCGGTCGGTGCGCTGATCGCCGTGCTGACGGGTGCCTTGTCGGTGGGCTACGATCGCCTTCGCGGCCGCCTCACGCCTCTCCTGGCCATGGGGGTGGCTCCGGAGGACATCGTGCAGTCCCGTCTTGCGGGCCTTCTGGTGCGGATGCTGTATCTCACGGCGGTTCCGGCGTTCCATTTGACCGTGATCGCGCTCGCTTCGGAATGGTGCCCCCCGAGCGCGCTGGTCTGGCGCATCCCGGCGACGATGGTCGGCCTCGTCCTGGCGGCCGGATTCATGGCGGAATTGACCCTGCAGGCCGCGCTGTCCGTCCGGCGTCCCGAAGTCGCCGCGGTGCTGGCCGTCTTGAGCGCGCTGCCGGTCGGGGCGGCGGTCTTGCTCTTGACCGCCGGCGTGCTGCCCGGCTTCGCGATCGGCGCCCCTCTGGTGATCGCCGGAGAACTGGGCAACTACTCCCGGTGCATCCGCAAATTGACGAAATGGGTGCTCCGGTAGGCTATCCCAGCACCCGGGTGGCTTCCTCCGGGGCCAGACGCTTCGACGCAACCAGGCGCGCGGCATCCTCGCTCAGGGACACCATGCCTCGGGACCTCGCCGCCTCGTCGAAGCGTGCCCGCGTCGGATTGTCCGCCAGCACCCGTCGAAGGTCGTCATCCATCACGAGCAGTTCCGAGATCACCTGACGGCCGGCCCCGCTCGGGCGCCGGGCCAGCCGCTGGGCCAGGATGCAGGAGAGGGAGGCCGTCATCACGTGCGGCTCCACACCCATCTCCAGCAGCCGGACCGCGACCCCGGCCGCCGTGCCCGAATGGATCGTGCTGATGACCAGGTGGCCCGTCAGCCCCGCCTCCATGGCGACATGCGCCGTCTCCCGGTCCCGGATCTCGCCGACCAGGATCACCTGCGGATCCTGACGGAGAAGGCTCCGAAGGGCGGCGGCGAACGTCAGTCCGACGGCGGGATTGATCTGCGTCTGGGTGATGCCGGGAATCGCGTGCTCGACCGGATCCTCGATCGTGACCACGTTCCGGCGCAGACCTCCTTCGGGCCTCGCGATTTCCCGAAGCAGCGCGTAAATCGTCGTCGTCTTTCCGCTTCCGCTGGGCCCGGTGAGGAGGATGACGCCGTCGGGCTTTCGGGCCGCGGCGCGGATCCCTCCGGCGACGGAGGGGGAATAGCCCAGGCGGTCGAGATCGAACTGCTCCTCGTCGTGTAGGAAGAACCGCAGCACGGCCTTTTCCCCGTGGACGGTGGGGAAGAGCGAGACGCGGACGTCGCTGCGTCCCCCGGCGTCGGCAGCTGGGATCTGCCCGTCCTGGGGAACGTCGCGCCGGTAGGTGAGCAGGCCGGCCAGGACCTTGACCTTGCCGATCATCCGCTCGGCCCGCGCGCGCTCGATCAGCCCTTGGGCCTGGAGGACGCCGTCCCGCCGATAAAGCACCTCGAGGCCGTCGAGCGTGGGATTCAGGTGGACGTCGCTGACGCCTGCGGCCGTCGCGTCCTCCAGGAGCATCTGGAGCGCGCGACCGTAGGGGCCGTCGTCGTCCGGCAGGGCCAGCGTCTCCCGCAGCCGTTCCTGGAGCGTCATCCCGGAACCAGTATATCGCGTCCCCCCCGATTCTCGGCGACGACTTCGGCGCTCCGTGCTAGAGTTAGGTCCACACGGCGAGGGAACTTTTGACGGCCCCAGCGGACATCGTCATCATCGGCGGTTGCGGTCATGTCGGTCTGCCGCTGGGCCTGGCGTTCGCCCGGGCGGGAAAGCGGGTGGCCGCCCTGGATATCGACGCCGCCAAGATCGACCAGGTGAACGCCGGTCGCATGCCGTTCCTCGACCGCGGGGCCGACGCGCTGCTTCCCAAGGCGCTCGCGGACGGAACCTTCCGGGCCACGGCCGACGAATCCCTGATCAGCGGCGCCGAAGTCGTCATCACGGTCGTCGGCACGCCCGTGGACGAGTACCTGAATCCCCGGCTCTACCTGATCACGGATCTGGTCACGAAACACCTGAGCCGGCTCCGGGCGGGCCAGCTGTTCCTCCTGCGCAGCACCGTCTATCCGGGCACCTCGGAGCGCGTGGACGAGCTGTTCCGGGAGAAGGGCCTCGCCATCGACGTCGCCTTCTGTCCGGAGCGGGTGGCCGAGGGCCAGGCGCTCGAGGAGATCACGTCGCTCCCTCAGATCGTCGCCGGCTGCAGCGAGCGGGCGCAGACGCGCGCGACGGAGCTGTTCCGGCTCCTGACGCCGGACCTGATCAGGGTGCCGCCGCTGGCCGCGGAACTCACCAAGCTCTTCAACAACGCGTGGCGCTACGCGCAGTTCGCGCTCGCCAACCAGTTCTTCATGATGGCCAACGATCACGGCGTCGACTTCTACGAAGTCTACCGCGCCATGACCGAGCGTTATCCCCGCGGGCAGGGCTTCCCCAAGGCCGGCCTCGCCGCCGGCCCCTGCCTCTTCAAGGACACGGTGCAGCTCGGCGCGTACCACAACAACACGTTCTTCATGGGGCAGGCCGCGGTGATGATCAACGAGGGGCTGCCGAACTATATCGTCCAGCGCGTGCTTCGCCGGTTCGATCTCAAGAAGACCACGGCCGGCATCCTCGGCATGACCTTCAAGGCCGACAGCGACGATCCGCGCGACTCCCTCGCCTTCAAATTGCGGAAGATCCTCCAGGTCGAGTGCAAAGAGGTCCTCTGCACGGATCCCTTCCTGAAGGACCCGACGCTGCATCCGCTGGAGGAGGTGCTCCGCCGGGCGGATCTCCTGTTCATCGGCAGCCCGCATACCGCCTACCGGAAGCTGGACTTCGGCAAGACTCCGGTGGTCGACGTGTGGAACATGACCCCCGCGAGGCTGAAGACGCTGTGAAGATCCTGGTCACCGGGTCCAGCGGCTTCCTCGGAGGCTACCTCGTCGCGGACCTGCTCCAATCCGGGTACGAGGTGGTCGGACTCGACAACTTCAGCAAGTACGGCCGCGTGTCCAAGTCTTACGACGCCCACCCGGGCTACCGGCTGGTCGAGGGAGACGCCAAGGACGGGACGCTCCTGAAGACGCTTCTGGCCGACTGCGACCACTTCGTCGCGGCCGCCGCCATGATCGGAGGAATCTCCTACTTCCACAAGTTCGCGTACGACCTGATGGCGGAGAACGAGCGCATCATGGCCGCCTCCTTCGACGGGGCGATCGATGCCTACAGGAAGGGACGGCTCCGGAAGATCACCGTCATTTCCTCCTCGATGGTCTTCGAGAATGCGACCGTCTTTCCCACCCCGGAAGGCGAGCAGAAACGCTGCCCTCCTCCGAGCTCCACGTACGGATTCCAGAAGCTGGCCTGCGAGTACTTCACCCAGGGCGCTCAGGAGCAGTACGGTCTCCCCTATACCATCCTGCGGCCCTTCAACTGCGTCGGCATCGGGGAAGGGAGAGCGAGGACCGACCAGTCCGTCCTGTCCGGCAACGTCTCGCTGGCCTTGAGTCACGTCGTGCCCGACCTGGTCCAGAAGGTCCTCAAGGGACAGGATCCCCTGCATCTCCTGGGGGACGGGAGTCAGCGTCGGCATTACACCTACGGAGGGGACCTGGCCCGGGCCATCGTCCTGTCCCTGGAACACCCGAAGGCGAAGAACGAGGACTTCAACCTGTCCATCGCCCGATCGACGACGGTGCTGGAACTGGCGGCGCTGATCTGGCGCAAGATCCACGGCGACCGGCCTCTGCGGACGGTATCCGATCCCCCGTTCGCCTACGATGTCCAGCGGCGGGAACCCGAGGTCACCAAGGCCCGGACGATGCTCGGGTTCGAGGCGACGACCCCCCTCGAATCGGTGCTCGACGAACTCATTCCCTGGATCCGCGAGCAGGTCGCCGCGGGCCGGATCTGAGCGCGATTCAGCGGGCCGGCGGCGGGAAGAGTCGGTAGATCGACGTCCGGGTCCTTGCCAGCTCGACGAGCCCATCCTCCAGAAGCGCGAGCCGGCCGGGGCACCAGTAGGGATTGCCTGCCGCGACGTCCCGGATCGATTTCCCTTCTCGCACGTCCCGGACCAGCTTTTCGGACGCTCGCCTCCGGGGAGCCAGATCATCCGTCGCCCGTTCCGCGTTCGGGAGATACACGAGCGCCGCGGCGGAAAAAAGGACGATCTGGACGATCCTCGCCAGGAGGGGGCGTCCGAACAGCTCCGCGGCCGTGAACAGGAGGAAGGGGAACAGGCAGAACAGGGTGACGTATCGCTCGGTGAATCCAAAGAAGGGGGACAGGCCGGCGCGGGTGATCCCCAGGATCAGCGCGAGCCCGATCAGTCCGGCCAGAACCCCTCCGATTCCCGCGACGGCGTTCCGGGATTCCGGCTGGCGACGGTAGCCGCGCAGCAGGAACGCGGTGCAGACCAGGGCGGCGGCGACCGCGATCCATCCCGAGCTCGGCCAGAACCTCGCCCCCGGCGAGCCCAGACCGGCGGCCAGAGCCTCCCTCGAGACCTGAAGACTGCTCGGGATTCCCGGGCTGGAGGGGAAGCCGACCGGCCGCGAGTATCCGATCAATCCCGCGCCCGCGAGAAGAAGGGCGAGCGTCGGTCCCGCGAGCCGACGTCCCCGGCGGGACGGGTCACCCCGGAAGGCGAGCCAGATCCACCACGGCGCCAATACGGCGACGAAGGGGACGGCGAAGCCGCCGCAAAGCGCGAGCAGCACCAAAGGCACCCCGATGCTCCGGGACGCCTCCGCGGGCGTGCGGTGCTTGAGGCCGAGGATCGCCGCGATCAGGAGCGCGAGCAGGAAGACGTCCAGGACGAAGGCCACCTGGAACGGCCACGTCATGTTTTCCCAGTGACCCCAGTGCAGCAGGAGCAGGGGAATGAAGGCGTCTGTCCACACCGTGCGGCCCCGAGTGCGTCGGATCCCCAGGACCAGGACGGCGGCGGCCGCCGCCAGCAGGCCGACGTTCAGCGTGACGCCCCATCGCGCGTCGATTCCCGACGCCCGTCCGACGATCCACCACACCAGTTTCGGAAGCGGGATGCGGTGCTCGTTGTGGAAGGACAGGAGCCAGTCGAGGCTGAGCGGCGTCCGGCCCGTGAGCAGCGGGACATAGGCCCATTCGTCCGGCCAGAATGGAACCGGCGGCGCGTGGCTCAGCGCGAGGACCAGCGCGGCGACGAAGGCGGCGATCCCGGTTCCCCAGACGAAGATCGGGGCGCCCATCGCCAGGAAATACCAGCGCAGGTAGCGGGGGAGCCAGTGCATCAGGCGGAAGCGGCTTTCTCCCGCCGCCCGGTCCTTCCAGCTGCTGGGAACTTCGTCGACCTTGAATCCGCGGCGATGCGCCTTCACGGTCAGTTCGAGGGCGAGCTCCATGCCGTGACGGCTGTCGATGTCCACGGCCCGGATCAGGCGCCGGCTATAGGCCCGGAAGTTGGTCGTGGCGTCGTGGGTCCCCAGTCCGGCAATCCAATGAAGCGAGAGGCCCGCTCCGCGGGAGAGGAGGACTTTGAACGGCGGTCCTCCCGTCTGGGAGCCGCCGTCCATATAGCGGGAGCCGCTTACGACGTCGGCGCCCTCTTCGCGGATCTTCCTGGCCATGAGGAGGATGGCGTCGGGCGGGTCCGACAGGTCGGCCATCGTGGTCACCAGGACGTCGCCCCGGGCGGCTTGGAGTCCCGCGCGGATCGCGAAGGCCGCGCCTCGGCCGAGGCGGTTCCGGACGAGCTTCACCGTGGGGGGGCGGTCCTCCATCGCGGCGATGGCCGGGAGGGTCCGATCCTCGTCGAAGTCGTAGCAGATGAGGAGTTCGTGCTCGTGGCCTTGCAGCGCCCGCGTCAGGCCCCGGAGGCAGGCCGCGATGTTGCCTTCCTCGTTGTAGACGGGGAGGATGACGCTGATGCAGGTCGAGCTCATGGTTTGAGGGAGCGGAGCAGGAACTGCCGGCCGAAGAGGGCCCACGCCCAGGGGAGGTGGAGATACAGCCGGACCAGCCATCCCGCCTGGGGCAGGGCGGACCGCGTCGTGTAGGGCAGAAACCGCGCGTGCTGCTCGACGACCTTGAAGTCCAGACTGCCCAGGATTTCCGACAGGGAGCGGTCGGTGATGGGAAGCCGATGATCCCAGAAGTCCCAGTATTCCCCGGGAAGAAACCGGAGGTTCGGTCCCATCAGGAGAAGCTGGCCGCCGGGCTTGAGAACCCGCCGCGCCTCGCGCAGCATGCGCTCCGCCGCTTCCTTGGAGGGGAGATGCTCCATCAAGTTGCTGCTGAACACGAGGTCGACCGTCGCCTCCGGGATCATCGGGAGCGTGCAGACGTCTCCCGCGTGGAATTCGATCCCCGCAGCGAGATGCTTCGCGGACTCCGGGTTGAGGTCTACGCCGATCCGGCGCGCGCAGCGGAGGTGATTCAGGAACTCGCCGAACCCGCAGCCCAGGTCGAGGACCACGGCGGTCGGCGTCACAAAGTTCTGGAAGAAGGATTCCACGAGAACCTTCCAGAGCCGCTGCTTCGATACCCGGCTGGCCTCGTCGAAGCGGTGGCGGTAGAGGCGCTCGAGGTCCTCGGGACCGGTGGCCATGCTCGGCAGAGCTCCTTTGGATCAGCGACGGTCGAAGGGGGTCCGCATCATTATAGGGGCTTAACCTGCGGTCAGCTTGTCTTTCCTCTTCCCGGATGATAGCCTGTGCCATCGATCTGAGGAAAAGGAGTTCCTATGAGCGCAAACCCATTGACGCAGCTTTCGCCCATCGGCCAGAGCGTGTGGCTGGACCTGATCCGTCGCGGCATGCTCGCCCCGGGGGGGGAAATGCAGAAGCTGATCGACCAGGATGGTGTGCGCGGCGTGACGTCCAACCCCGCGATTTTCGAAAAGGCCATTAATGGCTCGCCGGATTACGACGACGAGATCCGGGCGCTCGGCAAACAGGGCAGGGACGCGGTCGGCATCTACGAAAGCCTGGCGATCGAGGACGTCGGCCGCGCGGCTGATTTCTTCCGCCCGCTCTATGATTCCACCAAGGGGGCGGACGGATTCGTGAGCCTGGAAGTCTCGCCCAAGCTGGCTCAGGACACCGAGGGAACGATCGTCGAAGCCCGTCGGCTCTGGAAGGCGCTCAACCGCCCGAACGTGATGATCAAGATCCCCGGGACCAGGGCCGGGCTTCCGGCGACCCGGAAGGCCCTGAGCGAGGGGATTAATGTCAACATCACCCTCCTCTTCGCCGTGGAGCGGTACGAAGCCGTGCTCGAGGCCTATGTGGCCGCTCTGGAGGACCGCGTGAAGGGGGGCCTGCCCATCGACCGGATCGCCTCGGTCGCCAGCTTCTTTCTCAGCCGCATCGATACCCTCCTGGACCCCCTGATCGACAAAGCCGCGCAGGGCGGCGGGTCCAAGGGCGACATCGCCCGGACGCTTCCCGGCACGATCGCCGTCGCCAACGCCAAGATCGCCTACCAGAAGTATGAGGCGGTGACCTCGGGCGAACGCTGGAAAAAGCTGGCCGCGAAGGGAGCCCGTCCGCAGCGCCTGCTCTGGGCCAGCACCAGCACCAAGAACCCCAAATACAGCGACACCATGTACGTGGACCCGCTCATCGGCCCGGACACCGTCAACACGATGCCCATGGAGACGGTGGCCGCCTATCGCGACCACGGCAAGCCGGCGTCCCGGATCCGGGAAGGCACGGCGGACGCGGCCCGGAAGCTCGCCCAGCTCAAGGAGATCGGCGTGGACCTGGCGGCCGCAACCCAGCAGCTCGAAGACGAGGGCGTGAAGAAGTTCATCGATCCGTTCGAGAAGCTCCTCGCGTCGATCGAAGCCAAGCGGAAGGCCGTCCTGGGGTCCGTCAACGCCTGACGGAGGTCCTCCATGAACGCCGGCGAACTCTGGAAACGATTCCGGGACCATCTTTGCGTCTGCCCGTCGGTCGATCTCCAGCTCGATATCAGCCGGATGACGTTCGAGGAGGAGTTTTTCGGCCGCATGGCGCTTTCCATGGAGAAGGCCTACGCGGCGATGGATCTTCTCGAGGATGGCGCCGTCGCCAACCCGGACGAAAACCGGATGGTGGGTCATTACTGGCTGCGCGACCCGAAGATGGCGCCCAACCACGACATCACCGCGGAAATCGAAAGCTCCCTGGCCGCCATCAAGGTGTTTGCCGGCGACGTTCACGCGGGTCGGGTCAAGCCTCCGAAAACCCCCCGCTTCACCCGCCTGCTGTCGATCGGCATCGGCGGGTCGGCGCTCGGACCGATGTTCGTCGCCGACGCGCTCGGGGACTCCTCGACGGACCGCCTGTCGCCGCACTTCATCGACAATACCGATCCCGACGGCATCGCCCGGGTGCTGCGGACGCTGTCGGGAAAGCTTCCCGAGACCCTGGTCGTCGTCATCAGCAAGAGCGGCGGCACGCCGGAGCCGCGGAACGCCATGCTCACGGTGGCGGCCGCGTACAAGGAGGCGGGTCTGGATTTCCACCGGCACGCGGTGGCCGTCACGGGCGCGGGGTCGGCGCTGGAAAAGGACGCCAAAGACTGGATCGCCCGCTTCCCGATGTGGGACTGGGTTGGCGGGCGTACCAGCGAGTTCAGCGCGGTCGGCCTGCTCCCCGCGGCCCTTCAGGGCCTCGACATCGACGCGATGCTGGCCGGCGCGGCCGCCTGCGACCAGGTGACCCGGCAGCATGACACGAAGAAGAATCCCGCGGCCCTGATGGCGCTGATGTGGTACCAGGCGACGGAGGGGAAGGGCGCCAAGGACCTCGTCGTCCTCCCGTATAAGGATCGGCTGCTGCTTTTCAGCCGCTACCTTCAGCAGCTGCTGATGGAATCCCTCGGCAAGCGGCTGGACCTCCAGGGCAACCGGGTGGACCAGGGCATCGCCGTCTACGGCAACAAGGGCTCCACCGACCAGCACGCGTACGTCCAGCAACTGCGGGACGGCGTTCCTAATTTCTTCGCCACGTTCGTCCGCGTTCTCGAGGAGGGCGGCAGCGGCGTTCAGGTCGAGCCAGGCGTCACCGCCGGCGACTACCTCCACGGCTTCCTCCTGGGCACCCGGCAGGCCCTGTTCGAGAACGGGCGGCCGTCGATGACGCTGACGATCCGCCGCGCCGACGCCCGTTCCCTGGGCGTGTTGATCGCGCTCTTCGAGCGCGCGGTGGGCTTCTATGCGACCCTGATCGGGATCAACGCGTACCACCAGCCGGGCGTGGAGGCGGGAAAGAAGGCCGCCGCGGCCGTGCTGAAGCTCCAAGCCCAGGTGGTCCAGGCGTTGAGCGGGGAGGCGCAGACGGCGGCGCCGATCGCCGCCCGGATCGGGGCGCCGGACGCGGTCGAAACCGTCTACTGGATCCTGGAGCACCTTGCGGCCAACGGCCGCGCGGCGGTGGCAGGCGGCCTGGATCCCGAGTCCCGGTGGTTTTCGCGGAAGGGATAACGCATGGCCCTGTCTCCCCTGGCGGGAAAACCTCCCCCCGAGGCGCTGCTCATCGACCCCAACCGCATCCTCAAGCAATATGCGGACCGAAAGCCCGATCTCGCCGACCCGCAGCAACGCGTCAGCTTCGGCACCAGCGGGCACCGCGGCAGCCCGCTGAACGGCTCCTTCAACGAGGCCCACATCCTGGCGATGACGCAGGCGATCTGCGAATATCGCGCGTCGAAAGGGATCGACGGTCCGCTCTACCTGGGCATGGACACGCACGCCGTGTCGCCGCCCGCCCAGCGCAGCGCCCTGGAAGTGCTCGCCGCGCACGGCATTCCGGTCTATATCCAGCAGAAGGGCGGCTTCACGCCGACCCCGGTGATCTCGCACGCCATCCTGACGCATAACCGCGGCCGCACGTCCGGGCTCGCGGATGGCATCGTCGTCACCCCCTCGCACAATCCGCCCAAGGATGGGGGCTTCAAATACAACCCGCCGCACGGCGGACCCGCCGACGTGGACGTGACCAGGGTCATCCAGGATCGCGCGAACGCCCTGATCGCGTCGGGAAACACGGGCGTGAACCGGATCCCCTATGAACGGGCGTCCAAGGCGGCGACGACCAAGGCCTACGACTATGTTCGGCCCTATGTCGAGGATCTGAAGAACGTCATTGACCTCGAGGCGATCCGCTCCGCCGGCGTGCGCATCGGGGTGGATCCTCTGGGCGGCGCCAGCGTGGCCTACTGGGAGCCGATCCGGGACCTCTACGGATTGGACGTGACGGTGGTCAATCCCAAGGTCGACCCGCGCTTCGCGTTCATGACCTGCGACCACGACGGGCAGATCCGCATGGACTGCTCCAGCCCCTACGCGATGGCCAACTTGATCGGCCTGAAGGACCAATACCAGATTGCGTTCGGGAACGACGCCGACTCGGACCGCCACGGGATCGTGACGCCGACGTCCGGCTTGATGAATCCGAACCACTATCTGGCCGTCGCGATCGATTACCTGTTTTCGCACCGGCCGAACTGGAAGCCCGACGCGGCGGTGGGGAAGACGCTGGTCAGCAGCTCGGTGATCGACCGTGTCGCGGCGTCGCTGGGCCGGAAGCTCCTGGAGGTTCCGGTCGGCTTCAAATGGTTCGTGAAGGGCCTGCTGGACGGCTCCTTGGGATTCGGGGGCGAGGAAAGCGCGGGCGCGAGTTTCCTCCGCCGGGATGGGAGCGTGTGGACGACGGACAAGGACGGCCTGATCCTCGACCTCCTGGCCGCCGAGATCACGGCGGCGACGGGCAAGGATCCGGGAGCGCGGTTTCGGGAGCTGGAAGCGACCTTCGGGACGCCGTACTATTCGCGGATCGACGCGGCGGCAACGCCCGCGCAGAAGGCCGCGCTCGGCAAGCTGTCGCCCGACGCGGTCAAGGCCGAGACCCTGGCCGGAGACCCGATCACGGCGCGGCTGACGCAGGCTCCCGGCAACGGGGCCGCGATCGGCGGACTCAAGGTCACCACGAAGAACGGCTGGTTCGCCGCCCGGCCCTCCGGGACGGAGGACGTCTACAAGATCTACGCCGAGAGCCTCCAGAGTGCCGAACACCTGACGCGCCTCATCGAGGAAGCCAAGGAGATTGTGAACCGTGCGCTAGATCCTGCCGGCAATCGGTGACAGGGGCGGTTGCGGCGGATATAATTCCGCTCCAGACCCATGGGCACCGTGCAGCTGGCGTTCCTCTGGCACTTTCACCAACCCTGCTACGTCGATCTTCCCACGGGCAAGATGCTCATGCCGTGGGTCCGTCTCCACGGGTTGAAGGATTACACCGGCTTGGCCGCCCTCCTGGAGGAATTCCCCAAGATCCGGTGCACCACGAATTTCAGCCCCGTCCTGCTCGACCAGATCCAGGCCTACATCAACGGCAAGACGGACACGATGTTCGACCTGTCGATGATTCCGGCCGCGGAGCTGAACGAGGACCAGAAGGAACAAATCCTCGCGAAATTCTTCTGGGCCCATCCGGATAGCGTCATCGGGCAGTACCTCCGCTACCGGCAGCTCCTGGAACTGCACCGGGCCAGCCAGACGTTCCGCGAGCAGGACTACCGCGACCTGCAGGTTCTGGCGAACATCGCGTGGATCCATCCGCTTTCCACGGTCGCCGAAAGCATGCGCGCCAAGGGGCGCGGGTACACCGAAGAGGACAAGATCGCCCTGGCGACGGACCTGCGCGCGGCGATGGCGGCCATCCTGCCCCGCTGGAGGGCCTTGTCGGACCGCGTGGAGCTCAGCGTCAGCCCGTACTATCATCCCATCGTCCCGCTGCTCTGCGATTTCGCGAGCGCCCGGGAGGCCATCCCGGACCTGCCGCTTCCGGACGCGCCGAACTTCCGCGAAGAGGCCGGGGTCCAGGTCCGCCGAGCCCTGGAAGCGGGGGAGAAGTATTTCGGCCGCCGGCCGCGCGGCATGTGGCCGTCGGAAGGTTCGGTGAGCGCGGAGGCCTGCGCCCTCTTCCACGAGGCGGGGGCGGAATGGGTCGCGACCGACGAGGCGATCTGCGGCTCCGCCGGCGCCCGGATGGTCCGCGGCCTCAAGGTCGCCTTCCGCGACACGGCGCTGTCGAACCTTCTGGGATTCACCTACAAGATGATGGACCCGGTCGACGCCGCCCGGGATTTCATCAAGCGGCTGGAGGGCCGCGACGGCCCGGTGCCGGTCTGTCTCGACGGGGAGAATCCCTGGGAGCACTATCCGGACGGCGGCGTGGGCTTCCTTCGCGCCCTCTTTCGCGAGCTGTCGGATCATCCGACGATCCGCACGGTCACGATGAGCGAACTGCCCTCGAACGGCACGATCGACCGGATCTTTGCCGGATCGTGGATCAACCGGAATTTCGGCATCTGGATCGGGCATCCGGAGGACCGGCGAGGCTGGGAGCTCCTGGGGCGCGCGTATCGGGACGTCCGAGGGTCGACGAGCGAGCTGGCCTGGGAATGCCTGCGCGCCGCGGAAGGCAGCGACTGGTACTGGTGGTTCGGGGACGACTTCACCAGCGCCCAGGACGCGGAGTTCGACGCCCTTTTCCGCCGACACCTGGTGAATCTCTACAAGGCGCTCGGCAAGCCGACGCCGGACGACCTGCTTCGTCCGATCAAGCAGATCCGCCGCGAGGTGGTGCTGAAGGAGCCGAGCGCCCTGCTGCACGTCAAGATGGACGGTCGGGTGACCGACTTCTTCGAATGGATCTCCGCCGGCCATTACGACATGTCCCGGGAGTACAGCGCGCTGGCGGGCGAGTCCTCCTTTCTCAGCGATGTCTACTACGGGTTCGACTCCGAGCACCTGCTGGTTCGGTTGGACTTCCGCAAGGGGGTGGACGGTGCGCGGATGCTGGCGACCGGCGAGCTGTCGGTCGTGGTGACCCGTCCCCGCCAGATCTCCATGGTCCTCACCGGCACGGTGGATCAGATTTTCGAGGGGGCGGTGTCGTTCAAGGACCTGGGGCTGAGCTCCGGGGAGAACGTGGAATTCTTCATCGAATTCGAACGCACCGCCGGCGCTCCCGTGCGCCTGCCCACGCTGACCCCGTTGACCTTTAGGGTCCCGTCGCGCGACTTCGATGGTATAAATTGGCAAGTATGAGAGCGGGGGACGCATGCCAGAACTGAGACGGGACCCGGTGGCCGGCCGCTGGGTGATCATCGCGTCCGAACGAGCCCGCCGGCCGGACGACTACGGGCAGGAGCCGGTGCTCCTCCCCCGGAACCTGCCCTGCGCCTTCTGTGCGGGGAACGAGTCGATGACTCCCCAGGACATCATCGCCCTGCGGACCGACGGTCGCTGGAAGGCCCGCGTCGTCGCCAACAAATTCCCCGCGCTGATGGTCGAAGGGGGCCTGGCGAAGCGCGGCGAAGGGATGTACGACTTGATGAACGGCGTCGGCGCCCACGAGGTCGTCATCGAAACGCCGCGCCACGAGGTGTCGATCACCGGGCTGTCCGATGCCGAGGTGCGCGACGTGCTGTGGCTGTACAAGCACCGGCTCCTGGACCTGCGCAACGACTACCGGCTCGTGTACGCCCTCGTGTTCAAGAACGTGAAGGACAAGGCCGGCGCGTCGATGGAGCATACCCACTCGCAACTGATCGCGACGCCGATCGTGCCCCTGCAGGTGGATCAGGAGATCCGCCGCTGCGCCGAGTATTTCGAGTATCGCGACCGCTGCCTGCTCTGCGACATGGCCATGCAAGAGATGGCGAGCGGCGCCCGGATGGTGATGGACACGCCCAATTTCATCGCGTTTGAGCCGTTCGCCGCGAGGTTCCCCTTCGAAACCCACGTGATGCCGAAGCGGCACATGTCCCACTTCGAGGCGACCGACGACGCGATCCTCCTGGAGCTCGCCCGGTGCCTGCGGAGTTCGATCGCGAAGATCGAGTCGGCCCTGAACCACCCTCCCTACAACTACCTGATCCATACGAGCCCTCTCAACGCGGGGCCGCTGGATCACTACCACTGGCATTTCGAGATCATCCCTCGCATCACCCGCGTGGCCGGCTTCGAATGGGGCTCGGGGTTCTACATAAATACGGTGCCTCCGGAACAGGCCGCCTCCTTCCTTCGGGATATCCGCGTCTAGGCGCCGGTCCCCGGGGTATGATGAAAGACCAAAATGAAGGTCGCGTTCATCACCTCCGAGGTCGTGCCGTTCTCCAAGACCGGGGGCCTCGCGGATGTCGTTGGCGCGCTCCCCGCCGCGTTGGAGCGGCTGGGCGTCGACGTCAAGGTCATTTCGCCGCTCTATTCCTGCGTGCGCCGCCACCCCTTGGAGCAGCTTCCGAACCTGGTGACGGTGCCGCTGGGAGGGGGGCGCAACGCGTGGGGAGCCGTGCGGAAATCGGGCCGCTTCCACTTCCTGGAGCACGATTCCTTCTACGGTCGCTCGGGCCTCTACGGCAACGGAACGGGGGACTACGGGGATAATCCGGCGCGCTTCGTCTTCCTGATGCGCGGGGCCCTCGAGTATCTCTCGCAGCTCGGGAAACCCCCGGACATCATCCACGTCCACGACTGGCAGACCGCCCTCGTGCCGCTTTACCTGAAGACGATGTACTGCGATCGCTTCCCGAACACCCGCTCCGTGCTGACGATCCACAACCTCGCGTACCAGGGGCGCTTCTGGAAAGGCGAATTGCCGACCACCGGCTTCGGCTGGCATCGGTTCACCTACCGGGATCTCGAGCACTACGACGACGTCAATTTCCTGAAGGGCGGCCTGATCCATGCCGACGCCCTCACGACGGTCAGTCCGACCTATGCCCATGAGATCCAGCGCAGCGAGTATGGCTACGGCCTCGACGGCGTGATCCGGACCAGGGCGGGGAACCTGCGCGGCATCCTGAACGGCGTCGACGTCGGCGAGTGGAACGCCGAAACGGATCCGTACCTGCCCGCGTGCTTTTCCGCGGCGTCCCTGGAGGGGAAGGCGCGCTGCAAGGCGTCGTTGCAGCAGCGCTACGGCCTCCCCCAGCGGCCGGAGGTGCCGCTCTTCTGCCTGGTCGGCCG
>Ga0070731_10001669_pt1 | contig 22440 bp, 16 predicted proteins | sample Coa_R1_2_FD_66448 | JGI IMG/M metagenome (GOLD analysis project Ga0070731, IMG submission 66448) | Surface soil microbial communities from Centralia Pennsylvania, which are recovering from an underground coalmine fire - Coalmine... | ecosystem: Environmental > Terrestrial > Soil > Unclassified ... | reverse complement strand
AGTTGCCTCGTCACAGGCTTTCGGTACCTACCCCGGCCGGGACCGGCCGATGCTGGCGGACGCATCAAGGAATACCGGGCGTATGTGGGGGACAAACTGATCGATGCAACACCATCGGCTGACGGGCCATTGAAGCGGTCATTGCCCGACAAGTTCTATCTCATGGCTTATTCCACAGGGACGGGTGGAAGCGGGTTGAATTTGGCCTACAGTCTCAACGGTTATCGCTGGGACGTATTCAACGGCGGACGCTGCGTCCTGAAATCCACTCTTGGAGACAAGGTGATACGCGATCCGTGCCTGGCGCTGTCGAGCAACGGTGTGTTTCATCTCGTGTGGAGCGTGGGCGGGAATGCGAACTACATTGGACACGCGTCGTCCCGAGACCTTTTGCACTGGTCAACTCAGACGGGGCTTCCGGTGATGACCAACGAACCTTCCACCCAAAACTGCCTGACGCCGAGAATATTCCAGGATGATCGGAACGACGAGTACTTGATTACCTGGTCCAGTACGCTCACCAAAAGAGCTAGCAACGTGCCGATCCATAACCAGATTTTTTGCACGAGAACGAGGGATTTTGATACATTCGCAAAGTCCTCGCTCTTCTACGATCCCGGAGATGGCGCCACATACGGTGCAGTTGTCGCGGAAAGCAACAGTTACTGCATTTTCTTCACGGACGAGGCGGCCCATCGAGTGCGGATGGCTGTGGCGGACAGTCTGGCGGGACCATTTGGGCCGCCAAGTTCGCCGATTGTCCCCGATTTTGCGTGGGGGCCGATGCCGTTCCAGCTTGGGGGACGGTTGGTGGTGGCGTTTTCTGGCTTCTATGGCAACTATGGGGCGGTCAGAACGGATGACATGCGCCGTTGGGAGAACATTTTGCCAGGCCTTTTGCTGCCACGCGGGACCGGGCCGGGGGTGATTATGGAGGTACCCGTCGAAAGGCTGAAACCGTTGATTGAGGGCGGCTTCCTTGGATTGGACGCGGCTTCGCCTGCGTACGAGCTTGGACTGGGCGATTGGATCTGGACCAGGAGTGTGGCGGACCGGCAGGGATGCCATTTGTGGCGGGCATTCGATATACCTTCGACTTCACATGTCGCGCGGGCGGAGATGCTTTTGACCGCGGACAACAGCTACACGGTTTACCTCGATGGACGGGAGTGCGGACACGGCGGGGATGTGAATAGTTTGACGGAGTACGACCTCACCTGGCTGCTGTCACCCGGCCGCCATGTCCTGGGGATCGAAGCGTTCAATGACACGTTCGATGCCGGCGTCATCTTGAACCTCCGGGTCACATTCACCGACGGAAAACGACTCGACGTGCCGTCGGATTCACGGTGGCGGATTGCGACTGACAGCGGACGCCAATGGTTGACACGGCGACAAGCCGATGGTTCGTGGCCGGATGCGACCGTGGTGGGGTTTGCAAGCCGGGTTTGGTGGCAATTTCCCACCCAGATTGTCCGGGTACCTCCATTGCCTCCTGCCGCCGAACATTTCTGGCAACGGGGGTGGGTGCTGGCCGTTTTTTTGGGGGCGCTCGCCTTGAGCGTCGTTTTGTTGGTTCGCCAGGGATTTACGCTGGCACTGAATGGGCGCGCAAGACGGATGTTGGAACGCGAACGGGCGCGGATCGCCCGCGACATGCACGACGATTTCGGATCCGGTCTCACGCAATTGACTCTGTTGGGCGAACTCGCATTGCGCGAGGCGCCGCATTCGGGTGAAACCCACAAGCGCCTTGATGAATTATGTGCGAAGGCCCGGTTGCTCCTCCGTTCGATGGATGAGATGGTGTGGACGGTGAACCCCCGCCTCGACACGGTGAAAGACTTCGCGGCGTACATATCCGAAAGTGCGCAGGAGTTTCTGGCATCGGCGTCCATCCGTTGCCGCGAGGAGGTGATGAACGAGTTGCCTGACGCTCCCCTCGATCTGCCCGAGCGCAGAAATTTCCTGCTGGCGATCAAGGAAGCTATTCGCAACGCCGCCCGTCACTCCGGCTCCGCCGAAGTGACGCTAAAAATCCGGGTCGTGAGCGACTCCCTTACGGTTGTGGTCGAGGACAAAGGAAGAGGATTCGTGCCGGCAGAGGCGCAGACTGGCCGCAACGGGCTGGCCAACATGAAGGAACGTCTTGCCGATATTGGGGGTGACGTCACCCTGGCCAGTTCTCCCGGCAAAGGCTGCCGCGTCACATTCGTGCTGCCGCTCAAAGCTGCAAGGAAAAATCATGAATGAGAAAGACAATACGTCACCAAAGTCCGGCCGACTCATCCGGATCGCATTGGTGGAGGATCAGGCCGAGATGCGGGAAAGTTGGAGGCGGTTGATTGATGGTATCCCCCATTTCAAATGCGTGAGCACTTATGCCTCGGGTGAAGAGGCATTGCGCCGACTGCCCAGGGAGGAGGTAGACGTCGTCCTCATGGACATCCGGCTGCCTCGGATGAGTGGCATTTCTTGCACCGTGCGGCTGAAACCATTAATGCCAAAGACGCAGATTCTGGTCCTGACGGTTTCGGCCGACAGCGAGACCATTTTTCGCGCTTTGGAAGCAGGGGCTGACGGCTATTTGCTGAAGCGTTCCAGTCCCGCGGAATTGCAGGTTGCCGTGTTGGACGTCTTGAAGGGCGGCGTGCCGATGACCAGTGAAATCGCACGGCGTGTCATCGCGTCGTTCCACCGGAAACCGGCGGTAAGAGGAGATGCCGCATACAAACTCACGCCGCGCGAGGAGGAAATTCTAACCCTGCTATCCAAAGGTTTCGTGAGCAAGGAAATCGCTTCGCAATTGGGGGTGAGCTATGAAACGGTTCGGGACCATTTGAAAAAAATCTACGAAAAACTCCATGTCCATTCGCGTGGTGAAGCAGTCGCGCGGTTTCAGGAGACGCTCGAATCGGCTGGAGATTGATTTCCGGGGGCCATACGGCATTGGCTGTGGTTGAGCTCTAGCTCGGATATTTTAGAAGATACGCACCGGTCTGGACCCGCAGCTTTCCCGTCGCCAAGCAACCGGAAACGTTGGGAGAGCATTTGCGCAAGAAACGCTTTGATTCGGGGCTCCGGCAAGCGGAAGTGGCAAAGTTGCTGGACGTTAGCGATCGGACGCTTAGTGTGTGGGAATGCGACAGGACATATCCAGCCTGGGAATATTGGCCTCGCATTATTGTGTATCTTGGCTACGATCCCTTCACCGACCCGACCCTCGGAAGACCCAAAGGCAACGAAACCCACGGTATTGCCTTTTCCTCGCTCGCTTCGGCCACAACCTTGGGCAAAAGCTCATCAGGAGACGCCTTGAAATGAGAAAAACCCGGCTGCAATGTGCCAAGAAAATGGGGGTGAGTATTAAGACACTTTGCGATTGGGAACGTGGCCGACGTATTCCGAATAAAAACATGCGGGATAAAATCATTTCTTTCTTTGGCCACAACACCTTGCTGGATTAATATGGCGGTTCGATTCCGAACCGAGCCGGCTGGCCAAAGCCAGTGCTTTTGGGAGTTCAGAGAGGCTTCCCGGTTGCCAGTGAAAATTGCCAGTAAAACGGTCTTTGGAGGTAGTACAAGCTGCATACAACCGTGGGCAAGACGCGGGCAGCAGAGCGACAAACCAACGCTGCGGCAGCACCGGGCCGATTCAGATTTCGGCTTATGAAAGCGGGCTGTTGATCAGTCCCGAATCCGAACGGCCCCGCCAGAACCTTGGGAGTGCTTACCACGTACGCGGCACGACTCGTTACAACCTTCATTCGTTTTGCGATGCTCGTGTGCTCACCGGCAAAAACAATAGGACCATGAGCATCTTCGAAAGGGCGGTTGAGGCTGACGACTTCAGCCTGTTGGCCAGCATGACCGGAAGAAAAATGTCCCGATTCACTCCGATTTATTCTTGCGCAGTAGCGCTGATCCAGTATACAAGGGTTTAGGGTCTCAGCCCTTTTTCGATTTAGCGGATTCGAACGGGTGAGTGAAGGAACTGAGGTATGAGGTTTCGATGCCAACGCTGTGACAACGTGACGCTGGTGTGCGTCGACGAATGCTTTGTATCTAGACCTCGGGCATCCGGCGGCCAAAGAGGATTTACCCTGATTGAATTGTTGGTGGTCATTGCAATCATTGGAATTCTCGCGGCTTTGTTGCTGCCGACATTGTCCAAATCCAAAACAAAGACCAAAGCGGTGCAATGCCTTAACGATCTTCGTCAGATTGAACTGGCTTCCAAAATGTATTCGGATGACAACCACGAGGTAATGATTCCTTTATGGATGGAGCAGGGTGCGCCAGGTGCAAATGGTTGGACCTATGATGCCGCCACTTTTCTTGTTCAGTGGCCGAACCGCCTATGGTGGCCGGACAAGTTGCGGCTCGATAGTTATCTGAAGAATGCGGGCACTTATAATTGTCCGATGTTGACTCAGCCCGCTACGGCCACGGTAGGCGGATCCGCCAGTCAGAATTATCCACTGGGGATCGGCATGAATTATCCGGAATTTGGCTGGCTGGTGGCGGCGGCTGACTTTTCATATCCGATCTATGCGATTTCCAAGGAGAATGGGGTGGCGGCGCCGAGCCAATGCATTGTGTTTGGGGATGCGGCGATGATTTCCAACCCAGGTGAGGCGGACGCGGATAGGTGGCAGGAGATTCCGGCGACGGGCTGTGCTTACTTCAGGGTGCCAAGTGACACCGAAGGTTATCCACGCAAGGATTCGCGGACTATTCCGCGCCATGACGGACTGGTGAATGTGGTTTTCTTTGACGGGCACGCAGCGAAGATACGAAACAGTTCGATAGGCTATGAGCGGCCAAGGACGGATTCGGCGAATTTATGGGCGCGGAATTATAATGGGCTAACGCCGTAAGGATTGTTAATTGAACGGAGAAGCGGGTCGAGAAGCGCGTATCGCCAATTTTGGTGATTGCGTAAAAGAAGCGTCTATTGTATACGACTTAGACTCCACTATAGGTTTTGGGCATCATATTATGGCAAAGGCAAGGCTGGGTGGGTTTAGGCAATACCCGATTGAGGACGGGTGGGGGCGGATATACTTTTTTGATGCTTCTTACTGTTCACCCAGCGAGACGTCTTCACCTGTTTTCAACAAGACAAGCGGCTACGCTAAAGGAAACTAGGCGATTGAATGAACTCCGATAAACCATCGCCCCCGTTTTTCCAGTTATTTCCCGGATTGTGGATTGTCATGGGAATCGTTGTCCTGCTGGGCGCGCGTGTGGCATGGGGATGGATGCGATTTCCACATGGGATCGAGAAACTAGCCAGGGAGCTATCCTCCATTTACGTGATTCAGAAATATCCGATGGTCAATCACGCAGAAACGTCGCTCGCGATGATTCGCACCACGGAACACGGGGAAGGAGTATTCATTGAAAACCTTGCAGATAAAAGCGAACAGAAAATTTGCGAAGTGGCTGATGTCGATTACAAGGCGAGCGGCGCATGGGTGTTTGGCTGGTCTATGGACGACAAGACACTTGCTTATTCGTGGGATCGCACCTTGCGTTTTGTTGCTAACGACGGGACCGAGCCGGGTGGAAATGTGGATGGAATTACGAATCATTTTCAGTCCTTTACCTGGCTCACGCCGGAGAGGTGCGCCTATATTGATGATTATCCGCGCCTCGTTTACATCGAACACAAGGAAGGGAAATGGAAAGTTTCTCAACGCTGGGATTTGTGGACGACCAATGGAATGCCACACTCCATCCAGGCGATGGGGCCGAATGTGGTTGCCTGGCAGACGACCAACACGATTTGGCAAATGGACTTTTCTTCTGGGGTAAGCAAAGTGCTGTATTCCAATTCTCGCAGGCAAATTGATAGCATTTGCTTTTCAACCGACACAGGCACTTTTCTGACGGTAGAGAGTACGAACCACGGTAGGACTTGCTTTTTGGTCTCGATTATCCCGGGGGAAGGTGGTGCCGCCGTCACCGCTTTATTGCGGAAGCCATCGATTCTGAACGCGCAGTGGATTAATAGAGGCCAAGGCTACGTCTATGGATCCCAGGTGAGAGACAAAGTGGTTTTGACCAGTAAGTCCAGCGTCTATGGACAGGAGCAGCCCGTTTTTCAAGCCACTCAAATGACAAACTTTTTCGCCAATGGCTCCAACACACGTATTTATCTGTTGGGAGCGCAGGCCAGCGAACCGGCGGGAGTTTGGCGGTGTAACGCTGATTCGGCGGAGGTCCAATGTGTGCTCTCGCCGTCGGCGGGTATGAGTTTTCATTACCAGCCGGTGCTGCAGGAGTCAGCGACTTATGCGGAGAACCATACAGCAGCCTATGAGCTTCTTCAGCCAGCAGGATTTTCGCGTCATAAGAAATACCCGTTAGTGATCGGGCTGGGCAGTTATGAGTGGACACCGATTGCGCACGGGATTTATGCGCAATGCCTCGCCAATAGCGGCGCGTATGTGGCCTTTGTGCACTACCGTTGGAACCAAAGCCATCCTGAGACAGTTTACGCGCACACCAACAATTTCATGGCGGTTTACGATCAACTGGCCGTCAACCCGAACATAGATACTCAGAGAGTCTTCATTTTCGGATTCAGTGCTGGAACTAAGGTTTTAAGCGAATTAACCGAACAATTTCCGGGCCGGTGGCGGGGGATCATGTTGCTGAACCCAAGTCCGCTTCCGGAGCCAGAGGAGAGATTGGCGCGGCGAGTGCTGGCGACCGCCGGGTCTGATGAGGGAGATGAAAACCGATTTGGGATGTTTCAGGAACAATTAGCCAAGATCGGGATTCCCATGCAATGGCACATCCACCAAAACGCCCAGCACGTTGTCCGCGACGAGGCGGCAATGTACGAACGGACACTTTGGATGGCGGACATGGTCTTTGAAAAATGACAACCGCGACTGCAAATCTTAAAAGGTTCAGTTTGAACCTGGCGGCGGCCGCTGGAAATCTGCGCCGGAATTATTCGCTGGAAAAATGGCTAACCCATTTTATTCTGTCAGCCGGCGCTATCCTTGGCCTGACCGGAACTGCCTTTGTTATCGAATCCTTCGCGAGGGGCCAACCCCTTGACATAAAGGACCCGGTTTGGAGTATTCCTTTTCGATTCGTGATCCTTCCGTTTGGCTTCCTGCAATTGTTGGTCGGTTCATATTGTCTGTTCATAACCAGGAAAACTCTCTCGCTCTGGCTTATCGTGTGGCTTGTGGCAATTCTCGGGGTATACCGGATCGGATTGTGGGAGGCCGGCTGGTTATACCCTTATCCGTTCGTCGCCATCCTAACGGAGGGATTATCTTTCTCGCCCCGAACAGCGGATCTGATAATGGTTTTGGGAATGGCCGGCCTTTTTATCGGAAGCGCCTGGACACTACTCAGTCTGTGGCGGGCAAGGCGCGCAAATGAATTCCCGAAAATGTCCTGTCCGGCGTGTGGTGTTCATGTTCGCTTTGCCGTCGAAGACCTTGGCAAGAATATTGCCTGTCCGAATTGCCGCGCGCCCATCACGTTGCGCAAGCCCGAGGAGAATCTCAAAATATCCTGTTACTTCTGCCAGGGGCACATCGAATTTCCGCCGCACGCTCTCGGGGAGCGACTGAAGTGTCCCCACTGCAAGATGGATATAACCTTGAAGGAACCGGCAACGGTATAGACCGCTGTTAAGTCGTTTATGAATACTCGTTTAAAACACATTCAGAACTGGCACAAATTGGCCATAGAGGTGAATTGGTCCGCAGCGGCCCTGGCAAAAAAATGCAACGTGTCATTACGGACTCTCCAGAGATATTTCACCAGCAAAATGGGAAAGAGTCCCAAGGCCTGGCTTTTGGAACATCGCCAACAAAGGGCGATTAAACTCTTGCGCGAAGGCTGCGCAGTCAAGGAGACGGCAAATGAGTTGGGGTATGCAGACGCGAGCAGCTTTTCTCGTGAATTCAGGAAACATTGGAATATCCCGCCGGTAAAAGCCAATTTTCAATTCTGTGCCAGAAAGCCTCGAATCGTCGCGTAAGGCTATGAAATGTCGTCTTTTGCCATGTGATTTGACTTTAACGCAGGTGGTCCCGGTGATTTGATTGGATGATAGTCGGCCCAACTAACGAAACTGAGTAGTGCATGGTGACCTTGCAAAGCTCCTGAAAGCGTCACTGGCGAAGGGTGGGATTAATTATCGGAGATATGTTTATTCAAATAATTAAAAACGGGCGATTCTGGAGATCGATAGTTGCGCCATGTCTCATCGGCCTCGGCTTGCTGGAGATTGGTTTCCAGAGTACGCCTTCGTCAAATGGTGATACAGCCGTTTACTCCTCACCGGACATAGCCACATTGGCCCGGGTGTGGCCGACTAATGGGAATATTGGGATTTCAGGATTTTGTCATGGTTTGCTTTATTATGGTTTGGGTCAAACGGACCTGTCGACTTATCCCTCGGGACGTTCAATGCTTGGTGTGCTCACCGACGAGGAACTTGCAGTCCGAACTTTTGGTAGAACTCCATTTATACGAACCCGGAATGGATTACGTTATTATCTAACCGATGATCCCCTTGGTAATGCATCATTTGGCGAGGTCCATCGAGATCAATGTCTGGCAACTTTTGCGGCGCTCGGCTTGCCGCTCAATACGCCGATTACTCTTAAGGAGAAATCCTGCTCGATTCGGGACCTTCTTTCTGAATCCGTGGCCAGTTTTGACCTGAATCAGAAGGAACCTGCCTGGACGGCCATGGCTTACACATACTATCTCCCTCCCAAAAACAAGTGGTTAAATCGATTCGGTGAGCAAACCTCTTTTTCACAAATGGTTGAACGCCTTTTGACAACGGACCTTGGCAGTCAAAGCTGCGCTGGCACTCACATTTTTGAGGCGCTGGTGAAAATCAGGAATGCGGACGAGCGTAATTCAATACTGGACCGCGAAACAAGGATTCGTCTGGATTCGTATGTGGCTGATACTGTTAAACAGGTGGTGGAACACCAGCACCCAGATGGGAGCTGGGGTAGAGATTGGTTCGACTCGAATAAGATTGGGAGTGCATCAATTGAGGACCGTATTTTAGTCACCGGTCATGTGCTGGAAGTCTTGAGTTGTCTTGAGCCGGAAGATCGTCCTTCCCGGACGGTCTATGTGAGGGGCGCCGAGTGGGATCAAGAGGCTCTAAATTCGCCGACTAACAGTGCTGTTCTGGGTTTCCGGTTTATATGTCCATTCACGCATGCTGCGAGGACGGCACGACAGATTTTGACGTTCGGCGGAAACACAGCAGCAGCCGGGAAGTCTGTTCCCATAACACAGGATCGTGGAGTGGGACTGTAGTTAAAACTAAACAAACGCAAAAATGCCTATGATAAATAACAAACTAAAAATATCTGCCGTCCTGCTTTGTGGAGTGGCAGCATGTTACGCCACCCTTCAGGAGCCGGGCCGGGCTGTTTCGGAGCGGGAAGCTTCGGCCGTGCGCGGTGGCTGTTCCGGAGCAAGCTCTTACAACTGCAGTTCGGGGTGCGGAACTGCTGTCCACTACCAACAAGGTAGCAGCATGACATCGGAAAAAGTCGATAACTCCTTGCAAAGCGAATGCGACGGCAGTGTTTCGCCTCCAAGCGGTTGTGGCGGAAAAGCGCCAGGGAACTTTCTCGATTGCTACGAATAAAAATATCCTCGTGCGAGATGAATAATCCGGTACACCCGCAGACCGGCGGTGTACCGGAGATTTCAAGTTTAACGATGTCGTGTAAACATTATTAGAGCGCCACAAACAGCCAGCGATCGCAAAAAAAGATGTTGATGCGTAGCCTTATTTATTCAGTCATTATTCTTGGGATCAGCTATTCGGCTTGGGCATCGGAGCCCGGCATTTCACCTCAAGCCGGCGAAATCTATCGCGTGGAGGCTTTGAAATGTGGGCGCAATTCGCTTTTCATGTTCTTGATTTTATCCGGGCATCCGGAGGTGACGATGGACGAACTCGCGTCGCTTTCAGGAACTGAAGAGGGTGTTTCGCTATCGAGTATATGCGAAATGGCCAAACGACATAACGTGAATGCCGAGGTTCGGCATTATTCTCCTGGAGAGGCCGGTTCAATTCCTCTTCCGGCGATCATACAGCTCGATTTCGGAGGGCCGGATCCTTCAATCCGGACCCTCCATTTTGTCGTGCTTTACAGAGTCAATTCGGATGAGGGGCTTGTCCTTGATGGAACTACGGGTTTCAAGGAGCAAATTTCAGCGGCAAAACTAACCCAACTCTGGACTGGCTATGCGATGGTGGAGAGGCGCTCGGTTTTCAGCCGTCTTATAAAAGGTCATACGGCCTGGGTCCTGATCGGGTTCCTCCTGGTAACGAATGGAGTCGTTGTATGGTCTCGGGTTCGGCAAATCAAGATTGATTCCGGAGAGAAGCTGCCAAGAGGCCGGAGGGAGATACCGGTATGAATATTATCAAAAGACCGGTTCTCATTTGTGGAATCCTTGCGAGTTTCATTTTGACAACATCAGGAGTGACGTTCCAACCTTGGCGGTGTGATCAATGCGGTGGAGTTAACGTTCTCTTTTGCTACCTGCAGGTAAATGGAGTGAAAGTAGATTATCATGATTTGCAGAAGGAGAGCGAACTGCTTGGAACGGAAAGCGCCCTCACGCTATGTCAATTGGCGGCACAACATGGTGTAAAGCTGCGGCCGGTTACTCTGACCATAAAGCAATTGCAATCCTGTCCGATGCCGGTAATTGCGCATATTGATGGTCCTTCTCCCGATTCTGGCGCCTTCGTATTACTAATGAATGCAAAGGAGCCACCCATATTTGTCAATGGTCCATCTGCAATGATCCGGGAAATATCTTCTGAAAATTTTCTCCGCTGCTGGAGTGGGGTTGTGCTTTTGCCGCCAACGACTGTGGCGACGAGTGCCAAGTGGTACCTGGCTGGACTCGCGCTTGGAACAGCTCTCTCCGTCTTAAATTGGTCAAAGGTTGTCAACCTATTCAGAGGTTATGCTCAAAGCGAGACAAAACTCCCGGATGTTCAAGGCGTTTAGGAATATCGAAATCCGTCCAGGTGGACTGATTTTGATGCTTACTTTTTGCTTCGGGCAATCCTACGCGCAGCGCCCGGCAGTTGACTCCAGTAACACTCTACCGACTGAAGCGCAGGCTCAACTCGAGCGTCAAGCCGGTGCCTTAAGGGCTTTTTCTATTGAGTATGATGAAATGCCTTGGACCCCGAAGGAGGGCAATTTCATGGTTCGTTCTCACGTAGTTACTTTTGATGGCCCGCGTTTTTACGAATCCACCCATACGACACCGACCCGGGCGGAAATTAAAATGAGTCAGGTCGATTTTGAGAGTGCCTTTGACGGTCAATTTGCCTATTGTGGAAGCCCTCGCTACCCAGAGTTCAAAAAAAGGCCAACGACGCTAACAAAATACCTCCCATCGGATCTGACCGACCCCGTGCGTCGGGACATGTTATTCCTATTTCCGTATCTTGACGAAGCGGGTTTTTATGTGCCGATTTACCTTCACGAACTCAGTCAGTTTACCGGAATCGAACCGTTGATTTTACGCTATCTAAAGGAAAGCGAGTCGACCCAAATTATGCCTGTCGGCGCCGACATCCGGGTGAGCGTCCGGGTAAAGGATGTCACCGTGGCTACAGTTCGGGAAATCACTCCGGAAGATGCTCAGAAAGAGATGGGTACGGGAACTGAAGGCGATCAAGAACTCGCCAGAATTAGACGTTTCCAGACGATGGAGCCAATACGAAAGGTGACCTTTCTTCTCGATCCAAAAGCGGGATTCAATGCAGTAGAGAGAGAGGAATTCGCAGCCAGTGGCAAGTTGATTCGTCGCATTGAATGCAGGGACTGGAAGTATTATGACACCCCTGGCGTATGGCTGCCCGGCCAGTGCGTCGTCTCGAATTATACGAATCCACATGATCTCGAAACGTTTTCAGAAGAACCGGTCTCAGCATCAGAAGAACGTTTGAAGAATATTCGATTCGGTTCTCAAGATATCGTTTTTTCTCTTGATAAGCACCCTTCTTATTTGGAGGCGGGTGCAATGATAGTGGACCGCTCTTTACCGGAAGCGCGTTTACGAAGCTCCCATGCCGTAGGTTTTGTGATCGCTGGAGATGGGAAGTTGCTGCGCACCAGCAGCGAGTCAGCAATGAGTGAAATGGACGGCCGTAAATCTCGATACTGGGTGAGCACGGCATTTGTGATACTCGCTTGCCTGCCGTTTATATTTCTTTGGATGTTGAAAAAGAAATCACTGACGATTGAATAGCTACACATTAAAAATTGCTGCTCTCGCGATGGCGACGCTTTTTGTTGTTATGAGCAACATCAGCGCCTCGGAGGAATCCGAGGCCGCCTATCGGTCGGAGGCAGAAAAACTTCAGATTCTCTCAGTGCTGGCCAAGCCCTGGGAGAAGACTCGGCAATTCTTAATCGAATATGAGGGTCTGCCTACGCACGGGCTGCAGACAACATTTGTTCCAGTGCATAAAACAATGGCGGTTACGTCACACGACTACTACCATCTTGCAGCACATTCCTTTCCTGGTATTCCATGGCAACAGGATCCGTACGCTCAGGAATTAATTATCCACGATGGAAAATGGCGGCACGGGTGGCCTTTTTGTCGGGCATATTCGCGCGTAAACAGCATAACGAATGGTGAGTTCATTCCAGGAACAACATACGAAGACGTATTGCTTCCGATACTCCCAGTCTGGCCGCTGACGGAGTACCGAATACCCGCAAATGACATAATTAGTACTCCGACACTTTCAGGCGAGGCACTAAGAATGCCCGGATACCGTCTGTTAGCTCATTCCGAATGCATCGGCAATGAATCGTGTGCAATTTTTGATTACGATGATATTGACCGAATGTGGATCGCAACAAATAAAGGATTTTGTCTGATGCGTCGTGACTATAAAGACCCGAATTCGAAGGAGGTTTACGAGAGGATTTTGACCGATCGTTTGGACGAAGTCGCCCCCGGACTGTGGTTGCCGACAATCTACCGAGTACAGTCATTGGATTCCACGCGAAAGCAGAATCGAGATACTCTAACGCGAGAAGTCAACGTGAGGATTGTTCGTTGTCTGTGGAATGATCAGGTTCCAACTCAAATCTTTATTGCCGAACACCCGTCTGGAGCGCTCGAGTACGAGCAGGATCATTCCACTCAAGTGGCTGCCGGAGGTGAAGAGTTACTTATGAATTACGTTGGATTCATGACAACGTACGGTCACATGCCAACCAAACCATTGCCCCAGCGTCATCGTTGGCTGCCATTGTTTGCTGGGTTACTGACTGCATTGTTCGTCTCAGGTAATTCTACTCGATGGTTGACCGAAAAATGCTTCAACCGACCAAATGAGAACAAATACGGAGAAGGATCATGATACAGTCTGTTTGTAATGGTTAAAGCCATAATTACTGTAACATCAATTGCCGCAATCTTAACTTTATTTTTCTTTTCCAGCGCCTTCTTTCCCTGGCTAAACAACAGTGTTGGGGCGTTTTCTCGAAATACGATAGCGGTTCTCAATAATCCGGCAAGCGAATGGATTTTCGCTTCGGGAAGTATTTACTTCTCCCTGGTAATGATCCTGCATAAACTTATAAGCGCAAGATCGTCACCTGCGGTATTGCTTGATTTATTACTTGTTGTTTTGCTGGTCATTGCAAGCATTGCTTACTATTTACATTACGAGACCGCAGTGGGAGCTGGCCAATCACTGATCTTCTTTACAAGTGTCGCGTTAGGCACGGCTGTGCGCGTTTACAACACCAGGCCGCCATGTTCTTATCGGTCTGGATCCGTACAAAGTAGAATCGTGGCATCTTTGATTCTGGCTTTGGTAATTGCTTGTGCCTTTCACCCCGACAAGATTCTCGTTTTTAATTACGTTGAACGAAGTCGTTGGACCGGACCATGGGACAATCCAAATATCTACGGGTTGCTGATGGGAGTTGGCGCGGTTTTGAGTTTTGGTTTTGTGGCTTCTGGTTGTTTTGGTGAGAAGTTTTGGTTTTGTGGCTTCTGGCTTCGAGTTCTTCTGCCGTCGCTTGCAATGATTGTTTGCGGAATTGGGCTCTTTGAGAGTTACAGCCGTGGGGCGTGGGTCAGCACAGTGGTGGGAGTGGGATACTTGATATTTCGGATTTCAAAAATGCAAAACAATTCGAACTCGCCACGCAGGGGGCTGACGCCTCCTGCCTTGCGGGTTTGGCGTAATTGGCTGGCGCTGGCGGTGGTCGCGGTTGCGGTTCTGTGTTTTTGGCAGTTTCGGTTTACGGAATGGCGTCCGGCAAGGCGTGTCTTTTCCATCGCCAATATCAATGATTTTTCCTGGCGGAATCGGGTGACGGCCTGGGAGGGGGCTGTTCGGATGATGATCGACCGGCCATTCTTTGGTTTCGGATGGGGAAAGGCTGAAGATGTTTACCAAAAAGAATATTGTCCGCCGCAGTTGGAGAGCGGGCTTGCGATTCAGATGAACGATTATTTTATGCTGGGAATTTCGGCGGGGGTGCCGGCGTTGATCTGCTTTTTGGTGTATGTAGCGTTAAGCTTGAGGCGACCACGGACGGACATGGACGGACACGGACAGACACGGGCTTTAGATTGGCTGCAGGCAGTTTGCGGGGCGGGGGCAATTGTGCTGCTGGTGGGATTCTGGTTTGATGGCGGATTGTTCAAACTGGCGACAGGGTCGGTGTTTTGGATTTTGCTGGAATTAGGGAAAACAGAACCAGGAATGGGCACCAATAAACGGGAATTGAGTTTAACAACAGAGGAACAAAAGGACAAAGAAGAAATTCACGCGGACGGGACGCTTGTGCCACCAGGGTTGAAATGGACGTCTGGTGTGGTGGCGGCGCTTGCTCTCCTGGAAACGATTGTGTTAGTTGGGGCGCCGTTTTTGCCGGCAAATCGTGCGACTCTGGCCCTCGCCCGGCGTTGGCTTGTCGCGCCAAAGGCAGTTGGGGATTTGGATTTTCTCAGCGGCGCGATTACTCAGAAGTCCAAAGTTAAATTTCCATTGGGGGTACTTCTGCAGCACGCGAATCTGGCTAATTATGATCGGCAGCTTGTTAACTGGTCATTGGATGATGAGATTTATCGTAATTTTGTCCTGACACCAACGATTGATCCTCAGCGAGACGCTCGACTCGCCCGGCGTCGTGCGTTGTGGGAGTACTTCTATCCGACCGTGCGAAAGGAAAATGACCCGTTAGTGGCAGCGGAGATCGTGATGAAATTTCTCCACGGCCTAATCACAATCGTGCCTCGAGGGCCGTTGACCATTCAAGAAATGTGGAAGGAGCGGTGCGCAGATGCGAAAGGCTTTGAAGTCCTCAAAGTAGCGGCCTTTCGCGCCGTGGGGATACCGGCGCGGTTGAGTGAAGGTGGCAAGTCCGAGATTCTTGAAGATGGGAAATGGGCGGCCCCCGAGAAAATTAGGGACCAATAGCTCTTCTCAGCCAGTTCAAAACAGTATCCTTTGTTTTGGGCTTTCCTGCATGTGCGACCTTTTGTCGCATCATCGCCAGAACAGTAAAACATTTTAAAATTTTTCCAGTGACTTCTTCGAATTGCGGAGAATGTTCTTGGCGGCGCTTATTCGATGGACAGAAACACGATTCCAACGATTATTGGCCCATGGACGTTAGCGACCGGACGCTCAGTGTTTGGGAATGCGACAGGACATATCCCGCCTGGGAATATTGGCCGCGCATCGTCTCATATCTGGGCTACGACCCGTTCACTGACCCATCGCTCGGAAGACCCAAAGGCAACGAAACCCATGGTGTTGCCTTTTCCTTGCTAGCGTTAGCCGTGACCTTGGGGCAAATGCTCGCAAAGAGACGCCTTGAAATGAGGAAAACCCGCCTTCAGTGCGCCAAGGAACTGAAAGTGAGCATAAAGACCCTGGCCGATTGGGAGCGTGACCGACGTTCTCCGAGCGAGGCCCTCAAACCACACATTGCCCTATTCTTGGGTTACGACCCCTTTGCCACTGTTTTCAATCCGAATGTTGTTAGCTAAAGCGGAAACCGCTGAGGAGTTTGCCTCAGACAGCTTAGACGGTGCGGGAACGCTGTGCTTTGGATTTGAGGTGTATGGAACTTCCACATGCGTTGGCCACGCACGGTCGAGCATTTCGCGCGTGGAGAGCGCGGGACGCCGAGTAGGAGGGCCGAAACCAGGATGCAAATAATTCCCATAAAGAGAAACAGGGAGAACCAGATGAACACGCGGGCAGGGGACTTTCCATTCCTGGCTTTGGTATTCGATAATTCAGCGCCGGTTCCCTTCTTCAAAAGTTAACTGCTGATCTCCGGTTTAACAAACCCCCGATACAGGTCAACGGCTACTCAGAGATTGTGAAGGGCCTTCGATATCCACGATTGCCTCCTGTTCTAGAATTTGTCCGAGCACCCAGTCAAACCAATATCCTTGAATATCGTTCCACGTCACTAAGCCACGCTTAAACGTGGCATCAATCAATTCACGGCTTAACGCTAGCTCAGAATGCGCGTTTTCGCTCTGGCCGAGCCGATGATACGCCAGAGCACGAATGGCGTGAATCGTGGCTGTACGTGAAAGGCTGTCATCCCCATAGCCCAGGCAACGATTACCCCAATCAATCGAGCCACGATAATTGCCGCGCCGGTATTCCCACAAGGACAGAGACACACATCTCCACGGAAACATCCAAGCCGCATTGGTGGGGATTGAATTCGGAAAAGAGAGCGCTGCCAAGTCAGCCAAAGGAGCCAGCGACTTGAGTCGGTCGGTGTCCGCTGGCAGCAAAAGAGCGTTCTTGACAGTGCGCTCAGCGATGAGTGGATCGGTAGTTGCGCCAAATTGCTGGATGGTCTCCTGGCAAAAGCCGTCATAGCGGGCTTTGTCGCCGGATTTGAGGAGTGAAACGGCGCACTTAGTGTGATCGAGCGTGGAAGGGTCGGACGTTTCAAACCGATCCACATGGGTCAGAGCGGAAAAATATTCTGAAGCACGTTGCCAGTGGCCTTGCATCGCGGCCCACTCACCTAACGTTCGAAAAACAGCTTCTCCGACCATGGCGGTGTTAGACGACGCAATGCCACCGACCATCTGGTCGGCTTCATCAAGGCGGTTCTTGTCCAACAGGACTATCGCCTGCGCAATTCTTTCACGCGCCTCGGCCTGTTGCCGGAGCAATGATTCGTTCGCGCGGCCTTGTTCTGCTTCTCGGCGCAATTCGCGCTCATTAAAAAATAGCCAGGTCAAAGTGCCAATGCCGATGATCAAGGCCATGGTCACGGCGGCGATGCCGACAAATGTGACGCGGTTGCGCCGAACCAGTTTCTGGAGGCGGTAAACCCGGCTCGGCGGGCGGGCCACGACGGGTTCATGGCTTACGTAACGCTGGATATCGATGCCAAGCTCATTGGCCGTTTGATACCGCCGGTGACGATCCTTTTCCAAAGCTTTCATCACGATCCAATCGAGGTCACCACGGATCAACGGCTTGAGCGTCGGCGGTTCGACTTTTCGTTGAATTGCCGTCTGCTTTAGGTCCTCAGCTTTAAGTTCGTCGAGTTTTGTGGAAGGTCTTTGAGGCTCGCGTTCCTTGATCGTTCGTCGCATTCTATCCAATCCCGATTGCAAAAGCTCCTTTTGGTCGAATGGCGTTTTGCCGGTCAACAATTCATAAAGCAATACTCCCAAACTGTAGATATCGCTGCGAGTATCAATATCATCAGGTGAGTTCATCTCCGCCTGTTCAGGGCTCATGTAGGCTGGGGTGCCGATCATTTGTTCGTGGGCCGTGAACATCGTACGGTCCGTCAGATGGACGCCACCCGTCGCCTTGGCGATCCCAAAATCAATCACCTTCGGCAGCGGCATACCGTCCAGGATCGTCACAAGGACATTCGAAGGCTTGATATCGCGATGGATGATCCCTTTTTGATGGGCATGCTGGACAGCGCTGCAAACTTGCACAAAAAGGTTCAACCGTTGGCGGATATCCAGCCGGTGTTCGTCGCAATAATCCGTGATTTTGCTCCCCCGCACCAACTCCATGACGAAATAGGGCCGGCCGGTCTCCGTTGCTCCCGCGTCGAATACGCGGGCGATGTTTGGATGATCCATCATAGCCAACGCCTGCCGTTCGGCTTCAAACCGGGCGATGATACTCTTAGTGTCCATGCCCAGCTTGATTATTTTCAGGGCCACCTGACGGCGCATCGGCACTTCCTGCTCGGCCAGATAAACAATACCCCAACCACCCTCGCCGATTTTTTGGGCCAATTTGTATGGGCCAAGCCGCTTTCCCAAGTCTTCCACGACCGGCAACTGCCCGTCGGATTGTTGATTGGGCTTGCACATAGCAGCCAATAAATGCAGCGTTTCCCGGGCGGGCTTCAATCCTGAAAGGCTTTCGGAAAAGAAGTGATCAACTTCCTGCTGGGATCTCAACATGGTTTCCACTTCAGAGCGAAGGGCAGAGTCGCCAGCGCAGGCGTCATTCAAAAATTCCCGGCGCTTGTCGTGGTCCTTGAAATCGATAGCCAGATAATATATTTCTTCAACCCGCAGCCGGTTAAAATCGGTCATGGGGCCAGGTTTTGGAGACGAGTTCGTTTCGATAATCTTACTTCGACTGGCGGATTTTTCGGTACAACCACTCTTTGGCACAGACCCAATGCCGGTCCACCGTACGCTCTCCGATGCCAAGCGTTTCAGCGACCTCATCGTTCTTCAAACCGGCAAAATATTTCAACATGACGACGTGAGCTCTTTCCGGGTGTTCAACTTCGAACTGTCGGAGGGCGTCATCAATCAACAAAACTTTTTCGTCCGGCGTGGTCGCCGCCAGTTCCACGTCCGCCAAATCCAGCCGGTGTTGTCCGCCTCCGTGCTTGAGCCTGGATTTGCGGCGCGCGCTTTCGATCAGAATACGGCGCATCGCTTCCGCCGCCGCTACAAAAAATTGAGCCCGATTTTTCCATGTTCGATCCCCTTCATTGACAAGTCTGATCCATGCCTCGTGCACCAGAGCGGTCGGTTGCAACGTATGACCGGCTGCTTCCCGGGACATCTTGGCTGCTGCCAGACGCCGGAGCTCATTATATACCAACGGGAGTAGTATCTCAGATGACCCGCTATCACGCTCAATCGACTGCAACATGGGGGTCGCATCATTCATAAACTTGCACTCAGCCGCTCTTAGAAAAACATGATGATTTTGGGCTGGCCATTTTATTTTAACACAACACTCAGGGCAACAAAAGCCCTTTCGGGCAAAACCCAAGCCCACAATACCGCTCCGCCTTGACCTGTGCTGCACAAAAGTTTCACACATCTCGGTCGAGAACAGTATCAATAAAAACGGTTCAAACTATTTTTAATCAACATGTTGTGGTTAACGTTGAGAGTCCGGTTTCTGTTAAAAATATTTGGCGAAAAATTGGCCGAAATATCGCGTTAATCAGTGAAGTCATACTGTTTCACCTAGTTGCCATAAGTTATGTCCAGTAGATGCCAGCGCGTGATCACCTCAACGGATTGCCGGTTAGGAGCGGCTCGTTTTTGCATGAAGGTGCGTATTAACAAGTACCGAATGCCGCGCAGCGGTTTTACCCTGATTGAGCTGCTTGTGGTCATTGCCATCATTGCCATTTTGGCTGCCATGCTGCTCCCGGCGTTAGCCAGCGCGAAAGAAAAGGCAAGAAGGACCCAATGCCTGAACAATTTGCGTCAGATTGAGATCGCATTGAACAACTACGCCGTCGACAGCAAGGATAAACTTCCCCAGATCGTTGGCAGCGTATCTTGGGCGTGGGACATGCCTGAGATACCGGGTGACAACATGGCCAGCAGTGGGTCCTTCACGTGGAAGAATTTCTTTTGTCCGGGAACTGCGACCAAGTTTACCGACCAAGATGATCAAAATCTATGGAATTGCGATTATGTCAATGGGAAGACACCCGGCTCCCTGCACATACTCGGCTATGCCATGGCCTTCGGCGGGGCTAATTCCGTTTTGGTAGTTTCAAACCAAAATACAACTTTACAGCCAGAACCCGTAACCGTATCCACCATCCCCGGCATCCCTCCCTTGCCTCCTCCTCCCATCACTGACCGGCCTTTGATGGCGGACGCGACAATTTCCGTAAACCCCAACACGACTTGGGCAAATCGCTATAACGACATCTACGACTCGGTCCCCGGTGGATACAGTCCGCCGCCTACAATGGCGGTCAAACCGCACACCAGCCCACACCTCAAAGGAAAGTTCCCAAGCGGTGGCAATATCGGATTCAAAGACGGCCATCTGCAGTGGCAGAAGTTTGACAACATGCAGCCCCGCGCGGCGTCCGGCATCGGTTTCTGGTGGTAACTCGCCGACTCTTTCTCCTTAACTCATAACCAACAACCCCATAGATACTATGAAATTATCATACCGAACCCCTTGGAGATTCCTCGGTGGCTTGGTTGCGCTCGCAACAACGGCCGTTCAGTTCACGTCTACAGCTCAAACCTTGGTGAACCGCTATAGTTTCACTCCCGATGTCACGGGCACCAATGTGGTGGATTCGGTTGGGGGCTCAGCTTGGTACGGCACAATCCCAAATGGAGGCGATTTCAACACCGTCCCCGGCCAGTTGATTCTCAGCGCCGCCGGCCAACAATATGTCCAGTTGCCGCCAGGGATTTTGAGCAATTACACCGCAGTGACCATTGACTGTTGGGCCACGTTCGGAACCCTTCCCGGCAATTGTTTCCTGTATGGCTTCGGCACCACCGACGGCGGCGGAGCAGGTGCCGACTACATTTTTTGCCAGCCTGAGAACGGGCGTATCGCCATCACGGGCGCCGATCCGGGTTACACCGCCGAGCAAGGTTGCGGGGGAGCTGGAAATTTCAGCGGCTTCACCGTCCACGTGACGTCGGTTTACAACCCGCCGCTTGGCTACTGCGAGCTTTACACCAATGGCGTTTTGGTTTCCGTCAATCCCAACGTCACCACGCCGATGAGCGCCGTGGCGGATGTGACCAATTACATTGCCCGGTCGCTGTATAACGCAGACTCCTATATGGACGTTGAACTCGACGAGTTCCGGATCTGGAATGGCGCTCTCAACGGCCTGCAGGTCGCCGGCAGTGATGTTGGCGGTCCCGACACGGTCAGCACCAACGTCGGCACGGTCACGAGCATCCAGATTCAGGTTCCCTATTTTTCCTTGCAACAAGGCAACAAGGAGGCGTCCGCAGTGGTGGCCCAGGCCAGCTTGTTCTCCGGCCCGATCACCATCACCCGGCTGGCCACTTTTTCTTCCAGCAATACCAACATCCTGTCGGTGGATACCAATGGTCTCATCAACGCTGTTGGGCAGGGTTCAGCGACTATCACTGCCCAGTACGGCACAAATTCGTCCTCGCAAATCATCACCGTTGTTGCGCCAGCATCTGTATTGGCTCATGAATACAGCTTTGGCGATGCGGTTGGCAGCGGCACCGTGGCCGATTCAGTTGGCGGGGTTGCCTGGGCAGGCACGCTGCCCAACGGCGGCACCCTCAACGGCACCGGCCAGCTCTCCCTCGCGGCCAGCAGTTCGCAATATGTTCAATTGCCGTCCGGCATTCTGAGCAACTATGCCGCGGTGACGATTGACGCCTGGGCTACCTTCCCGGATGCCTTACCTGGGAACTGTTTCTTCTTCGGCTTTGGCAATACCGATGGCGGCGGGGCTGGCGAACAATACATTTATCTCCAGCCGAGCTCAGGACATATTGGCATCACCGGAGTTGATCCAGGCTACATTGGCGAACAACAAGCCGGCACCTATGGAAATCTCAGCTTCAGTACCAATATCCATGTCACGGCGGTCTTTAGTCCGCCCGGCGGTTACATTGCTGTTTATACCAACGGCATCCTCGCCGGCAAGAACACCAATGAAACCGTCTCTTTGACTTCGGTGAGCGGCGCTCTCAGCTACATCGCTCGTTCGCTTTATAACGGTGATTCGTACATGGATGTCAATTTGGACGAATTCCGAATTTTCGATGGTGCATTGACTTCGCAAGGTGTTGCCATCGCTGATGCAGCAGGTCCGAACTCCGTTCCGAGCGGCGTGCTGAACGGCCCGGGCAGCCTGCTTTCATTGACCCTGAGCGCGCCATCCACGTTGCAATGGCTCCAGACAGGGACCTTGAAATTGCTGGCCAACTACACCGGTTTGACCAACTGGGACATCATTGGCAACAGCATCTTTCCGCCCGCCGGATTGAGCGTCTTCTCGAACAATACCAACGTGTTGACCGTTTCTTCGGGTGGAACGATCACCGCCGTCAACCCGGGTGTAGCCAGCCTTACGGCGATTTATCAGGGCACAACCAATAGCATCACGAT